>Ga0315287_10002302_pt1 | contig 18012 bp, 20 predicted proteins | sample YL17G11_0_MG_FD_205037 | JGI IMG/M metagenome (GOLD analysis project Ga0315287, IMG submission 205037) | Sediment microbial communities from Yellowstone Lake, YNP, Wyoming, USA - YL17G11_0 | ecosystem: Environmental > Aquatic > Freshwater > Lake > Sediment | place: USA: Wyoming | collected...
GCTCCTCATCACCCAGCTCGACCCCACCGAGGACGACGGCGACCCCGAGCTGCAGGTCCTCGAACGGCTCGACGCCCGCACCTACGGCCGCACCCGGCTGCTCCTCCACGAACGGCGCAGCCCCGAGGGGGCTGTGCTCTAGCCCCACGTGCCGAACTCTCCTCGCCGTCCAGCCGCTGACATCCGGCGGTGTATTCCCGGGTCGGGGCGGTCATCGGGCGCAAAGTCGTCGGCTGGAGAGGCCGGTAGCGTTGTCGCCATGGCGCCCTTCGACATCCGGATCGTGGGGGATCCTGTGCTGAAGCAGCGGGCCCACGAGATCGAGAACGTCGACGACGCCCTGTTGCGGCTGGTCGACGACATGGTGGTCACCATGTACGAGGCCCCCGGTGTGGGCCTCGCCGCCCCGCAGGTGGGCGTGCAGAAGCGCCTCTTCGTCTACGACATCGGCGAGGGCCCCGAGACGCTGGTCAACCCGAGGATCGTGGAGGGCGACGGCGAGTGGGTCTTCGACGAAGGCTGCCTGTCGGTCCCCGGGCTGTCCTGGGAGATCGTTCGGCCCAAGCGGGTCCACCTCACCGGCCACGACCTGGAAGGCAAGGAGGTCTCCCTCGAGGCCGATGAGTTCCTGGCCCGGGTCTTTCAGCACGAGATGGACCACCTCGACGGGATCCTCCTGCTGGAGCGCCTCGACGAGGACCAGGCCAAGGAGGCGAAGAAGGCCGTGCGCGAGCTCATGCTCACCGGTCGGGCCCCCGAACAGAGTCGTCCCCGGGAGGGCCTGTCGCTTCCCTGAAGCCGGCGCCCGAGCACCCCGGGCGACTGGCGTTCCTGGGGACCCCCGAGATGGCGGTCCCCTTCCTGCGGGGGCTGCACGGTGCCGAGTGGCCGATCGACCTCGTGGTGTCGAAGCCCGACACCCGCCGACGCCGCAACGCCGACCCCTCGCCCAGCCCGGTCAAGGCACTGGCCCTCGACCTCGGCCTGCCGGTCAGCGACGACCCGGCCGACGTGGCCACCTGTGGCGCCGACCTCGGCATCGTCGTGGCCTACGGCCGCATCATCAAGCCGAACCTGCTGGCCCGGGTGCCGATGATCAACGTGCACTTCTCCCGGCTGCCCCGGTGGCGGGGTGCGGCGCCGGTGGAGCGGGCCATCCTGGCCGGCGACGAGACCACGGGCGTCGCTGTCATGGCCGTCGAGGAGGGCTTGGACACCGGCCCCGTCTACGCCCGCCACGAGACCGACATCGGCGATCACGAGACGGCCGGCGAGCTGGCCAACCGCCTGGTCGGCCTCGGCGTGGTCCTCCTGCTCGACGCGCTGAAGGCCGGCCTGAGGAACCCGAGGCCCCAGGAGGGCGCACCGACCTACGCCGACAAGATCGACCCGGCCGAGCTGCGCATCGACTGGCTGCGCTCGACCATCGAGATCCACCGCCTGGTCCGCCTCGAGCGCGCCTGGACCACCTTCCGGGGCAAGCGCCTGAAGGTCCTCGCCGGCCACCCGTTGCCCGGCTCGCTGGAGCCCGGTGTCATGGACCTGGACCTGCCCGTCGAGGTCGGCACCGGCCAGGGCACCTTCCGTATCGACCTCGTCCAGCCGGAAGGCAAGGCGGCCATGAAGGCCAAGGACTGGGCCCTGGGGGCCAGGATCGAGCCGGGCGAGCGACTGGGAGACAGGGATGGCTGAAGACCAGGTGACCGGGCTGCTGGCCAAGGTGCTGACCGTGTCGGACGGCGTGATCGCCGGCACCCGGGAGGACAAGTCGGGTGCCGCCCTCGAGGAGTTGCTCACCGGCGCCGGCTTCGAGGTGGTCGAGCGCCGGGTCGTGGCCGACGGCATCCAGAACGTGGGCGAGGCCGTCGTCGAGATGGCCGAGGGCTTCGCCGGCCTGATCGTGACCACCGGCGGCACCGGCTTCGGCCCCCGGGACCAGACCCCCGAGGGCACCAAGGTCGTCCTCGACCGTGAGGCCCCCGGCCTGGCCGAGGCCATGCGCCTGGTCAACCCCCTCGGCCGCCTGAGTAGAGGTGTCGCCGGCACCCGGGGCCTGGCGCTGGTGCTGAACACGCCCGGCTCGTCGACGGGCGCGGCGGAGACGGTCGAGGCGGTCCTCGACGTCATCCCCCACGCCATCGGCCTCATGACCGGCGAGTCCACCCAGCACTGAGCCCGGGTGCGGCTCGGGTCCGTCGCCGGGTTCAGGCGCGTCGGCCTCGCTGGTCGAATCTGGCACGATCGGTTGACGAACGGCCACCTGGGAGTACCATTGCGTTCACGCCCCCTCGCGGGGTCGGGTGCAATTCCCAACCGGCGGTGACAGTCCGCGAACCCCCGCTTCGGTGGGGGCCGATCTGGTGGAACTCCAGGGCCGACGGTGAGAGTCCGGACGAGAGCGAGGGGCCGTGTGCGGCGTTCTCGCGCGCGGTCCCGGACAGGAGCCGGGATGACGCAGGGGACAGGGGAGGACGAGGCCGCCATGGCCCGCGCCCTCGACCTGGCCGCCGGTGTGCGCACGTCGACCTCGCCCAACCCCTGGGTCGGGGCCGTGGTCGTGACCCCGCTCGGCACCTTTCCCGGGGCCACGGAGCCCCCCGGTGGCCGCCACGCCGAGATCGTCGCGCTCCAGGCCGCCGGTCCGGCCGCCCGAGGCGCCACCCTGGCCACCACCCTCGAGCCCTGCTCACACACCGGCCGCACGGCCCCCTGTACCGACGCCATCATCGAGGCCGGCGTCGCCCGGGTCATCGTGGCCATCGAGGACCCCGATCCCAACGTCGCCGGGCAAGGCATCGCTCGCCTGGAAGCGGCAGGCATCGACGTCGTCGTCGGCGTCCTGGCCCAAGGGGCCCGGGCCCAGCTCGCCCCCTACCTGACCCACCGCACCACCGGTCGCCCCTATGTCGTGCTCAAGTTGGCGGCGACCATGGACGGACGCACCGCCGCCCCCGACGGCACGAGCCAGTGGATCACCGGCGAGGCCGCTCGGGCCGATGCCCACCGCCTCCGGGCCGAGAGCGATGCCGTCGTGGTCGGGGCCGGCACCGTCCGCACCGACGACCCCACCCTCACGGTGCGCCACGCAGGAGGCCCCGACCCCCTGCGGGTCGTGCTCGGCCACGCCCCCGAGGGCGCCAAGGTCCGCCCCGCCCTCGAGCTCCAGGGCGACCTCGGCCTGGTGCTCGACGACCTGGGGGAGCGGGGCGTGCTCCAGGCCCTGGTCGAAGGGGGCGCCGCCGTGGCCCACGACTTCCATGCCGCCGGGCTGGTCGACCGCTACGTCCTCTACCTGGCCCCCGCCCTCTTCGGTGGCGACGACGCCCGCGGCCTCTTCGCCGGCCCCGGCGCCCCCACCCTCGACGACGTCTGGCGGGGCCACATCGTCAGCACCACCCAGCTCGGCGACGACCTGCGTATCGACCTGGAGGCCGCCTGATGTTCACGGGCATCGTCGAAGAGCTCGGCACGATCCTGGCCATCGAGCCGCAGGGCACGGGCGTGCGGGCCCGGATCGGGGCCCGCGACGTCCTCGACGGGGCCGAGCGGGGTGATTCCACCGCCGTCGACGGCTGCTGCCTGACCGTGGTGGCGCTGGGTGACGGCTGGTTCGAGGCCGACGTCAGTGACGAGTCCCTGCGCCGTACCACCCTCGGCGGCCGAACCCCGGGCGACCGGGTCAACCTCGAGCGCCCCCTGCTGGTCACCGACCGCCTCGGTGGTCACATCGTCCAGGGCCACGTCGACGCCGTGGGCGAGGTCGTGGCCCCCGTGCCCGACCTGCAGGTCCGCATGCCCGACGACCTGCGCCGCTACGTCATCGAGAAGGGCTCGATCACCGTGGACGGTGTCAGCCTCACCGTGGTCCAGCCCACCGACGACGGCTTCACCGTGGCCGTCATCCCGCACACCGCCGAGGTCACGACCCTGGGCGACCGCCGCCCGGGCGACCGGGTCAACCTCGAAGTCGATCTCATCGCCAAGTACACGGAGCGCCTGCTGGCGCTCCGAGAGGAGCGCTAGATGGCCGAGCACCCGCCCCAGTTCGACCCTGTCCCCGACGCCATCGCGGCCATCGGCCGCGGCGAGGTCGTCGTCGTCGTCGACGACGAGGACCGCGAGAACGAAGGCGACCTGATCATGGCCGCCGAGTTCGCCACGCCGGAGAAGATCGCCTTCTTCGTGCGCCACACCTCGGGCCTGATCTGTATCCCGCTCACGGGTGACCGCCTCGACGAGCTCGACATCCCCCTGATGGTCAAGGACAACACCGAGGCCCAGCGGACGGCCTTCACCTACAGCGTGGACGCCACCAACGGCACCAGCACCGGCATCTCGGCCTCCGACCGCTCCGCCACGATCCAGGCCCTGATCGACCCGGCCACCCGTCCGACGGACCTGGCCCGGCCCGGCCACATCTTTCCGCTGCGCTACAGCGAGGGCGGCGTGTTGAAGCGGGCGGGCCACACCGAGGCCGCCGTCGACCTGACCCGCATGGCCGGCCTCTACCCGGCCGGCGTCCTCTGCGAGCTGGTCAACGAGGACGGCTCGATGAGCCGCGTCCCCGACCTCGTCCCCTTCGCCAAGGAGCACGGGCTGGTGATGACCTCCATCGCCGACCTCATCCGTTACCGCCGTCAGAACGAGAAGCTGGTCCGCCGCATCGGCGAGGCCCGCATCCCCACCCAGTGGGGCGACTTCAGCTGCTACGCCTACGAGTCCCTGCTCGACGGCGAGCAGCACGTGGCCATGGTGCGGGGCGCGGTGCAGGGCGAGGAGAACGTCCTGGTCCGGGTCCACTCCGAGTGCCTGACCGGCGACGTCTTCGGCTCCATGCGCTGTGACTGTGGCATCCAGCTGGACTCGGCCCTGGCCCGTATCGCCGAAGAGGGCCTCGGCGCCCTCGTCTACCTTCGGGGCCACGAGGGCCGCGGCATCGGCATCGGCCACAAGATCCGGGCCTATTCGCTGCAGGAGGAGGGCCGGGACACCGTCGACGCCAACCTCGACCTCGGCCTGCCCATCGACAACCGGGAGTACGGCATCGGCTCGCAGATCCTGGTCGACCTGGGCATCACCACCATGAAGCTCATGACCAACAACCCGGCCAAGTACGGCGGCCTGGAGGGCTTCGGCCTCGAGGTGGTCGAGCGGGTCGCCCTGGAGGCGGTCCCCAACCCCGAGAACATCGAGTACCTGCGGACCAAGAGAGAGCGCCTCGGTCACCTGATCGAGGGCCTGGACTAGGAGAACACCGACGATGGGAGAGCGAATCGCCGGCGACGCCGACCTCGACGGCACCGGGCTGCGCATCGGCGTGTGCTGCGGGCGGTTCAACCGCTCGATCACCGACCGCCTGCTCGACGGGACGATCCGGGGCCTGGCCGACCACGGCGTGGCCGAGGCCGACACGGCGGTCCTCTGGGCCCCGGGCGCCTACGAGCTGCCCCTGGTCGCCCAGCACCTGGTCACGCAGTGGGAGGCCGATGCCGTCATCGCCCTCGGCGCCGTCATCCGGGGCGAGACCGGTCACTACGACTTCGTGGCGGGGGAGTGCGCCGCGGGCCTGCAGCGGGTCCAGCTCGACACCGGTGTGCCGGTGGTCTTCGGGGTCCTCACCACCGAGAACCTCGAACAGGCCCTCGACCGCTCCGGCGACGAGGACAACACGGGCTATGAGGGGGCCGAGACCGCCATCGAGATGGCCAACCTCCTGACGTCGCTGTCGGGCGGGGCCTGAGCGGCCGTAGCCTCGACCCCGATGCTGCGGCTGGTCCTACCCAAGGGTTCCCTCGAACGCGCCACCTTGGAGCTGTTCGAGAGCGCCGACCTGGCCGTCTCCCGCAGCTCGGCGGTGGACTACCAGGCGACCATCGACGATCCCCGGATCACCGATGTCCGCATCCTGCGCCCCCAGGAGATCCCCCGGTACGTGGCGGAGGCCATGTTCGACGTCGGCATCACCGGCCGGGACTGGATCGAGGAGACCTCCAGCGAGGTCGTGACCCTCGGCGAGCTTCACTACAGCAAGGCCACGGCCCGGCCCATCAAGATGGTGGTGGCCGTCGGCGGGGACTCCGAGGTCCAGTCCGTCGAGGAGCTGCCCCAGGGCGTGCGGGTCTCCACCGAGTACCCCGAGGTCACCCGCCGCTACTTCGAGAAGAAGGGCATCGACGCCGACATCCGCCTGTCCTACGGCGCCACCGAGGCCAAGATCCCCGACATCGTCGACTGCATCGTCGAGATCACCGAGACCGGAAGGGCCCTGCGGGCCGCGGGCCTGCGGGTCATCGACGAGATCCTGCAGTCCTACACCGAGCTGATCGCCAACCCGGCGGCCTACGAGGACCCCGAGAAGCGCCATGCCATGGGCCAGATCCTGACGCTGCTGGAGGGCACCATGGAGGCCCGGGGCAAGGTGCTGGTGAAGCTGAACGTGGCCGGGGCCGACCTCCCCGCGGTGATCGAGGTGCTCCCGGCCATGAAGTCGCCCACGGTGAACGCGCTGCACGGTGACGGGGGCTTCGCGGTGGAGACCGTCGTGCCGAAGCGGGAGATCAACACCCTGATCCCCGAGCTGAAGGACCGGGGCGCCACCGACATCATCGAACTCGCCCTGGCCAAGATCGTCCACTAGCCGTGGCGGGGGACCAGACGGGGACGGTCACCACCTTCGACGACCCGGCAGGCTTCGGCACGGTGACGGCCGACGAGGGCGTTGAGCACTTCTTCCACTGCACCGCCATCGCCGACGGCAGCCGCCAGATCGACGTCGGCGCCCGGGTCCGCTTCACCGTCGTCCCCGGCCGTCAGGGCCGGTGGGAGGCCACCGACCTCGGCCCCGAGGCGCCCCCCGCGTGACACCGGGGCCCCGCTCGCCCAGCGGGGCGGCGGCGGCCCCCGGTTACTGATCCGTCGGCCCGGGCTCAGGCTTCGGGCGCGTCCCGGCTCGGGTCCTGCTCGCTGAGCTGGACGAAGGCCATGCGGAGCTGGCCCAGGGCGTCCTTGAGTGTGGCTTCGGCCTCGCCGAGGCGTCCGGACAGCCCGTCGACCAATTGGCCCATGGCGTCGATGGCCAGGCGGGCGGCCGCGAGGTCGGGGGTCTCCTCGCTGAGGTGGATCGCGGCCAGCTCGTAGAGGCCCATGGCATGGTTGGCCACGACCATGTCGGCCGGGGCCTCCAGCACCCGCTGCCGGGCGGCCGCCATCTCAGCGGCCATGGCCTCGGCCTGGGCCCGCTCCTCGTCGCTGAGGCCGGCCAGGGGATCCGCGTCCGGATCCATGGCGGCGCGGGTGGGCTCAGCGGGGGCGGAGGGGGCGGCGTCCGGTTCGACCGGGTGCTCGCCGCCGGGGGTCCAGAGGCTGCTCATGAGGGGAAGGGTGCCACCACTGGTAGCTTGTTGCTCGCAATCCAACCTGGAAAGCGGGGTCCCGCCCCCACCTGGCCACCGAATGCGGTGCGTACGGGTCCTGGCCAGCACCATCCCCTCGTGGGATGGTCCTCGTCACTCCTGTGGCTCACCGTCTGTGGCGGCCCGGGATCGGGACTCTTCGGTTCGCAAGAGGAGTCGCGCATTGCGTAGTGATCGGCCATAGCTTCGGGCCCTGCCCACGACGACACCCGGATCAATGATCAGATCCGGGTCCGTGAGGTCCGCCTGGTAGGCGTCGATGGCGAGCAGATCGGCATCAAGCCCACCCCGGAAGCGCTCGCACTGGCCCGCGACCAAGGTCTCGACCTCGTCGAGGTCGCCGCCGCGGCGAACCCACCCGTCTGTCGCATCATGGACTACGGGAAGTTCAAGTACGAGAACGCCCAGAAGGCCAAGGAATCTCGGAAGAAGGCGACCAACGTCGTCGTCAAGGAGATGAAGTACCGCCCCAAGATCGGGCGCGGCGACTTCGACACCAAGACGCGCAAGGTCCACGAGTTCCTCGGCGAAGGCCACAAGGTCAAGGTCACCATCATGTTCCGGGGCCGAGAGGTCCAGCACCCCGAGTTGGGGCGCCGCATCCTGGACAAGGTGGCGGAGACGGTCGTGGACGTCGGTCGGGTCGAGGCCCTGCCGAAGGTCGACGGTCGCAACATGACCATGGTCCTGGGCCCGGACAAGCAGGCACAGGCCAAGAAGGCCCGCGAGGACGCCGAGGCGGCCGAAGCCCTCTTGGCCGAAGGCGACGGTGCCTCCGAGGTGGCCGAGGCCCCGGCGGTCGACGACCGCGCACCCGAGATCGAGATCGCACCCGAGATCGAACCCGAGGTCGAGAGCCCAACCGAGAACGAGACGAGCGAGGCAGCGGCCACCGCCGCCGAGTGAGGAAGCGGCCACCGCCGCCGAGAGGAAGAGACGCAATGCCCAAGATGAAGACGCACCGGGGCGCCAAGAAGCGCTTCAAGGTGACGGGCAGCGGCAAGGTGACGCGCCGCCAGATCCACAAGAACCACTTCAAGCGGCGCAAGCCCGCCGATCGCCAGCGTCGTCTGGCCGGTGAGGTCGAAGTGACGGGCGGCGATCGCCAGCACGTACTCCGCCAGCTCGGCAAGCGGTAGAGGAGGCAGTCATGGCCAGAACGAAGACATCGGTCCCGTCGCGGCGGCGCCGCAAGGTCACCCTCGAGCGGGCCCAGGGGTACTACGGCAACAAGAGCCGCTCGTACCGGGCCGCCAACGAGCAGGTGATGCACTCCCTGCGCTACGCCTACCGCGACCGTCGGGCCCGCAAGGGGGAGTTCCGGCGCCTGTGGATCCAGCGCATCAATGCCGCCTGTCGCGAGAACGGCACGTCCTACAGCCGGTTCATCGCCGGGCTGAAGGCGGCCGAGGTCGAGGTCGACCGCAAGATCCTGGCCGATCTGGCCGTCAGCGACCCGGCGGCCTTCACCGCCCTGGTCGCCGTGGCCAACGAGCACGCGGCAGCCTCGGATCAGTAAGGGCTCCGTCCAGCGGGTTCGTCGCCTCGGGCGACATGCCCGCGCCCGACGAGAAGAGGGGGCCTTCGTCGTCGAAGGCCCGCGCGCCATCAGCGCCGCCCTCGACTTCGGCGCGGACCTCGACGAGGTCCTCGTCGTCGGCGGGGCCGAGGTGGAGCTGGTCAACCGGGCGCGGGCGGCCGGGGCGACCATCACCCACGTCGAGGGCGAGCAGCTCGAACGGGCCCTGACCACCCGCACGCCCCAGCCCATCGTGGCCGTGGCCGGATCGGTCAGCTGGTCGCCGGCCGAGGTCGTGGTGGCGGCGCAGGCGAGTGGCCTACCCGTCGTCGTCCTCGCCGGGGTCAGCGATCCCGGCAACGCCGGGACGGTCATCCGCTCGGCGGTGGCCGCCGGTGCCGCCGGCGTCCTGTTCACACCCGGCTCGGTCGACCCCACCAACCCGAAGTGCGTACGGGCCAGCGCCGGCGCCCTGTTCGCCCTGCCGGTGGGTGCCGTCGACGACCTGGACGTCCTCCGGGACCTGGGCCTGACCACCGTCGGCGCAGCTGCCGGTGGGGCCGGCCCCGACGACGTCGACCTGTCCGGGCCGGTGGCCCTCGTGCTCGGCGGCGAGGGCTCGGGCCTGCCCGAGGACCAGCTCGTCGACGAGGAGGTGGCGTTGCCCCTGGAGGGTGGCGTGGAGTCCCTGAACGTCGCCATGGCGGGCACGGTCCTGCTCTACGAGGCCCGCCGTCAACGCAACGGAGGGCGCTGGTGACCCGACCCCGGATTTCGACTGGACCGCGCTCGGCACCAAGCGGGAGGGTGGTGGCCCCATGACGGACGACAGGCGGAGTCGATCAGCGGGCCGAACCGGCCCGCAAGGCGATGAGCCGTCAGGCGACGCGCCATGAACGCCGAGCCGGCCCGCATCGAGGCCGACGCCCTGGCCCGCATCGCCGCGGCGACGACGGTCGACGCCCTGCGCACCGTCGGCCAGGAGGTCCTCGGCAAGCGCTCCGAGCTGGTCGGCCTGCGCAAGCAGCTGGGCGGGCTGGACGAGGCCACCCGCAAGGCCGTCGGCCAGGCCCTGCACGCGACCACCCAGGCCATCCAGGCGGCCCTGGTCGACCGGGAGAGCGGCCTCGAGGAGACCGAGCGGGGCGCCCGCTACGAGACCGAGCGCCTCGACCTGACCGAGGTCGTCGACCCCCTGCCCGTGGGCCATCTCCACATCGTCACCCAGACCTGGCAGGACCTCGAGGACATCTTCGTGGGCATGGGCTACGGCGTGGCCGAGGGCCCCGAGATCGAGACCGACTGGTACAACTTCGAAGCCCTCAACATCCCGGACTCGCACCCGGCCCGGTCGATGTGGGACACCCTCTGGGTCGACGTCGGCGAGCCCGGCTCGATGCTGCTGCGGACGCACACCTCCAACGTGCAGATCCACGTGATGCAGGCCCAGACGCCACCCATCTACATGGTCGCTCCCGGCCGGACCTACCGGCGGGACACCACCGACGCCACGCACCTGCCCGTGTTCCACCAGATCGAGGGCCTGGTCGTCGACCGGGGCATCACCATGGCGGACCTGGCGGGGACCATCCAGGCCTTCACCCAGGCCTACTTCGGCCAGGACTTCGAGTCCCGCCTGCGCCCGTCGTACTTCCCGTTCACCGAGCCGTCCGCCGAGTTCGACATCCGCCCGCCGGGCGGGGACTGGCTGGAGCTCGGCGGCTGCGGCATGGTCCATCCCAACGTGTTCCGCCACGTGGGCATCGACCCCGAGGAGTGGACCGGCTTCGCCTTCGGGTTCGGCATCGACCGCCTGGCCAAGGTCCGCTACGCCGTCGACGACCTGCGGGAGTTCGTGACCAGCGACGTCCGCTTCCTGGAGCAGTTCTGATGGGTCGCCTGGCCCTCGGGCTCCCCCCACTGGCGCCCTGCGGACCCCGTGCTCGTATGAGGTTGTCCGCTTGAAAGTGCTTCTCTCCTGGATGCGGGAGTTCGCGCCGGATCTCACCTCCGATGTCGACGTGCTGACCGAGGCATTGGACGACCTGGGCACGCCGGTCGAGGAACGGGTGCGCCTGGGCGAGGGCCTGGACGGCATCGTGGTGGCCCGGGTCCTGGAGACCAGGCCCCACCCCGACGCCGACCGCATCCAGCTGGTGGACGTCGACGCCGGCGACGCCGAGGCGCTGCAGATCTGCTGCGGGGCCTTCAACATGAAGGCCGGGGACCTGATCCCGCTGGCCACGCTGGGCTCGACCATGCCCGACGGCCGCCCCATCGAGCGGCGCAAGATGCGGGGTGAGTGGTCCAACGGGATGCTCTGTTCGGGCACCGAGATCGGCTTGGGCGACGACAGTGACGGCATCCTGATCCTGGCCGAGGGCCTGACCCCGGGCACGCCCCTGACCGAGGCGCTGGGTCTGCAGGGGGACTGGCTGCTCGACCTCGAGGTCAACGCCAACCGGCCCGACGCCCTGTCGATGGCCGGGGTGGCCCGGGACGTCGCCGCCCGCCTGGGCGTCGGTTTCGCCCTGCCCGAGTTCGCCGCCCCCACCGGTGGGGGGCCCGGCGCCGACGTCGCCTCGATCGAGATCGTGGACGCCGACGCCTGCCCCCGCTTCCTGGCCCGGGTCCTGTGGAACGTGACCGTCGGCCCGTCGCCGACCTGGCTGGCCAACCGCATCACCCAGGCGGGGATGCGCCCCATCAGCAACGTGGTCGACGTCTCCAACTACGTGATGCTCGAGCTGGGCCATCCCAACCACGCCTACGACCTGGACCGGGTGGCCGGAGGCCGCCTGCGGGTCCGCTTCGCCCAGGAGGGCGAGCGCCTGGTCACCCTGGACGACGTCGAGCGCTCGTTCCTGGCCGCCGACGTGTTGATCTGTGACGGCGAGGACACGCCCATCGGCGTGGCCGGGGTCATGGGCGGGGCCTCGACCGAGATCAGCGCCACCACGACCACCGTGCTGCTCGAGGCGGCCTGGTGGCACCCGATGCAGATCGCCCGCACCTCGACCCGCCTCAACCTCCGCTCGGAGGCCTCCCGCCGCTTCGAGCGGGGGACTGACATCTGGGGCCTCGACCTGGCCGGCGAGCGCTTCTGCTCGCTGCTGTCCGAGTCCGGTGCCGTCGCTTCACCCGACGTCATCGACGAGCGGGGTGACGTGCCCGAGCACCCGCCGATCCGAGTGCGGACCGACCGGGTGAACCTGATCACCGGCCTCGATCTCGACGCCCCGACCGTGCGGAGCCTGCTCGAGCCCATCGGCTTCACGGTGGGGGACGAGGCCGACGGAGCCCAAGTGGTCGAGGTCCCCAGCTTCCGCCCTGACGTCGTCGAGGAGATCGACGTCATCGAGGAGGTGGCGCGCCACCACGGCTACGCGAAGCTCCCACAGACGGTGCCGCTGTCCCCGCACACGGGACGCCTCACGGAGCGTCAGAAGGAGCGGCGTCGGATCCGCTCCACGCTGGTCGGCGTCGGGCTGGACGAGGCCCTGCCCATGCCGTTCCTGGCTCCCGAGGACCTGGCCCGCACGGGCCTGGACCCGGCGGGCATCACGGTCACCAACCCCCTCGACGCCCGTGAGTCGGTCGTCCGCCCGTCGCTGCGCCCCGGTCTGCTGAAGGCCCTGGCCTACAACGCCAGGCATCGCAACGACGGCGCCGGGCTCTTCGAGGTGGGCAAGGTCTTCCTGCCTCCTGGCGAGGGCCAGGAGCGGCCCGACGAGCCCGAGATGCTGGCCGTGGTGCTGGCCGGTCGGGAGGCCCCCGAGGCGGTGGCCGTCTGGACCGCCCTGGTGGTCGCGTTGGCCGTCGACGGCGTCGGCCTGCGGGCCGAGGCGATGGCCGGCCTGCACCCGACCCGCAGCGCGGCGATCGTGGCCGGCGACACCGTGCTCGGGGCCGTGGGCGAGATCGACCCCGCGGTGGCCGAGGACCTGGGCATCGCCGAGCGGGTGGCGTGGCTGGAGGTCGATCTGGACGCTCTCGACGCCGTGCCCCGCCAAGACCGGCTGTACCGAACGGTCAGCCGCTTCCCGTCCAACGACATCGACCTGGCTTTCGTGGTCGACGAGGCGGTGCCCGCCGGCGCGGTCGAGGCCACGATCCGCGACTCGGCCGGCGACCTGCTGGCCCGGGTTCGCCTCTTCGACGTGTTCCGGGGCGAGAGCCTCGGCGAGGGCCGGCGCAGCCTGGCCTATGCCCTCCGCCTGCAGGCCACCGACCGCACGCTGAAGGACGGCGAAGTGGCCGAGATACGCCAGCGGGTCATCGATGCCGTCGAGTCCACCCATGGGGCCAGCCTCCGGGGCTGACGGGGTCGGGGCCGTGGAGCTGTTCGAGGAGGTGGGCGAGGCCCTCCGGGGCCTCGTCCCGCCGGAGCTGGGGACCTTCCGCCACAAGACCCACCGTTACGGCACCAAGATCTGGTTCGGCCCCGCGGCCCCGCCCAAGGAGCACTACGAGGCCCAGGTCGTCGGCGCCCGGGACGTCCCCGAGGCCCAGGTCCTGGCCATCGAGGTCGGCTTCCACAGCGAGTACCCCAAGCCCGCCGACAACGAGGCCGTGCTCGCCGCGCTCGTCGCGGTGGAGGCGGCGTGGCGCCCCGACCTGGGCGACGAAGCGGTGGTGGGGGAGTTCCTGGGCCGGGCCGACAACTGGCGCCGCATCTCGGAGACCTGGCCCGATCCCGACCTCGACGATGCTGACCTGGGCACGGAGATCGCCGTGCGGCTGCTCGACTACGTCACCGCCCTGGAGCCCATCCGTTCCGGCCGGTGAGCCGTCGGTTGGCCCCGATGGACGGGTCGGATGTGGTTGGAGAACGACGTTGCATAGTCATGCGAAGGTCCGTATGCTCACTCGTATGCGTGTAGGGATCGTGGGGGCGTCGGGGTACACGGGCGCCGAACTCCTGAGGCTGGCGGCGGGCCATCCGGAGATGGAGGTGGTGCTGGCCACGGGGGACACCCAGGCGGGCACGGCGGTGGCCGACCTGTACCCGAGCCTGCGCCCGGTCTACGGGGACCTGGTCTTCGAGCCGTACACGCCGGAGGCCGTCGACGGCCTCGACCTGGTCTTCTGCGGCCTGCCGCACGGAGCCAGCCAGGCCATCGTGGCCGAGGTCAAGGACCGGGTGACCTGCGTGCTCGACCTGTCGGCCGACTTCCGGCTGAAGGACCCGGCGGCCTATCCCCAGTGGTACGGGGCCGAGCACACGGCGCCCGAGCTGCTGGCCGACTTCGCCTACGGGCTGCCCGAGCTGTTCCGGGACGAGCTGGTCGGGGCCTCCGGGGTCGCCGTCGCCGGCTGCTACCCGACGGCTGCCTCCCTGGCCCTCGCTCCGCTGGTCCGGGCCGGTGCGGTCGAGACCATGGGCATCGTGGTCGACGCCGCGTCGGGGGTGTCCGGCGCCGGTCGGGCGCTCAAGCACGGCACCCAGTTCTGCACCGTGGACGAGGACTTCGCCGCCTACGGCCTGCTCGACCACCGGCACACGCCGGAGATGGAGCAAGTGCTGTCGGCGTGCGTCAGCACGCCGGGCGGGATGGGGAGGGACCCGTCTCGCACAGCGATGAGGCCTCAGCCGAAGAGCCATGAGCACAGCGCCCAGGTGCTGTTCACCCCGCACCTGGCGCCGATGACCCGGGGGATCCTGGCCACCTGTTACGCCCGGCCGACCTCGCCCACGACCACCGACGAGGTGCTCGGCGTGCTGCAGGACGCCTACACCGATGAGCCCTTCGTCCAGGTCGTCGTCGGCCCCCCGACGACGAAAGCGGTGCTGGGGTCGAACTCGGCCTTCGTGACCGCCCGGGCCGACGAACGCACGGGCTGGGTCCTGGCCCTGTGTGCCATCGACAACCTGGTCAAGGGTGCCTCCGGCCAGGCCGTCCAGTGCGCCAACGTCGTGGCCGGCCTCCCCGAGACCCTGGGCCTCCCCCTCGTCGGGATGTTCCCGTGACCGCCCATCTGTCGGTTCCGGCGGCTGATTCGGTTGCCATGGCCACCGAATCGACCACCGGAACGAGTGAAGGAGTCCAGCCATGAGCGTCACCGCTGCGCAGGGGTTCGTTGCCGCGGGCGGGCACGGCGGTCTCAAGGCCGACGGGGTGAGCGACCTCGCCATCGTGGCCACGGCCGACGGGAGGGCCGTGCCCGCGGCCGGCGTCTTCACGACGAACAAGATGACCGCCCCACCGGTTCTCGTCTCCCGAGCCCACCTGAAGCAGAGCAGCGGGCAGGCCGCCGCCGTCTTCCTCAACTCGGGCAACGCCAATGCGGGCACCGGCGAGCCCGGTAGCCAGGACGCCGAGGACCTGTGCGCCCACGTGGCCCAGCAACTGGGCTGCGCCCACGACGAGGTCCTCATCTGCTCCACCGGCCTCATCGGCTACCGGCTCCCCGTCGAGCCCATGGTGGCGGCCATCCCCGGTCTCGTCGCCCAGCGGGCGGTCGACGGCGACGGCGACGCCGCCCAGGCCATCCTCACCACGGACACGGTGCGCAAGGAGGTCGTCATCGACGGCGATGGCTTCACCGTCGGCGGTATGGCCAAGGGTGCGGCCATGCTCGCCCCGAACATGGCCACCATGCTCGCCGTGCTCACCACGGACGCCCGGGCCGAGCCCGCCGTCCTCCAGCAGGTGCTCCGGGACGCGGTCACGGACACGTTCAACTGCATCACGGTCGACGGGGCCACCTCCACCAACGACACCGTCCTGCTGCTGGCCGGCGGCGCCGCCGGACCGGTCGACCCACAGGCCCTGGAGCACGCCGTCACCGCGGCCTGCGCCTCCCTGGCCGAGCAGATGGTGGCCGACGCCGAGGGGGCGACGAAGCTGGTCCGGGTCCACGTCACCGGGGCCAGGTCCGATGCCGAGGCCCGCACCGCGGCCCGGGCGGTGGCCACCAGCCAGCTGACCAAGTGCTCCTGGTACGGCGAGGACCCCTACTGGGGCCGGGTGGGCAGTGACCTCGGCTCGTGCGGTGTGGCCTTCGACCCGGTCCTCCTGTCCGTGGCCTACGGCGGCACCGTCGTCTGTCGCCACGGGGTCGAGGCCGAGCACGACACGGCGACGGTCACCGAGCACCTGGCGGGCCGGGACATCGAGCTGACCGCCGACCTGGGCATCGGCGCAGGTCGGGCCACGGTGCTGACCTGTGACCTGACCCACGCCTACGTCGACGAGAACATGGGGACGTCGTGACCGACCTCACCGGCGGTGACAAGGCGACGATCCTGGTCGAGGCCCTGCCCTACATCCGGCGCTTCTGGGGCTCGACGGTCGTGGTCAAGTACGGCGGCAACGCCATGATCGACCCGGCGCTGGCCCAGCAGTTCGCCGAGGACGTCGTCCTCATGCGCTCGGTCGGCCTGCACACGGTCGTGGTCCACGGCGGCGGCCCCCAGATCGGCGAGCTCATGGCCAAGCTGGGCAAGGAGTCGGAGTTCCGGGACGGCCTGCGAGTCACCGACGCCGAGACCCTCGACATCGCCCGGATGGTCCTGGTGGGCAAGGTCGGGCGGGACATCGTGTCGGCCATCAACGTCCACGCCCCCCTGGCGGTCGGCCTCTCGGGCGAGGATGCCGGGCTCATCGTGGCCTCGGCCCGGGACCCCGAGCTGGGCTTCGTGGGCGACGTCGACTCGGTCGACCCGTCGATCCTGCAGCGGCTGCTGGCCGAGGACCTGATCCCTGTGCTGTCGACCATCGGCTCCGACGCCGCCGGGCAGGCCTACAACATCAATGCCGACACCGTGGCCGGCGCCGTGGCCTCCGCCCTCGGCGCCGAGAAGGTCGTCTACCTGACCGATGTGGCCGGCCTGCTCGACGCCGCCGGCGAGCTGATCAGCCGGGTCGACGCCGACGGGTTGGACGGGCTCGTGGCCGACGGAACGGTGTCGGGGGGCATGATCCCCAAGGTGGCCGCCTGCCTGCACGCCGTCCGGGGTGGGGTGGGCTCGGCCCACGTGCTCGACGGCCGCCTCCCGCACGTCCTGCTGCTGGAGCTGTTCACCGACGAGGGGGTCGGGACCATGATCACGAAGGACCCGCAATGAGCGCGCTGATGTCCACCTACCCGCCTCAGGCCGTGACGTTCGTACGGGGGGCGGGCAGCGAGCTGTGGGACACCGAGGGGAAGCGCTACCTGGACTTCCTGTCCGGCCTGGCCGTCACCAGCCTCGGCCACGCCCACCCCGAGGTGGCCGACGCCATCGCCGAGCAGGCCCGGACCCTGCTGCACGTCTCCAACCTCTACGGCACCGAGCCCGGCCCCGAGGTGGCGGCGACGCTGGACCGCCTCCTCGGCGGCGGCGGCAAGGTCTTCTTCGGCAACTCCGGGGCCGAGGCCAACGAGGCCGCCATCAAGCTGGCCCGCAAGTTCGGGGGGCGGGGCCGCCACGTCGTGGCCAGCGCCTACGGGTCCTTCCACGGCCGGACCCTGGCCACCCTCCACGCCACCGGCCAACCCGAGAAGCACGAGGCCTTCCAGCCGCTGCCCGAGGGCTTCCGCCACGTCGCCTGGTACGACCTGGACGCCCTCGAGTCGGCGCTCGACCCGACGGTGACCGCGGTGCTGCTCGAGCCGGTGCAGGGCGAAGGCGGGGTCAACCCGGCCGATACCGAGTACTTCGCCGGGGTGCGTCGGCTCTGTGACGAACGGGGCGTCCTCTTCATGGTCGACGAGATCCAGACCGGGCTCGGCCGGACGGGGGAGTGGTTCGGCTTCCAGCACTTCGGGGTCCAGCCCGACGTGGTCACCATGGCCAAGGCGCTGGGCAACGGCGTCCCCATCGGGGCCTGCTGGGCGAAGGCCGCGGTGGCCGCGGCGTTTGTCCCCGGCGATCACGCCACCACCTTCGGAGGCCAGCCCCTGGCCACCGCCGCCGCCCGCAAGGTGCTCGAGGTCATGGAACGCGAGGACGTGCCCGGACGGGCACGGGACGCGGGCAAGCGGTTGGCCGACGGCCTTCTCGCCCTGCCCCACGTCACCGGCGTGCGGGGCCTCGGCCTGCTCCTGGCCGCCGAGTTGGAGGGCCGGGACGGTCGGGAGGTGGCCAAGGCGGCA
>Ga0315287_10002303_pt1 | contig 18010 bp, 16 predicted proteins | sample YL17G11_0_MG_FD_205037 | JGI IMG/M metagenome (GOLD analysis project Ga0315287, IMG submission 205037) | Sediment microbial communities from Yellowstone Lake, YNP, Wyoming, USA - YL17G11_0 | ecosystem: Environmental > Aquatic > Freshwater > Lake > Sediment | place: USA: Wyoming | collected...
CCGCCGCCGCCACCACCACCACGTCCACTGCCGCCACCACCGCCATGTCCACTGCCATGTCCACCACCGCCGCCCCCAGGATCCGCGATTACTGGGCTCCAGAGGAACAGCGCAACGGCTATTACACCCAACAGGTTCTTACGAAATTTGTTCACGGGCGACTCCTTCATGGAAAAGAGCGTGCGGCATTGTAGACGGCAACACGGCAACGCTCCAATCCCAAAATCATCCCCGGCCCCCCGTTGGTGTGGCGTTGCCGCCCGATTACCCCCTGCATTGACCTCGACCTATTCTGTCGATTGCTCGCGTCTTGCCGCCGTGCAGGCGAATTCGAATCGCACGGCCACCTTGCCGTCGACGATCACTTTGGCTTTAAGAAAGAATGCATCGGCCAGCCGCTCGGTCAGATCGACCTCCATGCGGATGGTCTCACCCGGGTGGACCATGCGTTTGAAGCGGACGTCGTTGATGCGGGTGGCCACGGGCACTTTGCCCTCCGTACCCGTGAGATGCCCGGACAACAGGATCGCCCCGCACTGCATGGCCGCTTCGCACAGCAGCACGCCGGGCACCAGGGGATGGCCCGGATAATGGCCCGCGAAGAAATACTCCTCGCCGCTGAATCGCTTGATGCCGACGATCCGCGAGTCGCTTTGCTCGACGATCTCGTCGACCAGCAGAAACGGGTCGCGATGCGGAATGGCGGCGAGGATTTCCTGGCGGTTCATAATCCCTTCATCAAGAACGCATCCACGTCGTTGGCCACGATGACGCCGTAGTTGACGGCCCCCAGCCAGCCCGACATGATAATGCCCACGCTGCCGGCATGATACAGTCCGGCGATCCGTTCGGGCAAGGCCCGGCTGACGGCCAGGCCCTCGAACTTCGTGCCGAAACTGGCCCCGGCCAGATGCCTTGTATAGCGCTCGAAGGTCAGTGGCGTGGCCGCCTCGGCGTAATCGAGCCGGCGGCGGATATCCGGCACGTACTTTTCGAGGGCGCCGAGCGTGTTTTCGATCAGGTCGCGCTTGCCGGCCTGGTAATCTTCCTTCGAGAGATCGGCCCAGTCGCGGTAGTTGGCGTTGGTGCTCGACACCACGAAGCAGCGGTTCAGTTCCGGCCGCGTTCGGGGATAGTAGAAGGAGAACGTGCGGCTGGTGACGTTGCGGCTTAGCAGCAGGTCGGTGCGGAACATCGGGGCGGTCGAGCTGAACAGCAGGTCGCCGCAGAGGCCCTCGTCGATCGGTTGGTCCGGTTTCAAGGCCATGTACACCTGGGTACTGGAGTTGTTCAGCCGCACGGCCCGGGCCTGGTCGAGGAAGTCGGCGTCCCAGGGTTCCGGTCCCACAAGATCGAAGATCGTGCCCAGCAAGTTGGCGTTGGATACGACCGCGCGGGTCTTGATCGTGCCGCCGTTGATGGTCACGCCCTCGACGCGGCGGCCGGCCCCGTGAATCTTTTCGACGTGAATCTTTTCGACCAGGCAGCGCGTGCGAACGTCGACGCCGTTGTTTTTCAGTTCCCGGCCCATCAGGCGAATCAATTGGTCGGTGCCGCCCTGGAAGGTGTACACGCCCTTCGACATGAAATTAGAGAAGACGATGCCATAGGTCAGCGCCGGGTCCTCGAGTGTCGAGCCGTTGGCGTAGGTGATCGGTTCCATCAGCAGCCGCACCACGTCCTCGCGGCCGGGAAAGAACCGCTCGAACAGCCGGCCGGTGGTCGTGGCCTGGTCGTCGTAGAAGTTCATGTTCCGGGCCGTGTCGAAGAACTGCTCGACGGTGGTCGCCGGCACGCCAAACCGTTCCACCAGCAACCGCGTAAAATTCTGCCGGTCGAAGGTGGTCGAGAGCGAGAACATCGGGTTGTCGAAGCGGATGTCCTTCAACTGGACGATCGAGTCGGCGATTTCGGCGCTCCAATAGCGGCGGCAACTCTTGATCATGCCCGCCGGAAAGCCGTGCAGGGCGACGTCGAAGATATGCCCGCCGCGGCGGCGGAACCACGTGGCCAACCCGCCCAACTTGTGGTGATGCTCGGCCAGCAGCACGGAGTGACCCGCGCGGGCCAACGTGTTGGCGGCCGTCATGCCGCCGAGCCCGCCGCCGATCACGACGACATCGTAGCGGTCACGGACGTTTTGCAGGGGGTCGGTGGGCATGGGGACTGGAGATTTTGGGGAACGCGATCAGCTTGCAGCGGTCAGCAATCAGCTTGTTGCCCTTCACGGGTTTGGGCGTGCTTCACAACCTTTCCCGTGACATTCTGCCATGAGCTTCTGGGCTCTTCAAGTCCAGTGCCCCCCTTGACAAAGAAACGACGAAACACTACAAGTGGGGATGATCGCTCCGTGGGGCCGCACGGTAGTTGATACTTTTTTTCCGGAGTTGGAACGCGCACTGTTTTGATGAAAGGCAAGAACATGAGAGCCGTGCTTCCGGTTGCGGTGATGTCCATCCTATGTGCAACCATTGTTGAGGCGCAGGAACTTGCCAAGGCGAAAGTGGCCGTGGTTCGCCTGAGAGCGATCTTCCAAGACGGTGGCTTCAGCGACAAGCTAAAGTTGCTGTCGCTTGATAAGAAGAAGCTTGAGCCGATGAAGAAGATCGGTGCCGAAATCAAGGCCCTGCAAAAAGAAGTGACCGACGCTCAAGACCAGGCGAAGCTGACCGATCTCCAGAGCAAACTGCAGTTCTTTTATCAAAAGCTCAGCCTCTTGACTCAGCCGACGATGAATTCGAGAGCAGACCCACGCAGATTGCTCTGCGATTTTATCATCAGCAACTACAAGGACAAGTACTCAATGATCCTCCAGGAAGAGACCGACCCATTCATTTGGAAAGGCGGCGTCGAGATCACCGATATTACCGGGGACGTGATGGAGAAGATCAATGAACAGGCGGATGAGATTGCCATCGGCGACATACGTCACGTGCCAGCCACATATTACCCGCCGAAGCTTGTGCCGGCGGTTACGACACCACCCGTGGTCAAACCGGCGCCGCAACCGGGATTGCATTAGCACAGGCGCCGTTCCCTCGCTCAAGCCGTGTTATCATTGCCCCTGGACAACAGCCGAGGCCCATTCTGCAATGCGCTCGACGCACCGCTTGGCCCATTGGCGATCAAACGACGGCGCCGCGTCGTCATGAATCGGAAGCAGGTCATAGCGAAACTCCACCGCAAAGGGCGTCAGGGCCGTTGCTTCGGAAAGTTCGGGCGGATAGGAAATGCCGGCATCGTACAGAAGAACTGCAAGTTCGTCGAGTTGATGCGTTCGGCGATACTCAATCGCCCGATAGGCAAGCACGGCCTTGGTCATCTTCTCAACCGCTTGCTGTGCGTGGAAACCGATCACCTCGTCCGGAGCCGACGGATCGTCCAGCAGGTGATTCATCACGTATCGATCCTGCTCCGCCTTCTTCAGCAACATCTTGGCAAGCTTAGCGGACTGCATCGAACACCCTCCCTTCCATGGCCGCCTCGTAAAGAAGGGTCCCCGGCGTGTCGTGCCACTCCGCGAAGTCCGCTTCCGTGGTCACGAGCACGTCGGCCGGTACGCGCAACGGTTGCAGAGCGCGGTGCAATCGCACCATCTCCGCGCGGTGATCTGCGACTCTCGGCTCAATTACCAAGAAATCCAAGTCGCTGTCCGGCCGCGCGTCGCCGCGGGCATGGGAACCGAAGAGAATCACCTTCGAGCCGGCCGGCGCCGCTTCGAGCAATAATTCGACGGCTTTTTCGATGGTGGTCGAATCCATGAGTGATCTCCACGTGTATTATGGCAGGGGGGAAGACGTTCTTCAAGTCGGCTCGATTTTCTCCACGCGGCTGATCGAGCGGCCTTGGGCGAAGCGGGTGGCAATTTGTTCGCCGGGCGCCAGCTCGGAGGCGGCACGAATGACCCGGCCATCGGCGGTTCGCTGCGTCAGGCTGTATCCGCGTCCCAGCACGGCCAGCGGGTTGAGCGACTCCAGACGCCCCGCCGCCGTGTCGGCCTGTTGCCGGGCCAGCCGCACGAGCCCGCGGACCGCACGCAATGCTCGCGCGTCCAATTCGTCCAACCGGCGCGACAGGTCAAACGCCCGTTGGTACGGGCGGCGGAAGGCCGTGTGCCGGGCCAGCGCGTCCAGCCGCGACCGGGCCGATTCCACCCGCGAGCGCAGGGAGCCCGCCAGCCGTCGCTCGATCTGCCGCAGTTCGGCCAGCAGGTCCTCGGAGGCGGGGGCCACCAACTCGGCCGCCTCGCTGGGCGTCAGCGCGCGCACGTCGGCCGCCAGATCGGCGAGAGTCACGTCAATTTCGTGTCCCACGGCCGAGATGACCGGGATTCGCGAGGCCACGATCGCCCGCACCACGGCTTCCTCGTTGAACGCCCAAAGGTCCTCCATGCTGCCGCCGCCGCGGGTGACGACGAGGCAATCGACAGGACAAAAAAAGGGGACAGTCCCCATTTGCCGGAACGGCCCGAAGGGTGCTTCGCACAAATGGGGACTGTCCCCTTTTTTCGCCCGTTCATTTAGCCGGTTGACGGTTTCGATGGCGGCGGCGATTTCGGCAGCCGCTCCCTCGCCTTGTACGCGGGTGGGCACGATCAGCACGTCGGCCCCCCGCCATCGCCGCGCGAGCACCTGGAGGAAATCGCGGATGGCGGCCCCGGTCGGGCTGGTCACCACGGCGATCCGCCGCACGAACGGCGGCAACGGCCGCTTCCGCGCCGGATCGAACAGACCTTCTTTCGACAGCTTCTCCCGCAGTTGCCGCAGCGCCAACTCCAGCGCGCCCATGCCCCGCGGCACGATCTCGTCGATGATCAACTGATAGGAGCCCCGGGCGGCATACAGGTCGAGATGCCCGCGGCAAATCACCTCCAGCCCGTCGTGAAGATCGAAACGGATGCGGGCAGCCGCCCCGCGCCAGATGACCGCGCGAAGTTGGGCCCGGTCGTCCTTGAGCGTAAGGTAACAGTGCCCCGACTGGGGCCGGGCGAAGTTGGAAATCTCCCCCTCGACCCACACCGCCGGAAAGGCCGCCTCCAGCAGGTCCTTGATCTGCGCGGTTAGCTCCCAGACCGACAGCGGCCGCTGAGCAGGAGGACCGGCAGTGAATAGGGAGTAATCAGACATGGACGGGTCTTGAGTCTCAGGAAAGTAATGCCGGTTAGGACAGCCGTCAGCCGCCAGACTGATCGGGCGCAGCCCGACTTTGCCGCTCGTCCTTTGTTGGCGGTTGCCAAATGATCTTGCAGTTCGGAAATGCCTGTTGGAGCTTCTTCACGCCCTCATCGGTGACCCTCGTGCCACCCAGTTCCAGTACTTGAAGTTGCGTCAACCCCTTTAGTTGTTCCAGTTCAGCGTCCGTGACCTGGGTGGAGTTGAAGTTCACCCGAACAACATCTGCAAAGAAATCATCTCCCAGCAACCTCCGCAGCGAACCTGGTCCTGGCGGTTGCGCACCTTGTATCTCTTTTCCAGATTCATCCAATTGGAAGTCGTACACCACCGTTCCTCCTAACCACTCTACCGCTGCCGCCGCCTCCCGTTGTCGTCTTGCCCTTCGCATGCTGGTGGTTAACCAGCTTATGCCGCTCATGACGATGCTCACCACTAGCATGAGCAGCAAGAGCGACCGCAACCTGTACTGATACCAGCGGAGTTTCGGTTTCGGCGTTTTGGGTTGGGATTCGGTCATGGTCATGGCGTTATTGGTCTGGCCGTTGTTCCGCTGCATCGTTCGACGTTCATTTGTCCCAATTTGCGCGTACCCGATTCGGCCCAGGCCTCGGCTTCGGCGGTGAGCCGGTTCAGCAGTTGCTCGATTTTTCGGCGGAAGTATTCGAGCCCGTCGCGGTCCAGGTTGGGCGGGACGAAAACTTCGCCGCTGGGAACCGCCCGCGCACGGGAGAACGGGCGAGGGATGGCAAACTGGTCCCAGGCGCTTCGTACGCGCCAGGGGCGGTCGTAGCCGTAGCCCATCACTACCAGGGGCAATCCGAGTTTCGACGCCAAGTATATGCAGCCCGGGGCCAGCAGCCGCCGCGGACCGCGCGGGCCGTCGGGCGTGATGGTCAGGTGCATGCGGCGGCTCTTGGCCAGCAACTCGCGCAGCGCCGTGACCCCGCCGCGATTGGTCGAACCGCGCACGAAGTCGAAGCCCAAGTGGTGCGCGGCATACGAGAGGATTTCCGCGTCGCGGTGCCGGCTCAACAACATCGCCAGATTGCAGTGCCCTCGCAGGTAGAGGGGAAACAGGATGTACTCGTGCCAAAAGATGTAAATCTTCTGCCCGCGACACTCCGGGAAAAACGGATCGATCGCCCGATCGTAGTAGGAGACCTTGTAGTCCAAGGTGCTCATCCACCAGCGGACGGCCGTCGAGCTCAACAGACCGCCGAGTTTGTTGAGGATCGGGTTGCTGATCTTCATCGGTCTTGACCGGGCATTGTTCCGCTAAACACCTCGACGGCCCCGCCGGTCAGGTAGACGTGGTTGTCGGCGGCCCATTCCAGTTCCAGGTCGCCACCGGGGAGATGGGCCAGAATTTTACGGCCGGTGCGGCCGGTCAGCGCGCCCGCCACGCACACCGCGCAGGCGCCGGTGCCGCAGGCGAGGGTGATCCCGCTGCCGCGCTCCCAAGTGCGCATGGTTGCTTCGCCAGGCGATTGGACTTGCACAAAATGCACGTTGATTCGCTTAGGGAAAATCGGCTGCCGCTCGAAGTGCGGCCCCAACGACTCCAACGGAACCGACGCAACGTTTTGACAGTACAAGATCACGTGCGGGTTGCCCATCGAAACGCACGTCATGCGCGGCTCACCTCCGCAATCTTTCATCCAACCGGCAGGCTCGCCCATCGAAATATATTTATCCGCGGGAAGATCGACAACTTGATCGCCGCGAAACGGGCGGGGCAATTCGACGGGGATCTTGGCCGAGTCCAAGATGGGCTCGCCCATGTCGACCCGCACGCGGCTGACCCGGCCGCCGGCCACGCTCAATTCGAGCTTCAGCACGCCGCGGCCGGTTTCGATCCGCAGCTTCTTGTGGCGGCACAGGCCGTGATCGTAAACGTACTTGGCCACGCAGCGCACGCCGTTGCCGCACATTTCCGCCTCAGAGCCGTCGGCGTTGAACATCCTCATGCGGGCGTCGGCCAGTTCGCTCGGGCAGATCAAGATCAGCCCGTCGCCGCCAATGCCGAAATGCCGGTCGGAAACTTGGCGAGCCAACTCGGCGGGGTCGTCGGGCAACGGCTCGTCAAAACAGTTGACGTAGACGTAGTCGTTGCCCGCCCCGTGCATCTTGGTGAATCGCATGGCCTTGATTCTACCCGATTACCCGCTCACGTCCAAGAGGCCGCCGCTTTGCCCGGTGGCGTCCTTGCCTTGCCGTGGGGGGATGGCTTCGTCGGGTGTGCCTTGCTCGGGCGGCTCCCACGGCAGTCGCCCGTCGGCGTCGCGATCGGCCGTCTCGTGGTCTTCGCCGTCGGGCTGGCCGACGCCGGCCGCGGCCTCGGCCTTCTGCGCATAATGCACCTGGCGGTGCTGGGCGCCAACGTCGTGCTGGCTGCGCTCGACCTCGGCGCCTTTCGTTTGGGCCAAGGGCAAACCGGCCGCACTGGTTAATGGTCCCACACTCATGGTCGTAACCTTACTTTTGCAGCTCGCCCTGCAATTGCTGCAACGCCTGATTGACGCCGGGAAACGCTTCTTTGCGGGTTTCGGGGTTCTGTAGCGTGCCGTCCACGTGGATCAGCATGATCTGTTGGCTGGCGCCGCTGAAGACCTGCTTGATGATCGGCAGATTCAACTCGCCGCGGCCCACGATGGCGTGGAACGTCAGCTTGATCGCCGACTGAAAATCCATCTCGCCTTTGCCGCGCAGGCTGATGGCGTCGCCGTTGAAGTCGATCCGGTCGAAGTAGATGTGCTCGCCTTCGATGCGGTAGTCGATCGTCGCCGCACTGAAGGCGTTCTGATCGGGCGGGCGGATGCTGAGAATCTTCAGCAAGGAAATCATCACCGGCAATTCGTACACGTCGGCGTCGGAGAGCCGGATGGCGCCCCGGCCGGAAAGCGCGTTGCGCGTTCGTCCGGCGCCCGAGAGATCGGCCGTGGCCAGAATCTTGCCGCGAAGTTTCTGGCGGCCGGTCATCGCCTCTTGGGCGCAACGGGCCAGATCGGCGTTGGTGAGCGTGACGTTCATCGCATAGCGCGGTTCGGCCCCGAAGGCCACCCAGCCGTCGCCATACAGAGTGCCGCCGAACAGGTTGGCGGTCAACGGCCGCGGCGGCCGCGGCGGGCCCGCGGCGGCATCGGAGGCAGCCTCTCCCGTCCGGCGGTCCACCCAGGCCCCCAACAGAATCCGGCCATCGTCGATCCAGATGGGCCCCATGACATGGGTCAACTGATAGTCCTTGTAGTTCAACGAGTCGATGGCCAACTCGCCGCGCGATTGCACGTGCTGGCCGTCGAAGCCGCCCGTCAGGGTTGCCGCGCCGTGAATGTTGCTCAACAGCAGGCCGCCGCACTGCAAGCTGGCCTGTTGCAGGCCGATTTGCACGTCCCATTGCGAACGCAGCGGCTCGCCCGGCCGGCCTACGCGTTCCAGGCTGAAGCTGCCACGGAGGTTCACCGGCGCGGTTGGATTCAGCTCGACCACCGCCTTCTTCAGCCGCTCCGGCAGGGCCTGGATCAACTCGCGATCGGCGCGAAGCCGGTCGACGGACAGCCCGGCGAAGTGCATCTTCCACCGCCCGTCCGGCTGGAAATCGCAATAGCCCTCGGTGGAGATCTTCACCGGCCCGTGCTCCGCCTTGACGTGCTCCAAGGTCACGTGCCCGTCGCGATACAGCAGCACGCCCTGGAGCTTGTCGAGACGGTAGGGGAAGCGGACCGGCTCGATCGACGCGCTTTCGCGCTGGGGTTGGGCGCGGACGCCGACGCTGAAGTGTTTCTGTTCCGGCAGGTAACGGACCTCGGCCGCCAGATCGACCGTGCCGCGCGGCCGCAGGTCGCGCCACACCTGCTGGATGTGCGGGCTGAGCGCGTCGCGCAGATCCTCGCTCAACGGCACGTCCTTGCCCTCAATGTTGAGCACCAGTTCGTGGCCCTGATCGTTCGGCGTGAGATGGCCTTCACAGGTCACCTTCGCGGCGTCGTTGTTGCCTTCCAAGTTGCGGAACGTCCAGTTGCCGTCGAACATCTCCAACATGCCGCGAATATTCGTCAGCGGATAGGGAAATTTCTGATAACGAATCGAGCAGCGGTTCGGGGCCACCTGCAAGTGCTCGTGCAGCGGCCCGTCGGGCTGGTCGCGCCACAATCGCGCGTAGAAACTCACCGTGCCGCGCGGATCGAGCGTGCGAACCACTTCGCGCGGCTTTTCCGGCAGGGCCGCCAACAGCGCCTCGTCCAACGGGATCTCGTCGCCTTTGGCCTCGAACCAGCCGACCGGCCCGGAGAACGGATGGGCCACCTCGGCCGCCAAGCGCACCGGCTGGCTGCCGCTGTACGCCGACAAGTTCAGTTTCAACAGGTCGTCCTTCAGGTCGAGCGTCCCTTTGCCGTGCTCCAGCCGGTAGGGAAACTTATGGTGCGTGAAGGAGACCTTCTGACACCGCACCGAGACCTCCGGTTGCCACGTTCGGCCGTCGTAGCCAAGCCGGACATCCGCGTCGATCTCGCCGGCAGGCCGGTACTTGTACCAGTGGTCCTTCAACGGCTCGGGCAAAATGTCCAGCAACGGCCGGTCCAATTCCAGTTGACGGACTTCCGCCGTCAGCGTCAGGGGGCTGGCGGCGTCAAAGCCCGCCCGGCGGCACGACATCCGCAACGTCGCCTGGCTGCTGCGAGCCACCAAATCGTCGATCGCGTAGCCGCCGTTGTTGACGTGTACGGTAGCGCGGATTTCGGTCAACGGATGAGGAAGCCGCGCGTCGTCCAGCCGCCCTCGCGCCAGCCGGCCGGCCAGTTCGAACTGCACCGTCGGGGCGGTTGCCGGATCGTACCCCACCTTGAAGCTCAGATCGCCCTGACCGCGCAACGCTCCGATGGCCAGCAGCTTCGAGCAAAGCGGGTCGGGCAGCGACTCGCGCAACTCCGGCGAGAATTCCAAACCGTCAATGTTTCCGCTGATCGACCAGGTTGGCGTGGCCATGTCGACCAGCCCCTGGAATTCCACGCGGCGGAAGTGATCGCCGGTAAACATGCCCTGCAACTGGCGGGCGTGGCCGCTGGGTCCCGCTTGTCCCTCGGGCGTGGGAGTGAGCGTGAGGTTGACGTCCCGCAGGCTCAGCGTGCTGGTGGGGCTCTTCAACGGGTCGAATATCTCGATCGTGCCGTTCTCGATCGTCACTTCCGGCGGCCGATCGCCGAACTGCGGGGGCGGCAGCAGCTTCGCCGCACTCCAGCCGCCATCCGCGCGGCGAGTGACTCGGAGCGTGAGGCGGCGGACCATCACCCGGCGCACCGGCGGATCGCCCGCCGCCAGATCCTTCAAGTCGGTCGGACACTCCAGAAAAACTTCTTCGAGGCTGATCAACTCGGCGCGCGGTCCCTCGGCGCCGGGCTCGACGATCACCAGATCGTGAACCCTGATGCCCTTGCCCTCCACCAGTTGGGCAGAGCCGACGCTTACCTTCAAGCCGACATAGTGCTGAGCGATCCGCGACTCCACCCGGCGACGAATTTCCTCGTCCACCCGGCGGTAGAAATAGGGTATCGCCGCGATCCCGGCGACGACCGCCAGCACCAGGCCCCACTTGAAGCAGAACCAGCAGCAGTTGATCGCGCGACTGAGAATGGGAAACAACCCTCCATGGTTGCCGGTGAATGACGAAGCACGAATCACCAACGCCCGTTGGTCATTTACGCTTCGTGCTTCTTTGGTCATTCGTCATTCGTGCTTCGTCATTGGCGAACGCCGATTTGTGTTCCGTTGTTCCTCCGACCAATGCTCCCGCCGCCAGCGCCAGCATTGCCAGCATTGCCGGTTCTCGGTAGCGAATGGAACTGACGAACACCGTGTGCAACAGGGTGAAATAAACCGCCGGCAGCCAGCAGAGTATGTACGGCCAGCCGCGGCGGAACGTTCTCACGGCGCCGATTATCGCACAAATCAGAATTGGGGTATACGTGAAAAGCACGGCCAAACGGATCGGCCGACTGCTCAATCGGGCCTCGTTAGGCCAGAGATTCCACAGCCGCAAGAACTTCACCCCGGCCAATTTGATCGCCCGACCGGGGTTGGCCTTGGCCCAGGCCAGCGCCTCGTCCCGAAACCGTCGATCGAGGCGGAGTTCGAACGATTCTGTGCGCGCTTGTTCCGCGGGGACGAACTTTGGCACAAAATCCATGTTGCTAGCACCGGTTGCCTCGGGGTTGAGGCCATCGTAGAGACTGGCCCCCACCTGGAGAGTAGTGGGCACGAAATGGCCGGTCACGCAGGCGTTGCGGACCCACCAGGGCAGCATCGCCGCCGCGAGGCCAAGCATCATCCACGCGCCGATCCATAAATGGCGGATGCGGCACCGTTTAACTGGGTGCCATGCCGGGTGCCATGCCCACGCCGGGTGCCATGCCCACGCTTGCGTGGGCATGTTCCACCGCCCCAACAGCACGCCCACCGCCACGGCGAACGGCAAGAACAACAGCCAACTCGGCCGCATGAGCGTTGCCGTGGCGGCCGTCAACCCGGCCGCTAGCGCGAGAACGATGGTTCGGCCCTTGTTTTCGGCCTGCCAAGCCGCGATCCAGAGACCCAGGTTCAACAGCATCAGCGGGCAGAACGGCGCCTCGGCCAGGACCAAAATGCTCAAGGCGACAGCGCCCGGATAGAACGCGGCCAGCACGGCGGCAAGCAACGCGGCGCGGTTGTCGAACAACCGCCGCGTGAGCCACCAAATCGCCGCCACCGCCAGAGTTCCCAGCAGAGCCACTTCCGCCCGGGCGAGCATGACCGACGACATCCGGTCGCCGTTGGACCAGAGGATCGGGGCCAACAAGAGGGGGTAGCCCGGCGTACGGAAGACCTGATAGCGTTCTGGGCAACACTCGTAGGGTTGCCCTTCGGCAATGGCCAGGCCCAACTCCCAGTAAGTCTCGCTGTCGGGCATGCCAAACCGTCCCGGCAGCCGTTCCTGCCATGCCATACCCGCCACCAGACGCAACCCGAAGGCGATAGCCAAGATGACGAGCAGACGTTTGTGGGCGAACGGCTTCATGTCGATCAGGCGCTGTGAAAATGGGTGGGATATGGTACTCTGGAAAGCCTCTGTTGGTCAAGGGAAGTTTGCCTCGTGCGGCGACCTTTGGGGGGTAGTCTGCGCATACCCTATCGGCCGTATCGGGGGTATGTTAGCGAGTTGGCGTGGGCCAGGGTTTTTGGGCGTTGGGATGATTTACTTGCCTGGGTCAGCTTGTATACTTGTGCTACGTCGTCTCGCCACTTTCACACACCTTTTTCTGGGGAGGGAGTCTCATGGCAGAATTGCCGTCCTATGTAACCGCAGCGAAACCCGTGCCGATGTCGCAGCGAGTGCCGTGGTTCAAGACCACCGCGCAGACCTATGCAGGAATCATGCTCTGGTTTGTGTTTTGGGACAAGGTCGCTGGCACCCCGACTTCGGGGCCTGGCGGCATTCTGGCCCAAGGGCTGAGCACTGCTATTCTTGGAGTCATTGCCGGGGCTCTTGCTTGCCACTTTCTCAGCTATCTTGCGCCGGGTTTGATGGGGATGAAGACGGGCCTGCCGTTGGCGGTCGTGGGCACTTCGACCTACGGAGTGCTAGGCGGATTTCTCATGCCCGGGTTTTTCATGGGCGTTCTGCAGTTCGGCTGGTTGGCGGTCAACGCATTCTTCTCTGCCGAACTCCTTGCCAAGTGCATTGGTTTCGAATCCATGTCTCCAGTTCACCGGGCCCTTGGGTGCGTGTTTGCCATTGTGGCCGCGCTGGTGGGACTCAAGGGAATTCATTACGTCGCCAAGGTCGCAACTTACCTACCGCTCATCCCATTGGTGATCCTGTTAATCCTCACGGCCAAGACCGTTTCGGGCGTTGACAACTTCAAGCCGGATATGCTGATAGGTACAGCGTCCGCGGCGATACCCAGTGCAATGACGCTGGGCCTAGCCGTCGTTGCCACGATTGTTGGTTTCTTCGCGACTGCAGGAGCCGCCGGCGTGGACATTGCTTCGAGTAACCGGGACGCCAAGGATGTTCAGATCGGCGGCTTAGTGGGCGTGGTTGGTGCAACGATCTTCACCGGCTGCCTTGCGCTGGTGATCGTTGCCGGCACTTATGGTTCTGGACTGATGGCTGGCAAGCCCGTAGTGCTTACCCCCACAGGCTTGATGGACGCGATCATGGGTGAGAAGGTTTCGAACATTTTCTCGCTCCTGTTGGCCATTGCCGCCTTCCCGCCCGCCTGCTTTAGCTCGCTGATCGCTGCTGAAAGCTTCAAGAACACGCTGCCAAAGGTGCATCCGTTCATCTCATGCGGCATTGGGACGGTTGGCTCAATAGTGCTGGTGTTATCGGGCAAGGCCGGAAATGCCGCCGGAGTGTTCGAAATCATCGGCGCGTCCTTCGGACCGATCTGCGGCGCGATGACGGCCGACTACCTCTTGGCGGGATGCAAGTGGCCCGGTCCGAGGGCCGGATTTAACCCGGCGGGATGGATCTCGTGGATCGTCGGCTTCGTGGTCGGCGCATGGAACAGCCTGTTTGCCGGCCTGCTTCATGTCGACTTCCAGATGCCCTGTCCGCCGGTGGCAGCGATCATCGTTGGCTTTGTGCTGTACGCACTGCTGTCGCTGATCGGCCTGCGCACTCGGACACTGGAAATGCCACAACAACGGGCTGCATAGCGGGTATACACCCCGTCGAATCCCGGGTATCCGAACAACGGTTTCGGGCGATGGCGGCTGAGATTGCCCTAGAAGATGAACACGGCCGACGCGACGACGGTCGTCCACAGCCCGTCCTTGTCGCCTTCGGCCGTCTGCACACATGCCCGGGTATGAATGATCTTGCCCGACATGTGGTAAATCTCTTTCCGTTTGTCGTAGGCGGTTTCCGGGTCGAACTCGATACCCAAGGTGGTGGCGAGCATGGTGGCGGCCATGTCTTCCACCAGATCGCGCATCCGCGGCTCGGTAATGCCGAAGTCGTGGTGCTCGGAGATGTACCCGTACTGCTCGCCCTGAGCGGGGACGGCCAGCCCAATGCCCGCTCCCACCATCCGCGAGGGCTCGTTGGTGGAGGCCTCGGCCAGCACCACGTGGACGATCTGGCCGGGCTGGAGTTTCGTCAGGCCGCGGCTCTTGGGAACCACCTTGCAGTGTGGCGGGAAGATGCTGGATACCCGGACGAGGTTGTAAATCTCGATGTCGGCGTCGCGCAGCGCCAACTCGAAGCTTTGCAGCTTGGTCCGATGTTTGCCCACCCCTTTAGTAAAGAAGGCTTCCTTAGGTACAAGCGTTTCACCCACCCTCGTTTCCTCCTGGCTCGGGAAAAAGGAACGCAGGGGACTGTCCCGATTTTCGCGGCGCCAGCGACGTTGCTATCCGAAAACGCTTGACCGCCGCGAAAATGGGACTGTCCCCCTTGCACCGTGGGAAGGGGACAGGTCCATGTTTTCGGTCAACCGTTTCTTCGCAAAATGCGTCTTCTCGCCGAAAAATGGACCAGTCCCCGGCCACAGGCCGATTTAATCCAACCACCTTACCCGATTCCCGCCAGTCCCGCAAGTTGTCTTTCTCTTGTGGTGCAGGCGTCTCGCCTGCGGATTGCAGCCGAGACGGCTGCACCGCAAGCCCGACACCCTTGACAGGCCGCACGGCATACCCTGAAATAACGCTATGGCCCCTGATCCCAACCAGTTCCTCGGACTGCCCCCGGCGGAGATGGAACGCGCCGATGCCGTGATTCTGCCGCTGCCGGTCGAGAAGACCGTCTCGTACGGCACGGGCACCAGCGGCGGCCCGCGCGCCATCCTCGACGCCAGCCTGCAACTGGAGACGTTCGACGAGGAAACGTTCGTCGATTTCGCCGCTGCCCCGCGTTTGCACACCCTGCCGCCCATTTCCGCCGAGGGTGATATCGAGGACTGCCTGCGCCGCATCCAGCAACACGTTCGGCCGCTGCGCGGCACGTTTCCCCTGGCCCTCGGTGGAGAACATTCTGTGACCTACGGACTGGTCATGGGTTTGGCCGCTGAAAAAATGGGGACTGGCTCCGAGCTCATGGGTGAGGAGTTTGGTGCGTTGCACTCTGGCGAGGTGCCTGTCCCCATTTTTTCCGACGCGCTGGCCGACCTCACCGTGGTGCAGATCGACGCCCACGCCGACCTGGCCGACGACCTCCAAGGCCGCCACTGGTCGCACGGCACCGTGATGCGGCGGCTTTGCGAGCAGGGATGCCGGCTGCTACAGATCGGCATCCGCAGCCTCACGCGGAGCGAGTACGACTTCGCCACCGGCAGCCCGCGAATCGCCACCTACTACGCCCATCGCCTGGCCGAGCAATGGGCCGACATCCTCGCCGCGCTGCGCGGCCTCCGGGGCGACGTCTATCTGACGATCGACGTCGACGGTCTCGATCCGTCGGTGATCCCCAGCACGGGCACGCCGCAACCGAACGGGCTCGGCTGGGGGCAGATGATGGACGTGCTGCGGACCGTGATGACCGAGTCGCCTTGCCGGCTGATCGGGGCGGACGTGGTCGAGTTCGTTCCCTCGCCGACGCCTCCCGGCTGCGACATCATCGCCGCCCGCCTGGTCGCCAAGGTCCTGGCGTGGCAATGGGCGGGCAAGCGGTCCCCTCTCCCGACCAACCTTCGGTCGGTGCCCGGAGAGGGTGAGGGTGAGGGCGCGGTTGGGGTGGCAGTTGCACGCGCCAATACCCGCGCATGAAAAGAACCCTGTCGGAACGGCCCGGCAGGGCTTTGAGAGATTCTGGTTTTGCACCCAACGCTCAGCTTCGGCGGCGACGCCAGGCGTAGGCCAGTAGGCTGAGGGCACCGACGCCGAGCAGGGCGAGAGTGGAGGGTTCGGGGACCACCCCGATCTCACCATTGCTGTACAGCACCGATGTGTCCCAACTCAACCCCGATGGCAACGGTGCAAGCGTCAAGTTGCTGAAGTTGCCTGTCGTTGTCCCATTGATGATGTCGTATTGGCTGGCGGGAGTCGTTCCACCGAGTTCCATGATGAGCCTGCTGGAAGGGGCGAGGCCCATATTCTCCAGATACACCGAAGCGGAACTTAAGCCGGGAGAATAGGTTCCGCTGCTGCTCGCCACGACTATGTTGCGTGAGGCATCAAACGTGGACGAGCGGGATTGGGGAAAGACCACAGCCAACAATAGCGAGAGCACCACGCTCGTCGCGGCCGCCAGCAGCGACGTACGCCGCACGCGAAACTCTTTCAGCCGCCGCCAAAGCGTGGGTTTGCGTCTTCGGCGGCGGCGTGCGCCCGCGCGAGGCTGCCCGGGCACCGGATGATCGAAGAAGGGTCGATGAACCTGCGCGCATCGCGGCGACCGAGCCAACGCGAGGCCCGTCGAAGTCGGCGCCGGCGCCGTTGCGCGATCCGTGCAGCGGCAGCCATTTCGGCCATCCGAAAAGCCTTCGTTGTCCTCCACATCCACGCAGGTGAACCTGGCGTCCAAGACCCAATATCCCGGGCCGAAGCGTTCGCACATCCCTCGCAAAGTGGCATTCATAAATCACCTCGCGGCCAGCGGCACGTTTATGCCGCTGGACGAATCTCTTTCTGTTTTTGAACTGTTGGAGCAGTCAAACCGGGCTGACCGGGCCATCGTTAAAAATTGACGCAAGACAGACGCGCGCTCATAGGAAGGGACGCTGCCTCATTGTGGGTTGTCATGGGTGACGAACCTTTGCCGTCCGTGCAGCCCGGTTCGCCATCCGTTGCCCGCGATTCACTCGACTTGTCGCTGCCTCCGCTTACGGTTTCTTTCTCATCTTCGGGTAAATGTTTTGGAACTTGAAGTACTCATAACGAACGACCAAGGTGAACCACCGACCCGCCGCGCGCAGGGCGACAGGCGGCGGATTACACAAGGAAGACACCCAGCCCAAGAACCGCCCGCGGCAAGTTGGCGCCTTGCACGGCGAGCAACGGGGACTAAATGTATCGCTGCCTCAATACGGGAGCCGTAGGATATTCTTGTTCATGTTGCTCGCTTCCGCCGCCGCCAAGCGTAGGCCACCAAACCAATGGTGCCGATACCCAGCAGGACGAGGGTTGACGGTTCGGGAACTCCCGGAACCTCGTTGCTGCCGGGAACGCTGCCGAACAGGAACACGACGTGATCGATGGAACTCGAGGAAGTCACGCCAGGAACGGTAAGGGCGAAAGTGGCCGTGCCCAGCACGTTCGGGTTGTGGGTGTTGATCGAGGAGTTGGCTGCGGCATACTTGCCGATGTTTGGGTTAAATCCGTCGTGATCGTCCGGACCGATGATCAGACGGTCGGGTGGCCCGCCGCCGAGGGTGGTCAAGGTGATCGTCAGGCCCGACTCGGTCGCCGTCCAGCGCGAGAGCAGGTCGCTGACTCCCGCCGTGTAGGTGCCGCCGTTGCCCGTGTCGATGTAGCTGATCAGGCCCGAGTTCGACGTAGCCAGCGCGCCGTTGCCTGTCGCGTCGGTCACGTCGAAAAGAAGGCCGCTAATCTCCTGGGCCACGTTCCCCAGGTTCTGTTCGAGGTTGGTGAGTGTGATCGTCACGGCGTTGGCGGAAAGGGTGAAGCCCGCCTGGGCGTCCACGCTGCCGCCGCCGGTGGTCGACCCGGGGGGCGTGGACCACAAGATCTCGGCGCGGGCCGATTGCCCGCCAACGAAAAGCGCCAAACCGAACGCGGCAACGAAGCCCAGGGCCTTCCAGGCAACAGTCGTTGCCCCGTGCCGCAAAAAGCGAACAGGTTGAGTGGAACGAATTTGCCAGCCAGAGTAATTGGTCTTGTCAGAAAACATCGTTACCTCCATC
>Ga0315287_10002304_pt1 | contig 18008 bp, 15 predicted proteins | sample YL17G11_0_MG_FD_205037 | JGI IMG/M metagenome (GOLD analysis project Ga0315287, IMG submission 205037) | Sediment microbial communities from Yellowstone Lake, YNP, Wyoming, USA - YL17G11_0 | ecosystem: Environmental > Aquatic > Freshwater > Lake > Sediment | place: USA: Wyoming | collected...
CGTCAGGAGGACGTAAGAACTCCTCGAATCCGATCGCTGAGCCCAGCCAGCGCTCCCAGCGGTACTGGCTGCCGCGGTTCCGCTAGCCAGGACACAAGAATAGGCTATCACCGAGAGTATGGCAAAGGCCAATCAGAAGGCTGGCGGACCTCAATGTTAGTTATGCGCTATTCGGCTGACGCGTGAACAGTTGATAACTGTGGATTCTACGGTGGGGGTGGCTGAATCTGCCGGTTAGCGGTGAGGGCGGGATGTTTGGAAGGCAGGAGATCTGCTTGCCATCCAGGCCCACCGGATCTCAATTCACACGTTTGCCTGCTGGAGGTTGCGGGCTTCACCGTTTGAGGTTGAACGGGGGCCCCCCAAGGGTCGGCCGAGACTGCTGCTGAGGGTTCATCCGGCCGGAAAGTGAAGCGAGAATGGGGAAGCATGCCGAATGGATGCGAGTTAACGGAGCGGCCCGTAGCGGCCGAGAGTGCCCCTAGACGCCCCTAGAAATAGTTATAAAACGAATGGTGTGGTACCCCCGGCAGGACTCGAACCTGCGACACGCGGTTTAGGAAACCGCTGCTCTGTCCCCTGAGCTACGGGGGCACTCGAACATCAAGGGCTGCGCTTCTGACGTCGTGAGTTATCATACCCCAATCGAAGAGGGGCTTGCCAGCAGTGCGGCAGGGATAGGAGCTTGTTCGAAGAGCATCGCTGCCTTGGCGCGAATGGACAACTCAGTTGAACCGATGTCGCTGCCCGCTAGGCGTGGAGAACGAAGACCGATACCGCCAGAAAGTGTAACGTGCTGCCCACGCATACGGAACGAGGTTAAACAGACCGGGCGTCAAAGTAATAACGGCGACATGTGCAGGACAGTCACAGTCCGTGACGAAGCTGCCTGAATTGTTGGGTTGGGCCACGCGGTTGTCTCGGAGGTCAAGCAAAGCGCCATGCCAGGGTATCGTCGCCGCCGGTATGAGGATGATCCAGAGAAATGGCCAGACCCAGCCATTGAACCACGAGAGAGTTCTTTTCATTACTTTGTCGACGGTCATAATGCGGTCCCTCCAGTTGGCTCTTGCTGCTCCCTAGTCTGGGGAAGAGGAGCGCGTCGCCATAGTGCGATTGAACCAATCGCTGAGTGACAGAAGGACCAAAGTATGGAGGACTGAGGATTATCGAATGGACAGGCCGCCATCGACGCAGACTGTGTGCCCGGTAATGTACGATGCTTGGTCGGACGCGAGAAATAGCACAGCCGCCGCTGTCTCTTCGCCTCGGCCGTGGCGCTTCATCGGAACGTTCGCCTCTACCCAGGCGACGCGCCCCTCCGTCATTATTGAGGCGACCATCGGCGTATCCATGAAGCCGGGCGCGACGCAGTTCACCCTGATGTTCTTCTCCGCCAGCGAGCCCGCGAGACAGCGCGTGAAAGCGACGACGCCTGCTTTCGAAACCGAGTAGGCGTACAGCGGGTGCGCCTGAAAGGCGGCCATCGAGGCGTTGTTGACTATCGCGCCGCCGCCGTTCTCGATCAGCCGTGGAACAGCGTACTTACACATGAATAGGACGCTCTTCAGGTTGACCTGCATGACGCCGTCCCAGTCTTCCGGCGACACTTCGAGGCCGAGGTTTCCCCAGCCGGCGCCCACATTGTTGAAGAGTATGTCCAGCTTGCCGTAGTTCGAGATGGCCGCTTCGACCACGGCGCTGGCCTCCGCCTCCTTCGTCACGTCCGCTTGATAAGCGATCGCTTCACCACCCTTGCTCACAATGATGCCTACCGTTTCCTTCGCCGCGTCCAGATTGCGGTCGACGGCGACGACCTTCGCCCCTTCGATCGCGAACAGAACCGCGGTGGCCTTTCCATTGCCCATTCCCGGGCCGCTCGAACCGGCGCCCGTAACGATCGCCACTTTGCCTTCGACCCTCATTCCGACCTCACTTCCTATGAATATCGGGAGCGGTCCCCATCGAGGTTCCGCGCTTACGTCCGCAAGACGAAGACCGCTACCGCCAGAAAGTGTAGCGAGCTGCCCATGATCGTGAACGAGTGAAATACTTCGTGGTAGCCGAAGACCCTCGGCCACGGGTCGGGCCGCTTGGCCGCGTAGGCAACCCCGCCGACGGTGTAGGCAACGCCACCAAGCACCAGAAGCGACAACGGCGCAACGTCGAGCTTCTGCAGTATCTGCGACACCGCCAGTAGCGCGACCCAGCCGGTCGCCAGGTAGAGCGCCACCGCCAGCCAGCGCGGTGAATTCAGCCAGGCCAACCGCGTCAGCGCGCCGATGCCGGCAATCGTCGCCGTTATGGAGAGCAGGCCGATGCCCCAGGAATTGTCGAGCACGATGAGGCAGAACGGCGCGTAGGTGCCGGCAATGAGAAAGAAGATCATCGCATGGTCGAGCCGTCGCATGAGGTCGTTCATCCGCCTGCCCCAGGCAAGGCGATGGTACGAGGCGCTGGTGCCGTAGACGACGATGAGGCTGGCGCCGAAGACTGACGCACCGACGTAGCTGCGCACATCGTGAGCCAGGAGCAGCATGACGACGATGCCGGCGACGGCGGCAAGGCACGCGCCGAGATGCAGGAAGCCCCTAAGCAACGGCTGTCGTGGCGCCCCGAGTGAATCTCGCTCCGCTCTCATCGTAAAGCCATTCTACGTCAACGCTTTAGCCCAGGTCACCGACGTATGCGGAATCGAGATGGTCGTACGCCCTGTTCGAGTGGTTGTCCCCGCCGCCGCCCGAGTCCTTGGTCTCGAACGCGTGCGTCGCTTCTTTGCCGCAGTAGGGAGCAATGGTGCCGGCGCCTCCCGGGTGAGAGCTGAGGTACCCGGAGACGTCATAGACCTTGCTGCTGACGATTATCCAGCAATCATTGCGGGAGTTGTGCTTGGCGACCTCCTGTGACGATATGACGGCGGGGGGAGTCTCTGTCGGCTGACCGGGAGTCTGGGCGGCTGTGGGCAACCGGCTACTGCTGCGTCCACCGCCCGAGCTCGGCGACAGGCCGGCCAGCAGGATATAGAGGACGGCGACGCCAAACACGACCAGGGAAATCGCGACGACTCTTCTCAGGGCTGTCATCTCTCCATCACCTCGGCGCATGCCTAGCGCAAAGCGAATTCGTCCGAGTGAATTCGCCCGGGTTTCACGCCAAGCCGAAGGAACTGGGCCACCAGCGTCCTTACCATCGGCGGCGGGCCGCAGAGAAAGATGTCCTTCTCCTGAAGGCCGCCGCTCAACTCCTTCACTTTCTCCGCCGTCAGGAATCCGTGCTCATCAGCAAGAAAAGGGATGACGCGCAGGCCGTCGCCGCCCTTCGACATGTCGACGAGATCGTCGAGGAACACCGCTTCCTCGCGGCTGTTCGCGCCGTAGTACATGTCGACCCTGTAGCCCGAGCCGGCGAGCGTCGTCACCATGCTCATGAATGGGGTGATGCCGATGCCGCCTGCAATCCAGACCTGGTCCTTGTTCGGGTAGCGGTGGTAGGTGAACCTCCCGAACGGCCCTTCGATTCTGGCGATGGCGCCCGGCTTTAGATTCATCAATCGAGAAGTGTAGTCGCCGAGCGACCTTACCACAACTTGGAGAGTCGCCTCTCCGGGCATCGAGGTGATGGAATAGGGGTGGGTCTCCGCGCTGATGCCCTCCTGGTGGAAGTCGACGAAGACGAACTGCCCGGCGAGGAACTTCATCGGCCGGCCGGTCGGGGCCATCTTGATGCGGATAGACCTGTCGTCCAACTCCCTCACGCCTTCGACCCGATACTCGAACCTGCTGACCAGCCAACGACCCAGCGCCGTCCGACAAACGTACACCGCCACCGCGACGGTCGACAGCAGCAGCATGTAGGTCCGCAGGGTTGGATCGCGTGACATGTCGCTCCGGATTGTGAACGTGTGCAGCGTGGCAAGAAAGAACGCGAGCCCCAGGAATCGATGAGAGTATTCCCAGATGTGATAGGGGAGACTGATGAACAGCGTCAGGACCAGCATGAGAACTAGGGAGACCAGCGCGACGATCCCAAGGTTCAGCGGCCAGCTAGAGGAAGGCAACAGCAGCAGCGCGGCCTCTCGCGACGAGAACGTGATGTACTCCCCGGCGAGAGCGAGCGGGTGGACTAGGATGAGGACGAGAGCGAGAGAACCGAAGACGTGGTGCGCCGTGTAGACCCTGTTCAGCCCCCCGAAGTAGTCTTCGAAATAGGCCAGGCGGCTGCTCAGGACGATCGCCGCGGCGAACATCGCTATTCCCACCAGACCGGTCACCTGTCCAATGCTGAGCAGCGTCGCCGACCGTGTTGACAGCCGGGCACTCATGGGTTCGATGCGGTACCAGAAGGCGAGAGGGAGAAGGGAAAGGAGGGCGAGAAAGAACCAGCCCGAGTTGCTTCTGATGGTCGTCATGCTGTCTCGAGGCGCGGACAGTGGACAAGGCGACGCGTAGGATTATTGGTGGAGATAGGGGGACTCGAACCCCCAACCTCGGCGATGCGAACGCCGCGCTCTCCCTGTTGAGCTATATCCCCACTTCATTCGCGGCGAATAGATTGTAGGCTGGCGCCTCAGAGGGTGTCAAGGAAGCAACGGCGCCCTCACTGAGCGTGACGCTCCGGCAGCATGCCGTCCATCAGCGAGACGACCATCCGCCCCCTTGCCACGTCCACCTCGACGATCACGTCGTCGACGGCGGGCAGAAGGATCTCGCCGCGCGGCCCTTCGACAACGTAGACATCGTTGCTGCCGGTCGGAAACAGGCGGACGACCTCCCCCAGGCGTTCGCCGTCGCCGTCGAAGACCTCGAGGCCGACGATCTGGTAGGTATAGTACTCTCCCTCCGGCAGCGGCGCCAGCTCCGACTCCGGTACCGACAGCAGGCGGCCGCGCAACGCTTCCGCCGCGTCGACGCCGTCGATGCCCGACAGCTTCAGGAGGACGAGGCCCTTGCTCCATCGTGAAGCCTCGACCTCATGTTCGACGCCTTCGAGCCGGAGCCGGCGACCCGTCGCGAGGTGCTCCGGCTGCGTCGTGAGGGGCTCGATGTTGATCTCGCCGTGGAGACCATGCGGCGACAGCACGCGGCCGACGGCGATGTAGCCGGATGCAACGTTGTCGCTGGGGAGATCGTTAGATGGCATCTGGACGGATGCTGCGAGGGAGCGGTCTATTCGCCGATTTCCAGCGAGGCGCGCCGGACGCCTCTGCGCGCCGCGGCGACCTTGAGGAGGGCGCGTATGGCGTTGGCGATCCGCCCCTGCTTCCCGATCACCTTGCCCATGTCAGACTCGGCGACTTCGAGGTAGTAGATGACGGTGTCTCCCTGCTCCTCTTCACGCACCTTCACCTCGTCGGGATTGTCGACGATGGCCCGCGCAATGTACTCGATTAGCTCTTTCATCCCTGACCGGCCCCTATTCGGGTTGAGGCGGGCTGTCCGTGCCCTTGCCGGGAAGCAGCCCCTGCTTGACCATCAGCTTGGCGACCGTCTCCGAGGGCTTGGCGCCCTGCTGGAGCCACTTCTTCGCTCTCTCTTCGTCGATCTGAAAGGTAGCGGGGTCTGTCAGCGGGTCGTAGAGTCCGATCGTTTCGATGAAAGCGCCGTCACGCGGGGCACGCGAGTCCGCTACCACCACCCGGTACGCGGGCTGCTTCTTCTTGCCTACGCGCCGCAGTCGAATTCGCAGCAATTAGTCACCTCCAAGTGATGTACGACAGAGCGAATGATAACAGACCTAGCGGAGCCGGCCAAGCGTCCGCGGGCCGCGACCCGACGCCAGCGCTTCCATCAGCTTCTTCGCTTCGCGCCACTGCTTGAGCAACTGGTTGATATCCTGCGGCGTCGTGCCGCTGCCACGCGCGATGCGACGGCGCCTGCTGCCGTCGATCATGTCGGGCCGGTGTCGCTCCTCCGGAGTCATCGAGTAGACGATGGCCTCCATCTTCTTCCAGACGCCGTCGTCAAGCTGGGCATTCTGGAGCTGCTTCTTCATGCCTCCGAGACCGGGAATCATACCGATTACGTCCGTCAGCGGGCCCATCTTCTTGACTTGCTGGATCTGCGAGACGAAGTCGTTCAGGTCCATCGTGCCGGCGCGCATCCGCCGTTCCAGCGACTTCGCCTCCTCGTGGTCGACGGTTTCCTGCGCCCTCTCGATCAAGCTGAGCACGTCGCCCATGCCAAGGATGCGGGAGGCGAAACGGTCGGGATGGAACGCCTCCAGAGCATCGACCTTCTCGCCGGTACCGATGAACTTGACGGGCAGACCGGTGACGGCGCGGATCGAAAGAGCGGCGCCGCCGCGGGCATCGCCGTCCATCTTGGTGATGATGAAGCCGCTGACGCTGAGCGCCTCGTGGAACTCCTGCGCGACGTTGACGGCTTCCTGGCCGGTCATTGCGTCGACGACGAGGAGCACTTCGTTTGGCGCGAAGGAGTCATGCAGCGCCTTTGCCTCCGACAGCATCTCCGAAGTGACCTGCATGTACCCCGGCGTGTCGACGATGAGGACGTTCGCGGCCAGGCGGTGCGCCTCTTCGCGAGCCCCCTGGACGAGGGCTGCCGGCGGCGCGTTTTCGGCATAGACGGGCACGTTGAGCTGGCGGCCCAGCGCTAGGAGCTGCTCGCCGGCGGCTACGCGATGCGGGTCGGCAGCGACGAGGAGAGGACGCGAGCCGCTCTTGCGAAGGTGCAGCGCCAGCTTGGCGGCGGTTGTCGTCTTGCCGGAGCCCTTGAGGCCGATGAGCATGAGCGTCGTCGGCGGCTGGCCGGAGAAACGTATGGAGCTGTGGGTCTCGCCGAGGATGTGCACGAGCTGCCGCTGAACTATCGCGATGACCTGCTGCGGGCCGGTCAGGCTGCTCAGGATCTCCGAGCCGGCCGCCTGCTCGCGGACGGCGTTAATGAACTCGCGGACGACCTTGAAGTTGACGTCGGCTTCGAGGAGGGCGATGCGAACCTCGCGCAGCGCTTCGTCGAGGTCTTTCTCGCTGACGACGCCGCGGCTGCTGAGACGGCGAAATACGGTCTGGAGCTTGTCAGTAAGGAGCTCAAGCATGGGGCTTCAGACTCATTCTAGGGTCGACGACGAAGGGGCGTCAAGCTATTTGGGGACTTCGACCTCGCCGCTCGGCATGAGGGGCGGCAGCTCAACGACTTTGTAGATCTCCACCTGTTCGTTCTTGAAGACGAGGTCGAGCTCGCGGCCTGACATGGCGGCGAACTTGGCAATACCCTCGGCCGGGTAGTAGTTGCGCTCCAACTGGCCGACGATCACGTACTGCACGCGGTACTTGCGCAGGAAGTCGATTGCCGGCTCAAGCGTCGGGCCGGAGTAGAATTCGGTGACGTCCGTTTCTCGCTCCGTGACCATCTCCCCGAAGTCGCCGCGCTGCTGCTTTTGGTGCCATCCCCAGCCGATGACCGTCGGCAGGCCGGTGTAAATGGAGAAGCGCGCGCCCCAACGATAGCCCGGCGCCGACCCCTCGACGATAACCGGCGTCCCCTGCACGTTCTCGCGCATCCAGAGAATCGCGTCGTAGTCGTACGAGAGCTTGAGCTCGCCGAACTCATCTCCGTAAGTGGCGTACTTCATGTATTCCATGCCGTTGTTCGTGTGCCCCGTGTACTCCGAGAAGCGTTCGGACTTGCTGACGCGGGCGCTTGTGCCGGAGATGGGATAGATTAGCCCGCCGCCGATGAGGATGACCAGGGCCAGCGCCCAGCCCGCCTTCGGCAGATCGATGCGATTGCCGCCGGTTGGGGTCGGCTTGAGCGGTCGCCAGCCGAGGACGGCGAACGCGTACCAGATGCCGAAGGCTCCGGCCAGTGCCAGCAGGATCCAGATATGGATGTAGAACTTGAACACCGTGTTCATGCGTGCAATGTCGCCGTCGAGCGTGATGATGTCCACCATCGCGGTCAGGGCCAGGGCGACAGCAATCATCGTCAGCAGGAAGAGGCGCAGCGGCGCATCGGGACGGCGTCCGGCCACCTCGCGCCACGCAAGGACGGCCAGGAGCGCAATCGCTGCCATCGAGAAGGCGACGACGGGAATTCCGTTGGAGAAGAGATTGCCCAGGAAGTCCGCGGCGGAGAGATCGGTGAAGGTAATCGGCAGGCGCTTGCTCTGTCCGCTCAGCGCCAGTCCAAGGACGATGGCGGCCAGGATGCAGGCCAGCGTGGCCACATAAGCTGCCACCTTCACATGCGGCCGGCGGCGGAAGAAACGCCATGCCATCGGTGCCATAAGCGTGCCGGTGGCGAACAGGAGGATGCCGAAGTGCGCAAGGTACTGGTGGAAGGGCGTAATCTCTTCTGAGGCATGGAAGCCCTTGTAGAAGAGGTGATACTGCATCCAGAAGGGCGCGAAGAAAGCGACGGATAGGAGGGCGAGGACAACCGCCTTCGCCGTGGCCCGTCCGGCTGCCGCCCTGTCCATGCGCCGTTCTTCGGCCCACTCGCCGATGAACACGGCGGCAACGCCGATGAGCAGGAACGGCGGGTAGTCCCAGGAGTTAATCGGTCGCAGGGCCCCGATCAGCAGTCCGAGCACGCCCACGCCCAGCCAGCTCACGAGCTGCCGCAGGCGCGCGTTTGGCATGTCTTTGCGATTCGTCAGGACGAGCGCCAGACTCACGCCCAGTATCGCGACGTCGAAGGGTATGGCCATCAGGTGCGCGTGCAGGTCGGCGAAGAGGAAGGTGAAGAAGGGGAACTCCGTGATGCTGCTTTGGGGCGACATCATCCGGCTGGGGTCCCAGAAGCTGAATGACGGCAACTGCGCGCCACCGCCGAACGTGTTCTTCCAGAGGCCGGCAAACATGCCGACGAAGCCGCTGACGAAGAAGATACCTTCGCCCGGATGCTTTCCGGCCGCCTGGCTGAAGCGGTTCGCTGTCTGATAGAGGCCGTGCAGGTTGCCTATCACCGCCACCAGCACGATGCCGACGACGCCCGCCAGCAGGGGCCCACCACCGCCGATTCGCTTGAAGCCGGGTCGCCAGCGGACGCGCCGCCGCGTCGCCTCGGTCAGGTTATAGACGACGGAGAACGACGCGCCGACGGTCATGGCGAAGAAGAGCGGCACGGCCAGGTTGAATGCTATCTCCGGCAGGATGCCCGTCAGCTTGATCAGCGTGGCGGTCATGAACTGGCCAAAGTAGTAGTAGTTGAGGTAGCCGCCGGCGAACCAGGGGTCATAGGGAGGCATCGTCGTGCTGCGGGTGACGGCGTTGAGATACGCCAGCTCCATCGGCTTCTCGCCGCCGCGGGCAGGATGCCAAAGGTCCGGGTCCAGGGTGCGTATCCAGTAGAAGATGAGGAACGCGCCGATGAAGAGCGCCTCGCTGAGCAGGATACGTCGCCAGTGCTCGCGAACGTACGATAGGAAGTCCCTTCGATTCAGTCGCGCCACTACCGTGCCGGCGACGATTAGCAGGATAATCATGGCGAAGATGCTCTCGCGGTTGAAGTGGAAGAGCTTGACGCTGGCGCCGAGCCAGACCAGCCAGGAGACGGCCAGTAGCCCTAGCGGCTTGGCGAGGAGATAGCCCCTGTCCGGCAGGGCGCGGAATATGAACAGCCCCAGCGGCAGGATAGCCAGCGACATGATCTCGATGACCAGTAGCCAGGTGACGACGGGCAGCTTATTGCTGAGGCTCGTTGGGTCGAAGATGGAGGTCCAGGTGCCGCCGGCCCGCTGCGTCCGGCAGTCGTCGGGGCGAAGCATCAGGGCGTTTTGGTCGGCTTTCGCTGGCGTCACCCTGGTCACCGAGTCGACGCAGGTATCGCTGACCTGCGTGATGAAGCGGTCCCAGGAGAAATCGGCCGTCTTCCTATAGAGCAGCACTCTCGGATGGTCGTAGACGGTGAAGTTGCCTTCCGCCGCCTGATCCGGAATAGTGATGCCGAGGATGCTCGGCGAGACTGTGAACTCCTTGACCAGCTCGAACCCCTCGAGCTTATTTGAGAGCAAGAGACTGTAGAAGTTGCTGGTCATGGGCCACTTGGCGGGCGCGTTGGGAATCGAGCTCGACAGGCGGCTGCTGCTGAGGGCGAGGTACTGGGCGCACTGGATGCCGTCGGCCAGACTGAGGGACTTGCTTCGGTCCCAACTCGCGCAATCGATATTATGGATCGAAGTCGGGTCGGAGAGGTCAGCGCCGTAGGGGGCGATGCGCAGAGTCGGCGGCGCCGGCGGTTTGTCGGGTAGGCCGAAAGGCACGCAGTCATCCCATTCCTCGCAGGTGACGACGGCGTCCGACGGCAGATTGTCGATCATCCAGGCCGAGGCTTGTACGCGGCTCAGCGGCTGTCGGTAGATGTTGGTGAACGCCAGCGCCCACAATACCGTCAGCCCCACGACGGCGACGACGACGGAGCGCATCACCAGCGCGGCCGGAGCTCGGAGGCCGGGCGCCCAGCGAGTGAGAAACGCGTAGAACGCCTCGGTTTGGGCGAGCTTCCATAGCTCCATCAGACCCCAGGCGGCCAGCAGCACCAGCGCGGGGTAGATCGGGAGGAAGTAGCGCATGGTGGGGTTGAAGGCGCGGCCCCAGTAGAGGAAATAGACGCCCACCCAGCCGATCAGCAGCAGATTGACCGTCTCTCGCTTCCTGACAAACCGCCAGGTCGCCCAGAGGAATGCGCCCCAGGCGGCGACGCCCAGCGGAATACCCATGCCCCACATGACGATGTTCGTCAGTGGGTAGAGGTAGGAGGTGCGGCCAACCCATTCCCAGTTCGGGTTGAAATCGGCGCCCGCTTGCAGGCGCTGATTGGTCTGGACGTCTTTGATGAAACGGGAGTCGATGTCCCATACCTTCCAGACCGGCCCGCCGAAGGTGTAGGGGTTGGCAATCCGGAAGACAACGAAGGCGGCGAAGATCGCGAGGACGAAAAAGAGCACCGGCTTGATCAACGAGCTTCTGGGGGGCAGCTCGCTTTCTTTGTCCGGCGACCTGATCAGCCAGCCATCCTTGAAAACCGCTGTTATCGGGCCCCAGAAGCGGATGAGCGTCGCTAGGGCAATCGGCGCGCCGAGGAAGGTGCCGCTCAACTTGCTCGAAGCCGCGAAGCCATAGGACAGGCCGGCAAGAGCGAAGTTGCTCCAGCCCCCATACTTGACGATGCGAATGCAGTAGTAGACCGTCAGCGCGGCGAACAGAGTGAGGAAGGAGTCGACGGCGAAGAAGTGAGCGAGCTGAATGTTGAGTACGCTAACGGAAAGGAGAGCCGCGGCCAGCAGCCCGACGCGCCGGTCGTAGAGCATCTTTCCGGTGAGGAAGACGACGAGGATCGTCGCGGTATCGGCCAGGGTGGAGAGCAGCCGCCCGACGAGATCGATGTGGGCGTAGTCGTTCCAGGACGCGACACCGCCGCCGCCGAAAGCCTTCCCCAGCCCATCCTTGATGGTGTTGAGGGGGAAGAAATCGTGGTGCTCGAGGACTTCGCCCGTGATCTTGGTGAGGAAGACGGGGAAGGTTCCGTAGACGAATGAATCCCTTTTCGCCCCCTCTTTCGGGGTGTTGTAGGGGTTCATCGGCGATTCGGCGCTGTCGAGGTACTGTCCGAAGCTGTGAGGTATGCGGAGATCGGTCTCGACCATCGTCAGGAAGCGTTCGTCGGGATGGAGGTGGGTGTACTGATCCCAGTTGATGCCCCACAGGCGCAGGACGAAGCCGAAGAGGATGACGAAGACTACCGCCCAGGTGAAGTTCGGGCGAAGCAGAACACGGGCCCGGCTATACGCCGGCCCTCCGGCGAGGGGCGATTCGGAGGCGACTTGAGCGTCCTCTTCGATGACTTCTTTCACAGACTCGCCAAACGGCTACAGCGCATCCCGGCGAAAACGTCGTTCATGGTCGTCTCGTCTTGTGACGGGCCAATCGAGCGCCGGCGCTAGTTAGCCTGCGTTCGTCGTCGGCGTCTTCCTCGACAAGCAGTGTCGACATTCTAGCAGGCCGCGACCCACATGTGCCAGTCAGCTCTGTGAAGACGTCCGGGCAGCGTGCGATCAGGAACTGCGCCAATCGCTTTGCGTAGCCGACTAGGTCGACTCCGCCGATGGTGAGGGAATCCCAAGCTGAGCGGAAAACAGGTCTTCGTAGAAGTCGTACGTCTTGCGCGGGTCGAAAATACGCTTGATGTCCTCCGGAGGCTTTACATAAGAGGAGCGACTCGACATCACCCTGATTATCGCCTGCGCCAGGGCCTTGTCGTCTCGCGGCGGGACGATCTCTCCCATGCCGGTGACGGTCACGGCTACGCGCACGCCGGGCAGGTCAGTCGCGACGACGGGAGTGCCCTTGAGCATGGCCTCCACCTGCACCATGCCGAACGCTTCGGTTGAGTTGATGCTCGGCAGCACCAGCACTTCGCACTCAGGGTAGAACTCGGCGAGTTGGGTGTCGGGTAGCACGCCGAGCGACACCACGTGCTCGCCGAGGCTGTCGATCTTGTCTTTGAGCCGCTCGTAGACGGTTTCGCCGATGACCTTCTCCTTTTCACCTACGAGGAGAAAGCGAGCGTCCGGAAAGCGCTCCAGGACCTGCGGAACGGCATCGATGAGATAATGCACTCCCTTGTCTTCCGCAAGTCTTCCCACGAAGCCGACGAGGCGGCAGTTGTCGAGGCCGTACCTTTCGCGCAGGTTCAGCCGGTTCGATGGGTCGGGCTGCAAGTCCGGTATGGGCGGGTAGACGGTGAGCAGCTTATGGGTGTAACGACGCAGAAAGGCGGAGTTCTCGGCGTAGTCGCGGCTGAGGGCGACGATCTGGTTCGACAAGGCGGCGGCGATGCGATGCGATGCGGCGATAGGAGGCCAGAACAAGAGCCGAATCGTGCGGTTAGGAAGCAAGACGTCGCACTGATGCGAGGTGATGATGGGCTTCCTCGCCAGAAAGCGGGCCATTATCGCCGTGACCGACGCCTCGAACTGCGGCAGGTGCAGGTACACGATGTCGTGCGACAACGTAAGCCGGGCGGCGTGCCAGGGGAGCGTCGGCATGAGGACGCCTTTGCTGAAACGGAACAAGACCGGCACTCGAACCACCTTCGCGCCGTCGATGATCTCCTCACGGGGAAGGCTGCGATCATAGTGAGAGGTAAGGACGGTGACTTCGTGGCCGCGCTCCACCATCGCTCGAACGACACGACGAGCGTAGACGGTAAGGCCGCTGATGTGCGGCGCATAGTAGGTGAGAGCGGTGAGTATCTTCATGGGGCGTGTTCGATTCTTCAACCGCGGGCCTTCTTGAAACGGCAGGCTGTGACCCGACGTTGCTTCATGTATAATACGCCTGGCGACAGTTATGCTTAATCACTCTCGGGTCCTTCACCCGCTATGCCTTGAGGAGTCTGCGCCGAGCTACAGTCTCATGGGAATCTTCGGTCTAAAAGCACGCTGTGATTAGACGGAATTGGCTCCGGTGGCTGCAACTTGTCGTCGGGCTGGGCATTAGCGCCGCCGCTCTCTACTTCGTCTTCAACGGCATCGATTGGGAGGAAGTGAGCTCGGCGCTACGTACGGCGAACTACCTCTACCTTGTCCCGGCCATCGCGGCGCTGGGCCTGCTGTTTACGCTCCGCACGTTTCGCTGGAAAATGCTCCTTCATCCTCTCCAAAACCTGAAGTTCAGCCGGCTGTTTGGGACCATCACCGTCGCCTATCTGATCAACAACACGCTGCCGTTCCAGCTCGGCGACCTGGGCCGCGCCTACCTGCTAAGCGAGCTGCAGGGAGTGCGAAAGTCGCGGACGCTCTCGACCGTGATTGTCGAGCGCATCATCGACGTCCTTACGCTCGTCGTGCTGCTGGTGCTTCTCGTGCCGTTCATCGGCGTGCCGTCGTGGGCGGCGATACCGGCGGCGATCCTCGGCGTCAGCTTTTTGTTGCTCGGCAGCGTTGCGCTCGTGGCTGCTCTCCGACGGCACTGGATCATCGCCCTGGTGAATCACCTACCGCGGTTCGTGCCTCAGAAGGCGAAGACCAGACTGGAGAGCTCGGCGCACTCGGCCGTCGATGGTCTGAGCGTGCTATCGAGCCCGGCCTTGCTGGCGCAGGTGTTGGCCATCACCGTGCTGCAGTGGCTCGTTTCGGCAGGGGCGCTTTACCTGGTGATGATGGCGTTCGACCTCGACGTCCGCTTCGACGCGGCCATATTCGTGATGATCGTGGTGAGCTTCGGCTTCCTGATACCGGCCTCGCCCGGGTCAATCGGCGTGTATCACGCGCTGAGTGTGAAGGCGCTGGCCGTCTACGGTGTGGAAAGAGGGCCGGCCCTTAGCTACGCCTTCGTCGCTCATCTCCTGTACTACCTGCCGCCGATTGCCATCGGACTGCTCTTCTTGTGGCAGCAGCAGCTAGGCTGGCGTCGGCTGCGAGCGATAACAGGCAGCGCGGAATCTCCGAGCGAAGAGGTCGGTGCCTAGAGGCCCTTCGCGCCTATGACGGCGCACAGATCCGACGTCCGACACGAGTAGCCCCACTCGTTGTCGTACCAGGACATCGCCTTCACCATCGTCCCGTCGATGACCATCGTCAGGGCCGGGTCGAAGATGGAGCTGGCGGGATTGCCCTTGAAGTCGATGCTGACCAGCGGATCTTCTTCGTAGGCGAGTATGCCCTTGAGAGGGCCTTCCGCTGCCTGCTTGAAGGCCGCGTTCACCTCTTCGACGGTTGTGCTGCGCGCCAGGTCTGCGACGAAGTCCACTATCGAGACCGTGGGCGTGGGCACGCGCAGTGCCAGGCCGTGGAGCTTGCCGTTGAGCTCGGGGATCACGATGCCGACAACCCTGGCGGCGCCGGTCGTCGTCGGAATGATGCTAAGGCCGGCGGCCCGGGCGCGGCGCAGGTCCTTGTGAACGGTGTCCAGGATCACCTGGTCGTTCGTGTAGGCGTGCGACGTGGTCATAAGCCCGCGCTTGATGCCGAAGGTATCATGGAGCACCTTGACCACGGGTGCCACGCAGTTGGTGGTGCAGGAGGCGTTGGAGATGACGTTGTGCCTGGCGTGGTCGTACGCGGCGTCGTTGACGCCCATGACGAGCGTCAGGTCCTCGTTCTTCGCCGGCGCCGAGATGATCACCTTCTTGACGCTGTCGTGCAGGTGCGCCCTCGCGAGATCGCCGTCCGTGAAGCGGCCCGTCGACTCGATGACGATCTGCGCGCCGACCTCCTGCCAGGGAACCTTGCCGGGCTCACGCTCGGAGAAGACGCGGACGAGGTGGCCATCGACGCGCAGGTTGTCGCCTTCGACGCTGACATTGCCCGGGTAACGTCCGTAGTTGGAGTCGTACTTCAGCAGGTGGGCGTTCGTCGCCGGCGGCGCGAGGTCATTGACCGCCGCGACTTCCAGCTCCCGCGAGTGGTACTCCATGATCGCCCGGGTTATCAGGCGGCCTATCCGTCCGAAGCCGTTGATGCCAATCTTCGTCGCCATCTATCTCCTCCTGAATTGCCTGTTAGGTGAGGTATCGGTATCCGTTCAGTCGACCTTTACAGCGGTGCCGGAGGCGGTGACCATGAGCATGCTGCCCTTCAGCGTCTCGTAGTCGAGGTCGACGCCGACGACGGCGTTGGCACCCAGCCCCTCGGCGATTTGCTGCATCTCCTCCAGGGCCGTCTCGCGGGCCTTCTGAAGGTCCTTCTCATAGCCGGCGGCGCGACCGCCGATGACGTCGCGAATCGATGCGCCGAAGTCCTTGAAAACGTTGGCGCCGAGTATCGCTTCGCCGGTGACGATGCCCATGTATTCGCGGATGGGCCTTCCTTCGATGCTTGGGGTGGTTGTGATGATCATCGTGTTTGCTCCTATTGCTTCGAGTTCCGTTCGCTTAGCTTCGGCAGGCGGAAGGCGTTCCATCCCGCATACTCGGCAGAACTGCCCAACTCCTGCTCGATGCGCAGCAGCCGGTTGTATTTCGCGACACGCTCGCTGCGAGCCGGAGCGCCCGTCTTGATCTGCCCCGTCCCCGTCGCGACGACCAGGTCGGCGATGGTGGTGTCCACCGTCTCGCCGCTGCGATGGCTGATAATCGCCGCCCAGCCGGCCTGCTGTGCCATGGCGACGGCGTCGAGCGTCTCCGTCAGGGTGCCGATCTGGTTGAGCTTTATGAGGATAGCGTTCGCCGCGCCTTCGCGGATGCCCTTGGCAAGCCGCTCCGTGTTGGTGACGAAGAGGTCGTCGCCGACCAATTGGACGTCGCGGCCGACCTCAGCGTTCAGCTTCCACCAGCCCGTCCAATCGTCCTCCGCCAGGCCGTCCTCGATGCTGACGATGGGGTACTTGGCGCACCAGCCCTGCCAGTGCGCGACGAGCTCCTCACTGGTCAGAGAGCGTCCCTCTTTGGCGAGGCGGTACTGCTTCGAGTCGACGTCGTAGAACTCGCTGGCAGCGGGATCGAGGGCGATGACGGCGTCCTCGCCCGGCCGGTAACCGGCGGCTTCGATGGCGGCGAGAACGACTTCGACGGCGTCGCTGTTGCCGGCGAGCGAAGGCGCGAACCCGCCCTCGTCGCCGACGTTGGTCGAAAGGCCGCGCTCCGTGAGCACCTTCTTGAGGGCGTGGTAGATCTCGGCGCCCATTCGCAGTCCCTCGGCGAAAGAGCCGGCGCCGATGGGCATGACCATGAACTCCTGGAAGTCGGTCGAGCCGACGGCGTGGCGGCCGCCGTTGAGGATATTGAACATGGGAACGGGAAGACGGTTCGCGGTTGGGCCGCCGAGGTAGCGGTACAGCGGTAGCCCGACTGAAGACGCGGCTGCTCTTGCGACGGCAAGGGAGACGCCGAGGATGGCGTTAGCGCCTAGTTTCGATTTGTCCGGCGTCCCGTCGAGGGCGATCATCGCGCGGTCGAGGGCCCGCTGGTCGTACGCCGACAGGCCGCTGACGGCGTCGGCGATGCGGTCGTTGACGTTGGCCACGGCTGTGAGGACGCCCTTGCCGCCGTATCGCCTGGCGTCGCCGTCGCGCAGCTCGAGCGCTTCGTGCACGCCGGTGCTGGCGCCCGAGGGGACAGCCGCGCGGCCGACGGAGCCTTCGATGAGGACGGCCTCGACTTCGAGGGTCGGATTGCCGCGGGAGTCGAGGATTTCGCGGGCGTGGACGGACTCAATCTCCATGTTTGGGAACCTCTTCTGCTATGGGACCTGCCGTCGACCGGGCGGCCGCCATCGCTTTTTCGACGGCGTCGCGGGCGTCGACGGCCTGGATTACGGGCGGCGGTTCGTGGCCGTCGCGGGTGAACGACCAGCTTCCCAGGGAGACGATCGGCTTGCGATAGGCAAGGGCGAGCGCTATCTCGGAGAGCGTGCCGTAGGAGCCTTCGACGGCGATCAGGGCATCGGCGGAGAGGACGACGACGGCGTTGCGGGCGAAGCCAAGGCCGGTGACGATGGGGAACTCGACGTATGGGTTCATCCCGCTCCGGTCCTTCGTCGGCAGGATGCCGATTGTGTGGCCGCCCCTGCTACGGGCGCCGCGACAGGCCGCCTCCATGACGCCGCCGCGTCCGCCGCAGACAAGGGCGCATCCGCGATCGGCAAGCTCTCGCCCCACTTCCTCAGCCAGGGCGAGCGCCGCTTCTGACGCTCGGTCGCCTCCTACGACGGAGATCATCATCCCAACCAATGATATAGATTGGGCAGGTGGGCGACAAGCCTCAATTGCATCGCTCGAACACTCGCTGTGTATTTGATGGCAACCGAGCCGGCGGCTGCGGAATCGGCGAACGCGCCGGGAGCGCGCGGCCCGCAGTGGCGGCGTCCGAGTGTGCGACGCTGACGTTCACGGAACCGCCACTTCTTCCGACTTGATCTTCACGGCGGAATCACGGGGGCTTGCTAAATTGACGTTTCAATAGCCTCTGTAAGACAGCAGTAAGGAGGTCAACGTGACTCAGAGGAGAAGCATAAGCCGACGTAGTTTGTTGAAGGCGTGGCGGCCGGGACGGCGGTGATGGCAGCTGGCACAACCGGCCTAAGCCGGTACCTCGGGGTTCCCCTGG
>Ga0315287_10002306_pt1 | contig 18000 bp, 17 predicted proteins | sample YL17G11_0_MG_FD_205037 | JGI IMG/M metagenome (GOLD analysis project Ga0315287, IMG submission 205037) | Sediment microbial communities from Yellowstone Lake, YNP, Wyoming, USA - YL17G11_0 | ecosystem: Environmental > Aquatic > Freshwater > Lake > Sediment | place: USA: Wyoming | collected...
TTATCCGGTATGAAGGGCCGCGCGGTGGTCCCGGAATGCGCGAGATGCTCTATCCCACTTCCGCCATCGCGGGGATGGGATTGGCCGAATCCGTGGCGCTGATCACCGACGGCAGATTTTCGGGCGGAACCAGAGGCCCTTGTATCGGGCATGTTTCTCCGGAAGCGGCAGTCGGAGGTCCGATCGCGGCGGTGAAGGATGGAGACTTGATCGAGATCGATATTCCTAATCGGAAGCTGAACGTAAAGATCAGTCAGGATGAAATGAACTATCGGTTGTCAAAATGGAAAGCGCCGAAACCAAAATTCACCTCTGGTTGGCTGGCCCGCTACCAGATGCTGGCTACTTCTGCTAGCACCGGCGCGGTCTTAAAGAACAGTTAAAATGACGGTCCAGCGCGATTTCGGCATTCCCACCACCCGGATCGAAGCTCTGACCGACGGGATCTTCTCATTCGCCATGACCATCCTGGTCCTCGATTTTAGCGTGGCGCTGATCACCAAAGAGGTTGCCCATGGAGCGCTGATCCCTACGCTGGTAAAATTACTGCCGAACCTGTATGGCTACCTTTTAAGCTTCTTCGTGCTGGGGATGCTTTGGTCGGGCCATCGGATTGAATTCCATTCCATTGATCGATCGGATGGAGCGCTTGTCCTGCTCAATATCACCTATCTCGTCTTTATCACCTTTATACCATTCCTGACTGTCTTGATCGGAAAGTTTTTCCTGGCCCCTCTGCCTCTTTTGCTCTACAGTTTCAATTTTTTATTGGTCTTGATCTGCCGGGCAGCGACCTGGTCTTATGCAACCCGAGGGCGGCGCTTAGTGGATCATACTATGTCCGATGAGCTGATCAGCGCTAATTGGAAAGTGCAAAAAAATGCCATTGTGATGGTCTCATTGGCGATCATAGCTTCTTATTTTAGCCCGATAGCGGCTTACGTCATTTACGGCCTGATGTTTATTTTCTATGTCGCAACCATCGTTCGGGGAACCGCCAGCTTAGTCAATTAAATATTTTAACCGATTTTTTTAGTTAAAATGATCAGGCCTTTCATAATTTCGTCTAATGATACAGGTTGTGATGTTTTTGGTTTATATTCTACTAACTGTTTCTGTTCTTCTTCTTTTTTTGAAGGTGGGACCGACCCGCTCCTTTCTTCGCTCACCCAGCCGCTGCTGCTGCCAACGGTCAGGAAAGCTACTTTCCTCTCCCTTCCAATTACGATCCCGCAGTTGAGGAAATCGTACAGCAAATTATGGTCGCTGGTCTTAACACTCGAATCCTGGGTCATAAACATTTTGATCCTCTTCTTGTCCAACGCTTCGCCGTGTTCTCTCACCACCGCGCTCGCGGCGTCCCGATCGAGCAGGCCGACATCCAGTCCGGTCACTTTCTTGATCGCCTCAATAGCAAGCTTGACCTTGCTCCTTTCAGGGCAGAATATTATCCCGTCAATGATCCTGTAGCTTTCTTTCCCGATAGCCCGGTCCAGGACTGTCTTGATATATTTAACTTCCAATCCCAATACCACTTCAATTGCCCGATTTCCCACTTTTACTTCTTTTACTTCCCCTAACAATGAAAGCGGAGACTGCCCATTTCCTAACAAGAACATTGCTTCTATGATCCGCCAGCTCATTTTAAACCTTTCCATGTTTTTGCTTGTGAGCTGATTGAACGTCCACTTGGTACAATTGTCTATGCCCTTCGGAATATTGATAAAAACATCTTTTGCCATTTTTTTACCTCCCGCTCTTTTAGAGCTGTAAATAAATTCCTATAATATTATCGTCCGATTTTGGATAAAATTTCAGCCGATCAGCACTTTGAGCTTTTTCGGGCTGGCCAGCTTAGCGGGGAAGAACTTCGATAAAATTATACGGGACGATCGTGATCTGATACTGCTTGGGTGGCCATAAACGGCCATGTTCTAGCGGAAGAGGCGTTTTCGGAAGGGCGGATAAGAGGTTCCCCAGCGGAATATCAATTACCGCTTCACCTTTATCATTAAAAGACCTTTCAATCGGGGCCAGTCGTACTCCAGGATTTGAACCCGCAATGATCGGTATAAGTCTGAGGTTTTTCCCCAGCACCTGGGTGATGTGCTGAGCATCCACTCCAAAACGGGCGTGCAACCCCTGGCTATCGATCGATAAAGGTTTAATGATTTTTACCGGAACATCCGGCAATCCGATCGCCTTAAAACCCGTTCCGCAGACCTCCACCCTAAGCGGCTCCAGATGGGCTGGCAAAGGCCGAAGATCGATCCTTCTCCATTTCGGAAGCATGCTCCTTAGTACTTCAAAGGTTGCAATTGAAGTTGAATCGGGGATCTTTTGCGCCCGAACAGGCACTGATGGGCGAATTTTAGGGCCTTCTCCCATTTATTTATCTCCTCTATTCGCTAAAAAACGCCGACAGCGCTTCAAGCTGGTTCGGATTAGTCGCTTGTTTAATCATTTTGGGTATCACCCGCCGGATATTGTCTTCTTTGTCGTCAGTAACTGAAGACACCACAGTTTTGGCTGCCGCGTCCCAGGCTTTGAGTTCCGCAGCAGTGCTCGACCGGTCGATCAATTCGGGCAGGATACAGAGGACATAGCACCAGCAGAGCTCAAGCCTTTTTATTTTGTAATCGGAAACCAGCGATTTCACCACCTTGTCCCAGGCTTGAAGGTCAGCCAGCGTTTTGGTTTTCCGGATCAGCGGAGTCAGGATCCCGAAAACATAGTCAGAGTGCCGCCCCAATCTCAACGCGCTATAATTATCGATCAGCTCCTTGACATTCTTATCCCATGCTTCAAGTTGTGCAGGGCTGCTTGACCGCTTGATCAATTCAGGCAAGACCAGGTTAAGATAAGGGGTGGCACCGCCGGATCTATCGCCGAACCTATTAATATAATCCCTGCCGATTATTCGAATGAGCCGGGATTTTTCGGCGGGGATCCATGGCATTGGTATCGGCGGCGGGAATCTCCCCGGTTTTGGCGTATTCATTTTGCTGCGCTCACTTTTTCAATGAACCGCTCTTCGATCTGCTGTGGGGTCAATGCGGCTTTGCCGTAAAGTTTAAAGATCACTGCCGGATCAGATTGATTGGTGGTCCTAACGATTATTGACTGTCTTTTAGCAAAATTGAAGGGAAGGATCCTGCCCAGCCAATTCTTTTTTACGGTGATGTTTTTGAAATTAGAAATCTGCAGTTTTATCCCATGTTTTTCAAAGTCGGGAATAACGACCCGTCCTTTATTTTCCTGCTCTATGATTGCGACTTTGACATCTTCACCCAGTTGCACCCGGATATTTTCCGAGAACTTCAAATTTTTACCGTAACGAAGAAAATCGGTCCGGCAGATATCGAGCCGAGTCATTTCATCCTTGCCGAAAATGCGCAGTAGCAGGCGGCAAGCATATAATCCTAGAGCAACCAGCCCCACCCCGATGCTGACCGGACCCAGCGCGGGAGGAGCCAAAAAGCGCAACAGGGTCGCCGCCCCTACTCCCACCCCTAGCGCCACTTGGTTGACACCGGTCTCTAAATTCTCGTGGAAGGCACGCACTGTCCAATAATTTTTCTTGTACTTGGGATTTAAACGGATACGGTTCTCAATGATCTTCAGCAAATTATTAAAAACTATCCCATCGGTCTGGGAATTGATATATTCATGTGCCACATAAAGTCCCACATATATTATTGCTGCCGAAGCGGCCAGAGCCGTCAGTGGGGCAAAAATCGATGGGGTTAATAAAAAGAAAAGGCTGCCAGCTAATAAATATTGCAGCGATCCGGCAGTATACTTGCTTATTAAGTCCTGGGTTGATTTATGAGCAACCCCGATGTTCCAGAGCGGGAACTGTTTATTCAATTCAGTCCAAGCTCGCTCCTTGGCTTCCAGCTTTTCAACCTGGGCCGCCCCTTTGCTGTTCCCCCACAGATGGAAAGCCGGGCTGAATTTATTCAAAATATTCACGATACTGATTACTTTTAAAACATCCTGCCCCATGATCAAAATGGCCGGCAGTAAAAATCCTTCCATCAAACCTTTACCGATCGATTGCAGCAGGCTGCCGATGCAGGCCAGGGCAAAGATCGGGTCTTCTTTCAGGGCTTTCCTGTATACGCCCCATTTTTCTTTTAAGGTCAAGGAAGGCTTTTTTAGCTCAACTAAATTCTTTGGTTTTGCCGGAGAGATCCATTCCCCTTCTGCTAGGTCCGGAACCGGAGCATTGTCGTTCACCGCTGTCGCTTTATATATTCCTTCATACTGTTTCTTAGCTATTTTGATATCATCGCGCGAAACCAGCGCTTGTTCCGGATAATCTTCCAGCAAGATTTCCAGCGGTAAACGATCCAGTGCTGTACCGGACAGGCGATGAACGCGGATCCTGGACATCTTTTCCTGTAAGGCGCCTTTTGTCATGGCCTTGATAAAAACGATGGCGTCCGCTTTAAGGCGGATCTCATTCGTTTCTTCATCACGGTAATTATGATAGATCAGCAAGTAGGATGATCCGTCAGAGCGTTTTTCATCCTGCATTCTCTTTTGGATAAAATCCTGGGATTCTTTATCGTCCACCTCTATATATTTTAAAAGATCGGCGGTTTCCCTCCCGATCTCGATCGGATCATAAAAATATTCACGCGGAGCGCTCCCAACCTGGCGGAAAGTGTTCGGCCTCAGTGTTTCTGGCAACACAAAGAATTGAGCGTCTATCTCCTGCCCGGTCGCGACCTTAAAGATCATGAAACGTTTTTCCTTATCGACCACTTTCAAAGCCAGCTGGTCGTTGTGCACTTGATAGACTTGATTTCTTTTTATTTCGGTCTCTTGAATAGCTTTGACTAATTCTTGCGCTTCTTCCGGGCTGGAGATGACATTAGAAGGAGCAAGAATCCGGCCAAATGAAGGGAAATTAAACGCGGTGGTCTGCCTTCCCCGATGAAAATTGGATATAATTTTCTGCCCCATTAATGGGTTGGTTGATTTAGGTTTAATTGGGCCTATCATGACAATCTTATTTCACTAATTTTATTGCTGAATTTCACTTTGATTTATGATAAAATTCGACATCATGGAAATGTCGGGCGCGCAGGCACTGCTTGAATCATTAAAGCTCGAAGGGGTCGACCTTATTTTTGGTTACCCCGGCGGACAGATCCTGCCCACTTATGACGCGCTTTATAGCTTTAAAGATATCCGCCATATCCTGGTCCGCCACGAACAGGCAGCGGCCCATGCCGCCGACGGTTATGCCCGCGCCACCGGAAGAGTCGGAGTCTGCCTAGCCACCTCCGGCCCGGGCGCTACCAATCTGGTAACGGGGATCGCGACTGCTTATATGGATTCTATTCCAATGGTGGCGATCACGGGGCAGGTTTCCACCGCGCTGCTTGGGCGCGATTCTTTTCAGGAAGCCGATCTGACCGGCATTACCCAGCCTATTACCAAACATAATTACCTGGTAAGAAACGCGGAAGACATCCCCAGGGTAGTAAAAGAAGCTTTTCATATCGCGCGGACCGGCCGGCCCGGTCCGGTCCTGATCGACTTTGCCAAGGACGCGCAAACCAATAAAATAAAGTTCAAATATCCGGATAAAGTGGATCTCCCCGGCTATAAACCGAATTATAAAGGCCATCCCCGCCAGATCAAAGCGGCGGCCAAAATGATTTCGATCGCCCGCAAACCGGTCATTTATGTCGGCGGCGGGGTAATCGCGGCCGGAGCGGATAAAGAATTGCTGGAGTTCGCGGAGAAATGCAATATTCCAGTGACAACCACCATGATGGGAAAAGGGGCCTTCCCCGATGACCATCCCCTTTCGCTGCAGATGCTCGGAATGCATGGGACCGCCTATGCTAATTACTCGGTGCAGGAGAGCGATCTCTTGATCGCGGTCGGAGCACGCTTTGACGATCGGGTTACCGGACACATCGAAAAGTTTGCGCCTCACGCTAAGATCATCCAAATCGATGTCGATCCGGCCGAGATCGGAAAGAATGTCCGGGTGGACGTTCCGATCGTGGGGGATGCCAAACAAACGCTGAGAGACCTGATTGATATCATCGCCATTGAAAAAGGGAAGCATAACGCCTGGCTGGGGCAGATCAATGACTGGAAAAGCAAGTATCCGCTCAGCTATAAGAATGGGCACACTCTTCGTCCGCAGCAGATCGTAGAAGCTATCCACGATCTGGTTAAAGATCGGGAAACCATCATCGTGACCGAAGTCGGCCAAAACCAGTTGTGGGCAGCTCAATTTTATAAATTCAGCAAGCCGCGGACCTGGATCAGCTCCGGCGGATTGGGAACCATGGGTTATGGCTTTCCCGCCGCTATCGGGGCTCAATTCGGTCGGCCCGAAGCGCTGGTATTTGATATAGCGGGCGACGGCAGCATCCAGATGAATATCCAGGAGATGGCGACGGCGGTAAATAACCAGCTGCCGATCAAGATCATCGTTCTTGATAACGGCTACCTGGGAATGGTGCGGCAGTGGCAGGAACTGCTTTACGAGCGCCGCTACTCCCAGACCGATATCAGCAATAATCCGGATCTGGTAAAGATAGCGGAGGCTTACGGCGCGGCGGGGATGCGCATCACCAAGCCGGAAGAAGTCCGGGGCGCGCTGGAAGAAGCCTTAAAGATAAATGATAAGCCGGTACTGCTCGATTTTATGATTTTTAAAGAGGAGAACGTTTTTCCCTTCGTCCCGCCCGGACAGGCGATAAACGAGATGCTGATCGACTAATATGAGACATACGATATCCGTAATTGTTGAGAACAAAGCCGGGGTCCTTTCGCGGGTCTCCAATCTATTCGCTCGCAGAGGATTCAATATCGAGAGTTTAGCGGTCGGGGTGACTGAAAATCCCGCCGTTTCGCGCATGACGATCGTGGTGGAGGGAGATGAGCAGGTGCTGGAGCAGATCATCAAACAACTCTACAAGCTGATCGACACTTTAAGGGTTTATGACCTTCCTTCAGATAAGTCGGTGTCCAGGGAACTGGTGCTGATCAAGGTTAACGCCTCGGAGAAAGACCGGCAGGAGATTACTCAGATCGTCGATATTTTCCGGGGAAAGATCGTTGACGTGGCCGACACCTCGCTCACTATTGAAATTACCGGAGATGAAGGAAAAATAACCGGGGCAGAAAAACTGCTGGCCAAATTCGGGATCCGCGAGCTAGTGCGGACCGGCAAGATCTCTCTTCTGCGCGGCAGCACGGAATAGCTTCAACCAATATCTTTCCCGACGCGAAACCCGATTTCCTGCGATGGTAAACCTGTAATTGTAAAACGGCTGGTTAAAGCCACCATATAATTAAAGGGATAAATATTTTGCTTGCTCTCTGCCTTTGTCTCAAAGATATTTAAGAAAATCCCCAGGTTCCCGCCGCGCAGTACCCGATGTGTTCCTTTTTCAGGACCAACCGGATTAACAACGTCGTTCGGGTCGTAGCTCGGCTGGTAGCGATCCGCCAGCATTTCCCAAACATTACCTATCATATAATGCACACCAAAGGGGCTGGCGGCATCCGACCGGGCATCAACCGATTCGGTTCCGATTATATGTTCCCGGCGCTGATATAGCTTATCCAAAAGGGCATCGAACAGCAGCAGTTCCGGGAACTGCCCCCAGGGAAGATTAAATCCCTCCGTCCCACGGGCCGCGAATTCCCACTCCGCTTCTCTCAGCGGACGCCATGCTTGGCCGGTCATTTTTTTCAACCAATTGCAATAGCGCCCTACGCTAATCCAGTCAACATTGGTAACCGGATGCCTGGCAGTTGATTGATCGTTTAATTCGGCCGGAATCGGCTTTTGGTTGGCCCATAAATAATGGCGGAATTCTTCTCGGGTCACAGAGTACTTGCCGATCTCGAAGCCCTCGACGGTCACCTCTCTTACCGGGCCTTCGTAGTGGTTTCTCGGGCTTCCCATTAGGAAGCGCCCCCCTGGAATTTTAACCGTTTCTGGAATTTTACCCGCGCCTGTTTTTGATATCATAAAATACCTTATTTTTTTATTTACATTAAGCTTTAAAACCGCTATAATATCATCAAGTTTTCATCGAGATAATTTCACCTGATTTTAAAAGGAGGAAGTAAAATGGCTAAGGTTTATTATGATAAGGATGCGGATTTTAAGGTTTTAAAGGGAAAAACGATAGCGGTGATCGGTTTCGGCTCCCAGGGCCATGCCCAGTCTCAAAATCTGAAAGATAGCGGATTAAATGTGATCGTGGCAGAAGTTGAAGGAACGCCGAACTGGGAAAGAGCTAAAAAAGCCGGCTTCAAACCGATGTCAGCCGAAGAAGCGGCCGAAAAAGGCGATATTATCCAGATGTTGATCCCGGATGAACTGCAGGCGATTGTTTATAAAACCACCATTGCTAAACATATGAAAAAAGGGAAGACACTGATGTTCTCCCATGGATTCAATATCCATTTCCACCAGATCGTTCCGCCTGAAACCATCGATGTGATCATGGTTGCGCCCAAAGGACCGGGCCCGATGGTCCGTAAAATGTATGAAGATGGAATGGGTGTCCCGGCTTTAATCGCGATCTATCAAGATGCTTCCGGCAAAGCCAAAGATACCGCCCTCGCCTACGCCAAAGGAATTGGCGGAACTAAAGCCGGAGTGTTTGAAACTTCTTTCCGCGAAGAGACCGAAACCGATTTGTTTGGAGAACAGGCCGTCCTTTGCGGCGGCGCCACGGCGCTGGTTAAGAACGGTTTTGAAGTCTTGGTCGAAGCTGGCTACCAGCCGGAGATGGCCTATTTTGAATGTATGCATGAGCTTAAACTGATCGTTGACCTAATGTATGAAAAAGGGATCGCCGGTATGCGGGCGGCTATTTCTAACACCGCTAAATATGGCGATATTACAGTCGGGCCCTACTTGATTGACGACAGCATCAAACAGAAAATGAAATATGTCCTGGGCCGCATCCAGAACGGATCATTCGCCAAGGAATGGATCACCGAAAATCAGGCCGGCCGGCCGGTTTTCCTGGCGCTGCTCAAAAAAGACCGCGAACACCTGATTGAAAAAGTAGGCGAAAAGTTGCGCGCCATGATGCCATGGCTTCGCCACTAGCGAATGAATTGAGCCGAGCGGCTGAAGAAATAGCATCCATTGACCGCATATCTAATTGACTTCTTAACAAAGCTGGTAATCGAAACTGTTTCATCAGTGGGATACTTCGGTATCTTCATACTGATGGTTCTGGATGACTTTACACCGGTCCCTTCGGAAATGATCATGCCTTTCTCTGGCTTTCTCATTTCCACTGGAAAATTTTCGTTCTTCTGGGTCGTTCTGATAGGCGCGCTCGGGAATACGATAGGAGCAATCATCAACTACGTCGTCGGCTATTACGGGGGCCGCCCTTTTGTTTTAAAATACGGGAAATATTTTTTTGTAAAGGAAAAAGAGATCCATCGGGCGGAAAGGTTCTTCGCCCGCTGGGGGGCGTTTGCCATCGTCATCTCCCGCAACCTTCCGATTTTCAGGATGTTCGTTTCACTCCCGGCGGGCATTGCCAAAATGAACTTTCCCCGATTTGTTTTTGACACCTTCATCGGGTCTATCCCCTGGTGCCTTGCCTTTGCCTATCTCGGCTATAGATTAGGCGAAAGTTGGCTATTGGTCCGTAAATATGGGACCGTGCTGGATATTATCGCTCTCATCGGGATCCTGGCGTTTGTCGCTAAGATCATTTACGATTATTATGCCGATAAAAGCCCTGATTAGCTTCCTAGCTCTAGTTCCTAATACAATAAATATAGTATAATTAAATGGATATGAAAAACTTCGGTATCGTAGCTCTTATATTGTTGTTATTACTTGCCGGTTTTGCGGCAGAAGGGAAAAAGAAAAAAATGGATAAAACTTACGCGATTTTTGATACTTCTCCCGGACAGATCGTGGTCGAATTGTTCCCGCAGGAGGCACCGCTGACAGTCAAAAATTTTGTCGGACTGGTTAACGGTGAACAGGCCTGGCTGGATCCCATAAGCAAAGAACTTGAAAAGAAACCGCTTTATAATGGGACCATCTTCCACCGGGTGATCCCCAAATTCATGATCCAGGGGGGCGATCCCGTCGGGAATGGGACCGGCGGTCCGGGTTACAAATTCGAGGACGAATTCTCGGATAAGCTAAAATTCGACCGGATCGGCCGCCTGGCCATGGCCAACTCCGGGCGTAATACCAACGGCAGCCAATTTTTTATAACGGTAGCCAAAACCCCGTGGCTCGATAAGCATCACACTATCTTTGGACAGGTGGTCCAAGGTCAGGAAGTAGTCGACAAAATTGCTAACGTTGAGCGCGGCCCCAATGACAAGCCGGTTAAAGATGTCGTGCTCGAAAAAGTCACCATTTCTAAAAGCTTCAAAATATTATAATGATAGCGCATATCATTGACCTCCTGGTTCAACTGGTCACCAGCACGGTTTCTTCTATCGGCTATCTGGGAATCGTGATCCTCATGACTTTTGAATCCGCTTGTATCCCGATCCCTTCAGAAATTATTATGCCCTTCTCCGGCTTCCTGGTCTCGACCGGAAAATTTTCCCTGCTGTGGGTTACTTTGGCAGGAGCGTTTGGAAATCTGATCGGCGCGGTCATCACTTATGCCATCGGTTATTACGGCGGGCGGCCTTTCCTCCTCAAATACGGCAAATATGTCTTTATCAAAGAAAAAGAAATCCATCATTCCGAAAAGTTTTTTGAACGCTGGGGCGACTTTGCGGTCTTTCTGGCCAGGAATCTTCCTATCGTGCGAACCTTTATTTCTCTCCCCGCCGGTGTGGCAGAGATGAACTTTCCCCAGTTCGCTATCTTCTCGTTCCTGGGATCGATCCCCTGGTGCTTTGCCCTGACCTATATCGGTTTCCTATTGGGCAACAATTGGATGATCATCCGGAAATACGGCCACATTCTGGACATTATCGTTGGGGTTGGGATCGTGATTTTCGTTGGCAAGTTGATCTGGGATTACTATCATGACGACAGCGAGGAGGATAAATAAGCGACCATGAAAAAAGGCATTTCTATTTTAGGCTCCACCGGCTCGATCGGAAAACAAACTCTCGAAGTCGTTTCCATCTTCCCGAGCAGCCTCAAAGTGGTCGCTTTTGCCGCTAAAGACGAAATCGATCTGATCGTCGAACAGGTTAAAAAGTTCCAGCCCCGCCTGATTTCCGTCCTGAACGATGATATAAAACAGAAAGTCGAAGCCAAGCTGGCCGGGGTAAAAATAGAAATTTTCACCGGACAAGAAGGACTGCTCAAGGTCGCAACTGTCAACGAAGCTAAAATGGTGGTGGTGGCCATCCCCGGATCGCTCCCTCTCACCGCGGTGCTGGAGGCGGTAAAACTTAAAAAAGATATCGCCTTAGCGACCAAAGAAGTGCTGGTTACCGCGGGCGAAATATTTATGCAGGAAGTTAAAGCCGCCGGCGTAAAGGTTTTCCCCATCGATTCCGAACACAGCGCCATCACCCAATGCTTGAAGGGTGAAGATAGGAATAGCATCAAAAAGATCATTCTCACCGCTTCCGGCGGGCCGTTCTTAAAGACCCCGATCGAAAAGCTGGCAAACATGACCGCCAAAGAAGCGCTCAAACATCCCACCTGGAAAATGGGCCCCAAGATCACGATCGATTCCGCCACCCTGATGAACAAAGGATTCGAAGTGCTCGAAGCCCATTTCCTCTTCGGCCTCGATTATTCGCAGATCGAAGTTGTAATCCACCCGGAGAGTATTATCCACTCCATGGTCGAATTCAGCGACGGCTCGATCAAGGCCCAGCTCGGCGCTCCCGACATGCGGATCCCCATTCAATACGCCCTGCTGGAGGAACAGCGCCAGGCTAACCACTGGAGCCGGCTCGATTTCGGCAAAACGCCGCAACTAACTTTCCTCAAACCGGACAAACAAAAATTCCCCTGTCTTGACTATGCCTTTGAAGCGGGGGGAAAAGGCGGGACCTTGCCGGCTGTTTTGAACGCTGCTAACGAAGAAATAGTGAGCCAATTCCTCAAAGGAAAATTCAGCTTCGATCAAATCGCACCCAAGATAAAGGTCATAATTGATCAGCACCAGAGCAAAGAAAGTCCTGCCTTAGAAGATATTTTAGCTGCCGACAGTTGGGCCAGAAACCTCCAAACCCATGCCTAATCTGATCAGCCATATCATCTATGCGGAAGACATCTTGCAAAACCTGCACAACAAAGAACTAAATGACATAATTAATCAGGAGCGCGCTCTTTATTATCTTGGCTCGGTTTTCCCCGACATATTCTATTATTATTTTTTAGGGGTTCCGCATCTTTCCCATCTCGATGGAGTCCTGCATGATTATCCCAAGCCCAGGACCTGCGAGATAATCAAGAAGATGGTCGAAGAACTTAAAGATCTCCCCTGGCCCGACCGGGCAAAGATCTCTTTTGCCATGGGATTCATCACTCACATTGCCGCGGAAAACATTTTACATCCGGTCGTGTTTTATTTTACCGGCAATTATTATGATACTGACTCTAGAGAAAGGCTCTTGACCCTGGCATCGCACCGGCAGTTTGAAAAATATCTTGACCTGTACTTGATGAGGGCTTCGAGCAAAAAATTAAGCGAATTTAACTTGGGGAAAATCATTGGCATCCCGCGCGCAAAAAGGAGGCGTGTTTTCGATTTTTTCTCTGCGATCATTGCCAGCATCAGCGGCAACTCGCCGGAGAATATCAGCGCGGCGATCAAGCGCGCCTATCCAACCTTGCTTTTTTTAAATTATTTATTCTCAAATCGCTTGTTTTATCGCCTGATGAGTTTTTTAAATTTATTCAACAACCCGATCGTAAATCCCTATTTTCAGCTGTTTTATCCGCATCAGCCTCAAACCCCCTTACCCGAGATTTTCAATACGCCATTTATTTATAGGAACCCCATAACCGGGGAAGAGCGCAAAACCTCAATGCCGCAGCTGAGAGATGAGGTCGGCCAGATTGGCGGGTCTGCCCTAAACGATGCTTACAGCTTTATTTCCGGCCGGGGGGATGAGAAACCGCTGCTAACAACTTTAAACAAGCTTATTCATTCCGGCAAGCTGAAATATTTTTCGCCGTCCCGCTTCAGTTAGATATCCAGCTCCAGCGCCGGCTCTTTTTCTCTGGTGCGCGGGTCTTTGTCGGTCTGGCGTGTTACCAATCCGTGTTTTTGAACATAAAAGAACCATTTCACGCAGGAATCAACAAAAATTATAGTCACCAGGATAAGCATAATAACCGAGAGCAGAGTGTTTAGATTGCCGTTAAAAGAATTTTGCGGCAGATAATTGCTAAAAATATTCTCGATGCCGGCATCAATGGTGGTAACCAGCATAAAAAGCATCGGTAAAAAAGTGATCAGAGCATACCATTTATTTCGATTATTTTTCAGAATAATAGTGGTCCCGATGATCAGGGCCGTGGTTGCCAGCAGCTGGTTGGCTACTCCGAACATTGGCCAGATGGTGGAAATATCTCCGTTGTAAACCAGGTAACCCCAGCCAAAAACCACCAGTGCGCTGGTAATGATTATCCCTGGCATCCATTTTTGATCGCGGAAGGGGGTAACCGCTTTCCCGATTATATCCTGGGTAATATAGCGCGCTACCCGGGTGCCGGCATCAATGGTGGTAAGAATAAAAAGCGCTTCGAACATGATGGCAAAATGATACCAGTAGCCCATCAGCCCTTTCATTCCAGGAAGGTTGGAAAAAATTTGCGCCATCCCCACTGCCAGCGATACCGCGCCGCCTGGCCGGCCGGTGATATTCTCCTGAACCAGCTGCGAAAGCACCGGCAGATTGACAACGCTCATTCCCAATTTTTGGAAAACCTCCGGACGGCAGTTAATAGCAAAGTAATCGGCGGGAATCAGCGCGGTCGCCGCAATCAGCGCCATGATGGCGACAAATCCTTCGACTAGCATCGCGCCGTAGCCGATCATACGGATATCCCTTTCATTCGAAAGCATCTTGGGGGTGGTACCGGAAGAGATCAGGGCGTGAAAACCGGAGATCGCTCCGCAGGCAATCGTGATACAAACAAAAGGCCAAACTCTCCCGGGGATGATCGGCCCGCCGCCAAAAATAAACGGAGTAACCGCTGGCATCTTAATCTCCGGCTGGACAATAAAGATCCCGATCGCCAGCAAGGCGATGGTCCCGATTTTGAGATAGGAACTGAGATAGTCCCGCGGCGCTAGCAGCAGCCAGACCGGCAGGACCGAAGCGAAGAAGCCGTAGATCGGCAGAAGAATCGAAAGCTGCTGCCGGGAAAAAGTGAAAGCGAAAGCCCAGGTTGAGTGTTGAATATAATAGCCAAAGAACACTCCGGCCAGCAACAGGATAGTTCCAATGACCGAAGCTTCTACAAGCGCCCCTTTGCGCAAATATTGCATATAGATACCGACCAGGATCGCGGTCGGAATGCTAACCGCGATGGCAAACGTTCCCCAGGCGCTCTCGGCCAGGGCATTGACCACTACGATGGAAAGTCCGGCCAGCGCAGTTATAATAATGAAGAGGACCGCGATCGCGGTGGCGATCCCGGTCGTTTTTCCGACGTAGTCCCGCGCTATCTTATGCAAGGATAGGCCATTATGCCGGACCGAAGCGAAAAGGATCACATAATCATGCACCGCTCCCGCCAGGACCGCTCCGATAACAATCCAGATCGCTCCCGGTAAAAATCCGAACTGGGCGGCCAGGACCGGTCCGACCAGGGGGCCTGCTCCGGCGATAGCGGCGAAGTGGTGTCCGAACAGCACCCAGCGGTTGGTCGGATGGTAATCATGCCCGTCATTGAGCCGATGAGCCGGGGTTGTTTTTTTGGGGTCGAGCACCAGGACTTTGGTTGAAAGAAAAACCGCATAATAACGGTAAGCCAGGGCAAAAACACAAAGAGCAAAAATTAAAACCGTCAGGGAGTTAATGTTAATCCAGCTCCTTTCTTAATCAATCGATTGGGCGCATTGCCCACCTTAAACCGTTGACATACTGCGAATCAGGATAGAAATAATCATGTTCTCCCTTTTCGAGCAGGACCAACCGTTTGGGATATGGCGCTTTTTTGTACAAAGCCGCCGCCATCTCGAAAGGGAAGCGCTCATCTTCAATTGAATGAAAAATGACGGTTGGACATTTTACTCTGGCCATTTTAGACAGAGAATCAAACTTGCTGCTTAGCCACAGGATCGGCCAGCGGTAAAACGGGTTAATGTGCCGCGCGGAATCGGCCAGCGAGGTAAAGGTGCTCCTGACGACTAATCCTCCCACCCACTCCTTAGATGCTAGATCAATCGCTACTGCTCCGCCCAGCGAATTGCCCACCAGGATGATTTGGGAAGGAAGGAGTTTCTTCTCCTGGATAATATAAGTGTAAGCAGCCAGCCCATCAAGATAAAGGCTGGCTTCCGCCGGTTCGCCTTCGCTCTTTCCGTAACCGTGATAATCAAAGATAAAAACATTGACCCCGATGGCATGATAGAGCCTGATCCAATCCATTTGTTCCCCGATGTTGCTGGCGTTGCCATGGAAAACTAGAAAGGTCTGTTTTGCTCCCTTTTTCGGAATATACCAGGCGTTGATCTTTTTGCCGTCGCTGGTCTTGATGTATAGGTCTTCATAATCCAGTCCGATCTGTTGTGGAGTATTGGCGACATTCCGGTTTGGTTCATACAGCATACCCGGTTCCATCAGGGGAACCAGTAAAATATTAAAGCAAGCCAGCGTAAGAATGATGATAAATAAATAGCGAAAAAGCCTTATCATTTTGGATAATTATATCATTCCTTGATTTCCTTTACTTCAACTTTTACCCTATGTTATACTAACTTTCAGAATGAGCAACGAAATCGAGCTGGAAGTCCTGCGGCACTCGACTTCTCACGTGATGGCCCAGGCGGTTATTGAACTTTTCCCCGGCGTAAAGCTGGGGATCGGACCGGCCATTGAAGACGGCTTCTATTACGACTTTGACCTGCCGGAAAAACTCACTCCCGAAGATCTGCCCAAAATAGAAGCCAAAATGAAAGGGATCATCGCCTCCAAACACCGCTTTGAACGGATCGAGATCAGCAAAGAGAAGGCGATTGAGCTATTCGAAGAACGCGGGGAAAAATATAAGGTCGAACTCCTGCGCGAGATTGTAGATAATCAGGTAAGTTTATACAAAAGCGGCAGCTTTATCGACCTGTGCCGCGGACCGCATATCGAGCACACCGGCCATATCAAAGCTTTTAAACTGCTGAGCATCGCCGGCGCTTATTGGCACGGCATCGAAACCAATCCTATGATGCAGCGCATCTACGGCACGGTTTTCCCCACCCCGAAAGAACTGGACGAGTACTTGCGGAGAATGGAAGAAGCGAAAAAAAGGGATCATCGCAAACTGGGCCGGGAGCTCGACCTTTTTTCGCTGCACGAGGAAGCGGGCGCCGGTCTGGTCTATTATCATCCTAAAGGAGCCATTATCCGAAACCTGATCGAAGATTTTCTACGGAAAGAGAATCAAAAGCGCGGATACGAATTCGTTTATATTCCGCATCTGGCCAAAGTCGATTTGTGGAACACCTCCGGCCACACCAATTATTACCGGGAAAATATGTATTTTATGCAGATCGATGAACAGGAATATGTGGTCAAACCGATGAACTGTCCGGGACACATCCTGATCTTCAAGCGCAAGACCCGAAGTTACCGCGACCTTCCCGTCCGTTATTTTGAACTGGGAACGGTTTATCGCTATGAAAAATCGGGCGTACTGCACGGTTTGCTGCGCGTCCGCGGGTTCACCCAGGATGACGCCCACATCTTCTGCCGCGAAGACCAGCTGGAAGACGAGATCCTCCAGGTGCTTGATTTTATCGCTTATGTCATGAAAGTTTTCGGGTTTGAATATAAGGTCAATCTCTCGACCCGGCCGGAGAGTTTTGCCGGCACGATTGAGAAATGGGATCACGCCACTGCCGTCCTGCAGAAATCGCTGCAAGACCGCGGCCTCCCCTTTGAGATCGATCCTGGAGCGGGGGTTTTCTACGGGCCGAAAATTGATATTAAACTAAAAGATTCACTTGGCCGGGAATGGCAGGGCCCGACGGTTCAAGTTGATTTCAACCTCCCGCAGCGTTTTGATCTGGCTTACATCGCTGAAGATGGAAAAGAACGAACCCCGGTCATGGTCCATCGCGCGGTGCTAGGCAGCCTGGAGCGATTCATCGGGGCGCTGATCGAACACTACGCCGGAGCTTTCCCGGTCTGGCTGGCGCCAGTCCAGGTGGTCCTGCTTCCGATCTCTGATCGGCATATTGATTACGCAGAGAAATTGAAGCAGGAATTGCTGGAAGCGGGAGCGCGAGTAGACCTCGATTCACGCAGGGAAACGATCGGCGCTAAGATCCGCGACGCCCAGAAACAAAAGATCCCTTATATGCTAATACTGGGAGACAAAGAGGTGGCAGCTGGAACCGCTGCCATTCGCTCCCGCGAAAAGGGCGACCTGGGGGCAAAACCGCTGGCGGATTTTCTCTTTGACCTGAAGCGCGAAATGAGTTATAATATTTCCGGGGGTTAAAAAGTATTAGAGATTACACCATAAATGAGCGGATCTGGGCTAAAGAACTCCGGATTATTGACGAAGAAGGAAAACAGTTAGGTGTACTTTCAACTCCCGAGGCTTTGAAGCTGGCGCGTGAACGCGGATTTGACCTGGTTTTGATCTCTCCCGCTTCCAAGCCGCCGGTCGCTCGCATCGCCGATTATGGCAAGCTCAAATACGAGCTGGCCAAAAAGGAAAAAGAGGCGCATAAGAGCTCAAAAGCGGGCACGCTGAAAGAGATCAAGCTTTCTTCCAAAATCGCGCAGCATGATTTTGATGTGCGGGTCGAAAAGACCAAAGAACTGTTAACCAAGGGCTACAAGGTCAAGGTCAATATCATG
>Ga0315287_10002308_pt1 | contig 17996 bp, 24 predicted proteins | sample YL17G11_0_MG_FD_205037 | JGI IMG/M metagenome (GOLD analysis project Ga0315287, IMG submission 205037) | Sediment microbial communities from Yellowstone Lake, YNP, Wyoming, USA - YL17G11_0 | ecosystem: Environmental > Aquatic > Freshwater > Lake > Sediment | place: USA: Wyoming | collected...
ACCCGCCGTCGGCCTTGACGACCCTGTGGCACGGCACGAGCGGATAGAGCGGGTTGTCGTGCATGGCGTTCGCGACGGCCCTCGCGGCCCCTGGCCTCCCGGCGGCCTTCGCGAGCCTGCCGTAGGTTGTCACCTTCCCCTCGGGTATCTTGGAGGCGGCCACATAGACATCCTTCTCGAACTCGGACCATCCCGTAAGATACTCCCTGATGTCCCTCTCCGTCCTCACATCCTCTCTCCGCATCGGCATCCTGCTCCTGTGAGCGTCTCTCAGGGATGACATCGCATCACACCTAAAGAACAGCTCGGCCGGGGGTGGACGAAAGTGCCCGCTGGCTCACATCCGCCCCGTCCGGTTCCCGGACGGCCGCGATCGGCTCGGAGCACGCCCCCGCCTCTTGGAATGCCAGGATGTCTGCGGTGCTGTCCGAAGCGGCCGATGCGTCTGCGTTCCTGTAGGCCACATAGATGTCCGCCTCGATCATCGTCATGTCCTCGGCGAAGTAGTGGTGCACGAAGTACAGGTTCCCGGCTTCGTCCATGGTGCACTCGCCCGCGAAGTTCGAGACCATCTCCTCGGCGGGACCCCAGGCGTCGCCGTCCCAGAGGCATCTGTAGAGCGCAGGCCCGGTGTATCCGAGCCCGCTGTCGCCGGTGTACCACAGCTCACTGCCGTCCTCGGTGATGAACGGATAGCCTTCGTTGGACGCGGTGTTCACTCCGGGCACCTCGGCTGGCTGGCCCCATCCGATGGCGGTCCTCTCGGTCGTCCACAGGTCCATGTCCCCTCCGACGGACCACTTGCCCGTGTGGAAGTACATGGTCTGTCCGTCGGCCGTGATGTGGAACTCGCCTATGTCGTAGTCCACGTTCAGCTGCTCGCCAGCGTTCTCGACGTCCCCCCACTCGCCGTCCACGTACTCAGCCGTGTAGATGTCGATCTCGCCGTAGTTCCCCGCCCTGACCGATGCGAACCACAGGGTGTCGTCCTGCACGAACTCCGCACCTTCGAGCGAGAGGTCGTCGTTAAGCAGTATGCGCTCGGGCTCGGTCCACGAGCCTCCTACGTTCTGACACCACCAGATGCCAGTGACCTCGTCCAGGAGTTGCTCCTGGACGGGCACCCGGACATCGGGCGTGAAGAAGAAGAAGAACCTCTCGCCGTCCGGCGTGATGAACGGTGAGTCCTCGGCCCCGGCGGTGTCGACCGGCCCGGGCATCGGCACGGGGTCCTGCCACTCGGTCGATTGCAGGACCGGCGCGAAGCCGTCGGTCGCGGGCGTCATCTTGACGGCGTCCGCGGGTATCGTCTCGCTCCTCGGAGGCACCGTCACTCCATCGTCCTTCTGTCCGGCCATGGCCGCGATCAGAAGCACCACCGCGACCACGACGACCGCCGCCACTATGACCAACTTCCTCTTCGACAAACCCGAGCCCTCCTGCGCGTCCCCATGGACCGTCTCAGAATGGATGTCACGATATTAATTGGTGAGTGGACCGCCCTGTCCGCTCACACGACATCGAGCGGCCTGGGCCTGCCGAACGCGTCGAACGCCCTCCAGCTGGCCATGTTGTACGGGGCGCCCACGATGATGTGCACCCAGCCGAACCTGCGGAAGAGGTCCAGGTCCGCATCGGAAGGCCTGATCACGCCGGACGGATGCGAGTGCACGGTCCCGACGATCGTGTAGTCGAGCGGCAGCATGTGCATGTGGAACAGGGCGGAGTGGGCCCCGGACTCCGTGCCCGGGACCAGCATCAGCTCCTTGATCACGCCCTTCTCCGCCCTCAGCACCGCCCCGAACTCGTTCGGGTAGCTGGACTTCGAGGCCTCGACGATCATCTTCAGGGTGCGTTTCTTGATGGACTTCACGTTCGCCCTGTCGTCCTTCGAGAAGTCGAAAAGCGGCACGGTTCACCCCTCCGTCTTCCCGAGGAGCCTCTCCTCGAGCGTGGTCATCAGCAGCGCCTTGTCGCTCACGCTCAGGACGATCTGCGAGACCTCGGGCCCCAGCAGGCCGCCCAGCCTGCGCGGCTTGTCGAGCTTGACGGACACGAAGTCCCCGAACGAGGAGACCACGAAGACGGTCGCCAGGATGCTCGAGTACTTCACCCCGAGGCCGACGCTGAGCGCCGCGCGCTTGACCGAGGTCTCCCTGACCTCCGTGACGGACTCGTAGGGCACGGTCGCGTTGATCAGGAGCCCCATCCTGACCCTCATGCCCTTCTCCCCGAGCAGGTGGTGCGTGAACAGGGGCGGCCCGAAGAACAGCAGGAGCACGGCCCCGGCGGCGGCCCCAGCGCCGAGCCAGAAGTACCTGGCGAAGTCCTCCAGCGCCACGCTGTAGCTGTATGTGGCGTAGGTGATGACGAAGACGAGCATCGCCGAGCCGATCATGAACCAGTGCTTCGGATAGTCTATCCTGACTGCGGGTACGGCCCTGGCGGTCATGTCCTGTCCCTCACTGCCTCTGGACCGAGTACGGCGACCATGCCATCAGCTTGTGCTCGAGGTTGATGTAGAAGTCGTCCTTGTTGAACGTGACGAACCTGGCCTTCTTCTCGGACGCGGTGAAGACGATCTCCTCGTCCCCCGTCAGCTGCCTCTCGAGCTGCCCGTCTACCACGAGCGAGCACGGCCTCGGGTCCTTGATCCGCACGGATATTATGCTGTTCGAGGGTACCACGAGCGGCCGCGCGGAGAGCCTGAAGGGCGCGATGGGCGCGAACACGAGCGCCTCCACGCGCGGGTCGATGATGGACGAACCGACGCTCATGGCGTAGCACGTCGACCCCGTAGGCGTCGCGACTATGATCCCGTCCGCGCGCATCTCCGTCGCGGGCGTGCCGTCTATGGACATCGCGAAGTGCCTGAGCTTCGCGATCTGTGAGGTGTGTATGACCGTCTCGTTCGTCGCGTCCTCGAGCCGCTTCCCGTCCACGACGGTCTTGAGCTTCAGCCGCGTATCGATCGAGTACTTCTTCCCGAGCAGGCGCGTGATGGCGGTGGCGACCTCGTCCGGTTGCACCTCGGTCAGGAAGCCCAGGACCCCGGCGTTCACGCCGAGTATCGGCAGGTCCGTGCCCTGCAGGGTCCTGAGGATGGTCCCGTCCCCGCCGACGGTGATGACGACGTCGACCTTCATCTTCGCCAGGGGGACGCCCTCGCCCCCGAGCTCCTTGGCGATGCCCTGCTCCAGCACATAGTCCGCGCCCTTCAACTTGAGCGTGTCTATGACATTCTTCGCTACGGGCTTGAAGTTCTTCAGCTCCGGCGTGCCTGCGATGCCTATCCTCGTAGGACCAACTCCTTGATCCGCGGGTCTCCGTACGCGAGGAAGTTCCTCCGGTCGTCGAGCGTGAGGTCCATGTCCAGCTTCTCGTCGGTGGCCAGGTCCACGGCCTCCCCGCCCGCCTCGCGCAGCACGAGCGCGCTCGCGGCGATATCCACAACGCGTATCATCCTCTTGAAATTGGTGCAGTTCATGTAGTGCGCCTGTGCCGAACCCTGGGCTACGAGGCTCATCTCGAGGGACGCGCAGCCCATGGTCCGCACCCTCTTGGCCAGCTGCTTGACCCTCTCCGACTCCGGGGCCACGTCGCGCCCGTCGAACATGAGGAAGACCGCGTCGTCCCTGTCGTACCTGGATATCGCGATCCTGTGGCCGTTCAGCTCCGCCCCCCGACCCCTGGCCGCGGTGTAGGTGTCGCCGGTGTAGAGGTTCTTGATGTGCGCGAAGTCGCAGTCGGCCATGGTCTTGGTGCACACGGCCATCGATATGGAGAAGAACGGTATGGCCCGGGTGCAGTTCAGGGTGCCGTCGATGGGATCGAGCACGAGGACCTTCTTGAACCCGCGGTCGATGAACCCCCGCTCCTCGCTCAGGACGTTGAGGTCGAGCCTCTCCTTCTCGACCAGCCCGAGGACGATATCCTCGGCCCACCGGTCTATCTTGGAGGTGGCCGAGCCGCTCGCGCCCCTGCCGACCTCGATGTGTCCGCCGAAGTCCTTCGGGAGGAGGCGGTACTCGTCCATGACCCTGTCGGCGATCCTCGCCAGCTTCTCTTTCACGGCCAGAGTATCGGGCGAGCGGGTATATTAGCTTCCCCGAGCAGGTATCATGGCTTGTCGTCGTCCGAGCGCATGCGGAACCCTTTGAAGTCCATGTTGGACATGAACTTCCTGATCGACAGCTCGGACGCGTAGTTGTCCGCCATCTTTGCTGCCAGACGCGGGGGCATGCCGCCCTCGACCAGCTGCTTCCTGAGGCGTCTCGAGCACTTGTTGGCCCGGCGCTTCATCATGAGGTAGGGCCAGCCGATCCGGATGACCATCATGGGTACCTTGACCGCCATCGTCGCGAGGAGCTTGGGCGTGTCGTCCCCGCCCCCGGCGTTCGTGCCGTTCATCTTCGAGTCACCGTCTTCCGGAGCCCGTCCGTTCATTCGTCCTTGTCGTCGTCGTCCTCGTCGTCCTTGTCGCCGTGCTTGACGCCTTGTTTGATCGCGCCGCCAAGCATCTCCGAGATCATCGAGCCCATGCTGAAGTTCGCCATGAACTTCTGGGTCAGGTCGTAGGCCTGCTTCTCGTCCATGCCGGCCTCCGTCATCTGCTTGTAGAACTGGGCGACGCTCTTGCCCAGCGACTCGGCGTTCTGGGGGTTGTACAGGGTCTTGCTGATGGAATCGAGCAGCTTCGGTATCTCGGTCGAGACCACCTCGAGGATCTCCTTGACCTCCCGCGCGTCGTTCTTGTTGGACATGAACTCGTTCACGTCGAAGTCGTCCTTCTTCTTCTCCTTCTTCTCTTCGTCGCTCATCTGTCCTCATCTCCTAGCCCTTCCGGGCCTTCTGACACACACTACGACCTTCCCGGTTCATAAGGGAAGTGGAAACAAGTGGCCGACAGGCGCTCACACGCCCCTACGGGCAGGTCCCCGTGTCACTTCCTGTCGCCGGGTCCCTTGGTAGTCCCGAGCCCGAGGAGATCGTACCACTTCCTCACGTACTCCTCCGTCAGCCAGAATTCCTTGGACCGCTCGGACCCCTTGCCCTTCACGACGCCCCTCTCCTCCAGCATCTTCAGGCGCTCCCGGACGATCCTCCGGGACGAGGTCCCCCTCCGGTCCCTCAGCTTCTCCGCGATCTGGGATATGTTCTGCCCGTCCCGCTCGAAGAGTATCTTCACGATCTCCCTCGATATGGAGTCCTTGACGCCGGGTATGAGCAGGTCCGGGGAGATCTCCCCGTGCCGCTGGTAGAGTTCCAGGAGCCGGAAGTAGCTCGAGGATATCTTCTGGAACCGCTCGATGTACTCGAGCAGCTGCGAGTAGGGCGCAGCCACGAGCTTCATCGACTCCTCGACGGTCTCCATCTTCTCCGCGAGGGCCTTGATCTGGCCCTGCAGTTCGTCCTCGGGCATCGTCCCTCTCGGATTCCTCTCGCGGGTATAACTCTTTTATCCAGGTTCGCCATGATGGCACCGTGACGCAGGGCTTCAGGAACCCGTTCGCCGAGCTCCAGGGAGTGCCCGGAGTCTACACAGGCGGCAGGTCCCTTTTGACGATCAACGCAGCCCCCGGCCAGAACGTCTACGGGGAGATACTCCTGGAGTTCGGAGGCGTCCAGTACCGCTCATGGGACCCCCACAGGTCCAAGCTCGCCGCCATGATACTCCAGGGCGCCCGGGACATCGGGCTCGACAGCAAGAGCAAGGCGCTCTACCTCGGGGCCGCGTCCGGGACCACGGCCTCGCATGTCTCCGACATGCTCTCGGACGGGTTCGTCTACTGCGTCGAGATCGCCCAGAGGAGCTTCCGGGACCTGGTCAAGGTCTGCGAGCGGCGGAAGAACATGATACCGATCATGGCCGATGCGAACCGGCCGGACACCTACGCCCACGAGATCGAAGGCGTCGAGTTCGTCTACCAGGACATCGCCCAGAGGAACCAGGCGGACATATTCGTGAAGAACATGTTCGCGTTCGAGGCCGAGCACGGGATACTCATGGTCAAGTCCAGGTGCATCGACGTCAACAGGGACCCGAAGGACGTCTTCGCCGAGGTCAGGAGGCACCTGACCGCGAAGAACCTCACAGTCAAGCAGGTCGTGGACATCGACCAGTACTCCAAGGACCACGCGGCGTTCATCGTGGAGGCATGAGTTGGCGGTCGGCTTCGTCTATGTCATAGCCTTCCGGGGCGGCCGGTTCGTCATGGTCCGCCACCAGGAGCGCGCGTGGGAGATGCCGGGCGGGAGGATAGAGCCCGGCGAGACCCCGGAGCAGGCGGCCGTGCGGGAGTTCTCGGAGGAGACCGGGGCCCGGCTTACGGTCCTCGGGAGCTTGGACGTGCCCGGGGGCAAGGTGTTCGTCGGGACCGCGGGGGACCGCGTCGCAGCCTTCAGGACCGGGGAGATAGCCGAGGTCAGGGACTTCAGGGAGCTCCCGGGGGAACTGTCGTTCCCCCTGGTGGAATACCAGGCCCTGCTGGCACAGGCGTCCTCCCTCATGGAAACCTTTAAATGAAGGAAGAATATAGTCGCCACTGCCTCGCCACAGATCAAACCAGTTACCCATAGACAGGAGAATACAGACGATGTCAAGGATGCATTGCAGGAAGAAGGGCTCGTCGGGCTCGAAGAAGCCCATGCTGGACAAGAACCCGGAGTGGGTTCAGCAGTCCGCGGACGAGGTCAAGGGACTCGTGGCGAAGTTGGCAGCAGAGGGCAAGACCATGGCGATGATCGGCCTGGTCCTGCGTGACCAGTACGGTGTCCCCGACGTCAGGCTCGCGACCGGGCTGAGCATGAAGGATGTCATGACTGAGAAGGGCGTCAAGTTCGAGATCCCAGAGGACCTTTCGAACCTCATGAAGAGGGCGGTCCGGATGAGCACCCATGTCAAGGAGAACCGCAAGGACTACCATAACATCCGCGGGCGGCACCTCATCGAGTCCAAGATTCGCAGGCTCGCGAAGTACTACAAGCGCGAGGGCATCCTGCCGGAGACATGGAACTACTCCCTCTCGACCGCTGCTCTGCAGGTCGAGTGATCCTCGATGAACGGGAGCGTACAACTCCCGGCTGAATTCTCGGATGTGCTCAAGCAGGCCATCCGGACCGTCGAGGCTGCAGGCTCCGTGCGCGTCATATCGCACTACGACGCCGACGGGCTCGGCGCGGGCGCCGTGATGGCAGGCACCCTTTCCAGGATGAACAAGCAGTTCCACCTCACGCTCAGCAAGGGGCTCGAGAGGGAGCATGTCGAGCGCATCGCGAAGGAGGGGAACGAGCTCGTGGTCTTCCTGGACATGGGCTCGGGGCAGATCGACGCGCTCGAGTCGCTCGACGCGAAGGTCATCGCCCTAGACCACCACAAGCCCATAAGGAAGTCCAAGAAGGTCCTCCAGGTCAACCCGCACTTCCACGGCGTCGACGGGATGACCGAGTGCTGCGCGTCCACGCTGTCCATGCTCTTCGCAGCGATGGTGGACGGCTGCAACTGGGACCTGGCGCCCATCGCGATGGCGGGCATCGTCGGCGACAGGCAGCACATGGGCGGGCTCAAGGGCATCAACCAGCAGATACTCGACCAAGCGGTCGAAAAGAAGTTCATAGCCGTCCAGCGCGGGCTCAACCTCCAGGGCACGACCATCTCGAAGGCCATCGGCAACTCGGTGGACCCGTACTTCGTGGGCCTGTCGGGCCGCGAGGAGAACGTGCTCGCGTTCCTCGAATCGATGCAGCTCGGGCCGGACACGCCCATGGGGTCGCTGCAGGAGTATCACAGGCGCAAGCTCACATCCATGCTCTCGCTCCGTCTCATGGGCCAGGGCTGCCGGCCGGAGACGGTCGAGGAGCTCGTGACGGACGTGCACTGGATACCGGCGCTGGAGCTGAGCGCATCGGACCTCGCGGACCTGCTCAACGCCTGCGGCCGGATGGACCACGAGGGCCTCGGGATCGCCCTGTGCATGGGCGACAAGGACGCCCTCGAACAGGCGAACGAGCTGCGCGTGGCCTACAACTCCAAGCTGCTCGAGAAGCTCCTCACGATCGAGACGGACGGCGTCCAGCAGATGGCCCACATTCAGTTCCTCGACGCGCCAGACGGCTCCCTCGCGGGCGCACAGTGCGGCCTCGCGATGCAGTACATCCTGGACCAGGGGAAACCGACGCTCGCGCTCTCGCACGTGCCCGGCAAGGTCAAGGTCTCGAGCCGGGGGACGAAGTACCTCGTCTCCAAGGGCCTGGACCTGTCGGCCGCCCTGAAGAAGGCCTCGGAGAAGGTCGGGGGCTCGGGCGGCGGACACGCGGTCGCGTCCGGCGCGACGCTCCCCGAGGGCAAGGACCAGGAGTTCCTCGCGGCGGTCGACGAGATCGTGGCCAAGCAGATGAGCTGACGCCCCGCCAGATGTGGAGCCCCGTGGGGGGCAAGCTTATTCTAGGCCTAGAACGATGTTAACACACTGTCGGGTGTGACCGAGGGTCGTGGAGAGGAAAGGGGGAATGACATGAGGTGCACGGCATGCGGCGTGGAGAGCCCGGATGGCATGAAGTTCTGCGGGAACTGTGGCAAGACCATGGCCCCGCCAGCGGTCTCGACCGGTGATGTGCGGAGCAGGCACTGCGTGGGCTGCGGCAGGGCGATGCCCTGGGACGTCGATTTGTGCCAGTACTGCGGACACGACTACAGGGCCCCCGGGAAGGACGCCACGAAGGACTATCTCGTCGTCGGCGGCGTGCTCACGACGGTCGCGGGTGTGCTCTCGATCGTGCTCACGACCATCATCGTCTCCACGGCCGGCAACCTGTCGTCAGAGGGCACTGCGATGGCCGCGCTCCTGTACTCGTGCGCGTTCCTCGGCGTCCTGGGCGGCATTCTGGCCCTCATGAAGATGCAGTTCCCGTTCGCCGTGCTCGGGGCCGCGTGCGCGATCATGGGCCCGGCGTTCTTCTTCGGGATACCCGGCCTGGTGCTCATAGCCAAGTCATCGAAGCAGTTCGAAGGCGCCCCGGACACCCGCCGGTGAGACGGCGGCCCGGCCAGGGGCCGGGAGTCCCTGGTGATGGCCGACGGGGTCGTCGGGCGGCAGCTCAGAACAGCTCGAGCTCGAAGCACCTGATGAACTCGACGCCCACGTCGTCCACCTTCAGGTTGAGCTGCCATTGCTCCATCCCCTTCGAGACGGCCTTCTTGGCGGCCCTCACTATCCTCCCGGACTTCTTCGTGGGCGCGGGCACCTCGAACGGCCTCGCATCGTAGAGGTAGCAGAGGAGCAGGACCGCGCGGGAACCCTTCGCCACGCTCCCGGAGATGTCCCCGAAGTGCCTTATCATGCGATCGAAGTGCATGAGAGGGTGATGCCGGGCCCTGCGGCTTGGGTGGCCTTCGCAGGGCAGGTCGAACAGGAGCGTTTTGACCTCCAGGTAGTCCCGCCCGTTGACCAGGAAGTCTATGCGCGAACTCCCGAGCCGGACCTCGCGCGTGACCTCGTCGACCTTGCCGATCATCCCGGCGAGCGGTCCGGACCGCAGGAAGAAGTCGACATAGTCGTTCGCCCTGGTCTGGTCGATGCCGATCCAGGATTTCTTTCCCTTCCCGACCGGGTCGAGGGATATGGCCTCGACCGTGCCTGCCGTGGTCCTGCCGGGGCATGATGCCATCTCGACGAGGCACGGGATCTCGTCGAACACCAGCTCGCCGATCCTCCCGGTCACGGGGCAGTGGCATCTCAGGACCTCGCCGCCGATGTCGACCGTCATGATGAACCGGTTCGGCCTCGAGGTGACCGTGCCCTGGACCAGCCTCCGAGGGAACCTGAGCTTGGCAGGCATGCCCATGCCTCCGGCCACGACCGCTCGCGACTTAAGCCTTGTCGGAGGACGCGCGAAGGCGGACCCCGGTGGACCTGCAAACCTTTCCCGATGAGACAATCGCTTAAAATACGTCCCAGGACCATTTCGGGTTCGGTGGGAACGGAGGAAGTGGTTGGCTTGGATGCATCCGAGGACAAGAAGTTCGCTGGGCTGAGGAAGTTCAACATCTTCATGGGTTTCCTGCACCTGATCCAGGGCGCGCTCATGCTGTGGCTGAGCAACTCGTACTCGCTGCCGGTCGAGACGACCTTCCTGCACTACAACTCCGCCACGCAATCGCTCGAGCGTGCGGTCGATGTGATCGTCAACCTGCAGATCGGTCCTCTCGTGGCCATGTTCCTGTTCGTGTCGGCGGTCGCGCACTTCTCGGTCTCGACCCCAGCAGGCTACAAGTGGTATGTGCGCAACCTCAAGCTCGGGATCAACTACGCCCGCTGGTACGAGTACGCCATCAGCTCTTCGATCATGATCATCGTGATCGCCATGCTCTGCGGGATATACGAGCTGTCGTCCCTCATACTGATATTCGCGCTCAACGCGACCATGAACCTGTTCGGCCTGATGATGGAGAAGCACAACCTGACCACGGAGAAGACCGACTGGACGGCGTTCATATTCGGATGCTTCGCGGGCATCGTTCCCTGGATAGTCCTCGGCATCTACTTCTTCGGCGCGATACTCCCGTCCGGCAGCTCCGTGCCGACGTTCGTGTACTTCATCTTCGTGTCGCTCGCGGTGTTCTTCAACATATTCGCCGTGAACATGGTGCTGCAGTACCGTGCCAAGGGCAGGTGGAAGGATTATCTGCACGGCGAGAGGGTGTACATCATCCTGAGCCTCGTGGCCAAGTCGGCGCTCGCGTGGCAGGTGTTCGGAGGGACGCTCAGGGGCGGCTAGGCATATCCGCGCATCGTGGGTTCGGGCCCGCGCACTTTATTATTCAATCGCGAACATTTTTACGCATCCTTGTCCGATGCTGGGAGGGTGGAACTCAATGCGAGGTCCATCGGCCGAGGGGATGATCCACTACCACAGGTTGAAGCCGGCGAACCTCGCCATGAACAAGATTCCGAGGCACACGATCGCGACGGAGAACGCCTTCTGCACCCATCCTGCCATGCGAACATACCGGTCCCCGACAGCGCCCTTGATCTCCCCCGTCGCCGCACAGAACGGTATGATGGCCGCACCATGGCCCAGACCGAACGCCAGCATCATGAGCCCTCCCATCCATACCGAGATGTCCTGGGTCACCAGCAGTATCATCACCGGGAGGGTCAGAGAGAGGGCGCACGGCGCCCACCCCACCGAGAACAGGACCCCGAGCAGCACCCCAGCCAGGTCTGGCGATCTGCGGCTCATCGCCTGGAGGCGTCCCAGGATCCTGTTCTGGCTGCCTGGAACTCCACACGCTTCACCCGCCCGGTTGGCACTTAGGACGGACAATCCCTGCCTGACCCATGTGCCTATGGGGAATATCATGTTCAACCCCAGCACGACCAGCATCACCCCGGCTGCCAGGTAGAACGCGGTCGACATCTGCACGAAGTCGCCCATGTATGATATGAAGAGCCCGAAGACGAGGAAGACCGCTCCCGTGCCGATCGTGAAGGCTATGCCTATCCTCAGTCCAACACCGGCCAGAGGCACGTCCGAAGTCGGTCCCCTCTTGCGTATGGACGCTGCCCCGACGAACGATATCACCGCCATGAGGAGGGCCAGCGAGCACGGCGAGAACGAGGTCACGATACCGAGCAGGAACATCCCCCCCACTGTCGCTCCCCCCCATGCAGCCCCGTCTTCCTGGTCTGTTACCCAGGCGCCGGAGATTATGCTGTCGGCGTCTTGTGCCAGCGATTCTGCGCTCTGCACTCCGTCTATGACACCCCTGCCTATGCAGTACACGTGGTAGACTCCGACGACCATGAGGTCCTGATCGATCAGGACTATCGACGGGTTCGAGAACGCCCCCTCCAACTGCCAGAACTGGATGTAGTTGCCCGATATGGCGTAAGGTTCGAACTCCTCCACCCAGTGCCAGGTGATGTTGGTGCCGTACCACTCCTGGGCCAACGCCCATCCGTCCTCGGAGTAGACGTTCTTCCTGATGTTGACCGTGATGACCTCGATCCCCTCATGGCCGGAGGAGACGAGTGACTCGAGCTCCTCGATCTGGGACCGCATGTGCTCCTCACATTCGATGCAGAGCGGGTTCTCCAGCTGGGTGAAATGAATGATGGTGACCTTCCCGGCGTTCTCCGAGAGCGAGAACTCAGTTCCCGTGAAATCTGTAGAGGCGAAGTCTTCAGCAGGTTCGTAGACTCCTCGCGAACCTCCATCCGTCCAATATACCAGGAAGCCGGCCAGCAGGATGACGGCGACGACCGATACGGATATCATCACGAGGGAGCGGGTCCTTTGGTCCATCCGGGTAACCTTCTCACGTGCATTCGTCGTAGTACGACTGCGCATCCTGTATCCAGCTGGTCAAGGTGACCAGGTCCACCACCCCTTCCCAGCTGTGCCAGGCCACGACTGTGTTGCCGAGATCGTCCTGTGCCTTGGTCACGACTATTGTGAGAGGCACGTAATGGGCGCCCCCGTTCGGGTCGTAGGCCGCGAACGCCTGAGACGCTGCCGGCTCGTCCGTGCCGGACAGCAGGTCGAAGTACTGTAGCTCCGGGTGAGATGCGTACACGGACTCGCATATCTGGGTCTGTTGTATGCATGGATAGCACCCCTCGCTGTGGTCGAGGATGAGGACGACTCCCTGCTCGAGCGCGGAGATGACCCAGTCAGGATGTGCAACGTCCCCTCCGCTCAACGGGTGGGTATCCGGATACACGGTCCAGAAATCCCCGGCGCCCGTGCCGATGTCTCTCCTCACTGTGGGGGGATCCGCGGTCGAGAACGACCACGTGTAACTGCCGCAGTCCAGGGGTGCCCCGGTAGCGTCCCTCGCACCGCTTCCTATCGTCGCTGTGAAGTATGACTCGTCTGGGAACGCGTCTGTCGGCCTGAACGTCATCATGTAGCTGGACCATGTGAACATGCCTTGGACGGACGGCGAGATGGCAAACGATGATTCGACCGAAGCCGCATCCATGGCCCTATTGAATGTCACAACTATACTCGCGGATGTCTGAGCGCCGTATCCCGTCGGGGAGGCTGTCAAGACTGTCGGTGGCGGCACGTATTGTTCCTGTCTGGGATAGAATGTGTAGACCGCCACCGCGGCGACGACCAAGATCACTATGACCGTCGCTGCCGTGAGCGCCCTCTTGGTCGACCATGTCAGAGCGCTGCAGTCCGCACACCTCCTCGTGCCCGGCTTGAGCATCTTCCCGCAGCCGCTGCACTCCGTGTACCCCTCGGACCGTAGCCTGATCTTCTCCTGCTGCCCCTTCGTGCGCCTCTTTGCCATCGCAACCCTCAATCATCTCTCGCTCTGTGACGAGCAAGTTCCTCCTTTCCTCCAGTGGTGATCGAGTACACGCGCCAATTCTTGGTGCGTCTTGCCTTCACGAGCCTCTCCGATTCAAGGATCTTGAGATGATACGACAGTTTCGAGTCGGACATTCCTGTAATGACCTTGAGGACGCACGGGCACAGATCCATGATCGAGGTTGCCCACAGTATCTTCAGCCTCGTCTGATCTGCCAGGGACTGATGTCTCTCCGCCTCCTTCCTCAGTCGGGCTCCGGATGGGATTCTCCCTGACAGCCCATTGATCCCACCGACGCTCTTCAGTCTTGAGGCCACTGATGGTGGCATAGCCTGGTCCGTCAGCTCGCCGTCGCAGCAGAGCGTTTCAATTTTTGTTGAAACCACAAACCCTATATATCGCCCAAGCTATTTCAATTTTCGTAGAAACCCGCTAGGAGCGAACACCGTGTCCATTGATGTCGTGATCGATCTCATCTTCGCCGGTCTGAACGGCCTGATCGTGTATATCTCCGCGCACGTGCTTCTATGCCTTATCCCTGCATTTTTCATTGCTGGAGCACTCTCGGCTCTTTTCAAGAAAGAGGCAGTGACAAAGTATCTGGGACCCGACACACCCAGATACATCTCGTACCCAGTGGCGTCCGCTGCCGGACTGCTCATAGCCGTGTGCTCATGCACGATCCTCCCGCTTTTCGCGGGGATTTGGAAGAAGGGAGCCGGACTTGGCCCTGCTATGACATTCCTCTTCACGGGGCCTGCGATCAACGTACTCGCAATCATATATACCGGGAGCCTCATCGGATGGGACATCGCCGCGGCCCGGGGAATCCTGGCTATCGTCTTTGGGATTGTCATAGGCCTTGCCATGGGATTCATCTTCGAGAGGACGAAGGGCCGCGTTTCTGCGAGGGCGTCAACAGCCCCGCAACCCGCACGGAGTCCCTCCGAGGTCGTCGTTCCGGTCACAGATCCCCTGCCAGAACCCCGGAGCATCATGGAGCGACTGGTGAACGCTCGCGTCACTGTTCTCTTCGTCCTGCTCATGGTGGTTCTCGTGGTGGGAGCCTCCCCTCTTGCCATGGAGCTGAGGCTGCCCATCGTGGCGGTTGCCGCTGTGTTGGCGGTGCTCTGGGCCCTCAAGGCTAACACGAGGGATGAGAACGAGGACTGGATGAGGGAGACCTATTTCTTCATCAAGATGATCCTTCCGCTCCTGTTCATCGGGGTGTTCGTCGCTGGAGTGGCGTCCGAGCTGATATCTGAAGATGTGGTGGGGGAGTACCTCGGGAGCAACACGGTGAGTGCCAACGTGATCGCGGTGGGCTTCGGGATATTCATGTACTTCCCGACCCTGGTCGAAGTGCCGGTGGCGAGGATGTTCCTGGACCTGGGGATGGCAAGGGGCCCGCTGCTCGCGTATTTGCTGGCTGACCCGGAGCTCTCGCTTCAGAGCATTTTCGTCACGAGGAAGATCATTGGCAACAAGAAGGTCGCGGTCTATGTGATGCTCGTAGCCGTATTATGTACTGCTGCGGGCCTTATATTCGGTCTGGTTGGAGGTTGATGAAGACGTACAGCGGACCCTGTTGCCCTGGAAAGGCCGCAACCAAACGAATAACTGTCGGTGGTCAGCAGATCGGGATAGCATCCCTTGATCAGATCATCGAGAAGGCGTTCGCCTCGGAGGGAGCGCCCGAGGCGGAGTTGAAGTCGATATTGCTCAGAGAGCTCAAGATATTCAACTACGTGCCACCCTCCGTCGAGGATGAGTATCTTGATGGTATCTGGGGGGAATTCGTGAAGGAGCGCGCGAGGCGGAGCAAGGGAGGATGATGGAATGAAGATCGAAGTGTTCGGGACAGGATGCCCGAAGTGCAACATGCTTGAGACCAATGTGAAGAAAGTGCTGAGCGAACTCGGCTTGAAGGCCGAGGTCGTGAAGATCACGAGCATCGACGAGATGGTCGAGCGCGGGCTGATGTCCACTCCCGCTCTCATGATAGACGGCGAGTTGGTCGCGGCGGGTAGAGTGCCATCCGTAGCCGAGCTCCGGGGTATTGTCCAGGTGAGGAGGAGTGTGGGTTGAAGGAAGGGCCATACGGGGGAATACCCCGCGAGAAGATACTGTGGTATCCTACGATCCTGGTTGAGAAGTGCACCAAGTGTGGTGCCTGCGTTTCGTTCTGCCATCAGGGAGTCTACGCGGACGGTGAGGAAGGCCCTGTGGTCAAGAACCCGTTCAACTGTGTCGTGGGGTGCACGGGGTGTGCGAGTGAATGCCCGTCGGAGGCCATCGTATTCCCCTCGCTCGTGGAATTGAGGGATGCGCTCGCGCGGCTGCGGAAGGAATATGGCGTGTTGAGAGGCGGAGGTCCGTGACTGAAGGACCCGCACCTGCCTGCGACGAACCCAGGAAGAATCTCTCGTTCCTTGACGAGTTCCTCACGCTCTGGATCTTCCTGGCGATGGCGATAGGTGTGGGCCTTGGCTATGCGTTCCCGGATATCGCGGATATCCTTGACTCCGTGAAGGTTTTCAATGTCTCGCTTCCCATCGCGATCGGCCTCCTGGTCATGATGTACCCTCCACTGGCCAAGGTTCGGTACGATGAGATCGGGAAGCTCCGCGGGGCGAAGAAGATGCTGAGCACATCGCTCGTGCTCAACTGGGCCATAGGCCCCGTCATCATGTTCTCGGTCGCCTGGCTGTTCTTCCCGGGCCCGGAAGATGCCGCCTTCAGGAACGGGCTCATCCTTGTCGGCCTTGCCAGATGCATCGCGATGGTCCTCGTGTGGAACATGCTGGCGAAGGGAGACAGCGAATACTGCGCGGTCCTGGTGGCTCTCAACTCGGTGTTTCAGATAGTGATGTACTCGGTGCTCGCGTATGTGTTCATAACCGTCATGACGCCCGTGATGTCCCCCTCTTCCCAGTCGATAGTCGTCGACATAACGATGGCTGATATCGCGAAGAACGTCCTGATATTCCTGGGCATACCGTTTGCAGCCGGTGTCGCGACATGGCATTTCCTGGCACGCAGGAAGGGAAGGGTGTGGTTCGACACTGTCTTCGTGCCGAGGATAAGTCCCCTGGCGCTAATCGGTCTGCTCTTCACGATCATCATCATGTTCGCCATGCAGGGGGATAGGATCGTCGACCAGCCCATGGACGTCGTGCGGATAGCCCTTCCTCTGTTGAGCTACTTCCTGCTGATGTTCTTCGTCAGCTTCGCCCTGTCGTACAAGCTCGGCTTCAACTATGGCCAGGCGGCGACTCAATCATTCACCGCTGCGAGCAACAACTTCGAGCTTGCGATAGCAGTCGCAGTCGCGACCTTCGGGATAGCGTCGACGGAGGCCTTCACGACCGTCATCGGACCACTGATGGAGGTGCCGGTCCTCATCGGCCTCGTCAACGTCTCCCTTTGGATAAAGCGGAGGTACTACGGACCGGACAACCTGCCGAGAAGGAAAGGGGGGTCGTCAGAGAGATGACATGCGGAACGTGCAGATTCTCCTCCCCATTCGGCGTCATCGGACACTCGGCCGTCGGCAATCTGGACACGGGCCTGATTCTGGTGACCGTGGTGGCGGTGTTCGTGGGAGCTCAGATAGGCGCGCGTCTCATGGTCAAGACGAAGTCGGAGATGATCCGGGTGGGCTTCGTTCGGGCTGATAATGTGGCTGTTCGCAGTCCAGCTCGTGCTGAAGCTCCTGAGGTACATCTGAGCGTCACATGATGAGTTGGTGAATCGAATGGAAAACAAGAGCGAGACGAAAGAGAAGAAGAGAATAGTCGTGGCGACGTGCATCGGCGCATCCAACACAGGGGTGCTGGCAGGGCGGGTCGCAACCGACCTGTGTGCGGGATCTCCCGAGATGTTCGACATGCTGTGCCTTCCGGCATACGCAATCGCCAAGGAGGCGTCGTTGAAGAAGGTGCAGAATGCGGAACGCATCTTGGTGATCGAGGGCTGCCCGGTCCGCTGTGCGTCCGAGATCCTCAAGAGGGGCGGCCGAACCCCGGACCTGGCGGTCGAGGTGTCCGGAGACTACGGTGTCAAGAAGACGCCTGTGCTCCGGTGTGAAGAAGCGGATGTCAGCAGGATCAAAGAGGACATAAAGAAAAGAACCGTCGAGTGGTGAGCATGATGGACAAGCTGGAGATCGACCGCACGACATGCACCCGGTGTGGCGTGTGCGTGGACATCTGTCCGAACAACGCGCTTGAACCCACAGACGACGGCCCCGTGCTGGCGCATCCCGAACTGTGCACTGAGTGCGGTGTGTGTCAAGATCAGTGTCCATCGGGTTCGATCACCGTCCTCCGCAGGCTGCAGCCGGTGATGTCAGCGACGGAACCTGCCGGGGATCCCCAGTGGGTCGAAGCGTCGGAGCAGATGGTGTCCCTGCTGGGCCTGGCGAAGCCGCCTGTCGGTGTCGGTCTCGTAGGGAACGCAGACGATGTCCCGCCCGGATTCACGACCATGGGTTCTCCGATCAGACACTGCGTCTCTATCCATATGGCATCTCTTGGAGCGGTCATCCATGTCCCCGCACAGCAGCATGCGTGCTCCGCCGGGAAGGCGGCCCTCGGGATAGCGGAACTGCCTGAGAAGGTCAGGTCGGGCAAAGTCCCGTACATGCACGGTCTGGCATCCAGCGAGCCCG
>Ga0315287_10002309_pt1 | contig 17996 bp, 40 predicted proteins | sample YL17G11_0_MG_FD_205037 | JGI IMG/M metagenome (GOLD analysis project Ga0315287, IMG submission 205037) | Sediment microbial communities from Yellowstone Lake, YNP, Wyoming, USA - YL17G11_0 | ecosystem: Environmental > Aquatic > Freshwater > Lake > Sediment | place: USA: Wyoming | collected...
GGGGGCTGTGGTCGGGGTAGAGGACACATTCGCAGCTGTCGTCGCGAAAATGTTCGAGCCACGCCAACTTCTCCTCCAGCGGTCCACGCAGGCCCACGGTCTCGGCGAAGGTGCGCGTGGCCGCCAGGTGCCGGGTGTCGATGATCTTGAGGCTCATATCAATCCTCCAGGGTGTGTCGCCATCGGTGATGACTGTGATGATTTTGGGTCCTGCGTTCGAGTTCCTCGCGGCTCATTCCCTTACGCCGCACCTCCGAGCGCACTTTGTCGATGTCGACGTGTGCCTGGCCGAGAATGGATTTGCGTGCGGCCATGGTCATGCCATCGACTTCGTCCTCGAAGTCGGTGGACACGGGCAGGTCATCGACCCAGACATCGGCGTCGTAGGCGAAACGATGTTCGGACGAGGGGATACCTAGTAGATACTGTTCACGTTCATCTTCCGGCTCATCGTCGTCATTGTTGAGGTTCATGGCCCAACTCCGTGGTCGTCAATCGACGCCTTCATCTGGTCCATGACCGGCACGAGCGCGCGCAGGTCCTGGGCGTGAAAACAGTCGGTCTCGGCGACCTGGTCACCGTACTTGGACTGGGCCCTCCAGAAGCAGTAGTCGCGTCTGACGATGAGACGTTCGAGTTCCATGCGCTCGCCCTCACCCAGGTCCTGGGACGGGTTGACGACGGGTCCGTCTCGATCGATGACCAGGGCCCATGCGTCGTGGTCCTCATACCAATCACTCCAACTGTCGAATTCCAGGCCCGTGAGCTCGGGGATCTGGGGCCAATGGGCCCAGAGGTCGAGGATGAAGGCGATGTCGACGTCGACCAGGGCCAGGTCGACGTTGCCGTACTCGCCGCTAGAGGCCTTGACGAGGATCTTCATGTGTCCTTTCGCAACTCGGCGATCTCGCGATCGAGTTGGGCCACGAGTTGTTGATGACGGGTCTTGAGGGCCGCGTCGCGTTTGATGCCCAGGGCCCAGATCCTGTCCGCGGCCGTGCCCTCCCTCAGGGCCTTGCCGACAATCGACTTGCGCAGGTCCTCCATATTCGCTCGTGACTTGTCCATGAGCGCGCACAGACCGTCAATCTTCTTCCACGTCGCGGGATAGTCCACCGATGGCCTCCTTCATCTCGCCCATGACCGTCAACTGGTCCTGAAAGCGGGCGTGGGCGGCCAGACACTCGCGGCCGCGTTCCAGGTCCTCGTCGCTGATGACCCCTCGCTCGTCGAGGCGGACGATGGGCTGGGTCTTGTTCTCCAGACTCAGACACTCGTAGGCGCGACCGTCGCCGGGCGCCACGTAGAACCACGGGTCCCAGGACTCGGCACAGCCGCCGACGAGGGCCTCGAAACGTGCGCCGGACTCGGCCAACGGGTCCAGGACCTCCTCCGCAAAGTGTCTGTCGGCGCTATCGACGACGATGAGGCTGTAACGCGGGCCCTTGTTGATGGTGCGAGAGGTGTGGCCGTTGTCGGCCAACTGGTTCTCGACGGCCTGGACGTAGTCGGCCAAGACGCGCAGGACGGCGGCGGCGTGGTCACTCATGGACGGCGTCCCCCATCACCTCGATGGCCGTGGCGTAATTGATGACCCGGGGCTCACACTCGCCCTGCTCCAGATACTGTTGGGCCAGGGCGTCGGGGTGGAAGATGACGGCCTCGTTCTTGGTCACCAGACACCCGCCGCCGCCGAACTCGTCGACGCGCATCTTGTCGCAGGTATAGGACCAGGTGAAGATCACGTGATCTTTGGGCCTGAAGGTGGCGATGAACTGGCGCAGGAGCCAGATGACGTTGTCCACGAGCCCCGCCTCCTCGGCGTAGACCCACAGGTGGTCGCCTTGGATCTCGGCGTCAAACTGCCGAGAATCCTCGCCCATCGGCCGATTGTCCTCCCACCACCGGTCGTCGAGACGCACATCGAGCCAGATCTTCTCCGCCGGCGTGAGCTTGTCGAAGCAGGAGAAGGAGAACTGGAGGTAGTTATTGGCCATCGAGAGCCTCCTTGATCTCGGCCATGACCGCCGGACGGTCGAGTAGGGCCTGGACGACGTCCAGGGCCCGGTAATAGGCACGCACCTTGGCCAGGTCACGACGATCGGCACCCCGACGGCCGACGACGACGACGGGCATCAGATCGGGGTCGGCAGTGACAAAGTGCAGGGACCCGGCGCCGTCGCTGGCGTAGACACCGGGCCCGAATTCGCAGCAGGCCCCGTGATGGGCGATGAAGCGGGCGCCGGCGCGCGCGGCGTCGTCCATCTCCTGCCACCAGCCGTTGGCGGCCTCGTCGACCTCCAGTACCGGGTGACCATCGCGGTCGTCGGTTGGCTCCAAGTGGGGTTTTTTGACGGCCAGGAGGAACTTGTCCCAATCGGGCCGGTAGACGATGGCCTGGAACCAGCAGTTAGCGGTCATGCTCATCGAGGGCCTCTTTCATGTCGTCGAAGACATCGCACTCACACACGTCCTCCTCGCACAGGCACCGCGGACAGAGATCGTACATGTCGATCAACAGACCCCGGGCCTCGTCGTGGGTGTCACACACACTCCAGTCCGTGGCGTCCACGTAGCCGGGCATCGACAACCGACAGCCCCAGCCGTGGACGAGTTGGACCGAGAGGGCCTCAGTGGGAGGGGCGATGTCCGCGGGCAGCCACTCGGTGCCTTCTCTCGTCTCGATCTGCCACCAGTCGCCCTCGACTATCTCGGGTTCCATGGTCAATGGCCTCCTTTATCTCCTGCCACACGGTCACGCCCAGGGACTCGCGCAGGTCCCGGTTCCAGCGATCGTTGACCGCCGCCGCATCGGGGTCCACGAGCCCCGTCTGCTCACAGTAGACATCGTGCCAATACTGGGGCAGGTCGAAGGGTGCCTTGTCCTTGGGCACGACCTGGGCCTCGATGGTGTCGACCCACGAGTCGCCGTCGACGACGACGTGGTAGGCCACGCGATCACCGTCGATCTGGAAGTCGAGGCACGCGAGCCAGGACTCGTCACCGACGGTATAGTCCAGGTGACCGTAGGCATTGAGTTGGGCCAGGAGCTCGGCATCCGTGCTCACGACAATTCGCTCAACCACGCCTCGGTCTCCGAGCCCGCGGCATTTTTCAGACGGTAGACACGCGGATCGTCGTCGGTGATCTCGACGATCTTGTACACGTCCGAACACCGGTGATCATCGGGATCGTTCCAGAACACCTCGTCACCCACGGCCAGAGCCTCCTTCCAGCCGTCTTCTCGACAGGCGTGATCGTCGCCCTCGACCTCGACGACGATCGAGCCGTCGTCGTCGATGACGATGGCGCGGAAGCCGATGTCCTCCAACAAGTCGGTACCCGTGGCCCGCGTCGACAACAGGTCCAGGAACTCTTCGAATGTGCACTGGGCCACCTCGCCCAGGTCGACGGAGACGAGACGCTTGATCCAGGTCATGTCAGTCCTCCCGACCCAAGGTGATCTCGGACACAACCGTCGAACCCGCGGGCGCGGGGTACCGTTCCGAGGTGACAACGATCTTCACGGCCTTGTACTCATCGCGAGACACGATGATCTTGGCCAGTTCTTCCTCGCCATACACCTCGACGACGACGACGTCGGTGTCGGGTGCCAGATTTCTGATGTGGAAGTTCAGCATTCGATGCCCTCGGCCTCGACGCGCTTCTGAATGCGCGTGTAGAGTCTCTTCATGTCCCGGGCCCATTGCTTGAGCCAGGCGTCTTCGCCCTCGGGGTCCATGCGCGCGACCATCTCCCACTTGCTGCCCAGGGCGTGGACCACCTCGACCCAGTCCTCGCGCGTCAGGGCCAGGGGGATCGTGATCTTCTTCATGGGGATCGTGATCTTCTTCATGACGTTGTCCTCAACCCTTCGTCCCAACACTCATCGCAGACCCACATGGCTCCATGAACATGGGCCGTGGCCTCGGGTGTCTCCTGGTGACAGAAGCAGCAACTGACCAAGTGAGTGCTCACGGGGGCCATCAGCTTGCGCACGAGCGCCACCAGGTCGGCACCGGCCGTGTCCGGGTCCAGGTGTTCGAGGATCTCGTCGTCATCCAGACCCTGGAGAATCAGCCTCTCCAACTCACCCTTGAAGTCGGGTGGCTGGAGATTGTCGAGAAACGCGACAAGATCCGAGGCGCCAAGGGGTATGGCCCAGACGTTGTCGCCCTTGATCGCCGACTCGGGCACCAACAGCTGCCAACCGTCGGCCTGCAACAGATCGTGCTCTCCGTCGGTGAGACTACCCACGACGTAGATCGTCATCTAGCGCCTCCTTCATCGCCGCCAGGGCCGTGAGCCCGAGCAGCCGGCGCAGCGCCGGCACCAGGGCCTCGGCGTCGGCCAGGTTCAGATGATCGTTGAACATGAACGCGAAGTTGTCCGGGGTCAGGTCGTGGGCGTGGATGATGCCCGTGTCCAGACGGAAGTTGGTCAACGTGATCAGGTAGGCCGGCTCGTGGCCGTAGCCGATGTCCACCAGCGACTCGGCGGGCAGCTCGACGACGACCAGGTCGTAGCGCGTGACGTTGCCCGGCTCGATGACCGCGGTCCAGCAGTTGGTGACGTGGCGGCTACTCGAAGAGGGCATCGTCGACCTCCCTGATCATCAACGCCATCAGCCGGCGTGGATCGCGTGTCGTCTGGACCATGTTGAGAAAGTGGCGTTCGTGGACGTGATAGGGCTCCTTGGGCACCTTGGCCGCGCCGAAGTAGAGGTGGAGGTCAAAGCCGTGAGCGGTGCGGATGGTGACGACGTGGTGGCTGAGGATCAGCATGACAGCTCGCCGTCGACGTAGGTGGCCCGGAACTTGGGGATGACCGCCGGACCCCAGTCGTCGCGCAGACGCAGGAGCTGAGCGAAGATCCGCAGGCCCCGTAGCTCGTTGCCGCCCCTGACTATGAACCAGCCATCGGGGTGACAGGACACAGTGGAGGTCGTGTGGTTCTTGCGCGAGAAGGCGATGGCCAATTTGCGCAGGCGCGACTCCATCTCCAGCCGCAACATGCGCATGTCGCGCGCGATCTGGGCCTCAAGTCGGGCTATTTGCATCGCAGCTCCTCCTCCACGGCCCGGGTCACCTCGTTGGCCGTCTCCTTGACGATGTAGTCGTGCTCCCTCACGCCGTTGCACCAGAAGACGATGGTGCCACCGTTGGTGGCCTCGTGTACCGCGCGCACGTCGTCGGCGCGCAGATAGACCAACCTCTCCTCGCCGTGAATTATTTGCGTCAACTTGATCATGTGACCTCGTCGGCCAGGTCGATACAGGCCTCGACGGCCATGTCGATCTCCGCGGTCAGGGCGTCGGCCACGGCCTCGGCGTACGGTTCGCCCTTGAGGTCGGTGTCGATGCGCGCGAGGGCGCTGGCGAATTCCGTGTGCAGGATCTTACGCAGCCAGTCACGGTCCTTTTCTGTCATCGTCTTTAATCCTCAGCCTCTGCCTCATGGCCTTGGGGAATCTGCACAGCCGCGCCCAATGGGGCCCACAGAGTTCACGGTCGAGGTAGGTGATTTCGGCCTGACGTCGACATCCGGGTACCTGACAACGCGTCGACATTGACCAGCCTCCGGGCCCAACGGCCGAGTTTACGTACGTACCCGGGTCCCAGGTCCTGGGTGCAGAGGGCCACGAGCACCTCCAGCTCCTCGACGCGCAGAGTCGCGGCCAGTTTGTGGCCGGCGCGGAAATGTGGGTCCTCGGTCAGGGCCAGGGGATCTTGATCACGCATGAGTTTTTTCCTTTGTATGGTGATCCGTTTTTGGGCGATAGCGACCTTCGACCTTGGCCCTGACCAGTATCAGATTTTCTTTCACACGCGCCACCCGCACCTCGTCGCCGACGAGATAGGTGACAAGAGCGTCATTGCCTTCCTGTTGTATTTCACAGACGTCCTGGGCACGGATGCAGATGGCGCGGCGATTTTCGTCGGCAATGGCCAAAGTCAATTGGATCATATCAACCCCCGTTCGCGTGCCCAGACCCGAAAGGGTCGGGGCGGGTTGTCCTCGGACCAGCGCTGGCTCGCGTACAGGTCTCGCGACCGCGCCTCCTCGCTCGCTCGGTAGAGTTCCTCGCACCGGCCACAGAAACCGTCGCCCCAGGCCGATTGGCGGCGGCCACAGCGCGGGCAGTCGACGATGTCGTTGGGCATTGAAGACCTCCAAAGAAAAAAGAGGCCCCCGATGTGACTCGGGGGCCTCTTATGGTCGGACTACGGAACCAGGATCATGGACTTGAGAATGGATTCGGGGATCTCACGCAGCGAAGCGAAATCGAGATACACCGAAGGTTTGCTCCTGAGAAAGGCGCGATAGTGGCCGTTGCGAAGTGTCCGCAGACCCCAGAGTGGCTCGGGGTTGTGGACGGGTGCGAAGAAGACGCCACTGGCCGGAACCCAATTATGCGGGTGGACGGTGATACCGACGGCGGCCACGGGCAGAAAACTGCGATAGCCCGGGGCCTGATGGACGATGGCCTCGAACTGGCGTCGAGTCAATTCCAAAAAGTCTCGGGTCGCGGTCATCGTGCGCATGTCCACGTCCTCACTCCGAGCATAGCGGCCACTGGTAAGGTAGTGGATGGTGCAGGGACGCGGTGGAGACGATGGGGAGGAGTTGACAAAGACGGCGTCGGGAAACTCTTCGCGCAGTTCCTCCTCCGTGGCCCAGGACAGGTGGAAGACGAGTTCGCAGTGGATCGACTGGATCGTGGACTCGGCCTCGGCAGCGGCCCTGACACGGGCCACGGTCACGCCCAGGGCCGCGGCGACATCGAAGACGCAGAGGATCGTGGTCTTGAATCGGCGCGCGCGAACACGCACCGGCCGCCCACTTCCAGACCAAAAATTTCCCTTCTGGGTGATGTTGAACCGCATCATGACCCGCCTCCGACGTCGGAGACGAATATCTCGTCTCCCTCCAGACCCAGAGACTGGTTTTTGTAGACGAGTGCGGTCTTGGGGATGGTGACCTTGCCATCAAGAAAATCATGACCGCGCAGGGTCACACGCCAACGGTTGTCGGCACCCTTCTCTACCAACTCCCAGTACCGGAGTTTGGCATAGTCACCGCCGTTTTTCAGGTTGAGGTCGGCCACGTTGACCCATGCGCCACGAACGGCGGCCTTGTCGATGATGACCAGGGTCTCAACCAAGGTCGGGATCATGTTCCGTCGATGGCATTTGCAAGCGCGGCCGCAGACCAGACACTCGGTGCCATCGCGCAGGTGCTCGTTCATGTACTCGCGGGCCTCGCTGACCGAGAGATCGTCATGAGACCGACCACCCTTGAAGACCTTGAGTTTAGACATCAGCCCACCCCCTGGAAGCCGTCGAGATCCTCGACCATGGCCTCGATCTGCCGACCCTCCAAGGCGGCCTTGAGCGCGTGACAGCAGAGCCTGTAGAGCAGGCGCGATGTGGGCCGCTTGCCCTTGGCCATGGCCAGGGCCGTGACACGACGCACTTCGGACTTGGCCATGCGCACGGACTCGGAGGTCTTCTTGAACCTCTCGCTCCGCCAGACATTGGCCAGATCGACGACTCGATCGCGGGCGTCATAGGCCAAGGCGGCGTTACAGAAGGCGGCGGTGATCGACGAGGGCATCTTCAGGCCGTCCATGGGGCCGAGGGCGCGCTCGACGTCGAGGATGAGATCGTGGTGCTCGTAGCCATGGGTGGCCACGTCCATACGCTCCAGCTTTTTGGTGCCCTTGGCACCGACGAGCATGGGCCGGGCGACGGCGGCCAGGCGATTGGCAACGTAGGTGTTGATCTTCGAGCCGCTGATCATCACCAAGAAGTCACTGATCGTGCGCTGGACCTCGGGCGGGTCGAACTTGGAGAAGGCCTCGACGGCCACACCCTCGACGACGACCATCTGCACACTGACACCCGAGTGGATGATGGCGGCCAGTCGGTGCTGGCCCTGGATCACCGCCTTGTTGACGGCGATGCAGATGCTGTCACCGATGTACCAGACCTTGTCGACCATGTCCCTGGAGTACTTCTTGACCTTGGACATGTTCAGGGGACGCTGGGTGATAGGGGAGCCTTCGAGGACGCACTTGGTTCTTTCCAAAAGCTCTTTGGCGATCCTGGGGGTGATGAGCATGAGACTGACGACGACATCGGGTGACAACTTCTTTGCCGCTTCGGCCATGTGATTACTCCCTTGCTTGTGTGGGTTTACTTGTCTTCGCGCGCAAACAGATAGAGGACGTGATCCTCCATGTCGCGCCACGTCAACGTGACGCCCTTGTTCAACTTGATGCTGATGGCGCCCTTGTCATTGAGCCATCCGATGCCGATGGTCTGAAATCCCCCTTTCTGCTCCTCCTTGGCGATGATGCAGAGATTGTGAGTGGGCTTGGGATTCGTCACCCCATCGCCTCCTTTCTCTAAACGTGTCAAGGGACGGGGACGCAGACAACATCGTCGGATGATGTTGTCTGCGTCCCCGTTATGCCCCGATCGGTGGGATCTTTTCAGCCCCAGTCGCCGAAACGACACTGGCAATGGGGGCAGGTGGTGAGATATTGCGGGTCGCCCTCGGCCGCCACGAGCCCGGCGTGTAGGGGACAGTACTGGCCCAGGGCGTGCTCGGTGCCCTTGGCCATGTCCGTGGCCGCCTGGTCGCAGTCCGGGTATTGGCATTGACCGAATCGGGTGCGTTCCAACAGGTCCATGACCCGACGCAGTTTGGCCTGACTGGCCCGCGAGGGACTCTTCTCACGGGCCAGCTGGCCACCGAGCACACGCACGAGTCGTTCGAGGGCCTCGACGACCAGGACGCGATCAGCCGCCGACAACATGACCCTCTTCCCGGCCCGTGTACACGCGCCGACGTGGACGACGACCGCGATCCTTGTCGTCGCCCCACTCGACCGTGCCCACGAAGACCCGCGTGCCCTCTTCGCCACGCAGACACTGTCTCAGCGCGTTGACGGCCATGCCGTAGATGTCGTGACGCGAGTCCTCGCCCGACGCCGTCCGGCCTTGGTCCACGCGTCGGCGCTCGATGGCCAGGTGCAGGATCTTCATCGGGTCCTTGTCACCCTGCCACGACTGGGCGATGTAGCGAACCAGGTGGGGCATGATGTCGGCCTTGGCGCGGCAACCATGGCCACCGGGCCACTCGTCGGAACCGCGCATGGCGTTGGCGAAGGCCGCGATCAGGGGCGCGACGCGGGCCCACTCCGGTCGCTTGCGCACGGTCAGGTAGCACTCGCTGACCAGGTCCATGTACCAGTCGACAAAGTCGACCTGCGTCTGCTTGTCGATCTTGGACATGTTGCCCGGGCTGAGACCAATCATCATCGCCCTGCCGATGGCGCAGAGCTTCCTGACGTTGGGCACGGCCTGACCGCGACGAATGGTCACCAGGTCGGAGACGTTGCGGTTGTTGTCGTCGTCGATGATGCGGAACGACTCGACGTCCATGCCGAAGGTGATCTCGAAGGGGATACTCTTGCCGCAGAGGATGACGGCATGGGCCCGGTGATTGCCATCGTTGAACTCACACTTCTTGTTGAAGCCCAGACCCTGGTGGCTGTAGATCCAGCCACCCTCGTCCATGCGCGTGGCCAGGCGCAGGACCTTGGGCTGACTCAGCGGCCGCTGACCGCAGGAGAGGTCGATCAGACGCTGAGCCAACTCGGGCGTGACGAGGAAGACGCCCGAGGTCGTCGTCTTTGGCGGCGTCCAGTTCGCCGGGTCGGTGATGATGATCGGGTGGCTCCAATCGAGCATGTTCATGACCTGCTCGGGTTCGTGGGCGATGACGAGCGGCGGCTGCGACGTGACTTCCTGAGCGGCTTCCTTGGACTGGCGCAACATCTCCCGCCGCCGCCAGATCTTGGCATCGAGCTTGAAGACGTTGTCCTCAACCGGTTTCGCCGGGGCCCGGGACGTGCCCAGATCGTAGCGGGGCATGAGGCCCTGGTTCTCGGTCAGGGGCTTGTTGTCACATCCGTGATTTTTGCCCCAGGACACGAGCTCCTCGCGACTGCTGGTGCTGTAGGCGACACAGTGTCTCTTGCCCTCGATCTTTTGATAGTAGTATCTGATCATTGCCTCTTCTCCTTGGGCACGGGGCGCTGGGGCCCGGGACCCGGGTTGATTCACGATCTGCGGCAACGGACGGGACGTGCGGGGACCTTGGGCAGGGGGTCGGTGAGGCTGTAGGCGACCCAGAAGCGGCCGTCTAGGGCCCGTCGATCCCAGACCATGGCCACCCAACGTCCCTGGGTCCGGAGGTGCGCGCGTGCGGCGTCGACGAGTCGCAGATAACAGTCATCGTCGGCGGACACGGTGATCTCCTCGGCACCCGCGTCGTCGGGTGGCAGTCGGCCGAAGGGGATGATGACGATCCTCATGACCCGGCGATCTCCTCCATGATCCTGGTCACCTCGGCCTGCTTGGCCAGGAGTTTTCCCATCAAGATGCTCTTGGCCATCTCGCGGTCGCCGACATTGGCCCGTCGGGTCTGGCGCTGCTCGTCGTTCTCGGCCTGGTAGATGGCGTCGACGCGGAAGATGACCTTGCCCACGTCCTGCTCCTGCACACGGCCGATGCAGGCGAAGATGCCCTCGTCCTCGCCCACGTCGGCGGCCGTGACCACGTGCACGGCCCGGCGTCCTTTCCAGGCCTCCTGGGCCTGGGCCTCGAAGACATCGCCGATGGTCTCGTCCGTGCCCCAGGGGCAGTAGCAGTCGTCGTATTCGTGGGGGAGCTTGTCGCCGCGCTTGAGCTCGGTCACGTCCTGTTGCTGGTAGCCGATTTCGTTGACGTGACGGTTCCAGACGTCGGCAACGTCGCCCGCATCTTCGACGCAGATGATCTCGTCGTAGCGTCGTTGGACACGAAAGAGTCGTTTCATTTGATGACCTCCAGGTCCGAGGGTCGAAAGAACTCCTCGCGACCGTCAATGTCCACGGAGATGAAACCGTGGAATCGGTCGTACTCGCGGTTTGCGACCCGGCCCTCGCGTCCCCGGTCGCGCTGGTGGAGAGAGGTCTCGCGGACGCGGACGCGCGTTCCCGGGGGCATGGTCGCCGCGATCTCGTCCTCGGCGTCATGGCGAGTCTTCTCCCGATCCCGGCGCTCGTGCTCCTCCCAGGCCTCGGTCTCCAAATCGGGGATCGTGGTCGTGAAGTCTACGGACCTGTGGATCTCGACGTCGTACATCTGTTCGCAGTAGCCGCAGGTCACGCGCTGCTCCTCGTCGCCGTCGATGGACTCCCACCAGTCTTGGTCACGTTCACCGCAGTGCGGGCACACGGGCTCGTCGGTGGCCTCGCAGTCCAGGTTGCCATTGTGGTCGTACTTGTTCTTGTAGAAGCCATACCTCTGTCCCGGGCACCGGCCCAGGAGGTCGTCGGTGTGTGCGCTGCGGGGCCGATGACAGTGGATGCACTCGTCACCGGCCATCGTCGACCTCCATGGCCACGGGCAACTTGTCCTCGACCGTGAGCACGGCCACGGGCCGATTGCCGATTCTGACAATGGACAGGCTCAGGCGCCCCACGAGCCGGGCCATGACGACGAAGTCGATGTCGTCGGAGTTGTATTTGACGGGGATCGAAAACTGGGTCAGGGTATTGACATCGCTCATCAGTCGCTCCTGTCGGTGACGATGTGGATGTTGCCGAGCAAATGCTCCAGGTCCTCGTCGCACAGGCCCGCGGCCTCGGCGCGGAATTTGCGCGCGAATTCCTTTTGTCGCCAGGCCACGTAACGCCGCTCGGCCTCCTCACGCGTGATCTCCTCCATCCCCCACCTCGTGCACGGTCGGCCCCTCTTCGCCCGCACCGCGCCAAAACGGTTGCCGGAACCGCCAGACCGTTTCCTGGCGTCCGGTCCCCACATGATAACGCTGCCAGTGGCCGGCGACGAGGGTGTGAATCAGGAGGGTCCGGGCCTGGCCCGCGGTACGTGGCCAACGATCATCGACGACCACGCGCGCGCCGACGACGACGCGCGGACGCCGGGGCAGGTCCTTGAGCCGGGCATGGAGCCGCGCACGTTTTGCCCCCTGGGCCCGTTGCGCGCGCTCGAACAGGGCCCGGGCCGCTTCGTTGGCCTCGACGTGTTCGATGTCGGCGGCATCGGCGTGGGTGACGAACATGACCAGGTTCAGGAGCCATTTGAACACCGCGACCCAGCGCGTGACCAGGTCCTCAGCGTCGGCGGGCAGGCCATTGACGACCTGGTTACATTTCAGGACGCTCTCACGCATCTCTTCGACCGCGGCGTCGACGGTCGTGTTCAGATGCAGGTTGAAAGACGAGAGGGCGTCGTCCCACGTCGGCAGACCCTCTTGGCCCCGGGCACAGAGGAGCAGACGCCAACCATCATCGTCCTGGGTCACATAGGCGCCCACGATTCGATGCCAGCCCGTGGCCGGATTCCAGGTCCTGAACCCGAGTCCGGGGTCGATGACGACATAGATCGAGGGATAGGGGAGGCGCACATCATCGGCCTCCAGACCCCGAAGCTCGGTGACCAGAAACCGGCGCGCGAGACCCGGGGCGACGACGTAGGTGCGCTTGCCGCCCCGGACGTAGTTGGCCAGTTGCCAGAGCATGTTCATGTTCGTCGCCACCTCGCCGTGAATGTTGGCAAGACCGACGGCGGACATGAGTTCGAGAATCGCGTCTACCCGCGGGTCCTTGACGAAATCGACAAAGGGACCCTCGACATCCCGGGTCTGGGCATGGAAGACACTGACGACGTCGAGGGGGGCGACGGACAACAGATCGCGACGAAAGTCACGGACCTTGAAGTCGGGGTGCGTGATCACGCGCTCGTAGTGAGTCTGGTCCATTGGCGGTCTCCGGGGAAGTGGGGGCCCACGGGCGGCCCCCGAGTTCCAACCAAACAAACGCCACCGTCTGCGCACTGCCGGGCGCTCTTTCAGTCCGTCGTCCCGACTTTCCAGCGTCCGTCCCGGCTATACCCATATATCTCTCTTTCGAGACTTCGAGTGACCCTCCGTCCAGTCGCCATCAGAATCGGGCCCACGAGCCTTGTGGTTCGTGGGTCCTGTTCTGACGTCCGTTCGCGCGCACAACCCCACCGCCGTACGAGCGGTCTCCCAACTCTTCTTTCGGGTCCACCTTCAATCCTTCAGTCATGAGGTTCCGCGGCCAAGTCATCTTCCAATCGCACCCACGCCCGGAATCGGGCCCACGAACCACGAGGGCTCGTGGGCCCTGTTCCGACCGTCGCGCGCTCCCGCACTTCTGCAAACCTGACGCCTACCGTACACCCATGCCCACGGCCCTTCGACAGTCCAATCTGTGGCCATGAATTCAGAATCGGGTCCACGAATCACCATGACTCGTGGACCCTGTTCTGACCCCATGTCACCCGCGCCCACTTTCCTGCCAGTTGTCGCGCCGATCTTCTTCTCAGCGTCCGGGCATTTTTTCCAGCCCTTTTTTCCGTCGCCACACCATCCACCCAACCATTCGAAAGTCACGACATCACATCGTCCGATCGTGCCACCTGCCGCATGAGCGTTCTCGTACCCGCACCTCCCAACGTCCGATCAGAATCGGACCCACGAACCACAACGAGCTCGTGGGTCCTGTTCTGACTACACGTCGCCCGCGCCCATCTTCCTGCAAGCCGTCGCGCATTCCTTCAATCCGTCTCGCCGGCCGACGTTCAGAATCGGGCCCACGAACCGCGAGGGCTCGTGGGCCCTGTTCTGACAGCCCAGCCGGCGTTTATCAACCCGTCCGACCGCGCGTACATCCCATCTCAAGCCCAACGAGCATCCGTCAGTACCTACTCGCACTCACCACGACCATCCCTCTGAGCCGACGCCCATCCTACTTGTTCAACGCCGCCTCGACCTCGGCGTCCATGTCCGCGTCGGTCTTGCCCTTGACCATGATGTCGTCCCACGTGTGGCCGTGGTCGACGAAGACCATGAGTTCCATGCGCCCGCTCTCGATGCCCCGCGCCGGACTCAGGTAGCGTCGGGCGTTGGTGCCCAGAAACTTGAGGTAGGCGCAGATCTGGTCCGGGGTCATGAAGTTCTTCGTCGGCGCCCAGAGACTCACGCGCAGCAGCTCACCCGGCATCAGGGTCTCATAGGTCGTCGGGGCCCCGCTGCCGCGCTTCTTGTCATGAACGGGCAACGTCGTCAGCTGCAGACCCTGCTCGGGGTTGATGATGATGGGAATGAAACTGCAGTGGTCACGACCCAGGGCCTCGCCGAAGGGGGTGATGCGCGGCAAGCCGGTGCTGAACCAGCCGCGGACGACCGCGCCATGGATCATCAGAGCCCCGTTGGCGTCCCGATCGAAGTAGAGGTCGCAGTGACCGTTGCCGGCGGCACTCGGGGCCTTGTACTGGCTCGCGTCGAGGAGGATCTTGAGGCTGGGGTTGATCATGCGCCCACCGAAAAGGCGGTCGAGGGTGCGAAAGACGGCCGTGTAGCGGTGGGCGTCCTTGTACAGGGCCTCGCGCGGGGGCTTCTTCTCGGCATCCGTGGCCCCCTCACGCTCCTTCTCGTCGAAGGCGTCCTTGATGGCCTGCGAATCGTCGTCGGCCAACAGCGCCGGCAGCAGTTCGGAGATGTGGGCCATCTCAGGCACGCCGGCGTAGCAGACGCGCTTCATGCTGAAGTAATGCACCTGCGTGCCGTCGGCCTCGGGCTTCTGGTTGTCGGAGATGATGTCGCGTTTGTTGAGGTTGTCGAGGACGTTGCGCAACTGCACACCGTCGTTGGCCGCCACACCCAACTTGGTCAGATGTTCGGCGATCTGGGTCTGGGTCGGTTGACCATGCTTCTGAATCACGTAGGCCACGACCACGGCCATCTCCACGTCCCGCAACTTCCTGGGTCTTGCCATGTGCGACTCCCACCGCGTCGGGTCACCGGTCTCGGGGCACGTTGCGCGGAATTGCGCTAAAGCCAACGGAGACGAGTGAAGACAGACTGAACGCGGTCGTCAGTCTGTCTCATCTTCGTTATGCCTGGATCAGAGGCGCTTTTTCAGCTCGGCGACGTTGTCGCAGACATCCGCATAATCGCGTGCCAGACGCTTGAGGTCGTCGACGACGTCGTGCCCCAGGCGCAGTTGTTCGGCGACCGCGTCGATCTCGCTTGCCAGCGCCTTCTCGCGCACTCGGCGGTGATCCTCAGCGTCGGTCTTGGGTGCCTCGGTGATCAGACCCGCTCGCAGCAGGGCCTGGGCCATGGAGTCCACGATCAATAACCTCCCCATGCGCGTTCCTCGCGTCGCGATCGGCGACGGACGGCGCGCAGGTGCTGTTCCTCCCAGGCCCCCATCCACCCGCGATGGCGACGGGCGAAACGGCGCTTGAGCCTGGTGATGTCTTCCAGATTGTCCTCGCAGATGTCGGCCCAGACGTCAAAGTAGATCGTGTCGTAAATTTCGGTCGGGGTCCAGGTGAAGATGTCGCCGACGACCACGGTCAGCTTGTCCCCGGGCACGTGGGACCGGACGGCGGGCTCGACGAGGTCGACGACATCGGGCACCAGCTCGACGACGGTGACGTGCGCCACCTCGGGCTTGCGGAGGATGGGCACGAGCACGTAGCCCAGACCCAGGCCGGCGATGAGCATGCGCCCGCGGGCCTCGTGGACGGCGATGATGTTCGACGCCCGTTCCATGTACGTGTCGCTCATCATCAGCGTCTCGCCGACGAAGAGGCGGGTGTAGTCGCCCTCGGCCACGTAGCAACCGGGCCTGAGCATGGACATCATCGACTCGTGGTGGTCGACGGTGAAGCGTTCGACGCGCACCCGGCCCCGGGCGCAGGGTTGCAAGTACTTGGCGACGGGATCGAAGGTGTTCATCGGACCCTCCATGGCCTCTCGGCCGTCAGTGTGCCAACGTCAATGCGCCATTCGTCGTCGGGGCCATACGAATAGGTACCGGGTTCCTCGCCCAGTAGCGCGTCAATGGCGTCGTTGGCCACGCACTCCTGTTCCCAGTTCTCGCCGATGTCGATGGTCTTGGCGATGGCCATGATCGCATCGCGCAGTGCCTGCGCCGCGCACATGGCCACGTGCTCGCTCTCGAAATCTAGGCCCAGGACGTAGACGCGCTTGTCCGAGTAGATGCCGATGGACAACGTCGCACCCCAGCTCATTTGGACTCCTTGATCGCCTGGCCCATGATCTCCAGGCTCGTAGGTGGACCCACCTCGTCACTCGGGCCCCAGGGCCGAGAACACAGCCGACGCTTGAGGGTGATGTTGAGTGTGCGCCCGGGGTTGTACCAGGAACCTTGGGCGGAGATGGTGACGTCGATGCCCTCGGCCTTGATGAGTTCGGCCAAGCCGACAATCTCGTTGGTGGATAGATCATAGGGCTGAGAGACGTGGTAACAAGACTCGTAGTCCTTCCAGGCGTCGACGTGATCATCGCCGGGAAAACGCCTGGGATGATCGTACTTCGTCTCGTCCTCTTTCTTGTCCCGGGACCAGTCGCGCAGACGCGCGCGACCCATGGCCGTGGCACATACGCGTTCACGAATTTCGTCGTCGAGGAGATCAAGGGCCCCAATGACCCGTTGGACCTCGGGAGTAAAGTCTTCACGATCCAGATGCCTACCTAGTCGGGCCATGAGTTCTCCCTGATCGCCCGGGCCATGGTCTCCAGGACCGTGGGTTGACGCCAGTTAAAGGATCGCCAGACGGCGCCGCATTGACCACAGACGTCACCTGGCCACGGGCCGTGGGGGTTTGACAACGACTCCAGATGCGGGCTCGCACTCAGACACCGGTCGCAGTAGACCAAGGGCCTCACGCATCACCTCCAGGGCCCCGCGTCGGCGCCAGTGGGGTTGATCAAAGGTATAGGGTGGCGGAACCTCGTAGACGGACCCGCAGCCCTCGCACACATCGCCGGGCCGTGGGTGATAGTCGAGGCACTGGGTGAAGGCGACGGCGCTGTCTCGACGACACTGGTCGCAAAACGGGCGGGCGAACAGCGACCGTCTCATGGCCTCGAAGACCGGCGGCGGGACCCAGTGGTAGTCGAGTGACGGCGTCCTCAAGACCTCCAACTCGTCGGTGGGCGGGAGGACCAGAGGCACGCCGCACATGCGACAGACAGGGCAGGGATCGTCGACGATGATGTCGAAGACCGCGCGCTGGCTACAACTCGGGCAGTAGATGCTGTACACCATCGAGGGCCTCCTTCATCACCTCCAGAGCCGTTTTGTGGCGCCAGTTCTCGATCAAACCCTTGGCCTCGTGGCCGTCGTCGTCGGTGTAGGTGACCATGAAGGCCTCGAAGACGGCGCCACAGAGTCCACACTCGTCACCGGGATCGGGCAGGTGCTCGCCGATCGCCGGGCCGCAGCGGTCACAGAGCATCATCGTCCAGGGCCTCCTTCATCGCCTCCAAGGCCGTCTTGGGCCGCCAGCCGGGGATCAGAAACTTCTTGGTCACGAAGTCATTCGTGCCCGGAATCTGGAGGTCCTCGATTGCCCGATCCCGGTCCTGGACGTAGACGGCGCCGCAGTCCACGCACTCGTCGCCGAGATTGGGTATGCGCGGGGAATCGAGTCCGTTGACTGGTCCGCGACATTGGTCACAGAGCACCTCGGCCCCGCGACGGAACGTGGTCACCGCGTCGTGCATCTGCACCAACGCCGTCTCCCGATGCCACTTCTTGTCGTGATAGAGGGCGTGACAGCGCGTGCACACCTGGCCCTCGCGGCCGCGGAGCGAGTGCATCATGTCCCGGCCGTCGGTGAGAAAGTAGCAGACGTCACACAGGGGTTCGGATGGCATCGGCCATGACCTCCATCACCGGCCGCGGACCCCAGCGGTAGACCTCCCAGGGCCCGTCGGCATCGGTCATCTTGTTCCAGGCCTCGTAGACTGCCGCGTGACAGCCGTCGCAAACCTGGCCCACGTCGTGGCGCGGGGCCGTGTCAAAGGGCCGTTGGGCATAGGAATACGTCGGGTCCTGGCAGCGGCTGCAGAGGATCA
>Ga0315287_10002310_pt1 | contig 17995 bp, 26 predicted proteins | sample YL17G11_0_MG_FD_205037 | JGI IMG/M metagenome (GOLD analysis project Ga0315287, IMG submission 205037) | Sediment microbial communities from Yellowstone Lake, YNP, Wyoming, USA - YL17G11_0 | ecosystem: Environmental > Aquatic > Freshwater > Lake > Sediment | place: USA: Wyoming | collected...
GGTACACTAAATGATTTTCAAATAAGAATTGAAACAAATATATTAACTGATACTTTTGTTGCCGGAGATGTAATCTTTGATTTACTTAGGCAATGGGCTGCAACAGATACATTAGGCAGTTTTGTTGCTACTTATCCATTAATTGATTATGTTAATATGGAAGCAGTAACAAGAATTTATATCAATTCAACATACGCTAATGGATTTAATATTTCTGGTTTAGGAGTATTTAATGAAGATTCAACTCCATTAATGTTAGGAGAAGATACATTTACTTCAGAAAGTAAATCTTCAACAGATGAATTTGTATTTGTGATAAAAGATAGGGTGTTATAGATGGCGATAAGAAATACTTTAATGGGTGGATATAATTGGACTGTTGGTGAAAAACCATATAAATCAGAAGATGTAAATGATACATTTGATGAATTAGCGAGGATTGTGGACAATGGCAATTAGAAATATAGCTTTAGGTGGAGCAAGTGATTTTGCTTATCAAGAGAAACCGATATCTAGTACAGATATGAATGATACATTTGATGCAGCAATGACAAAAATACAGTCTTTATCAGCATTCTGGCTAAATAGTGAATTATATGATGTATATGATGACTTTGAAGGATATAGTGTTGGAGCCTTTACAGATAACAGCAAATGGGATATAACATTAACAAGTGGTGTTAACGCATCTGGTTCTGCAAGTATTGCATCTTCTACAAATGCTGGAGGAAGTGGTAAAGAACTTGTTTTAACTGGACAATCAGGAAGTGATAGTAATACAGGAGCAGCTTCTGCTAAAACTTTAACATTAACAAGTAATAAACATACCTTTGCTAAATTTAAATTAACTTGGTCAAGCACTAGATATTCAAATAGTTGTTCTTGGTATATATATTTTGGAAATGCAACAGATGGATGGTCAACAGTTTATAGTGCAGGAGCTTCTGGAGGAGATGTAACTGACAGAGCAGCACTACAAGATGACCCAGCAAATACAGTTTTAGTTGTTGCAAAAGGTTCAAATGTATATGATGTGTATTATGGTGGAAAAAAAATACTTAGTAGTGTAACAAAAACAAATGGAGCACAATTAGAATTTGGTGTTTCTAGAGCTGGTTATGGTGTAAGTGGTACTATGTATATGTATATAGATGATGTTCGTCAATCAAAAACAACAAGTTAGGTGAAATAAAAATGGCTTTTAAAACATGGACATACGGAGAAACTCCAGTTGCTAGTGCTGATCTTAATGGTAATTTTACTCTGGTAGCAAAAGAAGCAACTTCAACAAGTAGTATACCTGCAGCTGAAGTAAATTCAGCAATATTGGTATTTGTTTCATATGAAGCAACTGACTCTTCTAATAATGCAGGAACTTTTAATTTATCATTGGATATTGGTGGGTCGCAAAAACAAACAAAAAAAGTATTTGAAGTTATTGCTGGTGGTTCAACGAAAGCGGCAGTTGGTGGAACTCATATGTTTAAATATAGTCCAACATCTGGAGAGAAATCAGCTGGATTTACAGTTGGAGTTTCAACATTTTTGACAGGCTCACCGGGTTCAATGTCAGCATCAATAACTGATATATTAGTATTTTAGTGGGAGGGAAAAATGTCATGTGTAGCATTAAATTGGTTTAAAAGAAAGAAAGAGAAGAAGACTGAAGCCGGTTGGACTATCGCTCAATATGAAGCAAGGATACAGCAAGAGATGAATGGTCGTATTACAATGCAACAGGAAAGAGATGCTTGTTTGTTAAGAGAACAAAATCCCGTAATTGGTAAAGTGGATCCTCTTGAGGTATATTGGAATAATAAAAGACCTAAAGCTGATTTAAAATATCCGGCTAGACCTGTTGCTAATAAATCAGTTAATGTTGATGTGGATCCAAGAATTTTTTTCACTATTGATAAATTACCAATTGTTACTGGTGCAACTTTTGATGCTAAAGCTCTTAATGCATTAAATTATGTGATAAATAATATTACGTATACACCAGATAAAAGCCAATTTACCATTAATGAAGAATGGCTTTTTGCATATGAAACTTTAGAATTAAGAAAAGGAGATTGTGAGGATGGTGCAATACTTATAGCTAATCTTATGATCAGAGCTGGTATACCTAAATGGAGAATAAGATTAAATGCTGGAAATGTAAAAGGAGGTGGTCATGCCTGGGTCAATTATTTAAGAGAATCTGATAATGAATGGTATATTTTCGATTGGTGTTATTGGCCAAATGAAAGTAAAAATTTCGGTAGAACTTATCATGACGCAGAAAATTATTTTAGTATTTGGTTCAGTTGGAATACCGAATATATTTTTCCAGATGAACTTTTTGAAAGAACAGGAATGAAAAAATAATGCTGTTTTTTCATGTTTGTGCAAAATGTGGAGCATCAACTCCAAATAGAGAATTATGTGATAATTGTTTAGTAAAATAGGAGGATTAAAAATGGAATGGAAACTACTTTTATATAAGATGTTAGTAGCTGGTATAGTTGGAGCTGCAATGGCTTTACCTTATACATTACAAGCAACAAACGTTATATTAAGTGCAGTTGTACTTGCATTTGTAAGAGGAGCTATTCTTGCTGGAGCAGAAATGTTTCAACCTAAACCAACAATGGTTGGGAAAGGAACTGTTCATAATGCAGGAATATCTGGTTGGTTGATAAAACACGCTTAAATTTTTTATTTTTTTTCTTTCTTTTTCTGCCTTTTAGTACATAATAGATAAATATATAAATATCAAAATATTTAGATTAATATAGTTAAAAAAAATATTTATATATTTTGTCAGCGCAGGGGTGTTTATCATCAATAATCAAGTGATAGAAGAAATATTAAGTTATTTCGGTAGGACGGGGCCTCAAAAAAGACCAAGAATTAGGAAATTTCATGCCGAACTTTTTCTCACAAAATTCTTCAATAAAGAACGTGTTATAACAATGAATGAAATTAATAGACCAGCTGAATATATCGAAAGAGTAGTAAAATATTCAAAAGGTTATATTGAATATATAAATGAAGAGGCTGGAGAAATAAGAATGACGGATATGTTCATTTTTAGAATAGAAGGCTGGTTAAAGCAATATACAGAAATAGAACAATTAGATGAATCTGATGAAAAATTATTAGAACAAGGAATTATAATCACAGAAAACGGAATTACATTCGATGGAAAACTTACTTATTCGAGATTTTACAAGGTAATATCCGATGAGGGAGAGAGTATGAATAACCCTGATGAATGGTTATTTAATGCCGAGAACATTTCTCTGTTTGATCAGATAGATTTTTCAAAGAAGAATACGCCAATTTTCGGTTCTCGGCTCTTTCTCCTGAAATTTTATGTATTAAGAAAAATAGATGAAGTTGCTTTTGTAACCTCACGATTTGTACATTGTCCTGCTTGTGGAGCTAATTATGTTATTCAATCTTCTAAAATAGATTTTCAACAATCTTATAAATGTGAAAAATTTATAGGCGATAAACAGTGTAAAACTGTATTAAAGAAATTTCCAGCTAGAAAAATGATACCGACTTATATTTATGAAATAGGTGTCGAAGTTAAAGGAAAAGAAGGAACTGAATTTAAAGAATTCTTTTTAGAATCATTCAACGAGTTATCACCAGGTTTTTTCACTGGTATGTGTTTTGGTAGAACTGAGCAGAAAACAAATTCATTTTATTTTACATGCCTTACTGCTAAAGGAGAGAAATCTAAACACCCATTTGAAATGGAAAGAGTTGAAGGAAGACATAATTTCTTTAATTTAGTTGAAAGTGTTGTTTCTCATATTGAAAAAGTAGGATTTGTTATAGACCGAGATAAAGCACAATTACCTGTTATTATAGAAACACTTAAAAAACTTACAGTCACTGTTAATAAAGAAATTAATATGGATCATAGTCTCTATTTTGGGGCACCCGGAATTGGAAAGACGTATGCGCTGACGCTATTGCATCACTTGTTTTACTCCAATTCCGGGTTTATTTCCGGTCCCAGATTTACTCTTGCCGGCTTAACTGGTGGGCAAAAAGAAATCTATTATCAAGATATGGCTAAGAAAAAGAATGTGCCTGGTTTATTCTCAAATCAAGCTTTTGTATTTGATGAAATAAATAATGCGCAATTTTTATCAGATGATAAAGCTATAAACTTATTTAAATCAGTCGCTCTTGCAAGTAGTGGTACATCTTCAACAGTTGGAGGAAAAGAATTTCCAAGAGTTTCATTAATCTCTGCAACTGCTAATTATGATATAAACCACTTAAGACATTACGAAAATAAAATCAGAAAGATTTATGACGGAGAGAATAAAATACCAGAAAAAATTCAAGAGCAATCATTATTTATGAATAATTTCGAACCGCCACAAACAGATATTCCTGCTGAATTTGATTTTTATGCACCATTAAGAAAATTCGGGGTTGAAACACCAAAAGCTTTAAAAGTAGCAGTATTAAAAGTTAGGGACGAAGGTGAAAATTATATGACTGGATTTCCAAAACCTTTAATGGAAAGATTTTATTATTCAGTCCTAGTTCACCCAAAATATGACAAAGCTTTTTTGAAACAAAAGAAAATTAATGTTGAAGGTTATCTTGTTTCAAGAAAATCTCAATATACTAATAGAGAATTAATATCACAATTATTCCTTCCTGATTTAGATAATAAACTAAAGGAAGAATTTCAAGAAGCTGAAGAAAAATTTAAAGCTTCTGATGTTGAAAAATATTGGAGTCAACAAGTCACGGAATTTTTGACATTGATGGCTAATAAATATGTTGAGTTCTTTTCTATGTTTCACAGAATAAATCAGGTTCATGTTTTTGCACTTTATTCATTATCTATAATAAATAACGAGACTCAATTATCTTTTGAAACTAAAAGAATATTTGAAAGGATTATATCATTACAACATACACCAATAGCAATAGAAGATTTCCATAAACCAAATTTTGAAAACTATGAATATATCGGCGAGACTAAAAAAAGTATAGTTGAAATTATTAAATTACATTCAAATGTAGATTTACGAGAATATCTTGATTTTTCAAGAGCCATTGTTCGCAAACATTTAGCAGAACTTGAAACTAGCCATCGAATCTTAAAAGTAGGTGAATTTAGTTATGAAATTGATTTATCAAAACAATTTGAGGGGGTTGAAGAATGAAGGAACCAACATATTGTAAAGGTTGTTCATTTAAATGTGCAGCTAGTGATTGTGACTGTAAATGTCATGACGTTATGCGAGAGTATTGGGCCAAGGTGAAGAAAAATGTGGAATCCATTTAAGAGAAGGGTTGATTGGGAAAGAGAATATGATGCATTATATAGATATGCATTGAGACAAGAAAACAATCTTAGAATATCAATGGAATTAAATCAAAAACTTGTTGAGCTATTGGAAAAGAAAAATGGAAATCATACGATATATGAATTTATACAAAAAGAATGATCCTGCAATATTTTATGAATGGTTAAGTTGTGGGAAAATTATAGAAGTTAGGTTTCTTTCTGACAATCAAGGCACTAAATTTAACAATTGGGGTTTAATAAAGAGATTATCCCAAGAGCTAAGGATTGACTGTAGGTTCAATAGTTTATTCATAAATAGTTATGACCAGTTAAAATTTATTTTACTATATAGGCTGCAAGGACTGCCTTTAACAAAGCTTTACAATATATTTGTGGGGGTTAATCCAAGAAGAAAGGTTTTTATAAAAGGCAAAAACGGTATTCTACAAAAATCTTATTATGGTGGAATAGCTGGAACTTCCCACATTCAAACAATCCTATGTGATATAGAACACATTGGAGAAAGAGAAGGTAATGCTACCGAAGAAATGTTAGAAGAATGTATTCAAGGTGCACAGTATCTTATAAGGCTATTAGAATTAGATGATTATTATCTTAATATTTCTGGTAATGGAGTTCATCTTTGGTTTAGGCTAGAGACACCAATTGAATTGCCAATACCAACTTTTACTGAGTTCAAAGACAAAATCAAATATAATCTTAAAGAAGAACCGATTAATACATTCGTGAAAACATACAATCATTTTATAGAAAAGATGAATAGCAATATAAAGGAATTTAATCCTAGATTAAAAGTGGATGATGGGGCTAAAGATATATCTAGAATAGCTAGACCACCTGGATCTTGGAATGTTAAGAGTGGAAAAGTAGCTAGAGCTGTGGGTACGGTTGCTATTGGAAATCAAATATTTAAGTATAATAATCAAAAATTTATGGCTGCTAAGCCTTTACTTGATACCAAAGCTAAAAAATACAAGGAAATTAAAATTCAGTCTAAAAACTATAGATATAATACTTTAAATCTAATAGAATGTCCTTTATTTAAACTAATGACTTCTAGATTATTACCAAGCACATTAAGTAGAAATCATTATTTAGAACAAAGTTTCGCAAGAATTTTAAGAGATAATAATATAGGTCTAGATGAAGTTACTTGTATTATTGATCAAATGAGTATGGTTCAACAAAAATCAGTTCAAGTTGATCCTGATTATTTAGATGATGATGAACCTTTTAATGCAGAAACTATTAATGCTTATTGTTTCGGTTGTCATATAGATTTGGTTTATCCTATAATGGAAGATATACCTAATATTACTGAAGGGTTTCAAAATGAAAAGAGTTATGAAGGCTTAAATACTATCACCCAAAAATCAGTCTGGATATTATCTGAAGATTTATCAAATGTAAAAATAAATTCATACTTTGAATTAAAAACATTAATTAGGAATTTGATAGATAAATATCCAAGGTCAACTGTATTATTTTCATTAAAAAGAAGACTATGGAATGATTGGGATTATTATAATAGGAACAAAATAATCATACAAATAATGAATAAAACTAGAAAGGTGATAAAAAATGAAACTAAATGAATTTATGGATAAATTGTATTATAGTAGTGCATATATGGTAAGTGAAGAACATAAATTAAACGGTGATGAAGTATTAACTATAAATGTTCATAATATCACTAAAAAACAATTACTCCAAAATATAAATACATTGGCCCAAGAATTACACTTTGAAATAGATTTAAGAAAACCTGATAAATTAATATTGCCTATTGTTAGTGAGGTTAATTTAGATATCGAACAACAAAAAGATTTACTTAAGTATTTAAAAAATAGATAAATATATAAATATCTAAAGTATTATAATATTATGGAAAATAAAATTCATCTTTATGCTAAGATTGATGGTGCAGTAAAAGATCGTGCTGCACTGTATGTTACCAATTGTAAACTTATGAAAAATAAGACTGATACACTTGGTAGATTAATCGAAGAATCACTTGAAGAGTATATGATTACTCATCCGCTTTAAAATCGCATAAAATGGCCGAAGGCCGGGAGGTATGCAATATGGCAAAGGAAGAAAGTATATTTGACGCAGCAGATGTCAGTGAAGAAGCACCAACAGAAACACCAGATATGGACAACGACCCAGCAGAAGTAAATACTGAATGGGTACCAATGATTTCTAAGGAAAGTCCAAAAGATAGGAAAGAAAGGCTTGGCGAAAAGAAAGAAATGAACAAGAAAGTATTAACAATAAAGAGTTATTTCTTTACAAAACCAAAGTTAATCAACTATGATGGATCTAAAATATTACCAAAACAAACATTGGAAAGTAAAAAGGATTACTATCCAGGAAAATTGGGAATTAGATTTGTTGAAGATAATCTAGTTGAATACTATCCGAACTTTCATTATTTTATAAATGATGAAGGAAAAGTTAGTAATTTCGCCAAAATTAATAGGGAAGGAGACAATTCAGTTTCTAATATCTTTAGGTTAGTTCTAGCTAAGTTGAAGAAACCTGTAGATGAAGTTTCAGACCAAGAAGTATTCGAGTTTCTAGTCGGAAAGAAAGTAATGATAGAAACAAAGACTGGAACATATCTTGGAAAGAAGTGGTTCAGAAACGACATTGTTGGATTTGTTTAAGGGATTTTCCCTTTCTTTTTATTTATGAGGTAAATAATATGGATACAAGATACAGTGCTAGTTTAATTAAAGTGTATAAAACTTGTCCATTTCGATATTATTGTAAGGTCACTGATCAAACCAAAGATAAAGAAACGGATATGAGTTATGGAAATGCAGGAAATGTTGTTCATCATACTCTTGAATATTATTTTACGCATCATATAGAAATACCTCTTGATTTTGCATTAGTTGAATTAAAGCAACAATTTAATATTTTATGGGAAGAAGCTGACATTCAAAATCCTTCTATCAATAAAGATGAATATTGGCTATGTGTTATTAATGGTATAAAATTGGGTATAAAACCAACACATCTTGAATATGAATTTATTGTTCAAACAGATGGTATCAATTTTATAGGATATGCTGATGTTATGAATGTAAATGAACATTGGATTGGTGATTGGAAAACAGCAAATTATAAAAAACAAAAACTAGATGCATATAAAGACCAGTTGGGTTATTATGCTTGGGCTTATTGGAAAAAATTCGGAGTTGTACCAATGACTTGGGTATATTTCAATAAATCAAATAAAATATTCAAATTTCGATTCCCAGAAGAAACCTTAAAAAATATTGAAGTTGAAATATTATCTATAATTAAATCAGCCGAAAAACGAATGACAGAACTTAAATTCGAAAGAAGACCTGGCAAAACTAATTGTTATTTTTGTCCTTATAAAGATGTATGTTCTACTGATTTACTTCGTAAAGATGAAGCACCTAAATACGAAGTTACATTTCATTTAAAAAAGAATAAATTAATAATCGATGCAATAATATCAGATGTAGTACATAGGAAAATAGAAAAAGTGACAAATTACGAAATCAAAAACGCACATTTTATAGTTCAAGCAATGAGAGCTAAAGGTATACATTATGATGGTATTAAAAGACTCTATCATAGGCAAGAACACGGTGGAGAAACTTACATTGGTTATATGCATGCTATATATGAAATATTAAAAGAACAAGCACATTCAGAAGGTAAAAAGATTAAACTTATTGTGAAAGATTATCGTGATCAATCTGTTTTGGAAAACAAAATAAAAGTACCAGAGTCATTAAATATACCATTTAAGATGTATGAATTTCAACCTACAGCTATAGAGGAATTAATTAAATATAGGTGGGGTATAGTTGAAGTTGGAACAGGCGGTGGTAAAACCGTTATTGCAGCAGAAGCTATAAGACAACTTGGACTTAAAACTTTATTCATTATAGATAATAAGGATTTACTTTTTCAGACTAAAAAAGAATACGAAGAAATGTTGGGCATTGAATGTGGAATAGTTGGTATTGGTTTAAGAGAATGGGATAAACCTATTGTTTTAGCTACAATACAGACACTAGCAAAATATGCTAGAGAATTTGCTAGTAATTTAGCAGTGTTTCCACTTGTTATTTACGATGAAACTCATATTATAGCTAGTGCATCATTTGAGACAATATCTAAGTATCTAATAAATACAAAATACAGATTTGGATTTTCAGCAACTGCACGAAGAGATGACGGAAATGATAATATTATTTATGCACATACTGGAACAATTGTTTTTAAAAGACGAGCACAAGATTTAATCAGAGATGGTGTTCTAGTTGATCCTAATGCTATATTTTATAATTATGGTTCATATATGATTATGGGAGATACTTGGCAGAATGAATACACTGATGGCATTGTCGATAATGAACTCAGAAATAATACAATTAAAGAAATAGCTGAAAAATACATTGCAGAAGGAAAGCAAGTGATGATATTAACTAAAATGATTAGACACGGTGATTGGTTTAAAAATAATATAGAAGGTAGTGATTTAATTTATGGACGTACTGAAGATGAACTTAGAGTTGAAATCTTAGAGGATTTCAAAGCTGGAAAAATTAAAATATTAATAGGGAATCTCAAAATATTCAATAAAGGTATCAATATAAAAAATCTAGATGTACTTATCAATGCAGCCGGTAATGCAGGAGATGTTTTAACTATACAAACAATCGGTAGAGTCTTAAGAAAAAATATTGGAAAAAATAATGCCTATTATATCGATTTTATGGACGCTGGTAATTATTTACATACACACAGTATGAGTCGAATTGAAGCTTTAAAAGCAGAAGACTATGACGTGACTATCCAAGATTATACAAGGAAAAATATATAAATATCAAGTATATTATAATAATATGGAAATACAAAAAAACAATAAACCTTTGGAGAGAAAACATATATTAATCAGAGCTTTATCTAATAAAAATATCACTCAAGAAGCTTATGATAAAGAAATTTCCACTTTAGAAACTGAAATCCAAAAGAACTTGGCTGAAGTATTAGCAGCTAATGATATATTGATAAGAAGTGAAATAGTTCAAGTAAAAAAACTAATTCATACTGATGGTAATATGAAAAGAGGAATAGCAAAAACTCTTATTACATTTTTAGAAGAATATTTTACTGCTGATGAAATACGTGGTATCTTTCGCCAGGGATATAAACTGCAGAGGGTAAAATGAGTGAAGTCGTAATTAAATCAGTTGAAACAAAAACTGGTGTGCAATTTCGTATATTAAAAGATGATAAATTTTTATTTCTTCACGCTATTTTTCAAAATTATTTTTATGTTAAAAAAGCTGATTATATTGCTAACGAGGAAGAATTTATTAGGATTTTTAAATTCTGTATAGAACAATCACAAGAAGTTGGACAATTTACAAAAATCATTTTAACCAATAATTTTATGAGGATAAAACTTCGTAATTTTTGGGAAGAAAGATGTAACACTTATGAAGCAGATATAAAAGCAAATAAAAGGTTTTTGCTTGATAAAAATATAAAATTGAATAATACGGAAATTCCTTTTACATTCTTTGATATAGAAACTGATGATAGATTACCTATGCAAAAAGATGAAAGAGGTAATGTTGTACCAATGTCAAGAATATTAGCTTTTTCGGCCACAGATTACAAAGGCCAACAAATTTACTATGAACTCAATTCTGAATCAGATGCAGATGAAAGAGCACTATTAACAATGATCTTAACTTATTTAGGTAATTATGGAATTATATCTGGATGGAATAGTGAAGGATTTGATATGCCTTATATTAAGGGTAGATGTGAAGCTTTGGGTTTAAATTTTTCAATTTTAGATTATATCAATCATTTAGATTATATGGATTTATTTAAGAAATACGATAAAAAATCCCGACCATCATATTCTTTAAATGCAATTTCAAATGAAGTATTACACGAGAGTAAAGTATCTCAAGAAAAAGGAATGGGAGCAATTTATAAAACTTGGTTAAATGATAAAGACCAATTACGCAAATATAATATGGAAGATAGCAATCTTGTATATAAGATAAATACAAAAATGATGTTTATTGAAGTATCAATGAAAAGAGCAGATAATGCGGGATGTCATGTTAGAAATACAGTTAATAATTCAGACTCTGGAGATTATCTTTTAATGAGAGAATATAAAAAGGCCAATATAATTATGCCAAGTCAACCAACACTTGAAGAAGTTGAAAAGAGAAAAGCACAAGGTTCTATTGGTGGCGGACATACAACTTGCTTTTTACCAGGATTTCATAAAAATGTTAGAGTTTGGGATTTCAAATCAGAATATCCAAGTGTAATTCAAACTTGGAATATTTCACCAGAAACTTTTATAACTTCTTTAAAAAATGAAAATACAGTTGCTGAAGTTGATAGAACTAAATTTATAGTTACACCATCAGATTTCGAGGGAGAATATCATTCATCTAGAATATATAAAAAGGAAGAAGGCGTTGTTCCAAGAGTTGTAAGACGTCTAGTTGAAGAAAGAGATAAAATCAAATATACTATGAAGGATTTTAAAGAATCTAACCCAGATAAATTCAGACAGTTATATTTAGAACAGTATGCTTTAAAAACAGATGGTAATAGTATTTACGGAATATTGTCTTTCCCAATGAGCAGGTATTATTCTTGGGAATTGGGTGATTCAGTAACAACTTGTGCTAGAGCAACATTAAAGATGTGTTATAAATCTTTACAAGATTGGGGCTGTACAGTATTAGGAGGAGATACAGATTCTACTTTTGTTATTATCAATAATCACACTGTTGAAGAACTAGACAAGAAATTTACCGATTTATTAGAAAGATGGGCTAATACTTTTGGTTGTGTAAATAATAAATTGGTTTTTGAATATGAAAAAATATTCGATACGATGCTTTTCGTTAAAAAGAAAAATTATGCTTATAAAATAAAAGATGAAATTCACATTACAGGTTTAGAAGCAATTAAATCGGATGCTAATTTATTGGCTGCTCAATTACAAAAAGATTTTATTCATCAAGTTTTAAATGAACAATATAATTCAGAAGATTGGCGCCTATTAATAGATAAGATATATAATAAGGTTTTTAATCAAGAAATGACATTAGCTGAACTAACTTTAATAAAAGCATTAACAAAGATGCCAAAAGAATATGAAGGAGCAACAATAGATGGTAGAACTGGAAAACCAAAAATAAAAGCAGATGGAAGTATACAAATGAAATCAATTCCTGCACATGTAAGATTAGCAGAAAGAGAGATATCACAAGGTAAGGATATTTATCCAGGTTCAAAGATTAAATTCATAGTTATTAAAGATAAACCAATTCTTGCAATTAGTCCTCAAGAATTTGCTAAGAAAAGTGGAACATTTAAATATAAACATAAAAAACTTGGAGAAATTGAAAATCAATGGGAAGGAGATTATTGTGCTAGTTATTATTGGTTTAGGATATTAAAACCTCTAATAAAAGTAATATATGCATATCATAAACAGGTTCCTGATTGGAATTGGAATTTAACTAAAGGTGAATTTGGAAAAATACTAGCTAATCAAGAATCTGATGAGGAGGATGAATAAAATGAGCTTTAAAAGATTTTTTGAAAAGATAATAATACCCAAAATCAAAATGGAAGAATTCAGTCAAAGTGAATTAAACTCAATGGTTTATTCATATTTTATCGGAAGAGATTGTAGTGAATTTGCAAATAAAATCTTAAAACAAAATGTTGAATTAATAGAATATCTTAATAAATACACAAATTTGATTAGGTTTACTAATGGTGATATGATCATTTGTTAAGAATAGATAAATATATAAATATCTAAAGGTTTTATATTATAGTAGTAATTAACTACAAAAAATACACCAAGGAGGAAATGAAAAATGGCTAAATATGACGAAACAGTTAAAGCAAGAGCAGTGGAAATGATTAAGCAGGGTAATGCACTTGCAGAAGTAGCTAGACAGCTTGGACCTAATCCAAAGGCAATACTAAGATACTGCAAGAAAGCAGGAATCGTAGTTCCTAAAAAGGAAAAGGTAGAAAAAGTTGCAAAAACAAAGAAATCGAAGGATTAATTTCCTTCCTTTTTTATTTTATTTTTGAGGTGATTACATGGTAATTATGATAGTTGAAGGCCCTGATCTTTCTGGTAAAAGCTTTGCTATAGAAAAAATCGGGAAACATTTTAATTCTGGAATAACAATAAAGAATAACTATAAGCCAAGGCAAAAAACTGATAGTCCAAAAATTTATGCTCAATATTGGAAAATCATTAATTTAGTTGATGCTTATGATGAACAACAACTAATTATATTAGATAGATTTTTTCCGAGTCAAGCTGTATATTCTTATATGAGAGGAGAGGATCATATGGATTATCAAGAAATAATAGCTCTTGATAAATGGGCAAAAGAAAATGATTTTATCTATATTTATATAGACACACCACTTGAAGTATTAGAAGAACGCTATTATGAGAGAGGGGACGAACATATAAAACTTACTGATTTAAGAAAGATAAAACAAAGATATGATGACTTTTTTGAATCCACTACAATGATGAAAATAAGGATAGATACAAGAGAACAAAATTGGATGCATATCTTTCAGAAAAAATTAGATGAGGTAACAAAATGAAACAACTTAAATATATGACAACAATAGCTTATGTATCAGCATTGATGATGATAGCTTTTGGAATCTTTTTAGTCGTTGCAGTAATACATTTTTTACTTAAATGGTGGTAAATATGAATATCAATGACGTAACCGAAAATATAGAAGTTCCAGAAAATATCTGGGATGCTATATTTGAAAAACAAATAGAACTTGCTAAAAAATATAGTGAGATTGAAGGAATGGGTGATCTACTTTATACAGTAGAAAATAACATTAATACTGCAAAAGGGCAAAAATGGATAAAAGACTTTGCTTGGAGATTTACCGAGGAATTAGCTGAAGCTTATGAAGCTAAAGATGAGGATGAAGAACATTATGCTGAAGAACTTATAGATGCTCTTCACTTTTTAGTTGAAATGACTATAATAGCTGGATATGATGAAAAAATAGTTACAGCTTATAATATAGTGGGAACAGAACCACTTCCCTGGCATAGTATTTATATGCTGGGATTAATGTGCAATACATTAAAAAATAAACCTTGGAAACAAACTCAGATGTTAACAGATAAACCTAAATTTGAAAAATTGTTAGGATTAACTTGGTCTAATTTTAAGTATTTGTTGAATAATGAATTAGGACCTGATGAAGTTATCTTTTTATATTATTTCAAAAAGAATGCAGTAAATCAATTCAGACAAAGAAGTAAATACTAGGTGGGAAAATGGCACATGCAAGCAGTTTAGAAAAAGCAAAGACAAAGATGAAAAACATTAAAATAGCTAAGGGCAAAAGAAAAGCAGAAAAAGCAAAAACTAAAGGTGAAATGGGTGAACAAGATTATGATAAAATGGTTGACTCAAGAGGAGAACGAACATTACATCATAAAATAACAACTGCTATATGGGATTATGAACATAAACAATATCCAATGAGTAAAAAAGATTATCTTAAAATAATCTTAAAGGAAAGATTACTAGAGATAATGGAACCACAAAATCAATTGGAAGTTGATGAAAAGAAAAAGATAGAGGTGATATTAAATGAGCTTGTTTGAAAATAAAGCAAAAATAATTTGCCCAATGTGCAAAATAGTTGCTATTAGATTAGTTCCAATGTATGATAATGATAATGCTCATAAAAAACAAATGGCTTGTATAACGTGCAAGAGAAAAATTAAAAACGGGGAAGAAATAATAAAAATAATTAGGGATAATGATACACTTTCTAGAGCAGAAAGAGAATTCGATGAAAAAATGGGAAGAAGACAAAGAGTTGATGTACTATGAGCAGAATATTTGAAAACCCAAAAGAAGCAATTAATGAAATTGAAAGAGACATAATGGAAATGGGAATAGTTGTACATCCACACACAATGCAGAATAAAGATGTGAAAGACGATGATAACTATTCAACATTAGAAGTTCAGAATTATTCTTTTACTATTCTGGATATGACAATTAAAGATTTAATAATCGGTGATTGTTACGAATGGTGTTTAGAGGAATTTTGTGAAAGAATAACACCTGATATAAATCCAGGGACAGCTTATCTTTTAAGACAAGATGTTTGGGCAACATTCTTAGATAAAGAAGGTTATTTCGATTATACTTATAGTGAAAGAATTTCAGCTTATGAACAAATCGATAGAATTATAAAAGAATTATCTGAAAATCCAGATACAAGACAAGCTATAATTCATGTACACTTTCCAGCCGATATTATGAGAATAAGACAACTAAGAATACCTTGTTCTATGTATTATCAGTTTATGATAAGACGAGGAAAACTAGATGTTATCTATAATATGAGGTCTAGTGACTTTGACACACATTTCAGAAATGACATTTGGTTAGCAGATGAATTAAGAAATTATATCGCAAAAAAAGTTGGTATATTACCTGGTTTATTTCATATGAATATTGGATCTTTACATAGATATAAGAACTATACAAAGAAACACGTGTTTTAAGAAAAATTTATATAGACCACAAGGTATATTAATATAATCCTGGACGCAGGGATTTAGAAAATGGAGGAATAGAAAAAATGAAAAAAAATACGGCCGTAAGTGAACCAGCAGGATATGCTGAAGTCGGTACATACATGTATAGAAATGGTGGGACCGGAAAAGTAAGTGTGAAGATGCACACAAGTGTAAATAAGCCACTGGCTTTGGATGATGCAGATGAAGTCCTAAAAGTAAAGAAAATTAGGGTTGAAACACATGTATTTGAAGACAAAGGTTTGGCTGATGGTGTTGCATACACAAAGGACATTGAAACAATTCAGATTACAGATGGTGTTGCTCCAACTTCAACTTCAAGTAAAACAACATCCGAAGGAAAAGATGAACCTGGTTATGACTCAGCTACAGATAGCAAATGGAATAAGAACCTACATGATGAAAATCTAAGGGATAAATCAAAGCTATGGATGACACTGGTAATAGTAGGCGGAATAGCTGCTTTAACACTTGGACTTGTTATAGCATTCCTATTGTAAGGTGATTCTAATGAAGAACTTTACAAAGGTAGTTCTGATCTTGGTTGCATGTTTAGTTGTAGGACTTTTAATAGGCCTATTGATCAAGGGAACTGTGGAAACAAAAAAGGATAGTGTTAATGAAAGATTAACTGATCTTGAAAGTAAGAACTATACAATATTTAATAACTATCCACAAACCATTGTAACAAATACTGTTGCAGTAGATGATGCTATTATAGCAGCAAAAGTAAAAGAATCGACACTATTCTATTGGAATAATATCGTATTTGATTATGACTGCATAAAGCTTTATATACCAGAAACAGACGAATTTACAATGTCTTGTAGTAAGAAATAATTCGGGTGAAAACCCTTTTTTATTTATTTGAGGTAAACAATGGAACACATTTATGAAAAAAAATTAAGTGATTGTGTCAAATTACTGATGTATCAAGTAATGAAAAATTCTACTCAAATTGTTCAGGGTTTTATTTTCTTTAGAAATAGAACTATTATTAAAGCACATTATGATGAAGATGGTTGTGATGAACTTCTTAAAGCAATGGTAATCAATAAAAATAACGTTTTAACATATTTGGAACGAAAATATATTCCGAGTTATAACGAAAAAGGTGCTACTTTTAAACATCAAGCTTGTATTCAAAAAGTTATGATTATGCCAGATAAAACACTTTACATTCATATTAAAAATAGTGAACCTCATAAAATAATAACAGATACAGTACACGTTATGGGCCTACTTAAAGCACACGGATTTGATTTTATTCCAGAACTTAAATATTATATCGAACAGGTTAAAATTGCTTATCAAGATACAATGCTTTATAATCTTTGTATTACAGAATTTGGATTTAAAGTTCCAGCTTCAGCTAAAATATATGAACGAGAATTAGTTCAAAAATTTGGGAAATTAGAAGATGTAGTAAAAATCAAAAAACGTTCAGTTAAGAGAAAGTTTTGTAGATGGCATGTTAAACGTGGAATGATGACATGGCAACAGCTTAGAAACATTATTAATGTAGATGATTTCAGTGAATCTAACATACATCATGTATGCCAAACGATTAGAGCAGAAAATACTCTCAGTGGCATAAAATTTAATTACTAATATAGATAAATATATAAATATCAATATATTTATTATATATAAGAATAATAAGGGGTAATCAAAATGAGTATGTATGATGAACTAGAAATACTTGAAAAACTATCTTCTAATTTAGACAAAGAAGCACAGCTAAAAAGTATTTTAACTCATTATAACAATGCAGAACAATTCTTCCGATTTACCTTTAATGACTTAAAATATGGTGTTCAAGAACAAACATTCAAAAATGCTTTTCCAGGATACAAAGATACACATGAACATATTAGTGATTGGTTTGGGTCATTACCATATGATCCTGATCCGATGCAATCAGAATATTTAATACCTGATCTAATTGGATTTGGTAAACAATTAATGGAAATATCGGGAAATATTCAAGTTCAT
>Ga0315287_10002313_pt1 | contig 17987 bp, 11 predicted proteins | sample YL17G11_0_MG_FD_205037 | JGI IMG/M metagenome (GOLD analysis project Ga0315287, IMG submission 205037) | Sediment microbial communities from Yellowstone Lake, YNP, Wyoming, USA - YL17G11_0 | ecosystem: Environmental > Aquatic > Freshwater > Lake > Sediment | place: USA: Wyoming | collected...
CGCCGGCGCCGGCGCCGCACCCCCTGCGGCGCCAAAGCTGGAGAATCAGTCGGCCTCTTCTTTTTCCGCTGCTGCACCCGCTCCCTTCTCCTTCGCCGCCTCTTCCGCTTCCGCATCTGCCGCCGCCGTCGCCGCCGCCGCCGCCGCCGTCGCCGAGGCCCGCGCGTCCCCGGCGGGCGCGGCCGGAGGGCGCCTCTTCCTCAGCGCGTGGCGGCTCGCGCGGCAGGAGCTCCGCATCGCGAGCCACACGCAGGAGGCCTGCTGCGCCGCGGTGCTGCGGGTCCGCGTTCCCCACGTGCCTCCGCAGCAGCTCGCGGCCTGGTGGGGAGACGGGGAGAGGGAAGGGAAGAACAGAGGAGGAAACGGGACCGGCGGCGGCGACGCGAGGAGGAGGGACGACCGCTGGCGCGCGCTCGCGGCCATCTCGCGCCGCGCGCGCCTGTCGCTCGCGCTGCTTGACTCGCTCGACGTCCTCGGCCGCGCCTCCGAGATGGCCCGCACCTACGGCATCGACGTGGCATCTGTTTTAACGAGGGGAAGCCAGTACCGCGTCGAGGCGATGCTGCTGCGGCTCGCGCACGCGTCGAACTACCTGCTGCTGGCGCCGGCGAGGACCGACGTCGAGCGCCAGCCGGCGATGGAGGCCGTGCCACTCGTTGCCGAGCCCGAGTCGGGCTTCCACGGCTGCCCCGTCGCCGTGCTCGACTTCCAGAGCCTTTACCCCTCGATGGTCATCGCGTACAACCTGTGCTTCTCGACGCTCCTGGGCAGGGCAGCGCACGCGAACGCGGGAGAAGGCGGAGAAGGAGGAGAAGGAGGAGCAGGCGGAGAAGGAGGAGAAGGAGGAGCAGGCGGAGGAATAAAAACTACAACGCACCGGCTGGGCGTCGCCCCGCGCTTCTCGCTCCCCCGCGGCACGCTGACGGGCGCGCTCTCTCCCGACAAGCTCGTGTACGCCCCCAACGGCGTGGCGTTCGCCCCCGCCTCCGCCCGCCCGGGAGTCCTCCCCCGCCTGCTGAAGGAGGTGCTCGACACGAGGATCATGGTCAAGGGCGCGATGGCGCGGTGCGAGCGGGCCGAGACGCTGTCGAAGGGACGGAGGCGTGCGCTGCTGCGGTCGCTGAACGCGCGGCAGTTTGGTCTCAAGCTGATAGCCAACGTCACGTACGGGTACGCTGCGGCAGGTTTCTCGGGGAGGATGCCGTGCGCGGAGCTCGCAGACGCGATCGTGCAGGTATGTCGTTCAGTCGAGAGGGAGAGAGAGGGGGAAAAATTTGGGAAGGTTTTGAATTAACAAAATTGATTTAGGGTTGAGATCAATTCAATTTATTTCAAAACTCGAAGGTTTTTTTTTTTTGCTCACCCCATTTTTCTTTTCCTTTCCCCTCTTTTTTTGCCGAAAACCTTCAAAACGAAACAGTCCGGCCGTGCCACCCTCGAGATGGCCATCGCGATGGTCGAGGCCGATCCGCGCTGGCCCGGCGCGCGCGTCGTCTACGGAGACACCGACTCGCTCTTCGTCGCTCTCCCCGGTCTGAGCCGCGACGCCGCGGCCGACGCAGCCGAGGAGATCGCGGCGGCAGTGACGCGGGCGTGCCCGCGTCCCGTGCTGCTCAAGGTCGAGAAGATCTACGACCCGTGCGTCCTGCTGGCGAAGAAGAGGTACGCGGGACGGGCCTTCGTGGGCAGAGGCACCAAGCTCGTCGCCGTCTCTTCCGCCGCCGCAGGGGCCTCGACGTCGTCGTCTTTGCCTTCTTCTTCGCCGGCGCCCCAGCTCGTCCGCGTCCCTCGCTCCCCCTTCCCAGCGCGCCCGACCTTCGACGCGAAAGGGATAGAGACCGTCAGACGGGACAGCTGCCCGGCCGCGGCCAAGATGCTCGAGGGCGCCCTGCGCATCCTCTTCGACTCCAGGGACCTGAGCCTCGTCAAGGCCTTCTGCTGCCGGCAGTGGGCCCGGATCCTCTCGGGGCGCGTCTGCGTCGCCGACCTCGTGTTCTGCAAGGAGGTGAGGGCCGGGACCGTTCTGGGAAGGTCTGGAGAAGAAGAAGAAGACGCGGAACGTGGCGGCGGCGTCGGCGGCGGGGGCGGCACTTGGCGCGGCCGCTTCCTTGGAGGCGTCGGTGCCGGCGGCGGCGGCGTCGCCGGCGGGCGCTCCGGCGGCTTCAGAAGCGGCGGAGGCTACTCCGGCCCCACGCCTCCCCCGGCCGCCCTCGTCGCCATGCGGGCCGCGGCCCTGGACCCCAGAGCGGCCCCGAGAGACGGCGCCCGCGTGCCCTACGTCGTCGTCTGCGGCCCCCCCGGCGCGACGCTGGCTTCGTGCGTCGCCTCTCCCTTGGACATCGCCGCTTCCGTGTCTGGGAAGCCGCCTCCTTTCTCTTCTTCCGCCGTTTCCTCTTCTTTCAGCCTTCGCAGCACGCTCCGCCCCAACGCGGCCTACTACGTGATGAAGGCGACGCTCCCGGCGATAGAGAGGGCGCTCGCGCCCGTGGGCGCCGACCCGCGAGCCTGGGTCGCGGCGCTTCCCAGGCCGGCGAGGCTCCCTCCGCCAGAGCGGCTGCTGATGATGGCGCGCTTCAGCGCCTCTGCCGCTGCCCCTCCTTCTGCTTCCGCGGCTCCTTCTGCTTCCGCGGCTCCTTCTGCTTCCGCGGCTCCTTCCGCCTCCTCTTCGATGGCCGCATTCTGCCTCTCGAGGCACTGCGCCGCCTGTGACGCGCTCTGCGAGCCGCGCAGCGCCCTGTGCGACCGGTGCCGCTCGACGGCGCGGGCGAGGCAGGCGACCGCGGCGGCGCTGCTGGCGAGGGCGGCCGCGGCCGGGCGCGCCGCGGCGTCGCTCAGGCTGCGGTGCCTCGAGTGCGGCGGCGGCGGAGGAGGAGAAGGCGCAGAAATCGTCTGCTCGTCGTTCGACTGCGGCGTGTTCTTCGAGCGGGCCAAGGCGGACGCGTCCGCCACGGCGGCGGGGCAGTTGGCCGAGCTCGGGCTGAGGCAGCTCGAGGAGGAGGAAGAAGAGGTAGGCGCGATGGCTTTTAGAAAAAGAAAAATGTAAGATCAAAATTCAACACTACTCGCACTTTCCAAATTCATATCAAATTCATTCCTCTCTTTTTCTCTGGGGGGGAGGGGGGGTTACAAACTGCACAAGCGCGCACCGCTGCTGCTCAACTTTTGCCGCACGCGCGATTTCTTTCGTAAAAAGATGAAGTTTTTTTTTGAAATGAAGGAAAGCACTACTCTCTCAACGTGTGTGTTCGTTTTTTGTCTCTTTCTCTTTCTCTCTCTATTCTATATGTTTTCTCTCTCTCTCTCCCCGATAGCAGTGGCACAAAAAGAGTACAAAATGATCGGGCATGTTTTGAGATGAAGCGACGATGGCCTCGAGTGGAAGCCCTCTGTCGCCGAACTGTTTTGTTTTTTTTGAAACTCTCCCTCTCTCCAATCTCTCTCTCTCTCCCAGCGACTAAAAAAAGGGAACTTTTGAAGCTGATGTAAAGAAAAACACGCAATACAAAGAAGACGCAATCGAGTTTCGCCTCGTTGTCGTCGTTGAATAATGTCAAAATGAAAAAAGGTGTTGGTTGGTCGAGGTCGAAGTCGAAGAAAAAATTTCCCTCAAGCTTTCACGTCCTCCTTCTCCTGCTCCTTCGCCCTCGCGGCCTCCTTGGCCGCCCTCCTCGCCGAAAGCGTCGAGTAGACCACCTCGGACTTCAGCGTGGTGTTGCCGCCGCCGCTCCCTCCGCCGCGGCGCTTGGCCTGCCCGGGCTTGACCGAGGTGCAGACAACGCCAGCGGCGCCGACGACAGCGCCGGGCACCTTGCTGTACGACCCCTCTGGCTCTCCCGACACGTCGTCGAGGCGGGCGACGTCGCCCTCTTCGAGCGCACCAGAGAGGAGGGCGTCAGAAAGGGGGTCGTCGACCAGGGCGGTGATGGCCCGCTTGAGGGGGCGGGCACCTGTGTCGTTTTTTTTTGTTATTGTTTTTTGTTTGAGAGATGAAAAAAGTGAGTTTTTTTGTCGTCGTCGGCGCTCTCGACCTCATCGACTTGCCGAAACGCGAAAAAAAAAACTCTCACCGTATTCTCTGTCGTAGCCCTCGGCGCAGATCCTCCCCATCAGCCGCTCAGTCACCTCCAGGTGGATCCCGCGCTGCTCAACCAGCCTCCCGCCCGTCTTGGCCAGCTCCAGAGCGGCGATCTTTCGCGCGTCGGGGGCCTCGAGGTTGCGGAAGACGACGACCTCGTCGAGCCTGTTGAGCAGCTCGGGCCTGAAGTACCCCTTGAGCTCCTCGAGCACGAGCGAGCGGACGCGGCCGTAGGCGCGGTCCTCGGCCGACTCGCCGTCCACGCCGCCCAGGTCGAAGCCGATCCCGCCGCGCCCGCCCTTGCTGATGACCGAGGAGCCGATGTTGGACGTCATGACCAGGAGCACGTTTTTGAAGGAGACGGTGCGGCCCTCGGAGTCGGTGAGGCGGCCGTCCTCGAGGACCTGCAGGAGCACGTTGAACACGTCCGGGTGCGCCTTCTCGACCTCGTCGAGGAGGACGACGCAGTGGGGCTTGCGACGGACGGCCTCGGTGAGCTTGCCTCCTTCTCCGTAGCCGACGTAGCTGTTGAGAGCGTTTTTTGTTGTTGAAAGATTTGAGTTTTTTTTGAGTGTCTTTTGGGGTCGTTTTGTTTCGATTTTTCTTACGAACGAGCGCGAACACCATAAAAAAAAGAGCTCCTCACCCGGGAGGCGGGCCGACGAGCTTGGCCACCGTGTGGCGCTCCATGTACTCCGACATGTCGAGCCGGACGATGGCGTCCGCCGAGCCGAAGTAGACGTCCGCCAGCGCCCTCGTCAGCTCGGTCTTCCCCACGCCCGTGGGGCCCGCGAAGAGCATGCCCGCGATGGGCCTGTCCGGGCTCGAGAGGCCCGACCGCGCGCGGAGCATCGCGCGAGAGACGGCGGCGACGGCCGAGCTCTGGCCGATGACGCGCTCGCCGAGCGCCGGCGCGAGGGCCAGGATGCGCGCCTTCTCGTCGGGGGCCATCGCCTCGACGGGCACGCGGCTCCACTGCGCGACAACGCGCTCGACGTCGCGCCGCGACACGCGCGGGATGGCCGCGCAGTCGGCGGCCTCGCCGACGTGCAGGGCCCGCAGCGCGGCCTCCCGCTCGAGCAGCGACGCCGCGGCTTCGTAGTCGCCGGACGAGAGCGCCGCGGCGCGCGCCTCCATCACGTCGGCCAGCGCCTCGAAGGCCTCAACGTCGCCGTTGAGCTCCGCCGAGGACGGGAGAGACGAGGAGGAGGAGGAGGCGCTGCTCTTCGAGGAGGAAGAGGACGAAGAAGACCTCCCTCCCTTGCCTCTCTTCTCGAGCTCGCGCTCGGCCGCGGCCTTGCGCGCGAGGTACGCGTCGATCCGCGCGCGGCTGCCGGCCTCGTCCATCACGTCGATCGCCTTGTCGGGGAGCTGCCTGTCCGGCACGTACCTCGCCGACAGGGACACCGCGGCGGCGAGCGCGTCGGCGTCGTACACGCAGCGGTGGTGCCGCTCGTAGCGCGAGGCGAGCCCCTGCAGGATCTCGAGCGCCTCGGGCTCCGACGGCTCGCCGACGATGACGGGCTGGAAGCGCCGCTCCAGGGCCGGGTCCCTCTCGATGTGCTTGCGGAACTCGTCCAGGGTCGTCGCCCCGATGCACTGGAGCCTGCCGCGCGCCAGCGGCGGCTTGAGCAGGTTGGCGATGTCCATGCCCGCCCCGCCGCCCCCGCCGCCGCGGCCGCCCGCCGAGCCGGCGCCCACGAGCGAGTGGATCTCGTCGATCATCAGGATGACGTCGCCGCACGCGTCGATCTCGGCGAGCATCTTGGTGATCCTGCTCTCGAGCTCGCCGCGCTCCTTGGCGCCTGCCAGCACGAGGCCCAGGTCGAGGGACAGCACGCGCTTGCCCTCGAGGAACGAGGGCAGCGGGGACCCGTCGGGCAGCGCGCCCGTGACGATCGCCGTGGCCAGGCCCTCGGCGATCGCCGTCTTGCCGACGCCCGGGTCGCCGAGCAGGATCGGGTTGTTCTTCGACCGGCGCGCCAGGATCTGCACGACGCGGGTCACCTCCTTCTCGCGGCCGATGACCGGGTCCGTGCGGTCTCTGCGCGCCTCCTCGCAGAGGTCCCTGGTGAGCTCGGCGAGGACCTTGGCCCCCTCGCCCGACGAGCCCGCCTTGCCTCCTCCTCCGCCGCCGGCGGCGGCCCTGGCGCGGCCGCCCCCGGGGGAGGAAGGGGAGGAGCTCGACCCCTCGGCGTCGCCCCTCAGCTTGTTCAGCGCGCGCTGCTTCAGCGCGTCGGGGTCCACGCCCAGCGCCGCGACCAGGGAGCGCGCGGCGCCGGCGCCCCCGGACCCGGCCGGGGTCGGGGCCGGCGAGGAGAGCAGCGCCGAGAGGACGTGCTCGGGCGAGACGTAGTTCATCCCGAGGCTTCTCGACTGCGCCGCGGCGGCCTCGAAGGTCCTCTTGGAGGGCCCGGAGAAGGCGAGCTCTGTGGGCTTGACGTCCTGTTGTTGTTGTTGGGGTTGGAGGAGTTAGAGAAGGGAGAGAGAGAAAGAGAAGAGAGGCGTGAGAGAGAGAGGGGGAGACGAGGAGGTTTCGACGCTGACGACGCTTTGTTTTTTTTCGAAAACGCTCGATTGATGGCTTCCAGTCAGCAATTTCGCGCGCCGACCCTTCGACCGACCCGCCCCCGTCTCGGCATCCCTCCGCGGCATGGCGCGAGCGACAATAGCACGAATCCGTGCCTCCCAAGATCAGAGAAAAAACAGAGAGAGAAAAACAGTCAGAGAAGAGAAAACAGGCGCAAAACTCACCGAACCGCCCGACGCCGCCGCCGAGCTGCTGCCGAGCCCCGACGCGCCGAGCGCCTCGGCCGCGGCGGCGCGGACGGCCTCGAGCGTCAGCGGCGCGAAGCCGAGGTACCCGGCCTTGTTCGCCGAAGAGCCGGTCTCCTCGCAGATGAGGCCCAGGAGCAGGTGCTCGGTGCAGACCTGTTGAGGGAGCGATTGTGTGTGTGTGAGAGAGAGGGGGGGGGGAGGCGTTGTCAGAGGGGACAAGGTGGGGGTTGGAGAGAAAGGAACCAAACCTCGTCTCGACGCCGCGCGGGCGTCTGTTTGCTGCTCTCTCTCTCTCGCCATCGTTGACGCCGAATGCGAAAAAAAAGGCAAAAAAAGCAAAGAGCTGGGGCAACGCCCTCCGAGGCCCTTGCGCTCATTCTCTTCCCAGCCCCCCTCGCTCAATCGTAACCGGATGAGTCGCTCTCGACGCCCGAGCGGGTGGAGCTCGGTCTCGCCGAGCGAGGAGGGCAAAAGACCACCGTCGGAGATGCGTTTTTCTCCGGCACCGGAGAAAAGCCCTCGCTTTCGCTCGGTTTCCCGCTTTGCTGTTGTCTCCCTTCGTCGTTCGGGGCACGGAGCTCCGAAATCAAGATGCTCTCGTGTCTCGCGCCCCCCTCTAACCACCCCAAACACAAAACACTACGCACATCGCTGGAACCCAGCGTCTTGGCCTCGGTCTGGGAGAGCATCACGGCCTTGATGGCGCGCTCGGTGAAGCGCTCAAACACCGCCCTGACGACGAGCGAGGAAGGTGGAGAGGAGCGCCGACGCGGCGCCGACGATGTCGTCGCCGGGGCCCCCCTGCCGGCGCGGAGGAGCGCCGCGGGCAGGGAAGACCCCCGCGCGCGCAGGGCGGCTCCAACGGAGGAAGCATGGCCCGCCGCCGCGACGACGCGGGCGGAGCGCGACGCGGAGGCGCGCGGCGGGGCGAAACCTCGCCCGGCTGGGGCATGCGGCGATGGCGCCGACAAAGGCAAAGCGGCATTCACGACAGACGAGGAAGAAGACGAGGACGAGGGCGCAGTGAGCCTCCTTCCTCCTCCTCCGAGCATCGCGCCAGATCGCATGGAGGGAATGGTTTTCTTGTGTGTCTTGCCTGTGGGCTGTAGAGGAGAAGGAGAGCGAGAGGGACGTCGATCGAAATGAAAAAGAAAGGGGTACGGGAGAAGAAAAGAAAGAAGCGGGAAGTTTTTTGGTTTTCTTTGAGAAAAGTGAAGAGAGTTTGAGAGTCTCTCTGAGAGAAAAAGTTGAAAACGACCTCGACAAGATATTTCTATTCTCCCCCCCCCCCCTCTCTCAATCTCTCTCCAAGAACTCAAAAAGACGAAAACGCACACGAGAGACGGAGCGATCGACTGATCCACCCACATGAAAAGTTACACAAAAGCGAGAGGGAGAAAATCACAGAGACAGAGGAAGACGAAGAAGATATTTCCTCCGCTTAGCTCCTAAGCGCCGCCGCTTCCTTGGAAGAGTGACAGGGACAGATTGACTCCGCCTCCGTCCTGCACCCCCGCGGCCGTCAGCGAGACGCGCACGGGGGAGAGAGAAGTCGCATAGACGGCAGCAGCAGCAGGAGCGGGAGCAACAGGAGGAGCAGCGGCAGCAGGAGGAGCAGCAGGAGCGCCGTCGACCTCCATCTTTGCTCCTCCCTCCTCTTTTGCGGCGGCAGCAGCAGCTCTCTCGGCCTCTTCCGCCTTGGCCCTCGCCGCCCTGGCCTCGTCCTCCTCGGCCTGCGCGCGCGCGAGCCACATTTTCTTGTGCTTGGGGATCGGCACGACGGCGCCGGGGGAGCCCGGCTCCTCGAGGGGCTGGAGAGGCTGCTGCTGCTCCTGTCGGCTCCCCCTCGCGGGGCCGAGGCTCCTCTCGCGGTCCGCGAGCGCGGCGGCGGCGAGCGCCTCGAAGCCCCCCGAGCCGCCGCTGTCGTCGCCGTCGTCGTCTTCATCCCGCTGCTGGTTGTTGTTGTTGTTGTTGTTGGGGGCCTCCTGTTGTTTTCGGCGCGGGGGAGCAAAAAGAGACAGCAGCAGGTGAGTTTGAATGGAGAAGGAGAAGAGGAAGGAAAGAAGATGAAGAAAAAGAAAGTCCTCAGTTCTCATAATCAGTATTTTTCTGCCCTTCAGCGACGCTCCCGTTTCCCCAGAGGGATACAGCAGCGGCGGCATTTGAAGCCGGGGGGAGGGACGTGGGAAGAAAGAGGCACGGAAGAACAGAAAAGAAGAAGAAGAAAGAAAGAAAGAAAGAAAAAAAGACGCGAAGCGCCCCCTTTTTTTCCTTTCCCCCTCCTTCGTTCTTCTTCATCCCTTGCTCCACACGCCCGTTCAAGAACGAGCTGCCTCGCAACTCCCCGCACCCCCCCCACCCCTGACCCCGTTTGCCACAGAGCAAGAAGGAGAAAAGGCAAGCAAGCAAGGAAAGAAGGAAAAAATCCCGCTTCCCTTGCCCACCGGCCTTTCCCCCCCCTTGACCTCTCTCAGGGAGCAAAAAAGGTTTGTTTTGCGTCACCGGACTAATTTTTGTTGAGGAAGAAAAAAATCGAAACTCACCATCGACGCCTTCCGCTTCTTGAGCCGTGCGCGCTCGCCACGCCTGTCCCTGGGGCGCTTGCCGTTTGCTCCTCCTCCGCGTCCCTCTCCGCCAGAGGAGCCGTCGCGCTGCTGCAAGTGGAGCTGCTGCTGCTCCTGCAGCTCGGCCTCGGCCTCGGCAGCCGCGGCCGCGGCAGCCGCGGCAGCCCTCCTCTCGACCGCCGCGTCGCCGACTGCGAGCCGCGCCCTGTCGTCGACGCGCCCGCCGTCGAGCCAGCGGTGAGGGGCAGTCGAGAGGTCGAGCCACTCCTCGTCGCCGGCGTCGTAGAGGATAAAGTGCTCCAGGCCGTTCCCGCCGTTTGCGCTTCCCGTCGCCGCCGTCGCCGCCGCGCCTCCTCCCGCTCCCTCTTTCTCGCGGGAACCGATCACGGTGCCGCAGTAGACCGCGCCGTCCCCGTCCCACTCGACCTCGAGCCTGCGCCCAAAGTCCCTCGAGTCCCTGTCCGGCCCGCGAGGGGAGGGGGGAGGCGCTCCCGAGGCACCGCCGAGGCCCGCGGCGGCCGCAGAGGCGGCGGCGGTGCCGGTCGCGTCGACCTCGAGTGCCGTTGCCGCCGCCTCGTCCAGGGGGTCCTCGCAGAGCTGCACCGGGGCCTGCTGCTTCGAGTGCTGGGGAGGCGGAGGGGGGAGGTGCGCGACGTGGAAGGCGTCCGCGGCGGCCGGGGCCGGGGCCGCGCGCTTGCGCGGGCGCCCGCGGGGCTTAGGGTTGGGGAGGGCCCGCTCTGCGACAGCGGGCTGCTGCTGCTGTTCGCCGGCGGGAGCGGTGGCGGCGGCGGCAGCGGCAGCCTCGAGAGGAGCAGCAGGAGCGGGCGCCGCAGCAGCGACACCAGCGAGGACCGCAGAAGCAGCAGCGTCGCCGATCTCCGGCGGCGGCGGCACGAAAGCCCCAGCCAAAGCAGCAGCTGAAGCGGCAGAAGCGGGAGGAAGGGGAGCGACAGCAGGTGCCGCCGCCGCCGCCGCCGCCGCCGAAGAGGAGCTCGCGCCGCCGCCGCCGCCCTTCTTCTTGCCGCCCTTCTCGACGATCAGCGTGCCCCTGCAGTTGGGAGCCCCGCACTTGCACTCGTAGCTCTTCCCGGATCCGCTGTTCGCTCCGTTCGTCGCGTCGAAGGCGTAGTCGTAGGCCAGCTCCTCCCCCGGGGCGATCTCCCGCAGGGTGAAGATGCCGACGCGCGGCTCGCCCGAGGCGGCGTCGGTCCAGACCTGCGCCTCGCAGTTCGGGGAACAGCTCGAGTTGAGCAGGCGGCCCAGGCTGCCCCTGTCCCGCGCGTCGATCGAGTGTTTATTATCCAGAGCCATGTAATAAACGTCGCGCAAACCCGCAGCGGCGGCCTCCTCGAGCCGGCGCTGGCACTCCGCGGTCGTGACGACCTCCCCCGCGTACTCCACGACAAACGCGCCCGCGGGGAGCGGCGCGAGGGCGCGCACGCCCCAGCCCTTCGCGCCCGTGGTGAACGCCTCGACGGCGGCCCGCCCCTGGGCCTGGAACTCCCTGTTGCGGCAGAGGTCGCCGCAGGGGCAGCTGCGCGGGTCGCAGCGGACGCGGGAGAGCGCGTTGAGGCAGGTCGCCGGGTCGCAGTCGAGCGAAGGGGCTCCCCCGCCCGCGCCGTTGGCGTGGGCGGCGTGCGCGCCCGAGAAGCGGGAGCCGGCGCCCTCGCGCGCCCTGCGGGGGGCTGCGGCGATGGACGCGGCGAGGGCGACGGAGGCGGCGTCGTCGTCGGGGGCGGCGGGAGCGGCGGGAGCAGCTGCTGCTGTTGTCGCTTCCGCTCCTGCTCCCGCTCCCGCCGCGGCGCCCTCATGTTCCGCCGCTGCCGCCGTCGCCGCTTCTTCGCTCTTCTCTCTCTTTGGCTGCTCCGCCGCGTCCTCGGCGGCAGGAGGAGCAGCAGCAGCATCAGCGCCAGAGGGAACGGCGGCGTCAGCGACGGCAGCATCGGAAACAGATACGGCAGCATCGGATGGAGGAGCGGCGGCGGCAGCGGCGACAGTCCCCTTCTCCTCCTCCTCCTTATGCTCGCTGTCGCCGCCGCCGATGCTCGCCCCTGGGCTCCTCCTCTCCTCCTTCTCCTTCTCCTCCTCCTTTGCGGCGGCCTCCTTCTCCTTCTCCTTCTCCCTCGCAGCAGTGAAAGCTTCCCTCTCCCTCTCCTCCCTGCTTCTGCTGGGAACGCAGCTGCACACCGCGACCTCGTCTTTTGGGAGCCGCCTCGGCCTCTCGGCGGGCAGCACCCAGAGGTTGCGCCGCAGCGACTCGTACTGCGGCTTTGCCCCTCCGCGGAAGCGCAGCGGCGGGGCGGCGCCGCCCTGCGCGAGGGCAAGCAGCGCTGCGGGAGGGGCGACGAACGAGGGGACGGCGGAGGACTTTTTGTTCGTCGCGGCGGTGCCACTTTCGGGGGCCGTCGCAGTATCGGAGGCGGCGGGAGCGGCGGCGGCAGCTGAAGCGGTAGGGACTGCTGCTGCTGCTGCTGTCGTCGTCGCCGTCGTCGTCGCAGCAGGGGCAGCGGTCGCCGCAGCTTTCGTCTGCTGCTGCTTGTTCGCGGCCGCGGCGGCGGCAGCCGCGGCGGTCGCCGGGTCGGCGCCGCCCGCCCTCGCGGCCTTGAGGGCGCGCTTCGCGAGCTCGCTGGGGCGAGGCGGGCGCGGGCCCTTCTTGACGGGCGGGACGGCAGCGGCGGCGGCGGGGGCAGGAGCAGCGGGAGCAGCAGAGGCAGCAAGAGGAGCGGCGGCAGCGGCAGCGACAGGAGCTGCTGCTGCTGCCTCTTCTTCTTTGCCCTCTCCTTCGCCCTCCTTCTTCGCCGCTTCCGCGCCGTCCTTGGCCTCGCCATCCTTCCCGGCCGCAGGCGCAGCCGGGGCAGCGGCGACTGCGGGGGCAGGCCTCTTGCGAGACCGAGCGGGATCGCTGGAAGCAGCAGCAGCGGCCGGAGCAGCAGCGGCGGAGGCGCTCTTTTTCGAAGCAGCAGCAGCCGTCGTCGCCGCCGCCGCCGCCGCGGTGGCCGCCGCGGTGGCGGCGGCCTTGCCGCTCCCGAACGCGTGGCCCCTCCACCACCCGACGGGCAGCACCCCCGGCCTCCCTCCCAGCACGTCGATCGCCTGCCTGACGGCCCGCACGAACGCTGCCCTGGCCGCGGCCCGGCGCACGCACCCGCGCTCGAGCCCGTCGCCCCACTCCAAGACGTCCGCGCACTCGTCTTTCAAAGAGCCCCCCCCGCTTCCGCCTCCCCCGGGGGTCCGCGCGTGCGGCAGCCAGGCGCGCTCCGCGGAGCCAAAGAAGACGACGCCCACGGAGTCGTCGTCTGCTGGAGCGGCAGCTGAAGAAGAAGAAGAGGCCTTGCCGCCGCCCCTGCTGCTGCTGCTCGCGCCTCCGGAGCCTCCGCCGCCGCCGCCGGCGCGCTTGCCCGCGGCCCTCGCGGCCTTGAGCGCTGGGTCAGCCGCGACGGACGCGCTCGGGACGACCTGCGCCGGCCAGAAGGGATAGCCCTTGACCCGGGCCCACACGACGCCGTGGCGGGACGCGGCGGAGACGACAGAGGGGGCGGACGCGGCCTCTGCGAGCGCGGCGGCCTCTGGCGATGGCGGCTTTGGCGCCGCCGCTGTGGCTGGAGCTCCGGCGGCCGTCGAGGAAGAGGGCTTCCCTCCTGCTGCCGCTGCCGCTGCTTTTTTGGCATTCGCAGCCGCAGCTGCCGCGGAAGTCGACGCTGCTGTGATCGCCGCCGTCGCAGCCGCCGCCGCGGCGCGGCTCTTTTTCGGAAGAGGCGCGGCGGCGGCGGCGGCAGCGGCGGCGGCGCGAGCCCTCGCCCTCGCCGCCGCAGCGGCTGCGGGGGGAGAGACATCGCGCGCAGCGAGCCTCGCCACGGTGTCCGCAGCTGGCGTGAGAGAGCGCGACCTGGAGCGCTTTTCGGGCTCGGTCGCCGGCGCTTCGTCCTCGGTGTTGTTGTTGTCGGTGGCGGTTGTTGCTCCCCCGGGCGGCAGGGAGGTGCTCCCCCCTGCCGCCGCGGTCGCCGTCGCCGCCGCCGTCGTCGTCGTCGCCGTCTTGCCTACATCGCCGCCGTCGCTGCCGGCTCGCTTCTTTTTCTCCGCGGTGGAGTCTACGTTCGCCTCTTTCTTCACTCCGGCACCTTCAGCGTGGCCTCCGCTCCTGGAACTCGGAAGGGTAGAGGCCGAGGCGTTTCCGTTGGCGAGGGGCGAGGGTGGCTTCGCCTGCGCCGCGGCAGCAGAAGTGGGACGAGCATCGCTGGCGGCGTCGCCGCAGCGAGCAGCGACATCGTCGCCGCCTCGCCGCCTCGCCGCTGCGGCCCCTGCCGCGTCGTTCCTCGCCGACGAGGGCCTGACCTGGGCCTCGCCGTCGTCACCTGGCGATGGAGCGACCTTGCCAGGCTCTCCCTGCGACGTCATCTCTCAAGAAAGAAACGAGGGTGCCGCAGGAGGACGAATGGAAAAAACTCGTCGATTGGAGAAGAGAAGTCCTCTCCGTTTCTCTTTTTCCTCTTCTTCTTCCAAAGTTTCTCTCTGTGCTGTCTCGTTCGCGGTGGTGCGAGAGGAGAGCACGGAGCGTGTGCTCGCGAACGAGAGAGAGTGAGAGAGAGAAAGAGAGCGCGCCTCTTTCGCGCGAAAAAACAAAGAAAGGCAGAGAGAGTTTGTCCTTTTCGGCGAAAAAAGTGAAGACTTTGAGAGTCTCGACGAGACGACGTCGTTCGCCCTCTTCTCTCTCTCTCGTTTCGACCTCTTCCACCTCCTTCTTGTAAACACCATCGATCTGCCTTCAGTTGCTCTTTACAGGCGCGTCTCATTACTCAGTCTCTCTCTCTCTCTCTCACAGTCTCTCTCTCTAGTCACAAACAGACATTCTCTCTCCGTTTTTCTCTCATGCCGCAAAGCGAGCGAGCGGGCGAGAGAAAAGTAGGGGGGGGAAGACAAGGGGAAAAACAGTTGGTTTTGGCCCTCTTCCTTTCCCCTCCTCTTTCACAAGCGCACCATCGCCATCGCTCCCATCGGAACCACGCGGAAGAAGAACGAGGAGGAACGAGCGCGCAATCCGCAAAAAAAAGAAAAAACCTAGAGGTTGGGCACGCGCTCGGCGGCGCGGACGACGGTCAGCAGGTTGTTGCCAAAGGGGTCGGCGATGTGCTTGGAGAAGTTGGTGTAGGGGCCCTCTCCCGTCACGAGGGACTGGATCCAGAAGCCGAGGATGGAGACTGTTTTTGCGAGGGGTGGGGTTGTGTGCGGTGGAGGTGTCAGCGAGTTTTTTCAATGAAAAAAAAAAAAACGTCAACCCCCCCCCCCCTCTCGCAACGTCTCTTCTTCCAAAAAAACATCTCTTACCCATGGCGAGGCGGCCGTTCTTGATCTCCTTGACCTTGAGCTCCTCGAACGTCTCCGGGTCGTCGGCCAGGCCCAGCGGGTCGAAGGGGCCTCCCGGGTAGAGCGGGTCGAGCCCGTCGAAGGCCGAAGAGTCGAACTTGCCGACGCCCGGGGAGTAGCCCGCGGGGCCCTCTCCCGTCGCGCGGAAGCGCTCGACGGCCGCGATCAGCGCCACGTTGATCGCTCCGACGGCGGCCAGGGGGAGCGGGTTGGTGATGATGCCCCAGGGCACGGCGAAGTAGGTCAGCGACCCGGCGTCGGCGAGCTCGAAGGGCGCCTCGAACCACGTCGCGCCGCGCAGCTCGGCGCCGTTCGCCTTGAGGCCCTCGGGGATGATCGAGCCGGCCGCGCCGAGCATGGCCCAGCGGGCGTGGATGAGCTCGGCGGCGCGGTACTTCTCGACGCCCTCGACGTCCTTGCCGAGGCCGAGGGGGTCGTAGCCGTAGCTGTTGTTATTGGAAGCGGAGGAAAGAGAGAGAGAAGAGAGAGAGAGAGAGAGAGAGAAGAGAGAGAGAGAGGAGTGAGAGAGAGACGAGAGGTGAGATAAGAAGGGGGTCGAGAGGAACGAAAGCCGAAGAAGAACGAGAGAGCAGCAGCAGCGCCGTCCTCGCGCCGCCGTTTTTCTTCTTGCTCAATTGCGCCTCTTGCTTTTCGCACGCAAGGCTGCGCCTTTTGCTCGATCCAAGCACGGGGCCGATGAGTGGACGCCGTGAAGCGACGAAAGGGGTAGGCTGCTGGGCGAGCAAAGGGCCACGACAGAGAGAGAGCAAGACGGAAAACAGTCGCTGCCGCCGCCGCTCGCTCGCCGCCTCTTTTGCTAGCTGCTGTCGATTGCTGCGGGTCGAGCAACAACTTCTGCCCCCGCGGGCTCGCGTTCTGCCCCTTCTCTTCACACTTACTCTCCCGCGAGGGTGCCGTTCAGGTACGAGGGGATCTCCGAGCGGTCGAGGAGGCCGCCGGGTAAGTAGAGGAGGCGGTCGGGGCCTGTTTTCGGAGGGTGGAATGAAAGGAGAGGGGGGAAAAGGGGTTGAGAGGTTGCGCAGGAAGGGATAGCAAAACAAGGAGGCTCTCCTCTCTACTCTTTTGCCAAGAGGGTCAAATTCGATCACGTCCCCCCCGCGCGCGACCCTCACCGTAGTACTTGGCCAGCGAGGGCTTGGCGGCGCCCGCGGACTTGGGGGCCGTCTTCGAACCAGCCGCCTTCTTGGAAGGGGCGGCCTTCTTCGCGGCCGCGTTGACGCGGAGGGACAGGGAGCGCTGCATTGTTGCTTTCTTTTGGTTTTTGTTTGACGAAAAAAGGAAAGAGAGGCTAGAGAGAAAACTTGTGATTATTTCCCCTTCGTCCTCCTCGGGGAATTTTTTTCTTCTTTTTTTCTTTCCTCTTTTTTCTTCGAACCCCGACCTCTCTCTCTCCCTCGCATTTTTCGTCGATGCCTCTCCGCGAGGAAGAGAGAGAAAGAGAGAGAGTCTCGCATTCATTTCATCACGTTCAATTGGTTTCACGGTAATTCTTGCAATTTCTTTTCACCTCAAGTTCTTTAAAAAAAAAATACTCAACAACAACAACAAAATGTCTCAGACGGCAACAGCTGCGGGAGCAGCAGCACCGTTCCCGTTCCCGCCAACCAGCGCCCCCAGTACCCCCTCGTCGAACGCCATCGCCCGGGGGAGCACCTCGACGTCCCCGTAGCTTTGTGACTGGGAGATGTCCACGAAGCCCCTCGAACGGAGCACCAGCACCTCGAAGAACCACCGCGCCGCGTCGAGCCTCGTCGCGCCGGCCGTGACGGCGTCGAGGGAAACGGGCCTTGCCGCCGCCAGGTCCCCGCGCGCCGCGTCGGAGCCCCACTCGCCCTGGAAGCGGTCGAGAGCGGCGCGAGTCCTGCGGGTGATGGCGGCGGAGTGGGCCGAGGAGGAGGAAGGGCCGGCGGCGGCGGCGGCGTTTTTGGTTCCGTCTTCTGCGCCGCCGCGCTCCTCCTCGCTCTCGCCGCTGTCGTTTTCGATGCCGCCAAAGCCTCCTCCGACATAGTCGTCCTCGTCGTCCTCGTTCTCGAAACCGCCCCCGCCGGCCCAGGCACCGCCGTCGCCGTCGTTGTAGCCCCCGTCGTTGAAGGGGCCGCCAGCGAGCTCTCCGTCCTCCCCAGCAGCAGCAGCGTTGTTCGCCCTCGGCTTCCTCGGCACCGCGGCCACGGGCGGCGGCGCGCACCGCACGACGGCGTCAAACAGCTCCGGCGCCATGAAGGGAGCGAACGTCGGCCTCGCCAGCAGCGCCCTCCCCCTGTCTGACCTCTCCTTCCTCGCCCGGGCGGCGGCGGCATTGGACACGAGCAGATCCGCCAGGGCGGCGCCGAACTCGTCAGCGCCGGCGCGCCCCGCGCCCGCCGCGGCCGGCGCGGCGGCGGCGGCGGAAGCCCTCATCAGGGGGCCCGGGTCCTGCAGCAGCCTGCGGATGTCGGCGTTCACCAGCTGCGTCCGGGGGGCGCCCGTCTCGGCGCCGACGTCGAGGCGCGGGCGCTTGCGGCGCAGCGGGCGGCCCCCGTTGGCGGCCGCGAGCAGGGCGGCGGTCCCGACGAGGGCCGGGGAGCCGTCGGCTCCGCCGTCGAGAGGCGTCGGGGGGAGGCCAGAGGGGGTGAGGCCCCCGCGGCCGCCCTCGTCGTCGTCGTCGCCGCCGAACCCGCCTCCGCCATCGTCGTCGTCGTCGTCGTAGTAGGGCGGGGGCTCCATCCCCTCCGTGAACATCTTGGTCGCCACGGACTGGTTCCCTCCGTCTGCCGCGCCTCCGTCGTCCCCAAAGAGCCCCGAGGCCGGCGGCAGGCGGTCGGGCAGCGCCGACGCGTCTCGCAGGGTCTCGACGTCCCCGTCGTCGACGAAGGTGGTGTCCGCGAAAGGGGCGCCGGCGGAGCCGGACAGCGCCCGCTCGATCTCGCGGCCGGAGAGGGCGAAGCGGACTCCCTGGCCCCCGGCAGAGGTCGGGTCAAACGCGCCGTTCCCCGCTCCCCCGCCGGGGTGCATCGACGAGGGCAGCAGCGTCGAGACCTCCTCGGCGATCAGGAAGGAGTCGCCCGTCAGGGAGAAGTTGGCAGCGCCGCCGAGCTCGATCGAGGCCGCGAAGGCGTCCAGGGCGCTGCTGTTCTGGCCTCCGCTGCCCCCGAAGAAGCGGCCGCCGCCGGCGACGCTCCCGCCCGCGTTGAGGGCGGCGACGATGTCGG
>Ga0315287_10002315_pt1 | contig 17982 bp, 18 predicted proteins | sample YL17G11_0_MG_FD_205037 | JGI IMG/M metagenome (GOLD analysis project Ga0315287, IMG submission 205037) | Sediment microbial communities from Yellowstone Lake, YNP, Wyoming, USA - YL17G11_0 | ecosystem: Environmental > Aquatic > Freshwater > Lake > Sediment | place: USA: Wyoming | collected...
TCTGGGTCACGCACGATGAGAAGCAGCAAGTCAGTCTCAGCAATCGGGTCATCAATATTGCCGGTGGGCGCATTCCATAAGCGTGCAGGCGAAAAGGACGTGACTTGTATCAATCCCTAACCTATCTGCAAGTCGCCTTGGCCGGTGCCCTCGTCCTCGTCAATGGTGCGTTATCCGCGCTCCTCCAGCTCAAACTCGGCAAGCAGCTGGCGATCGCTGCGGTGCGCATGGTGGTCCAGCTTCTGCTCGTGGGACTGGTCCTGCGCTTTGTGTTTGCCCATAGCTCGTGGTTTCTGGTGGCAGGGCTCATCGTCATCATGTCCGGACTCGCCACATCGGCGGCTGTGCAGAGACCAGACCGCGTCTATACTGGGATGTGGTGGGATGGACTGATGTCGGTGGTGCTCGGTGGTTGGACCATGGGCCTGTTTGCTGCGTTCGTCGTCCTTCGCGTGAATCCGTGGTATCAGCCACAGACCATCGTCCCCCTGATGGGCATGATTCTGGGCAACACGCTGACCGGTGTCTCGCTAGGGATCAACCACTTCACCGATTCCGTCGTTGGCGAACGCGATCAGATTGAGGCGATGCTTAGCCTCGGCGCTAGCCGGGCTGAAGCTGCACGTCCCGCGCTGAGTAAGGCAGTACGGACCGGAATGATTCCGACGATCAACGGCATGATGGTGGCTGGGATCGTCAGTCTGCCCGGCATGATGACTGGCCAGCTGCTGTCGGGCATCGATCCGGTCGAAGCCGTTAAGTATCAAATCGTCGTGATGTTTCTGATCGCATCCGGAGCCAGTCTGGCTACCGTCGCCGCGGCCTTGCTGGTCTATCGCCGCGTGTTTAGCGCTCGCCATCAGCTTCAGGGCTGGATGTTGCGCGAGCGCAGGAAGTGACGGCCGCGTAGGATGTGGGCATTCAATTTAGCGACGATCTGCTACCTGTGGTCTCATTAAAAAATCGGCATCGCGGCATAGTTAAGTGGATCGTAGGATCCGGTTGCCTTGTCCGACGGGGTACCACTTTCGAGATGATGTCGACTACAGCCAACCGTTCCCTCGAAGCAGCGAAACCACATCATCGTGTCGAAGTTTAAATGGTTCTGAGTCGCGAACTCCTTCGAACGTTCGATGAAATGCGGATAGGACTGTAGGACCTTGGCGTCCTTGTCCAAGATCTGCGTGAATTGGTAGCGAGTCCATTCCTTCTTTTCGGTCGCTCGGCTGATCGTAGCGACGATCTCGTCGACAAAGCGAAACAGCTTGGTGCGGCGTTCCCACACCAAAAAGTCTTGGCCAGGCACCTTTGGGCGTAGGTAAAAGTCAAAATAAGCCACACCATGAGATATCGCCGTGCGGAGTCCTGCGACCGTGACGTACGGGGTAATCGTTGCAAACTGCTGATCGGCCTTGCTGCAGCCGCCATCTTTCATGCCCCACTTAAGCTCCCGCTCGGCCTTGACATCGGTGGGGCAGTCAAGGAATTCGACTTCGTATTCAAAGCTAAACCGGTCGAACATTTGGTTCATCTTGTGGCTCACCGGCAGGTCCGACCAGGTGAACACCACAGGATCGTAGATCTTGAGCATGAAGTTCGCACCGACCTTGCTCGGGTAGATGCGGGTAAACTCAATAGTCCTGTCGGATAGGACCGTACCGTCCATGAACCAGGCCCCTTTTAGGGTCTCGGGCAGCAACTCGCCAGCCGCGTTGCCCAGAAGCAGGTCCTTATTGTTGCGATGATAGTCGACAAAGTTGAACGGATCACCATCCTTGAAGCTCATGAATTCGTACCAATAGCCGACTGTCTTGCCAGCGAATTGATTGGTTGCTTCGACGTTGGATCCGTCGGTCTTGCAAGATTGTGCCGATGCCGCCAATAGTCCACAAAACGCCGCAGCCGCGAGCTTCCGACCCATGCCGGCCTCCCATAGTTCACTTGGATGGTGATCAATAGGAAGATGTTATAGGTCCCGGAGACGCGAGGCAATACCGGCGAATCGCCGGCCGTGGCATAGGCGGGAACCTGTTGGTCCGCCGCCACCTGATCGGAATGACTTGCGATGTTGAAAACGGCCTACTTCGCAGTCGCCGTCGTATACATAAACTTAATCGTCGTCTCGGCCATATCTTTCACCGTCCGAGTCGCAATGGACGGTTGGCCATGGTCATCGACGGTGATGAGGGCGACGGTGAGAAGGTAGCCGACCCCATCGATGTCAAAGCCGGCCGTGAGTAACTGGTATTCCTTCATCGTCTCGACCGATTTTTTCAGCTGTGCGGTGTACATGTAGTAGCCTCCGCCCAAGTCGTATTGATCGATTTGGCTGACGTAGTCGGTCTTAATATTGAAGATAAAGAGGATGCTCTTGGTGGAGATGGTTTCGATCGTCCAGCCCCGCACCCAGCCCTTGTCTGGATTGGAGACTAGGGGCACCGAGGTGATCGGGCCAGGGGTGTCGCCTTGGTTCTTAACCAACTGGATGGCATTGGCGACGCTGCCTTGACTTAGTGCACCGGTGTCAAACTCGGTCTTAGAGGTGAACGGTAGACTCATGCCATCACCGAAGAAGGCGGTGACGGTGCCGGCAGAGTCACCGATGGGATCGATCATATGCATGTATGGCGAGCCGGTGCCGGAGTAAGCGTTGTTGACCAAGGTGTCGGTGAGCAGCGTCGTCGCCTTGCCACTGTTGCAGAGTTGCGCGAAAAGCTTGGCCATACCCTGCGCTTTAACGACGGAGGTCTGCGCCGCAGCGGTGCACCAGCCGTTGGCATTGGTGGTCGTCGGCCCGTTAGCGTCGTGAGTCTCAGTCTTTGGTTCGGCAGTGACCGGCGTTACGACTGATCCACCAGCGGTACTGCCATCGGCGGTCTTCGGCGCATCGCCCTGAGTCCCGGTGTCATTTCCCGGGTCCGCGGTAGGGCCGGGAGCCATGGGTCCGCCCGGCTTAGGTGCATTGGTGTTTCCCGCGGTGGTTGGCGACGAACTGCAACCCCATGTTGAAGCGAGCAGAAGCACCATGGAACGGAGGATCACCGGAGTTTTAACTTGCATCGCAGAACGCCTCCAACTGGTGCCGACCCCTATGGCCAACATGGTGTGTGCCTGTTCGAGAAACAGGCGAACAGGATTATAGCTCAAAACTTTAACTAAACCCAATTTATTAACATTTTAGTTATGAAAACAGTCATTTGTATATATCAATCGGCCTTGTTGCATAAATCCTGCTCTCCTGCCTTCCCGCTCTCCCAGTTGCGCGGAATAAAGCCGCTGCCCAAAAGCTGGGAGGACGGGAAGGCAGGAGAGCAGGATTTATGCAACAAAGCCGAGCGAATACTGCAAACATCTAAAATAATCGTTATTTATGTATATAATGATTCTATTTAATAGTTAATAAATTCATGCTCCGGAGAATCCTTGCAAGAATCGGTTACTATATTAGTTAGAGCATCATCATGCGCTAACTCACCCACGAGTTGGCTAGCCTGGCCTAGTGCTCGCTGATTTGATGCAACCACGCAGGGTTGGAGCCATCTGATGTTCAAACGGATCACCAGACGATTATTTCTAAATCGCAGCACGAAGATCGCTGCCACTGGCGCTATTCTCGGCGCGTGCAGAAGCACCGACCGTCCGTTTCGCGAGGATCATGCCTCTGCGGAGTTGGGTTTGACCGGGGGCAGTAGCGTCGCGACCTATGACTATATCGTCATCGGTTCTGGTGCCGGGGGCGGCCCGTTGGCCTGCAACTTAGCGAAGGCCGGCTATCAGGTGTTGCTTCTCGAGGCGGGGGATGATCAGTCAGCGACATTGACCTACCAAATTCCCGCGCTGAATGCTCAGGAGGCTGAGGAGCCCGATGCGAGTTGGCGATTCTTTGTCAAACACTACACCGATCCCAATCGGCAAAAGCAGGATGAAAAGTATTCTGCAAAGGACGGCGGCGTCTTTTATCCCCGTGCAGGAACGGTGGGTGGTTGCACAGCCCATAACGCGCTCATCACGGTGTATCCGCACGCCAGTGACTGGGACCATGTGGCTAACCTCACTGGTGACAAGTCATGGCTGGCCAAGAACATGCGTCCATACTTTGTGCGCCTAGAGCGCTGCGCCTATCTGAGCGGTGAGGCACTAAAGGGTCACGGCCTGAAGGGTTGGCTCGCCACTAAAACTTCCAACCCACTGCTGATTGCGGCAGACCGAGTGATCGTCGCGTCCATTTTTTCGGCCGCTTTGGTGTTCAACAAGGCCGCGTTTCACCCTTGACTCGTGGCTGCTGTTACAAATACAATACAAATTGTATTTGACGGAGACGGCTCATGGGCGCTAAAAAGCTATACCGATCCAAGATGGCTGCGAATGGCCAATTGGTCTTACCCAAGGAATTACGCGACGCTCTTGGATTAGCCGGCGGTGATGTCCTGATTATTCAGGCTGAGGATCAAGGCGACGGCCTGATCGAGGTCACCATTCAACGTCCACGCACCAGCTTTCGTGGTCTTATCGGCCAATGGGCCGGCAAGAAAGGTGCAAAGTCGGTCGGCGTCGATGATTGGAGCGATGATTTGAAGCGTCTGGATGATGAGGAGATGAAGTGATCCTCCTCGATTCATGCTCGATTCTGGAGATCCTGTTTGCAGGATCCGACGCGGTCGCTCTCGTGGATTTTTTGGACAAAGCGCAAGCCAAGGGGGCGCTGGTGATCCTACCGCCTTTGATTCGGCTGGAGTGCTCAGTCGTATCGGCGGTGAGATTTAAAGAAGGTAAGTTTATCAATCATGAAACACTGGCAGATGTTTTGTCGTCGATCGATGCCATTCGCACCGGCCCATTGGACAACGATTTGACCACTGAAATAACTGAAGCGGCAGCGCATATCAAAGCAGAACATGGCGCCAGCATGGTGGATTGTTACTTGATTGCAAACGCTATCTTGCGGCGGGCCGAAGTCTTGACCGCGGACGCCGAAATCATCGACTTTAGGCCAGCGCGGGCCAAAAAGCGACGAGTCGGTAAGCGATTCGCCGCGATGAGTTGGCGAGCGAGGTAGGCCACCAGGTGAGGTCGATCCACGAATCGGCGAATTCCCTTAAAAACACGGCGATTAGCTCCTGAACTAACCCTCATGCACGACCGCCCCACTGCTGCTTTAAGGACTTGAGCCCTCGCAGAGTCTGCGATAGGACAGTGATACCGGTAGGACAGCAGCAACATCGTGAAGGATCGTAAGGAGCACACGTGAGAGGAGATGCAACGGAAACTGTGGGCGAAGCCTTTCAGATCGACTTGCTGCGAACGGCTCGCGACAAATCTGTTGAAGTGATTCAGCGTGTGGCCGCCCACGTCCGTCCCGGCATGACCGAAGCAGATGTCAAAGAAGCGCTGCGAGCGGTTCAAACAGAGCTGGGCTCGACGAGTACTTGGCATCCACCGCAAATTCGCTTTGGTGTAAATACCTTGATGCCATTTGGGCAGAAGGGCCGTGACGACCTGCGTCTGCAGGAAGACGATATCTTCTTCCTCGATATAGGCCCGATTTTTGCTGGTCATGAAGGCGACGTCGGTCGCACCTTTGTCGTTGGCGATGATCCCGACATGAGGCGATGCTCAGTGGATGTTGAGGCTATTTGGCTAGAAGTACGGAATCACTGGCGCCAAGCAAAAGTCTCCGGTGCTGCGCTGTACGAGTTTGCCGCCGCATGTGCCAAGTCACGCGGCTGGCAGCTGGCCTTGGAGCAGGCAAATGGGCACCGTATTGCAGACTTCCCGCATGCGGTACGGAGTCGCGGTTCGATTGAGGCATTTCCGGATTGTCCGGCCTCAGACAGGTGGATCTTAGAGATTCAAATTCGCCATCCGACAAGGCCGATCGGGGCGTTTTACGAAGACTTGCTGAACTAGTCATGACGCAGCAATGGCAGCCTCCCGGCTGCGACCAGGGTAGCCTTCCATGGGTGCTTTGTCGGTTGGCGCCCTCGTCCGAACATGGGGGTGCCGGTGGGCTGCTTTCTGCGAGGGATGGACGAATCGCTTTTAAATGTCAAAGTTTTGTTTGGCTGGTGAGTGGAGGGCGCCCGGAGTTGAGTAATTGATGAGTTCTAGGTATCTTGAAGGAAGCTGTGCGAACCGATGACTCGCAACAAGGATGACGCCTCATGAAGCAACGGAATGCTTGTTTTTTGATATCGATTCTAGCGATGAGTGCTGCCTGCAAGTCGGAGACTAACGATCCCTCTTCGGGGCGCAGTTCAAATGCGGCGTCCGCGACTAGCGCCAATCAAGGTGGATCGCCGCAGCAAGGGAGCACCGGCAACGGTGTCTCGCCAGCCAGCTCAGATGCAGCGAAACAAGCGACCCCGTCCATGAGTCCTCCCGCCGCGTCGCCGCAGGTCGCTCCGTCGCCGGCAATACCGGCCGCTGCGACAGCGCCGGCAAGTCCCGGCGCTAGTCCGCAAAGCTGTACACCGGCAGTATCGGTGCATAGTGGTCAATGCGATTTTGATGCAAGTTGGAGCGATGTCGCCAGTATGTGCGCAGCCTTACCTGGCACGATCCCAGCCTCGGGATGTGCCTCACAGCAGCTAACGATGATTCAAAGTAGTTGCTGCCAGGCTGGAGCTGCCGCAGCCGCGACCGGCTCCGCGGCATCTGCGCAGAGTCAGTCTTCATCTAGTGGTGGGCAGGGCAACCTGTATTGGTCGGTCAGTTGCGGCAATGGCAGCAATTACAATCATGGTCCATTTGCCACGCTCCAGGCCTTGTGCGCTGACATGAAAAATAACGCTAGTCATTGTCCAGCCGAGTTCCAGGTAGCCTATAAGGCTCAAGGCTGTTCTTGAGCAGTGGTTTACGCTAACCCTGGTTCGTCTAAAATTCGACCGTGAGACTCCGTATCGGTAGATGTCCGCGGGGTCACGCGCCGACTTCTCCATAGGTCGTTTCCGTGGATTCACTAAAGAAGGGCGGCGATTACGCCGCGGTCGCCGACAGCAACGTCCTGTTTTTTCTTGCAGAAGACCAGTTTCACCACCGCCCAGACGAATTTCATTTATGCTACGCCCTGCGGCAAATTGATTCTGGAGCCGAGGCGATGCCCCAGCTCAGGGGTCAAATGCAGCTGCATTTTTTCGAGATTCCAAAGGCGGTCAAAAAGCTACGTGCTGGATGTTTTGATGATAGCAATCCAGTCCTCGGATATTGGCTTGGCTTTTTTAACTCACCGTCCGATCCGAAGATTAGGGAGGCGTGCATGACAAACCCTGCTTTAAAAGTGGCGATGGAAAGCCTCGAAGCCGTCTCGGCGGATAGAGAGGCGCGGGAGATTGCTCGTCTGCGCGAGAAGGCTCAGCATCACTGGGCTTCTGAGATTAACGGGGCAAGGCAAGAGGGTGGCTTTCAAGCTCAAGTCGAGTACACGGCTGGGCCGATCGCCACCAATGGCACCTATCAAATGACACTCGGGGCGCTGGCATTGCCGAATTGGTAGCCATGATAGGCCAGCTAGCGGGTGGCAAATACCTCTCTTACGAATTCAGGATGATCGATAAACGGGTTGCGATTACCCTGGACCTGCCACACCCGCTCGTTGCGGCGGCGCTCGCGATCATCGACCGGGTCCTGTTCGTGCCAGCGGATAAGAGTACTTAAATTGGCGAAGTAACCATGACCGTCCGCGTCCACACCGTTGCGTATCTGCGCGGGCAGATGCTCGACCAAACGCAGGTCAGGCTCCTTGGCGCGGTCACCCTGGTAGCGCACATCCATGTAAAACATCACCCGGGCAATATCGCCTTTGACCTCGTCGCGCGGTTCAAAAATGCCCAGGTCGCTGTCATAGCGGACGCCGGGCGCATCGGCCACCTCGCGACCTGCGGCTACTTCGCCAAAGTCCATGGAGCTGCGCGTAGAGTTGACCGTCACCTCGCAAGCCCTGAGGTGATGTAGATCGGTGTATGGAATCATATCGGCATGGGGAAAGCCACGCACCTTGGCCCAAATATGCTCGCGGTTCCAGCCTGCCGAAGTCCCATCCCCGGCTGCGGCCAGCGACTTTCCGCTGTAGATCATGATGACTCGATCTGGATGCTGGTCATCTTGATCAGTAAACTGTAATTTATTTAGCGTCTGATTGTAAGTAAGTCGCATGGCATCGCCAATGATCACATGCAGGCGAGACTTTAGCTCATGGCCGTTTAGCCCTTCGGTCCCTTCATAGTACTCTGCGCCACCGAGCACTCCGCCGCTAAACGTCGCAAGACTCCCCACTTTGCGACCGCACCCCTCTAGGATCGACGCGGTCACGACCATCGCTAGAAAGATCGTCACTGGCTTGGGCTGAGTCCTGAGGCGTGGCATTGGGAGTCTCCTAGGTTGGGGCGCCCATCCTGGCCATGCCTGGTCGTGAGCAGTTCGGTGTAAGCGCGGCCGTGTTTAGCCCAAATCCGAAAAGCCTGGCTATGATTTCCAGTAAATCACTGTAATATTAGTGCCGGTCCCGGTGGGATGGGCATCTGGTCTCCCTCCAAGGGGCTGCCACTCTCGTTTAGGCAACTCGCTTGATCGTGAATTTCGGCGGCGGGACTGTCAAGGAGATGCCATGAATCAGCGCACCCGCCTCCTCAATAAGTGCCTTAATGGTGCCTTCCTTCGTCAGCTCAGCAGCGAGGTAGATGAGCATCAGCTGAGCCACTGGAGGCGTCGGTTTTAGCGACCCATCGATATATTTGGTCACCGATCCCTTATGGACCTTCAAAATGCTGGCAAATTCAGTTTTCGAGACACCGAGCGTCAGCAAGATGCCGTAGATTTCATCGGCCGTGATAGATCCAGCGTCGCGGCGGCGCTCGACAAAGTCGATGACCCATTGCTTGGCGATTTCCCGATCCATCCGCTGAATTAGGTCGCCGGCGATGCCCGCCATCGGGACCTTCCTCGGGTCAATGTTTACGGCCTGACCTTTCTTCGCTGGGAAATCGTCGGGAACCATCACGGGAACACCTGTAAAGGTCGCTTCCCCTAGTTTCGAGACTTCGTGCCATTTCTTGGCGATAACGGTTTTCATCACTTCACCTTTCGATACGCGGAAATCACTAGGAGCATCTCGTTAGGGCTGCTGTCGAGCGGCTCGAATGTTATAACTAGCTCGCATGGCCTATCCGCCTCATCTTTGCAGAGTCACATGAATGAGTTGCTGACAGCAGCAGGCATCTTATTGTCCACCAATCGGCCGCGACCCTGGATGAGACCGATGATCACGCCGGCCGTAAACTTCCGCTCTGGATGGTCGAACAAAACATGGAAGGTGGGGATAATGCGCCGGTCGTCGCACCGGAGCGTGTCGAAGAGGGGTTTCGCGTTCCGTAACTTCAAGCCTACCTCCCGTAGCTAGTCATAGACCATTTGCTCTGAGTTGCCAATAGCAACTAAGTCCAAAATCGCATGTTACCATGGGGGGAGGGAGGCGACCCAACGACTTACATAAGTAGTTGGTGATGCGCGTGATCTGCGCACCCATGGTAGCATGCAAGCTCACCAATCCCCAGAGTGTTTGCCGCCGTTTGCTTGGCGGTCAGGGACGAGTTGCTGTTTCATCGCCGCATAGCAAGGGGTCATGGTTTCGGACCACTTGTCATGGTCGTTCGGGTCGCATTCGTACTTCGCTAAATCGCACTCGTCTTTGATGGTGTAAAGTTTTTTACATGACTTTTTCAATTCAGGACAAGCGCAGCCAGGATGACCACCAAGAAGGTTGATGCTTGATTCACGGCCACGGCGACAAGACCTTGATGCCCAGACCGTAGAAGCCACCGTACACGGCGTGGTTAAAGCTAGCGTGAAAGTCACCCATGCCATCGACGCTGCCCGGATAGAATTTGGACCCGCGACCACCGCCGGCGACCTCGTTCTCCGTGAAGACCGACAGGGCACCGCGACCAAAGCGCCAGAACACGATCTCCAGGGCGACAAAACCGGTGAAGATGCTATTGGACGAGGAGACGACAGCGACGTTTTCCTTTTTGCCGTTGACGGTGACATTGCCAAAGGCCATCTGGGCGGCGGGTCCGAGCGAAATAAGTAGATCGGGCCAGGTGTCAGCCGGCGTGATGCCGAATTGGATGTAGGGTTTGATCACCGCGGCGCCGAGGTTGAACTTGAGCTGCCGCAGCGGCAGGCCAACGGAACGGTCGCGCTCCAGGTCCTTACTTGACCGGGCCCCCTCGAGGTAGCGCAGGCCAAAGCCGATATCCGGGCGAAAGTAAAAGAGTCCCTGGCGTTTGAATTGCTGCGTAATGACGATGCCATAGCCGCTGCCGCCGCCGCCGCGCATCGTCGCTGTGCAGATTTGTTTGGTCGGGTGGTTGGATTCGGTCGTGCATGTATCCGTTGGGGTGGCTTGCGGCTTATCGATCTCGTAGCTAGCGTCGATGTAGTCAAAGGAACTCGTATAGTCGATGCCGTACTGATAGCCAGCGAGGTAGCTGGCGATTTCTGCGAAGAAGGCCTGAGCTGGCGCCGCTGGCAGCAACATCAGCCCGACGGCCAAGGGCTGGACCAGGCGCCGCAAGGCGCGCTTGAGGACGGCGTAAGCTTCCACGGTGACTCCTAAAATAAACGAACCCAGGAGAGGTATCGGCCACAGGACATATGGCTTTAATCGAGCTAGACTAAAGGTTGCGGACTTCGGTGGCTTTTTGACCGTCCTTGGGTATGATTGGGCGGTTGGCGGCCGCCACCCCCCCACGCAATGCGGCGCCACTCATCCCCACGCTCACCCTTTTTGCTTTTGGACCAACGATGGCATCAGAGCCTAAATCCAAGTACGAACCGGCTTTTTTAATCTCCGCCTACCAGGATATGCTGTTCTACCGGCGCTTTGAGGAGCGGGTTAACCAGGCCTATCAAAAGGGTAAATTCGCCGGATTTTGCCATTTACACATCGGTCAGGAGGCCGTCTGTGTCGGTGTGCAAAAGGCGCTGCGACCGACGGACTATGTGATCTCCGGCTACCGCTCGCACACCCAGGCGATCGCCAAGGGCATCGACCCCAAGGCGGTCTTGGCCGAGCTGTTTGGCAAGAAAGCCGGTGCGGTCGGGGGCAAGGGCGGGTCGATGCATATGTTCAGCAAGGAACATCGCTTCCTTGGTGGGCACGGCATCGTCGGGGGCCAGTGTCCGATCGCGGCTGGTGTGGCCTTTGCCATCAAGTACGACGAGAAGGACGACATCATCGTCTGCTACCTCGGCGACGGTGCGACCAACCAGGGGCAGTTCTTCGAAGCGATGAATATGGCGGCGACCTGGAACCTCCCGGTGCTCTATATCATCGAAAACAATCAGTACGGGATGGGCACCGACTATCACCGGGTGACCAGCGTTGATCGCTTGTCCAAGCGCGCCTTGGCTTTTGACATGGATCATTCCGAGGTCGACGGCATGGAGGTCCTCAAGGTCCATGAGCACGTCTCCGGCATCGTCGCCAAGATGCGCAAAAAGCCCCGGCCTTACCTGCTTGAGGTGCTGACCTATCGCTACCGCGGGCATTCGGTCTCCGATCCAGCCGCCTACCGGACCAAGGAGGAGGTGGCGAAGTTTCAGCAGCGCGATCCGATCCTGCAGCTCGCTGAGGTCCTCAAGAAGCAGAAGATCGCCACCGAGGATGAGCTGAAGGCCTGGGATAAAGCGGTTAAAGAACGCACCGCCGCCATCGAGGACTTTGCCGATGCCGCGCCCAAGCCCGAGGTCTCCGACCTGTGGCTCCACGTGCTGGCAGATTGAACGCATCACCAACTTTTTGCAGTTTAGGATAGGGACGATATGGCACTGATCCAATTCCGTGAGGCACTCGGTCAAGCGATGGCCGAGGAAATGGCGCGAGACGACCGGATCTTTTTGCTCGGCGAGGAAGTCGCCCAGTATAACGGCGCTTACAAGGTCTCGAAGGGACTGCTGGACCGTTTTGGCGCCAAGCGGGTCATCGATTCGCCGATCTCTGAGGCTGGGTTCGCCGGGTTGGGCGTCGGCGCAGCGATGGCTGGCCTACGGCCGATCATCGAAATGATGACGTGGAACTTCGGCCTCCAGGGCTTTGACCAGATCATCAATCACGCCGCCAAGATGCTGTACATGTCGAACGGCCAGTTCAATATCCCGATCGTCTTTCGCGGCCCCAACGGCGCCGCGCATATGCTCGGCTCCCAGCATTCGCAGAACTTTGACGCGATGTTGACCAACGTGCCCGGCATGAAGGTGATCTCGCCAGCGACCCCCTACGATGCCAAGGGCCTGCTCAAATCGGCGATCCGCGACAACAACCCGGTCATCTTCCTCGAAAGCGAGATGATGTACGCGCTGAAAGGCGAGGTTCCGGACGAAGAGTACCTGATCCCGATCGGCGTCGGTGACATCAAGCGCCCGGGCAATGACGTCACCCTGATCGCCTGGAACAAGATGCTGCATGTCGCCGTCGATGCGGCCAAGGAGCTTGAGGCCCAAGGCATCGATGCTGAGGTGCTCGATCCGCGCACGCTCCAGCCGCTGGACGAGGCGCTGATCTTTGCCTCGGTGCGCAAGACCCATCGCCTGGTGATCATCGATGAAGGCTGGGATTTTGCCGCCACGAGCGCGCAGATTGCCGACCGGGTGCAGCGTGAATGCTTTGATGACCTTGACGCGCCGGTGGTGCGCGTCAACTCCCTGTTCGTGCCGATGCCCTACGCCGAGGAGCTGGAGGCCGCCGTCCTGCCGTCGGTCGGCCGCATCGTCCAGGCTGTCAAAGATGTCTTGTACGTCGGCAATTGATCACTTTTTGGACCTGTGCAACCGGAGGCGACCAACGTGGCTCATATCATCGAAATGCCCAAACTCAGCGACACGATGGAAGAAGGCGGCATCGCCACGTGGCTGAAAAAAGAAGGCGACGCCGTCAAAGAAGGCGAGGCCCTGGTCGAGATCGAGACCGACAAAGCCACACAGGAGTATGAGTCGCCGGAGGAGGGTATCCTCCTTAAAATCTTGGTCCCTGCGGGTAAGAGTGTCGGTCTGCGCACGCCGATCGCGGTCATCGGTGAAAAAGGCGAGAAGATTCCGGATCTCGCAGCTCCTGCTGCGCCGGCTCCGGTTAAGGCAGGGGCGGCACCGGCCGCTGCGCCACAGGCTCCCGCCAAAGCCGCCGCCGTCGCTGCGCCGCAACCCGCAGCGGCAGCCCCAGTCGCTGCAGCGCCTGCAGCCACCGGTGGCCGCGTCAAATCCTCACCGTTGGCGCGTAAGGTCGCGGCCGACCGTGGCATCGACCTCGGCGCTGTCGCCGGCTCTGGCCCTGGTGGCCGCGTCGTCGTGCGGGATGTCGAGCAAGCGAAAGCTGGGTCGAGTGTTGGCGCAGTGACTGCTGGTGCGCAACCAGCAGGGACGATCACTGCATCCGGCACCAGCGTGCCGGTGTCGATGATGCGCAAAACCATCGCCAAGCGCCTCCTTGCGGCGAAGAACGACGCACCGCATTTCTATCTCACGGTCTCGGCCAACGTCGGCAAGCTGGAAGACTGGCGCCAGCAGTTGAACAAGGCCGCCGCCAAAGAGGCGAAACCCGGGTCGACACCGACCAAGGTCAGCCTCAACGACGGCGTCATCTTGGCCGTGTCGCGCGCCTTGCGGCGCCATCCGATGGTCAACGCGTCGTGGCAAGGTGACACCATCCTGCTGCACAACCAAGTACATGTCGCGGTCGCCGTGGCCTTGCCGGAAGGCTTGGTCACGCCGGTGATTCGCAACTCCGACCAGCTTGGCGTGCGCGAGATCGCGGCGCAGTCGCGTGAGCTAGCCGGCAAGGCTAAGGCCGGCGGCCTGAGCAACGACGCTTACCAGGGTGGCACCTTTACGATCTCCAATCTCGGCATGTTTGGGATCGAGGAGTTTACCGCCATCATCAATCCGCCACAGGCGGCGATCCTGGCGGTGGGAGCCGCCATCTTGACGCCGTGGGTCGATGATCACCAACGGGTGGTGGTGCAAAACCGCATGAAGATGACGCTGTCGTGCGACCACCGCGTCGTCGACGGTGCCCTTGGCGCGCAGTTCCTGCAGACCTTGGTGGCCTATCTCGAAGATCCTTTGGCGATGCTGGCGGGTTGAATATGCGTGGAGTCTATGCCCTTGCCTGTGCCTTTGCAGCGATCTCCCTGGTCCAGCTCACGAGTGGCTGCCGCACCGGGGGGACGCCGTCTGGCACCGAGGTGCAGTCTGCAGTGGATAAGCCGTCGGCGCAGCCAGCTGCCCAGGTCCCGGCGGTGCAGTCCGTCGTCCCAGAGGCACCGTCCATCCCCATGGATAGCCAGCCTGTGACCTTGATCTCCGGCTTTAACCTGCGCGGTGCCGACCAATGCGTCGCGCTCAAGCTAGCGCCTGACGTGGCCTGCATTCCTCGGACGGAACCCTTGCAGGCCGCCTGTGCCAAGAACAAGGGCGAGATTTTGCGCTGTGATGATTGCCGCCTGTTGTGCTCCAAGCCGGTGGCGGCAAAAGCCCGGTCGCGCTAAACCAAGATCTGTAAGAAGATCTCAAGGGTGCGGCAAAGATTCCGTAGAAACCGGCATATCAGGCTGCTAGACTGTGTGGGTCACCCGCTTAATAGGAAGGGGTTTACCCTGCGTGTAGCGCCGAACGTCAAGCGGGTTATCATCGCCGTATTGCTGGCGTTGGCGACGATCGCTGCGATTCTCGTTTACCGCGAGTTCGATAGCTGTCAACTGCAGTCGCTGTACTTTGCCGGCAAGGCCAAAGACCTGAAGTTCCACCTCGGCAAGGGGCCGAGTAAAAAGATCGCCTTTCCAGAAAACGGTCCTTACGATCAGCGCCTCGGCTATTCCTTGATTCCTGGAATCATCGAGCGCGTCACCAAACGTGGTTACAGTATCGTCGCCCAGGCGCGACTGTCGCCCTTGCATTATAGCTTGGTGAAAAAAGGCGCGATCTACCCCATCTATAAAGAGAAGGCGCAGGCCGGTCTGACCATCCTCGACAGCAGCGGCAAGCCGCTCTTTTCGGCGCTCTATCCGCAGCTCATCTACGAAAACTTCGAATCGATCCCGCAGTCCATCGTCCAGACCCTGCTGGTGATCGAAAACCGCGACCTGCTCGATCCGCGCTACCCATGGAAGAACCCGACCTTGGAATGGAGCCGCCTGCTCCGAGCGGTCTTCGACAACATCATCGCCCGCTTCATTCCGAGCCATGAGAGTCCCGGCGGCAGTACCTTGGCGACGCAGATTGAGAAGTATCGCCATTCGCCTGAGGGGCGCACCGCATCGCCTCGGGAAAAGCTGATCCAGATGGTCTCCGCCACCCTGCGCGCCTACCAGGACGGTCGCAACACGATGGGAGCAAGGCAGCGCGTCATCACCGACTATATCAACTCCGTCCCACTGGGCGCTATTCCCGGTGCTGGTGAGATCCGTGGTATCGGTCACGGCCTGGTCGCCTGGCACGGCGCCAGCTTCTCCCAGGTCAATGAACTGCTTGCCGATATCAACTCACCGGTGGCTGATCCGGCGCTGCTCAAGGCGAAGGCTTTGGCCTACAAAGAGGTCATGAGCCTGTTTTTGGCGCAGCGCCGCCCGGCTTACTACCTGGTGCAAAACCGTGACGATCTCAAGGGGCTGACGGACCATCATCTGGCGTTGATGGTCAAGGCAGGCGTCATCACTCCCGCATTTAAGGATGCTGTTGACCAGGCCGAGCTGAGCTTTCGCAGTGGCAATATCATCTTTCAGCCCGAGCGCCTGAACTTTGTCGAACGTAAAGCGGCCAATGCGGTGCGCGTGCACCTCCTAAACTACTTTGGTTTTGATCGCCTCTATACCCTCGACCGCCTCGACCTCAAAGTCACCTCGACCATCGACTACGAGACGCAAAAGGACGTGCAAGCGACCCTGACCAAACTCAAAGATCCCGCCTTTGCCAAAGCCAACGGCTTAATGGATCATCGTCTACTCGCCAAAGGCAACCCCGCCGAGGTTATCTACAGCGTGACCCTGCGTGAGAAGGTCGGTGATACCAACCTGCTGCGGGTTCAGGCCGATAACGTCGATGGACCGTTTAATGTCAGCGAAGGCGGTAAGCTCGAACTAGGCTCCACCGCCAAGCTGCGCACCACGATCACCTATCTTGAGATCATCGAAGAGTTATGGCAACGCTTGCGCGAGTTGAGTCCAGAAGCTCTTGACCAAGAGGCGGCAAAGGCCGCCGCAAGCGACCATCTGACGGTCTGGGCCTGCCAGTGGCTGCGTGGTAAGGCCCTCGATGACAGGATGCTGCGGCCGATGCTCGAAGCGGCCCTGGATCGCAACTACTCCGGCAATCCGAACGAGGCCTTTATCACCGGCGGCGGCATTCACCGCTTTAGCAACTTCGATCATACCGAGGACGGTCCAGCCTACACCGTGCGCGAAGCGATCCGCAGGTCGATCAATTTGTCGTTTATACGCATCATCCGCGATGTCGCCGCCTACTACACCGCGCAAATTCCACATCAGCAGGAGATTCTCACAGATTTCAATAGTCCCTACCGCCAGGAGTACTTGACGCGCTTTGCCAATAAAGAGGGCCGTGAGTTTCTCGGTCACTTCTTTCTGCGCTACCGCGGCCTGACTGGCGAGGATGTGCTAGAGGCGCTGCTAGCGCACGCAAGAAAGACGCCCAAGCACTTAGCGGCGATCCTCGCCGTGGTCAAGCCCGAGGCCAGCTTGGCCGACTACACCCAGTTTCTTGCGCGCGTGTTGCCGCAGCATAAACTTAACGACCGTGTCATCGCCAGCCTCTACAAAGCAACCCACCTAGACACCTTGTCGCTCCAGGATAAGGGCTACATCGCCGGGATGCACCCGCTGGAGCTATGGCTAGTGGCTTATCTGTACCGCCAACCCAAAGCCACCTATTCGCAGATGCTCACCGCCAGTGGTGCGGCGCGTTTGGAAGCCTACCAATGGTTGTTTAACTCGCGAGAGAAGCTAAAGCAGGATCGACGCATCAAGATCATGCTCGAACAGGAAGCCTTTCAAAAGATTCACGCGCACTGGCAAAAGCTGGGCTATCCCTTCGCCACCTTGGTGCCAACCTTCGCGACGGCACTCGGCAGCTCTGGCGATAAGCCGATCGCTCTTGCCGACCTGATGAGCATCATCGTCGGTGGCGGGATGCAGTTGACCAACACCCGCGTCACGGAAATGGACTTCGCCGTACGCACGCCGTTTGAGACGCGCTTTCGCGCCAAGATCGACCCGGGCCAGAGGGTGCTCTCGACGGAGATCGCCGCGGCCGTCCATGATGCGATCCGGGAGGTGGTGGACTCTGGCACTGCGGTGCGGGTGAAGGGTGCGTTTAAGGCGCCCGACGGCACGCCACTTCCCGTCGGTGGCAAAACCGGAACCGGTGACAACCGCTACTCGATCTTCGCGCCAGGCGGGCGGGTGATTGAGTCAAAGGCGATGAGTCGCACCGCCACCTTTGTGTTTTACATCGGCGAGCGCTTCTTCGGCACCATCACCGCTTATGTGCCGAATGGATCAGCTGAGGACTTCAATTTTACCAGTGCGCTGCCGGTGCAGATTTTAAAGATCTTGGCGCCGAAGCTGCTGCCGCTGATCAATCGCCAGGAGCTGGCCACGGCCCATGCGGTGCCTCTGGATTTGGTGCCCGTCGGAGCGGCGGGCCAAGGTGGAGGCATTGGGGAAGGCGACGACGCCGAGCCAGAGAATCCGTTTGCGGTGCCGGAGCATAGTTTGTTGCTAGTGCCTCCGGCGGCATCAGGAACGGATCAGTCGAAGTAACTTATTTATGGACTGTCCCTTACCGGTTCATTGAACCTCCCCTCCCTAAAGGAAGGGGATTCTTGAAGCATCGGACGTGACCGCATTCCGTACCTGTCTCGCTGGCTTTCGCTGGCGAGGTTTCGCGGACTCTAGGTCGGCCCTACTACCACTTTTC
>Ga0315287_10002316_pt1 | contig 17982 bp, 14 predicted proteins | sample YL17G11_0_MG_FD_205037 | JGI IMG/M metagenome (GOLD analysis project Ga0315287, IMG submission 205037) | Sediment microbial communities from Yellowstone Lake, YNP, Wyoming, USA - YL17G11_0 | ecosystem: Environmental > Aquatic > Freshwater > Lake > Sediment | place: USA: Wyoming | collected...
GCGTCGATCCGGCCGACTCCCGGCCCGAGGCGGAGCGCCTCGGCGCGGTGCTCGTGTCCGCCCTGGATCGATCGACGCTCCGCCCGCTGCTCGAGCGCGTGGAGGAAAAGCTCTGGGCGCGCGGCGGAACGCGCTGAGATTGTTCCCTACAGCTGGTAGTCGTAGGCGCCGATGTCCGCGGCGACGTCCGGGAGCCCGGCGTCGGCGATGTCGATCCAGTCGTGGCCGTCCGCGTCCTCGTCCGGGGACTCGGAATCGTCCGCCTGGTCGATGCACGGCGATCCGGCCTGGAGGTGGTAGTCGCCGTAGCTCCACTCGTCGTCGCTCGCGTCGTCCGGCGTGCCCGGATCGATCCACGTGCCCGGCGCCGTGAACATGGGATCCACGTCGATAATCTGGATCCCCGGGTCGTAGCCGCCCTGCACGTCGCAGTAGGCGACCTCGGTATCGCTCCCCTTCTCGTCGTAGATCTCGGTGCCGAAATCGCCGTACGCGATGTCGTTGAAGAGATCTACCTCGGACAGATCCGCGTTGAACACGCCGGCCGCGATCTCCGACGCGCGGTTGCCGTGGAACACCGTGTTCACGTACGTCGCGACGGCCCGCTCGCCGTTGAACGCCCCGCCGCCGCGCTCTCCGCTGTTCCCCGTGATCAGGTTGTTGGCGAAGCGCGGGAAGTCGAGCTGGACGAAGACGCCGCCGCCGTCCCGGCCCGCGGTGTTCGCCGCGATCAGGCTCGCCTCGACGGCGCTGTCGCTCCAGGAGAGGTGCATGCCGCCCCCGTCGTCGGCCGCGCTGTTCCCGACGATCCGCGAGCCCGAGATCTCGTACGGCATGCGGAAGCTGTGCAACCCGCCGCCGCTCCCGTAGGCCTTGTTGCCCCGCACGACCGCGCCCTCGAGCTTCGCCGAGCCGCGCTCGCCCGAGACGCCGCCGCCGTCGCCGGCCGCGGTGTTGTCCACGACCATCGAGCCGATCAGCTCCGGGTGGCAGTTCTCCACGAACACGCCGCCGCCGTCGGTCTGCGCGGTGTTGCTCTCGATGGAGGTGTTGTCGAACGTCGGGTAGCAGTCGCCGTACACCGACTTCAGGTAGACCCCGCCGCCCTTGGCCGTCGACGCGTTGTGCAGGATCACGACGTCGACGAACTCGGCCCCGCCGTTGAGCACGAACACCGCGCCCCCGTTCTCGGCCGTGTTCTCCTCGAGCAGGCAGTCCTCGAGCCGCGGGTTGTCGTCTTCCGGGCCGTTGTCGTACAGGAACACGGCGCCGCCGTCGATGGCGCGGTTGCCGCGGAACGTGCAGTTGCGGACGATCGTGTTCGTGGCGTTCGAGTACAGGCCGCCGCCGCGATGGTGCGGGGTGGCGCCGGTCGCGAGGCCGCCGGTGATGGTGAACCCGTCGAGCTCGCCGCGCTCGGCGCCCATCACGACATGATACGACGCGTTCAACTCAAGCTCGTCGCGCCCGTCGAGGATCGTTTCGTGCGCCTCGATGTCGCGCTCGTCGCGGTCGAGCTCGTCGCCCCGGAAGCCGCCGTAGACCTGCACGTCGGTGCGCAGATAGAACGTGTCGGTGAACGCGGCGACGTAGGATCGGTACGTGCCCTCGGCCACCCACACCTCGCAGCCCCCGAGGGCCTGCGCCGCGGCGTACGCCGACTCGATGCCGTCCTGGAGGTTCGTGAACGCGTCCTCCCAGCTCGTGCCGCAGATCGTCGCCGTCGATTCCCAATCGACGTAACGGATGCAACGGTCGAGATCGTCCGTGTAGTCGTCGGGACAGATATCCGTGTCCCCGTCGGTATCCATGTCACCGTCCCCGTCCGAACCGGTTTCCGTGTCCGTGTCGGTGTCGGTTTCGCTGTCCGTATCCCAATCCAATTCGAAGAAGGGGTACGTATGATTGCGGTCCGAGCACCCCACACCGGCCCCGAGGAGCAATGCGCCGGCCAGGAAAAACGCCTTTGAAATCGCCGTTGTTCTCATGTTCGAACGCCTACCCGCCGTTCGTGCTGGGGATTGCTGTCCCCGGCAGAGACCAGTATTAGCAAGTCGTATGCCACGTGCAACAACCCGCCGCGGTCATGGTATGCTGTGCCCCATGCGGCTCCTGCAGCTCGGCGCATCCTTCCTCCTCGCGGCAGCGCTCCTCGCGACCTTCGGCCCTGATGCTGCGCGCGCGGACAGCGACGCCGTTTGGCCGCAGCCCGCGTTCGTCGAGCTGCCCCTCACGTCGGACGGCGGCCACCTCATCGAAGGTACCGCGGCGGCCCCGAAATGGACCTGGCACGCCAAGATCGACACCCGCTGGCTGTACGGCGTCGGGATCGCGGATCGGGCGCACCAGACCCGCGCGGACCTCGCGTTCGGGCTGGGGCTGCCGGCCCGGCTGGAGGCGGACCTCGCGCTCCCGGTCGGAGTCACGGTCGGGGCGCACGCGGCGCGCGGCGACGAATTCGAGCTCGTCGGCATGGGCGACGACGGCGCGGGAATCGGCGATCTGCGGGCCGCGCTGCAGTGGTGCGCCCTGTCCGCGGAGTCGGGCGGATTCGGGCTTCTATTCGGTGCCGCCGCGATCGTGCCCACCGGGAGCCACGACCGGCTCCTCGGCGAGGGCGGCTTCGGAGGCGAGGCGCTCGCGTCGTTCGCGCTGCAGGTGCTCAGCACGCGCGTCGGGCTGAACCTGGGGTACCGGATCCGGCCCGAGCACGCGGCGCCCGGCTCGCGGTTCGAGCAGGACGACGACGTGTTCTGGCGGTTCGGAATCCGCGTGCCGCGCGAGAACGACGTGGCGTGGTCGATCGAGGCCGCCGGCGCGATCGGGGTGGCCACTGGCGAGCTGCCCGACGCGGGCTCCCGCCCGGTGTGGCTGGGCGGCGGCTTCGACCTCCCGCTCAGCGTGCGCCACAGGTTCGGCCTGTTCGCGGGCTTCGGCTTCGGCGAGGTCGCGCCGCTGTTCACGATCGCCGCGCGGCTCACGTTCGTGCCGGTGCTCAGGGACGAGGACGCGGACGGCCTGAGCGGCTCCGGAGACCAGTGCCCGCTGCTCCCCGAGGACCCGGACGGCTTCGAGGATACGGACGGGTGCCCGGACGGCGACAACGACCGGGACGGGTTCCCGGACGACGACGACGCGTGCCCGAACGGCGCGGCCGGGGCGGAGTCCGAGGACGGGTGTTGACGCAGGGACAAGGCATGGACCAACGCGTGCTCATCGTCGACTGCTCCATCTACCCCGACATCTACAGGCCGGCCGAGCACTGGCGGCCGCTGCTCGGCGGCGTGCCGTCCGACGCGGTGCACCTGCCGTCGGGGCGCGCGGCGCCCGACCTCGCGGCGTACACGCACGTCGTGCTCACCGGCTCAGAGGCGTCGATCGTGAGGCCCGAGCCCTGGTACGAGGTCGAGGCCGACCTCGTGCGCCGCGCGGCGGGGCTCGGCAAGGCGGTGCTCGGCAGCTGCTTCGGCCACCAGATGCTCGCCCTGGCCCTGTCCGGTCCGCGCCACGTGCGCGCGTCCGCCACGCCCGAGCTCGGGTGGGCCGCGGTCGACGCCGTCGCCCCGGACCCGCTGCTCGACGGGCTGCCCAACCCGTTCCACGCCTTCGTCGCGCACTTCGACGAGGTGAGTGATCCGCCCGCTCCGTGGCGCGTCCTCGCGCGGAGCTCCGGCTGCGCCGTGCAGGTGATGCGCTACGGCGGCGCGTCGATCTGGGGCGTACAGGCGCACCCGGAGATCGATCCCGAGACCGGCCGCGCCCTGCTCGCGGGGCTCGCCGAGAAGGCGCCTGACAGGGCCGCGCTCGTGGACCGCGCGCTCGCCCAGGAGCCGCGCGACGACCGCGTGGTGGCCGAGATGGTGCGGCGGTTCCTGCTGTCGTAGGGGTGATTCGTATATTGGGCGGAACGTCGTACGGGCGGGGTGACCCCGCCCCTTCGTTCAATCCTCCGGATCCTTTCGCGAGATCACTTCGGCCTTGCCGCCCTGGATCACGATCACGTCGCCGTCGCGCCGCGGTCCCTGGGGTCCGGCCCCGCCGACCGACGGCGGCGGCGCGGGAGCGGTTCCCGAACCGTCCCTACTCGTCCAGCGGAACGTGTAGACGCGGCCGGGCGGCGCGCCGGGGTAGACGCCACCGCCGCGCGCGGCCTCGCGCATCCAGGCGATCCGCTCCTCGGTGCCCGCGCCGAAGAAAACGAATGCCGCGATGACGCCGAGCATGACGTCGCTGGAATAGATCGCGTAGACGAGCCCGGCGATCGCGATCGCGCGACCGATCCGCGCCGCGATGCGGGTCGCCGACAGGTAGTCGCGCTTGAGGGCGAGGAGGCCTCGGAGCACGCGGCCCCCGTCCATGGGAAGCGCCGGCACGAGGTTGAACAAGCCCAAGACGATGTTGATGTAGAGGAGCGTATTGAGCGCGGTCACGGCGTACCCTGAAATCAGCATGCTGGGGATGAGGAGCAGGAACGCCGTCACGGCGAGCGCAATCGACACGATCGGGCCGGCCAGTGCGATTGCGATCTCGTGACCGGGTCGCTTCGGCAGGTTGACGATGCGCGCGACGCCGCCGATGGGCATCAGCACGATGTCCGCCGTATGCACGCCGAAACGCCGCGCCGTGAGGGCGTGGCCGAGCTCATGGGCGACCACCGAGCCGAAAAGGACCACGGTGAATCCGAGCGCAATCGCGAAGCCGACGAGATCACTTCTCCCGCTGAACCAGAACGCGAGGAACGGCACGATCGCCATCGTGATGTGCAACCGGATCGGGATCCCGAACAGGGATCCGATTTTGAACGCCAGATTCATCGCGCGCGCTCCCTTGCCTCCCGAGATGTGTATCCACTATCCCGCGCGGGTCAACCGCGCGCTTTGATCTTTACGCGACGGGGTGTATGAAACGCGGGCGTTCGACCGGAGGGAAACCGTGTTCAGCTACGTGGATCCGAAGATCAGGGAGCGGCTCGAAGCCGAGCGCCGGCTCGTGCACCTCGACGGCGAGGGCCGGCGGATCGACCGGAACGGAGGGGCCCCGTACATCTCGATGCTCGGCCCGATCCCGCTGCCGCGGCGGATCGGCGGCCGCGAGCGGACCGTCGCATGGTACCCGTTCGTGCGGCGCGTGGAGCTCGGCAAGGTGTGCGACGCGGCGAACGCCGTGGCCGGCCGCGGGCCGGAGGCGCTGCGCGACCTGCTTCAGGCCAACATGTCGGTCAACTCAGTGCTCGCCACCGAGGGGTTCCTCGAGGCGCGGGCGCCGCTCGTCCGCGTGCACTCGAGCTGCGTGACCGGCGACGTGTTCGGCTCGCTGCGGTGCGAGTGCGGCCCGCAGCTCGACGCGGCGTTCGAGCGGATCACGGCCGAGGGCGGCGGGGCAATCGTCTACATGTCCGGCCACGAGGGCCGCGGCATCGGCCTGTGGGCCAAGGCGGTGACGTACCTCCTCCAGGACGACGGGCAGGACACGTACCAGGCGAACGCCTCGCTCGGCCTGCCCGAGGACTCGCGCGACTTCACGGACGCGGCGGTGGTGCTGCGCCACCTGCTCGGCGGCCGGCCCCTCCGGCTCCTGAGCAACAACCCGCTCAAGCGCGAGCAGCTCGAGCGCGCCGGCCAGCCCGTGGCCGAGCTGGTGCCGCACGTCGTCGGCGTCGGCGCGCACAACGTCCGCTACCTGCGCTCGAAGAAGAGCAAGGGCCACACCCTGCCGGAGTTGTAGGGGCGGGGTCACCCCGCCCCTACGGCGTCCCCGTTCATTCGCCCGCGGTGTACTCGAACGTCTCCACCGCCGCGAAGGCGTCCGGCGAGATCATCTTCTTCCAGGTGAACGTCGCGTGCGCCCCGTCGATCTCCGCGAGGATGTAGCCGTAGGGCGTGTCCGAGGACACGTCCGTCACCGAGGCGTCGCCGTTGTCGCCGGTGTACTCGTGATCGAACGTGTAGGCCGGCGCGCCGGCCGTGGCGATGATGACCTGGTAGAAGTCCGGACCCGCGTCGCTCTCCTCGATGCGGGCGCGGGCGTAGAAGTGGTCGTGGCCCGCGAAGTAGAACCGGCCACCCGCCGCGATCAGGCTCTGGATGAACGCGTCGCGCTCGTCCGGGTAGTCGTCGAGGCAGTCCGGGTGGTTCGCGGAGTAGGCCGGCTCGTGCGCGAACGCGAAGACGTGCTCGGCGGTAGTCGCGGCGAGCTGCTCGTCGAGCCACGCCTGGTTGACGCGGTGCGGCGTGAAGTACAGATCGAAGCCGAGGAACAGGGCGTTCTCGTGCTCCACGGCGAACGTCTTGTTCACCTCCCCCTCGGGCCCTGCGTCGGAGATGGCGTACGGGCCGCTGAAGACGGTGTCCCACGGCTCGAACGCGCCGTCGTCGTGGTTGCCGCGCACCGGGTACACGCCGACGCCCGCCGAGTACAGGATCTCCATGGTGTCGCGCCACGCGAGGAGCTCGGCCTCGAGGGTCTCCGCGACGCTCGATCCGTAGACGAGATCGCCCGGGAAGATGATGAGGTCGACCCCGTCGGCGAGCGCCGCCATGGCGATGGCGGTCAGGATCTCGTCCGCGTGGCCGCCCGAGGCGCCATTGCCCCGGCTGTCCCCGAACACGGCGAAGCGCCACACCGGGCCTGCGTCCGCGCCCCCATCATCAGCGTCCGTGTCGGCGTCCGAATCGGTGTCGGCGTCGGTGTCCACGTCGACATCGGTGTCCGCGTCCGCGTCCGTGCTCCCGGTGTCGACCGAGTCCGTCCCCGAGTCCATGCCCATCCAGGCGACGCCGGGCACGGGCCCGGTGCACGCGCCGAGGAGCAGCGCTGCCGCGAGGATCGCGGTTCCTGCCGGAGCTTTCGCCGTCACGCCCATCTCCCCGAGTATACTCCCGCCCTGCGTCCACTCTGTCCACTCCGTCTATCCCGTCCATTTCGTCTCTTCCACCCTTTTCCGTTGACTTGTTTTGCAGGCGGGGCCTAAAGAGGGCGCCGCCCGGGAGCGGCCCGGCGGGCGCGGCGGGAGGCGCGATTCATGACGGATGCACGGCGCGACGACGTCCGGAACGTGGCCGTGATCGCCCATGTCGATCACGGCAAGACGACGCTCGTCGACGGCATGCTCCGCCAGAGCGGCCTCATCCGCGAGTCCGCCGAGGTCGTGGATTGCATGCTCGACTCGGGCGACATCGAGCGCGAGCGCGGGATCACGATCCTCGCCAAGGTCACGGCCGTCGACTACCTCAAGACGCGCATCAACATCCTCGACACGCCGGGCCACCACGACTTCGGCGGCGAGGTGGAGCGCACGCTCCTCATGGCCGACGGCGTGCTCCTGCTCGTCGACGCGGCCGAGGGGCCGCTGCCGCAGACGCGCTTCGTGCTCGGCAAGGCGCTCGACCTCGGGCTGCCCGTGATTCTCATCATCAACAAGATAGACCGCCGCGACGCCCGCTCCCTCGAGGTGCTCGACGAGGTGTACGGGCTGTTCCTCGACCTCGGCGGCGAGAACGCGAACCTCGACTTCCCGGTGCTGTACACCGTCGGGCGGCGCGGCGTGGCGCACGCGGAGCTCGGCGACGACTCGCGGGATCTGCGACCGCTGTTCGAGGCGATCATCGCCTCCGTGCCCCCGCCCGTCGACCGCACCGACGAGCCGCTCGCCATGCACGTCAACAACCTCGGCTGGGACGACTATGTCGGACGCCTCGGCGTCGGGAAGGTGCACGCGGGCAGGATTCGCGCTGGCCAGCAGGTGCTCGTCCACCGGCCCGGTGGGATCGTGACGTCCGGCCGCGTCCTCAGGCTGTACGCGGCGCGCGGCCTCGAGCGCATCGAGATCGAGGAGGCGCGCAGCGGCGACATCGTGTCGCTCGCCGGGGTCGAGCGGCTGGAGATCGGCGACACCATCGCGGACGCGCCCGGGACCGTGCCACTGCCGCGGATCCGCGTGGACGAGCCGACGCTCGCGATGACCTTCGGCGTCAACACGTCGCCCTTCGCCGGGCAGGACGGGACGCAGGTGACGAGCCGCAAGCTCCGCGAGCGCCTCGAGCGCGAGTCGCTCATGAACGTCGCGGTCCGCGTGGAGGAGACCGATACCACCGATACGTTCCGCGTGGTCGGCCGCGGGGAGCTGCAGCTTTCTATCCTCGCCGAGACGATGCGGCGCGAGGGGTTCGAGCTGTCGCTGTCGCGGCCCGAGGTCGTGACGCGCGAAATCGACGGCGCGCTCCACGAGCCTTTGGAGCGGCTCTTCATCGACTGCTCGATCGAGACGCTCGGCCCGGTCTCGGAGCTGCTCGGGCCGCGCCGCGCGAAGATGATCGACATGCGCCCCGGCGAGACGCGCGTGCGGCTCGAGTACGCGATACCCACGCGCGGCCTCATCGGGTTCCACTCGGAGTTCCTCACCGAGACGCGCGGCACGGGCATCGTGAACACGTCGTTCGAGGGGTGGATCCCGTGGCAGGGGCAGATCCCGGGCCGGCGCACCGGCGCGCTCGTCGCGGACCGCGAGGGGCGGGCCACGCCGTACGCCCTTTTCCACCTGCAGCCGCGCGGCATCCTGTTCATAGAGCCGAACACGACCGTCTACGAGGGGATGGTGATCGGCGAGACGCCCTCGGGCCGCAACATCGACGTCAACGCCACGCGCGAGAAGAAGCTCACCAACATCCGCGCCGCGAACAGGGACGAGAACGTCATCCTCTCGCGACCGCGCCAGATGACCCTCGAGGCGTGCATCGAGTTCCTCGACGACGACGAGCTCATCGAGGTGACGCCGCACCACCTCCGGATCCGCAAGAAGATCCTGTCTTCCCTGGGCCGATACAAAAACACGCAGCAGTAATTCCCTGTTCGCCGCGTCCGATTTCAACCATTCTGTAACCTTGGGTGACTCAGGTATGGAATCTCACACGGCGCGGCGAACCGAAGAGGAGGGAACCATGCGCAGCAGTTTGAGGCTTAAGTGGCTGTTTTCGACGGCGGTCGGGATCGCGGCGCTGCCGCTGCTCGGCTGCGACAGCGGGGGAGGCGGCGGGGGCGACTCGGACTCGGACAGCGACTCGGACAGCGATTCGGACTCGGATTCGGACAGCGATGCGGATTCGGATACGGACAGCGACACGGATACGGATGCTGATACGGATACGGATTCCGACACCGATACGGATACGGATACGGATTCCGACACCGATACGGATACGGATACGGATACTGATACCGATACCGACACCGACACTGACACGGATACCGATGCTGACACGGATACGGACGCTGATCTGTGCGATGACTACCCGGCCGCGGACAACACGTTCGACGTGGGCGACGTGATCCGTAATTACAACCTTTGGGATCGGGACGACGTGATGCACCAGATGTGCGAGTACGGAGGGGGCGGGCATACGCTCCTGTTTCTCGCCATCACGGCGACGACGTGAAGCACCTGCATAAGCGAGGTCGGTGACCTCGCCGATTTGCAGACCGAGTACGCCTCCGAGGGTGTGGTGGTGATGGAGGTGCTCCAGGACGCGAGCTCCGAGAGCACGCTCGACGACTGGCCGGCGCCCGACACGTACGACCTGATGCGCACGTCGCCGTCGACCCAGATGCAGAGCGACTTCGGCGCCGGGTTCGAGGGGTATCCCACGTTCCCGCTCATCGATCTCCAGACCATGGAGGTCCTGAACAGCGACTGCTGGTACGCCGCCTCCTGGTCGGCGTGCATCGAGGCGCACCTCTGATCCGGGAACGGTGGCGCTTTTTCCGCGGCCGCGTGTCCAACTGGAAGAGACCCGCCCCAAAAGCGATCCCGGCGGGTCGGGAGGATCCCATGCGCCGAACCACCATGTGCCTGTTCGCCCTTTGTGCCGTCGCCCTGGCCGCGTCGCCGGCCGCGGCCCAGAAGAAGCCCGCGCGCGCGGCCAAGCCCGCGCCATGCGTCTGCCCCGAGGAGGCGGAGCCCGCGGCGGCGCCCATCCGCGAGGGAGGGCTCTCCGAGTGCACCGACGGGGTCGACAACGACGGCGACGGGCACATCGACTGCACGGACCAGGACTGCGAGATCTACGCGGTGTGCGTGACGCAACCCCTCGTCGTGCAGGAGCCGCCCCCGCCGCCCGCTATGACCAAGACGTACACCAACATGCGCGAGCTCAAGCACGACCTGCACGCCGGCGCCATCACGGGGCCCGTGTTCTTCCGCTGGCAGATGACGATCCGCGCGTGGCGCGACGCCGAGGTCGACCTCGCCAAGGCCGATTACCGCGCCGGCCGGATCACGAAGCACGAGTACAGGGCGCGCGTCGAGGCGATCCGGCTGAAATACGAGGGCTAGAGCGCCTCTCCCACTCAACCCCCGAGGATGATAGGATGTTCAGGTTTCCCGGCCGGCCCGGCTGGCCCGGCTGGCTGTACTTTTTTTGTCCCATCGTCGCGCGCCGGGGCACTAGGAGGGGGTGAGACTCGCGATGAAGAAGCTGCCGACCAACCCTGGAGCCGAGACCGGCTACCAGGCGGATCTCGCCCTGGCGCGGGCGGCCGCGGCCGGCGACGAGAAGGCGCGACGGCAGCTCGTCGAGCGGCTGATGGATCGGGTGCGCAACACGGTCTACTACATGGCCGCTGGACACGCGGACACAGAGGACCTCGCCCAGCTCACCTTCATCCAGTTGTTCAAGTCGATAGGATCCTTCCGCGGCCAGAGCTCGCTGCAGTCCTGGGCCGCGCGGATCACGGCGCGGACCGTGATGCGCGAGATCCGCAAGACGCGCACGTACCAGAGCCGCTTCACGGACTCCGGGGCGATCGAGACCGAGGTCGTGTCGGATGTCCGCGTGGACGACGAGGCGAGCGAGGTGCAGATCTCGGGGCGGATCGCGATAGTGCTCGCCGAGCTGAAGCCCAAGTACCGCCAGACGCTCGTCCTGCGGCTCGTCGAGGAGTACGACCTCAAGGAGATCGCGGCGCTCATGGACACGAATGTCTACACCGTCCGTTACCGGCTCCGCGTCGGCCGCAAGAAGCTCGCGCGGCTCGTGCGCCGGGATCCGCTGCTGGCGGATTGGCTCGGAGGTGAGGGGCGATGACGGCCGAGCTCAGAGAGTGCCAGGCCGTGCAGCAGCTCTGGGCCGAGGAGGCGCTCGGGCGCACCCTCGCGCCGGCCGAGATCGCCATGCGCGACAGGCATCTCTCCCGCTGCGCGGCGTGCCGCGTCGAGAGCGAGACGCTCGCGCGCCTGCGCGACAAGGACGGCCCCGGACCGGCGCCGGCCCTCGACGAGCTGTCGCGCCGCCGGTGGATCGATCAGACCTTCGAGCGGGCCGAGCGCGCGCTGGCCGAAGAGGTGGCCGAGCGCGCCGCGCCGCGGTTCCCCGTCGCACGCGTCGCCGCCATCGCGGCGGCCGCCGTGCTCGCCGTGGGCGCGACGCTGTACCTCACGAGAGGTGGGGCCGAAGCCACGAAGGGCGCCATCGCGCCCGCCGCGGTGAGCCTCGCGACCCGGGCGGCCGGTCGGGTGCTGCTCACGTCGGGCGAGGTGTCGGTGACCGCGGCGAGCGATCTCGGCGCGGGCGAGCTCGGCCTCGGCGGCCGCATCGCCACCGGCGCCGGCACCGCGATCGCGGCGCTCGAGGGCGGCGTGCTCATCCATCTCGATGCCGACACGTCCGTGAAGATCGCGCGGTCCGAGCCCGCGGCTTCGGAGCTGCGGCTCGAGAAGGGCGCCCTCTTCATCTCCGTGGATCCGAACGTCAAGGGGCGGACCTTCAGCGTGCTCGCCGGCGACAGCGCGGTCCGGGTCACGGGAACGATCTTCTCGGTGTCGCACGGCACGCCCGACGCGTCGGTCAGCGTGTTCCGCGGGAGCGTCGTGGTCGTGGGGCCGAGCGGGGAGCGGCCCGTGCGCCTCGGCGAGAAGCTCGTGTTCGGCGCGACCTCGGTCGCGGCGATCGCCGAGGACGAGAAGGCCGCCGCCGAGGCCAACATGGACGCCATGAGCGCGCTCGCCCTCACCGGCGCGGCCTCGCTCGAGGTGGAGAGCCTGCCGGCCGGCGCGGCCGTCTCGGTCGACGGCACGGCGATCGGGAGCACGCCGCTGACCGCCGCGCTCCGCCCGGGCTATCGGAGGCTGGAGCTCCGCCTCGAGGGCCGGGAGTCGGTGCGGGAGCTCCTGCGCCTCGCCGAGAACGTAAAGACCGCGCGCGTGTTCGACCTCGCGAGCGCGCCGCCGATCCCGGGGGGCGAGGAGCAGACGCCCGCCGTCGAGAGCGCGGCCGCGACCTTCGCTGGCGCTGGCCAGCACGCGGCGGCTTCCCGCGGGCCGCAGGTCCCGCCGCCCGAGGAGCTGCTCGCCACGGCGCGCGATCTGCGCGCGGCCCGCGACTTCACGGGCGCCATCGCGGCGTACGAGCGGCTCGTCGCGGCGTACCCGGAGACGCCCGTGGCCCGCACCGCGCTCGTGACGCTCGGCCAGATCCAGCTCGACCAGGGCGGCAACCCCGGCCGCGCCCTGGAGCTGTTCCGCAGGTACCTCGCGGCGTCGCAGGAGAGGCCGCTCGCGCAGGAGGCGGCGTACGGCGTCGCGCGCGCGCACCGCGCCCTCGGCGAAACCGCGGCCGAGCGGGCCGCGCTCGAGGCGTTCCTGCGCGACTTCGGCGCGTCGGCGAAGGCCCGCAGCGCCGCGGAGCGCCTCGCCGAGCTCCCATGATCCCCCGGGCCGCGCGACTCGTCCCGCTCGCCGCGCTCGCGGCGCTCGGCTGCGTCAATACGACGGAGCTCGCGGACTGGGGCGGCGACGGCGGGGACACGGACGTCGGCGACGTCATCGCCATGGACTGCAGCGAATGCCCGGCCGTGGGGTCGGAGATCTCCAACCTGCGTTGCGCCCTCGACCTGTGCGATCCGAGCTACGTGCTCAACGGCGACGGCGAGTACACGGCGGTCACGGACTATAGGTTGGGAGTCGACCAGTCCTGCACGCTCGACGACACGCGGGAGGCGATCGAGCGATTCGGCACCACGAACAATGGTCTCGCGCCTGAGCTCCACAGTTCCTACGCCATCATGACGACAGGGGATTGGGATGCCCCCTTGCACATGACGTCGTGCTCATCTGTGGCCGAGGAGGATATCGGTACGGACGATGCCCTCGAGTACGATGCCAATAGCAAGCTAAACGACCTCATTTTCGATGCCGTGGAGTGGCGCCTCGATCTCCTCGCACCGGAGGACGCCAGGTCGTTCAGCTTCAGTTATGTCTTCTTTTCCATTGAGTACGACGATTTCATTTCGAGTTCCTATAACGACAAGTTTTATGCGGAGATCGAGGCCGCGTCTACGAACGGCGGCGAGGCCACGGTGATCAACTTCACCGCGTGCCGCGACGAGGATGCCTACTACGACTTCATCTGCGGCGAGGAGGGCGATCCACTTGGGCAATCGTGCACCGTCGGGATGAAGTACTGTTACATCGCGATCAACAGCGCCCTCTCCGAGTGCTGCTGGCGGGATGGATGCCCGGGCGGGACGGCCGAGACCTCGATCGAAGGCACCGGCTACGAGTGCGCTCCGGACGAGTTCAGCGAGGCCTCGGACCACGGCTCGTCGACAGGATGGCTGCGCACGCGATGGCCGATAGATCCCGGCGAGGCGTTCACCTTGACGTTCCACATCCACGACACCGCGGACAGCACCCGGGACTCGGCGGTGATCCTGGACGCGTTCCGGTTCCACCGAACGTTCAAGAACGGCGGTACGGTCGTTATCGAGTAAGGGCGAGGCTCGTCTCTTCGTTGCAACCACGCCTCGCTATCGCGTCCACGCCCCGCCCACTCCCGTTGATTTTAAAGCACAAGCACGAGCGCGAGGTCCGCGACGTTAGTGCGCGTCGGGCCGGTGCGGATCAGCGCGCCCCCGGCGCCGAGCGCCCTGTGAGAGTCGTTGTCGTCGAGCGCCGCCCGGGGATCGACGCCCGCGCTCCGGATCGTCCCGCAGGTCGATCCGTCGACCGCGGCGCCGGCCGCGTCGGTCGGCCCGTCCTGGCCGTCCGTGGAGAGCGCTATCACGGTCGTCCTCGCCGCGCCTCGCGCCTCGAGCTCGAGCGCCGCGGCGAGCGCGAGCTCCTGGTTGCGGCCGCCGCTCCCTTGGCCCCGCACGGTCACCGTGGTCTCGCCGCCGAACACGAGGCACGCCGGCGGGCGGACGGCGCCTTTGCCCTTCGCGGTGTCGAAGCCGAGCGCCGCGAGCTCCCGGCCGCGCTCCCGCGCCTCGCCGCGCAGATTGATCGATACGATCGCCGTGTCGAAGCCGAGCGCACGCGCCTTCTCGGCCGCGGCCTCGACCGCGGTGCGGTTTCCGGCCACGACGCGGTTGATCACGCGGTCGAACATCGGATCGCCGGGCTTGGGCGTCTCCTCGATCCCGCCCGCCGCGCCGCGGCGCAGCCGACCGAGCACCGGCGCGGGCATCGCGGCCTCGAGCCCGAGCTCGGCGATCGCGTCGAGCGGATCGCCCACGACGTCCGAGAGGATCAGCGACACGACCTGCGCCGGCGCGGCGAGGCGGGCGAGCCGGCCGCCGGACAGCCGCGTGAGGTGCTTGCGCATCGCGTTGAGCCGGCCGATGTCGGCGCCGCCGCGGATGAGGGCGTCGCTCGCTTTGCGCAGATCGTCGAGGGAGAGGCCGTCCTCGGGCAGGGCGAGGAGCGACGACCCGCCGCCGGAGAGGAGCACCAAGACGAGATCATCCGTCGTCGCGCCGGCCGCCAGGGCGGCGAGCTCCGCGGCCGAGAGCGCGCCCTCGGCGTCCGGCAGGGGGTGGCCCCCCAAGCGGATCGCGACCGGGCCTACCGCGCCTCGGCCCTCGCCGTGGCCGCGCTTCGTGATCACGAGGCCGCCGGCGATCCTCCGCCCCAGGAGATCGACCGCGGCCTCGGTCATGGGCACCCCGGCCTTGCCGCCGCCCACGACCAGGATCCGGCGCCCGGCGAGATCCAGGGAGGCGCCGCCGACGCGCAGCGCCTCCCCGTCGAGCGAAGCCTCACGCCGCACGGCGCGGTACGGATCCACGGCGTCGAGCGCCGCGCGCCAGATCGGCTCGGCGTGACGCGCCGCCGGGGTCATGGGTCCGCTCCTGGCGCCGCCGGCACGAGCGTGAAGCCGTCGAGCGACATCCCGCCCTCGCGCTGCGCCGCGGCGAGCAGCGCCCGCGGGTCCCGGCGACCGAGGGCGAGGCCGAGGTCGTACACCCGTGCCCTGTCCGAGTCGCCGAACACGATCGCGTCGCCCCGGGGCGCGAAGTCGACCGCAACGGCGCTCTGCGTGCTCGCGAAGACGAACTCGAGCTCTCCTTTGTCGAACGACCATACCGCGACGACGCCGTCGTCTCCGGGCGCCGCGACGCGCGCGCCGTCCGGGGAGAACCGAACGCCGTAGAGACCGGCCGAGCTTCGCGTGAGACGCCGCGGGCGCTCCGGCTTCGACGCACGGTCGAAGAGGAGCAGCGAGCCGTCGAACGCGGTGACCGCGAGCCGCTCGCCGTCCGCCGAGAAGTCCACGCCTGTGACGAGCGGCGCGGCGACCGCGAACGACGCGACGAGGGCGCCGGTCCTCACCTCGAAGATCCGCAGCCAACCGTCGCCGCCGACCGTCGCGAGCCGCTCTCCGGACGGAGAGAAGCGGACCTTTCGCACCGCGCCGTCGTGCGCGGCGATCGTGCGCTCGAGCGCGCCGCCGGGGAGGCTCCATATCCGGACCGCGCCGTCGTTGCCGCCCGAGGCGAACCGCGCGCCCTTCGGCTGGACGTCGACCGTCCGCACGAAGCCCTCGTGCCCGGCGATCGACGACGACGCGCCGGTCGCCGTGTCGAAGACGCGGATCGTGCCGTCGTAGCCGCCGGCCACGAGCTTCTTCCCGTCCGGCGTGAAGGCGATCTGGGCCACGAGATCGCGGAACCCCTCGAGCGCGCGCACGAGCCTCCCCGTCTTCGCGTTCCAGAGGCGGACCGCGCCGTCCGCTCCCGACGTGGCGATCTCGCCGCCGGACGGCGAGAACACCGCGCTCCAGAGGTAGCCCTGGCCGGGCACGAACAGCACGGGCGGCGGCTTCGCGATGCGCCAGATCCGCACCGTGCCGTCCTCGCTCGCGGCCGCGACGCGCTCGCCGTCAGCCGAGCGCGCGACGCTCCACACCGCGCCCGTGAACCCCTCGGCCGCGGCGGCGAGCGACTGGGACGGGAGGTCGAAGATCCGGACCTCGCGATCCCAGCTCGCGGTGAGGAGCCGCGCGCCGTCGTTGGAGAACGCGGCGGCGAGCACCTCGTCGGCGTGGCCGCCCCCGACGAACCGCTCGGCGCCCGTCGCGACGTCCCACACCCGCACCGTCTTGTCGTAGCTCGCCGAGGCGAGAGAGGAGCCGTCCGGCGAGAACGCGACCCCGCGGATCACGGACGTATGGCCGACGAGCACGCGCGGCTCGCCCTGCCCGGTGGTGCGCCAGATCCGGACCGTCCGATCGCGGCCGCCCGACGCGACGAGCGCGCCGTCCGCCGAGATCGCGACGCCGTGCACCGGCCCGTCGTGGCCGCGGAGCGCGAGGCGCTGCTTCCGCTCCGCGACGTCCCAAGACCGCACCGTGCCGTCGTGCCCGCACGAGAAGAGCGTGCCGTCCGGCGCGAACGCGACGTCGTACACCTCGCCCACGTGGCCCGCGAGATCCGCGATCCTGCCGCCGCCGACGGCGTCGAAGACGCGCGCAAAACCGTCCGCCCCGGCGCTGGCGAGGAGCCTCCCGTCCCGCGAGAAGGCGACCGCCCACGCCGCGCCCTCGTGCGCCCGGATCGTCCGCTCGCGCCGTCCATCCTCCACGTTCCAGATCTCGACGGAGCCGTCCTTCCCAGATGCGCCGACCCGTCGCCCGTCCGGGCTGAACGCCACGCGGTTGAGCGGGCCGCCGTGGGAGAGCGTCCGCTCGTAGCGCAGAAACGCGTCCGCCGATCCGCGATAGGCGAGCGACAGCGCGCGCAGCGCGAGCGGGCCCGCCTCCTTCGAAGTGCGCCCGAACCCCGCGTCGAAGAGCGGCGCCCCCGGGAACGCCGGGTTGCGCAGGAGCGAGGCCGCGGCGTAGATCCGCGAGGCTGCGTACCGCCGCTCGCCGGCGAGCCGCTCCGCCTTCTCGACCGCGCCCTCGGCGAAGTGGAAGCTCGAGAGCAAGCGTTCGCGGTGCTCCTCGGCGCGCGCCGTCCTCTCCCGTTCGGTGGCCATCTGGGCGCGCAGCCGCGCGTCCTTCTCGTGGCCGTACGACAGCGCGACGAAGACGAGCGCCGCGATCGTCACGGCGAACACGGCGCCCACGGCGGCAATCAGCCCCTTCTTGGCCTGGGCGAACCGCTTCAGGTGCTCCCACGCGCTGTACTCGTGGGCGAGCACGCGGCGGCCCGAGCGGAACGCCTCGATCTCGTCGGCGAGATCCTTCGCGCTCGCGTACCGCTGCGACTTGTCGCGCGTCAGCGCCTTGGCGCACACCGAGGCGAGCTCGCTCGGCACCGCCGGTTCGAGCTCCTTGGGCGAACGGACCTCCTCGGCGAGGACCTTGATCAGCACCTCGCGCGCCGAGCGCCCAACGAACGGCGGCCGGCCGGTCAGGATCTCGTACAGCATCGCCCCGAGCGACCAGACATCCGACTTCGCGTCGATGGCGCTCACCTCGCCCATCGCCTGCTCCGGGCTCACGTACGCCGGCGTGCCCATGAAGCTGCCGTCGATCGTGAGGTCCGACGGGCCGCTCAGCTCCGCCGAGCCCGCGTCGATCGGGAGCGGCGGGACCGAAGTGCGGGGCTCGTGCGGACCCGCGCCTTCGGCGATCGTCTTCGCGAGCCCCCAGTCGAGGACGAGCGTCTCTCCGAACTCGCCGAGCATGACGTTGTCCGGCTTCAGATCGCGGTGGATGACGCCGTGGCTGTGGGCGAACGCGATCGCCTGGCAAACGTCGACGAAGT
>Ga0315287_10002318_pt1 | contig 17976 bp, 19 predicted proteins | sample YL17G11_0_MG_FD_205037 | JGI IMG/M metagenome (GOLD analysis project Ga0315287, IMG submission 205037) | Sediment microbial communities from Yellowstone Lake, YNP, Wyoming, USA - YL17G11_0 | ecosystem: Environmental > Aquatic > Freshwater > Lake > Sediment | place: USA: Wyoming | collected...
GGCTGCGGTCGCTGTTCTTCCGGATTCCCGAACCGCTGCTGGCGCTCGCCGGGCGCGCCTTCCAGATCGTCGACTGGGACCGCACGCACCGCTATTGCGGGCGCTGCGGCACGCCAACGCGGGATAAAGCCGGCGAGCGGGCGAAGGAATGCCCCGCCTGCGGCCAGGTGGCGTATCCACGGGTCTCGCCGGCGATGATGGTGCTGGTCACGCGCGGCCGCGAGTTGCTGCTCGCGCGCGCAAACCGCTTTCCATCCGGCATGTACAGCGCGCTCGCCGGCTTCGTCGAGCCCGGGGAGACGATCGAGGACTGCATCCGGCGCGAAGTGCGCGAGGAAGTGAATGTCGAGATCGCGCCGCCCGCCTACTTCGCGAGCCAGTCCTGGGCGTTCCCCCACTCGCTGATGATCGCCTACACCGCGGAATATGCGGGCGGCGACATGCGGCCCAGCGACGAGGAGATCGCCGACGCGCAATGGTTCGCGCTCGACGCGCTGCCCGCGCTGCCGCCCGGCATTTCGATCGCGCGCCGGCTGATCGACGCGACGGTGGCAAGGCTCCGAGCAACGGGTTCCTGCTAGAATCGCCGCCTTCCGCCCGTCCGGCCTGCTGGCACCGTCCCCGTTCCTCCGATGCGCAACAGCCTTCGCTTCCTGCTTTGCCTGCTCGCGCTGGCCGCGTCGATCGCGTTGCTTGCGGGAGGGGCACTGGCGCAGGACGGCCGCGATCTGTCGGAGGAGGCGCGCCGGGCTTACGCCAAGGGATTGAAGGAAGCCGGAACCCTGGTCCGGGACAAGCAGTACGCGCCCGCGCTGGCCTTGCTCGAGACGCTCCTCGTCCAAAGGCCGCGCGAGCCGCAGGCGCGGTTCCTCAAGGGCGTCGCGCAGACCGAGCAGGGGCAAGCCGCCGCCGCGATCACCACCTTTCAAGGGCTGATCGAGGACTATCCGGAATTGCCCGAGCCGTACAACAACCTCGCGGTGCTCTACGCCCAGCAGGGCGAGTATGAAAACGCGAAGGCCGCGCTGGAGACCGCGATCAAGGCGGCGCCCGACTGGCCGGTCGCGCGCGAGAACCTGGGTGACCTTTACGCCCGATTGGCCGCGGTCCAGTACGATCGCGCGGCAATGCTCGACAAGAGCAACCAGAGCGCGCCGGCAAAGCTCGCGCTCGTGCGCCAGTTGCTCGCCCCGGCCGCGCCCAGGTGAAGGACAGACAGTTTTTCCCCCGATCAACCCACGAAGGAGCTTCCCGATGTTGCGTCGCCCGTTCCTGATCACCCTCGCCGCACTGGCGCTGTCCGCACTGGCCGCCGCGCTGCCTGCGGCCGCCGCCAATCCGCAGGTCGAGTTCGACACCACGGCGGGAAAGATCCGCGTCGAGCTCTATCCCGACGCTGCGCCGAAGACCGTCGCCAACTTCCTCGAATACGTGAAGGCCAAGCACTTCGACGGCACGCAGTTTCACCGCGTCATCGCGGGGTTCATGATTCAGGGCGGCGGCTACACCGCCGATTTCCAGCAGAAGCCGACCCGGCCGCCGGTGCCGATCGAGGCCGAGCAATCGAGCAAGGCCGGCCTCCTCAACGTGCCGGGCACGCTGGCCATGGCGCGCACGGGGGATCCGAACTCGGCGACGGCGCAATTCTTCATCAACGTCGCCGACAACAAGGCACTGAACTTCCGCTCGGCCGACCCGCAGGGCTACGGCTACACGGTGTTCGGCAAGGTCGTCGCGGGGATGGACGTCGTCGACAGGATCGCCAAGGCGCCCACCGGCGCCGGCGGCCCGTTCCGCGGGGACGTGCCGGCCGAGAAGGTCATCATCAACAAGGCCATCGTCGTCGAAACCAAATAGGGAACAGTTCATGGTCATCCTGCACACCAACCATGGCGACATAACGCTGCTGCTCGATGCGGCGAGCGCGCCCAAGACCGTCGAGAACTTTCTGCGGTACGTCCGCGACGGCCACTACGACAACACCGTGTTCCACCGCGTGATCGACGGCTTCATGATCCAGGGCGGCGGCATGGAGCCCGGAATGAAGCAGAAGCCGACGCGCGCCGGCGTCGTCAACGAAGCGGACAATGGCCTCAAGAACACGCGCTACACCGTCGCGATGGCCCGCACCTCCGATCCTCACTCGGCCACCGCGCAGTTTTTCATCAATGTCGGCGACAACAGCTTCCTCGACCATACGGCGCCCACGGCGCAGGGCTGGGGCTATTGCGTGTTCGGCCAGGTCGTCGCCGGGCAGGACGTGGTGGACCGGGTCAAGGGCGTGGCCACCGCCGACAGCGGCTTCCACCAGAACGTGCCGCGCGACGACGTCATCATCGTGCGCGCCGAGGAAACCGCGGCCTAGGAGCCTGTCGGGCCGTCGTGGCCCGAGCAGCAACCTGGCGTGCGCGTGGGTCCGTCAATTTCCGCATGCAGCCGACGCTGTTCATCTCCGATCTTCACCTGTCGCCGGTCCGCCCGGCGCTGGTCGCGGCATTCCACGCCTTCTGCGCAGGCCCCGCGCGCTCGGCCGCGGCCGTCTACGTTCTGGGCGATCTGTTCGACGCGTGGATTGGTGACGACCAATTGCGCCAGCCGCAGGCGGCGGGGATCGCTGCCGCGCTGCGGGCCGTATCCGCCGCCGGCGTTCCGGTCGGCGTGATGCGCGGCAACCGCGACCTCCTGCTCGGGCAGCGCTTCGCGCACGCCGCCGGCGCGACGCTGCTGCCGGAGCAGATCGTCGTCGATCTCCACGGCACGCCTACGCTGCTGCTGCATGGCGACGAACTGTGCACCGACGACCATGCTTACCAGCGCTTCCGCGTCTGGGCGCACGACGTGACGCGGCAGCGCCGCTTCCTCGCGCTCCCCTACTTCCTGCGCCGCGGCGTGGTGGCGTGGATGCGACGCAAGAGCCGGCAGGAGACCGCGGCCAAATCGGCGCTGATGATGGACGTCAATGCGGACGCGGTCGCGGCAGCGTTCCGCGCGCACGGCGTGCGCCGGATGATTCACGGCCACACGCACCGCGCGGCGCGGCACGACCTCGTCGTGGACGGCCGCGCCAGCGAGCGCTGGGTGCTGTCCGACTGGTACGATCGCGGCCGCTTTCTCGAGGTCGCTGCCGCCGGCGCGCGGATGTGCGACGCGCCGGCGCCCGCTTAGAGCTTGTCCAGCGCCTGCGCGAAGTCGCCGATCAGGTCGTCGCGATCCTCGATGCCCACCGACACCCGGATCAGCGAATCGGCGATGCCCATTGCGGCGCGGCTCGCCGCACCCATCTCCCAGAAGATCGTGTGCGCGACGGGGATTGCCAGCGTCCGGTTGTCGCCGAGGTTCGACGACGACACCACGACATTGAGCCGGTTCAGGAAGTCGAAACAGTCGATGCCGTCGGCCAACTCGAACGACAGCAGCCCGCCGAAGCCCCGGAACCATTGCGCCGCGCGCTCGTGCTGCGGATGCGCGGCCAGCCCCGGGTAGTAGACGGCGCGCACTCTCGGATCCGCGGCGAGAAAGGCGGCGACCGCCTGCGCGTTGGCGCAGGTGCGATCCATCCGCAGCGCCAGCGTCTCCGCGCCGACCGCGATGTGGTGCGCCTGCTCGGCCGCCAGCGTGGCGCCCCAGTCGCGCAGCCCTTTCTTCCGGATCTGCGTGACGCCCCACATGGCGGGCGCGGCGCTCTTGTAGTTCTCGGCGATGTTCGGAAACCGGGTCCAGTCGAAGAGTCCGGTGTCGGTGATGCTGCCGCCGAGCGCGTTGCCATGGCCGCCGATGTATTTGGTCAGCGCGTTGACGACGAGGCTGGCCCCGACCCCCTTTGGCCGGAACACCCACGGCGACGTCATCGTGTTGTCGACGATGTAGACGATCCCGCGCGCGGCGCACAGCGCGCCGATCCGGGCCAGATCGGCGATCTGCGTGCGCGGGTTCGCGATGGTCTCGACGAACACGATCCGGGTCGCCGGCGTGATCGCGCGCTCGACGTGGATGGCGTCGGTCGCGTCGACGAAGGTGGTCGCCGTGCCGTGCGCGGCCAGCGTGTTGAACAGGCTGACCGTGTTGCCGAACAGGAACTGGCTGGCGACGACGTGATCGCCCTCGCGGAGCAGCGACAGCATGGCCGCGCCGATGGCCGCCATGCCCGTCGCGAACGAGATCGTCGCGACGCCGTCCTCCATCTTCGTCACCTTGGCCTCGAGCGCCCCGGCCGTCGGGTTGCCCTGGCGCCCGTAGACGTAACCCTGGGCCCTGCCCTGGAACACCGCGGCGAGGTCGCGCGCGTCGCGATAGCCGTAGGCCACCGACAAGTGCAGCGGCTTGTGCAGCGCGCCGTGCTCGATCCCGGCGTCGCGGTCGGAGTGGAGAATGGCGGTGGTGAACCCCCGCGGCGGTTTGTCGGCGCTCATTGTTACTCCGCAAAAAAACCCGTTCGACGACCGCTGAACGGGTTTTGTGCGGCGCGCCCGGGAGGACTCCCGGGCCGCAGCCTAACCTCGCTTTAGCGGCATTTTTTCAAGCGCCCGCAAGCTGAAGCTCAAATCGGCGCAATTGCAAATTATCCGCGCATGCGCGGCGATGTCAAACCAGCAACGGGACGATTCCCGTCGCCACCGGGGTCAGCGCGCGAGCGCTGCCTTGAGTTGCGCCAGTCGCTCGCTGCCGGCGATCTTTTCCCGTGCCGCCTCGTCGGCGGGGACGGACGCGCCGGAATAGCGCAGGTCGTCCGGTGCGAGCTCGGAGAGAAAACGCGACGGCTCGCACTCGCCCCATTCGCCCGCGCGCTTGCGCTTGCGGCAGAACGACAGGTGCAGACTGCGCTGCGCGCGGGTGACGCCGACGTACATCAGCCGCCGCTCCTCCTCGACATTCCCGGCGGCGACCGCTTCACGATGCGGCAGGATCCCCTCCTCGAGTCCAACCATGAACACGTGCGGGAACTCGAGCCCCTTCGCCGCGTGCAGCGTGGACAGCCGTACGCCGTCGGATTCGCCGGCTTCCTGCCCCTCGAGCATCGTGATCAGCGCGATCGTCTGCGTGAGCTCGAGCAGGTTTCTTCGATCGGCGTCCCCCTTCCTGGACAGCCAGCCGACGAAGTCGCGCACGCTCTGCCATCGCGCCAGGCCCGTCGCGCGATCGCAGTTGGCGCCGAGCCAGTCCTCGTAGCCGATCGCGGCGACCAGTTCGTCGAGCAACCGGCCGGCGGGCTCGCGCGGCGCGCGGTAACGCAGAGCGTTGATCAGCGCGCAAAACGCCGCCAGGATCTCGCGCTGGCGGGCCGGCACCGCCGCCGCGGCTTCCGGCGCAAAGGTGGCGGCGAACAGGCTTTCGCTCCGCGCGCCGGCGATCGCGCCGAGCTTCTCCAGTGTCGCGGCGCCGATGCCCCGTTTTGGGGTGGTGATCGCACGAATGAACGCCGGGTCGTCGTCGTCGTTGGCGATCAAGCGCAGGTAAGCGACGACGTCCTTGATCTCGGCGCGATCGAAGTACGACTGGCCGCCGGAGATGGAATACGGGACGTTCTGCTCGCGCAACTCCTTCTCGAAGACCTTGGCCTGATGGTTGCCCCGGTACAGGATCGCGTAGTCGGCGTAACGCCCGCGATGCTCGAACTTGTGCGCGAGCACACGCCGCACGACCTGTTCGGCCTCGGCCTCGTCATCGGGCGCCGGCGCCACGCGGATGATGTCGCCGTGTCCGAGCTCGCTCCACAGCCGCTTGTCGAAGAGCTTCGGGTTGTTGGCGATGAGCGAGTTCGCCGAGCGCAGGATGCGCACCGTCGAGCGATAGTTCTGCTCGAGCTTGATGACCTTGAGCGTAGGATAGTCCTGCGGCAGCCGGGCAAGGTTGTCGACCGATGCGCCGCGCCAACCGTAGATCGCCTGGTCGTCGTCGCCGACCGCCGTGAATGCGCCGGACTCGCCGGCCAGGTGCTTCAGCAACCGGTACTGCGCGGGGTTGGTATCCTGATACTCGTCGACCAGCAGGTGGGCGCAGCGGTGGCGCCACTGCGCCGCCGTCACCTCGTTCGCTGCGAGCAGCGCCACCGGCAGTGCGATGAGATCGTCGAAATCGACCGCCTGATACGCGCGCAGCGTCTCGTCGTAGCGCTGATAGCCCCGGGCTGCCGTGATCTCGTCGTCGTTCTGCGCCAGCGCGAGCGCCGCCGCCGGCGAGACCAGCGCGTTCTTCCATTGTCCGATCTTCCACTGCGCGGCGCGCGCGCGCGCCCGGTCGCTGGTCCCGATCAGCTCGGCCACCATCGGCTCGGTGTCGTCGGGTCCGAGAATCGAGAATCCCGGCTTGAGACCCAGCGCTGCCGCATTGGCGCGGATAATCTTCAATCCCAGCGCGTGGAACGTGCAGACGGTGAGCGCCTCGGCCTCTGCCCGCTTGCCCACGCCGCGCAGCAGTTCGCCGACGCGCTCGCGCATCTCCCGCGCCGCCTTGTTGGTGAACGTGATCGCGGTGATCCGCTTCGGATCATGGCCGCGCTCGAGCAGGTGCCCGACCTTGGCCGTGATGACGCGCGTCTTGCCGCTGCCCGCGCCGGCCAGCACCAGCAGCGGGCCATCGAGATATCGCACCGCCTCGCGCTGCGCGGGATTGAGCGGAAACGACATCGGACGGTTCGGGGAGACGGCGATCGCGGGTGATAAGATGCGCGTCGATTCTAGCATCCGGATGATCACTTCCTCTCTTCTCTCCTGCGCGTTTCGCGTCACGCGCACTCCGGCGCGAGCACGATGAGCCTCTACGCGATCGGAGACATCCAGGGCTGTCACGCCGAGTTCTGCCAGTTGCTGGAAATGATCGGCTTTTCGCCGCGCTCGGACCGGCTGTGGCTCGTTGGCGATCTCGTCAATCGCGGCCCAGGTTCGCTCGCCGTGCTGCGCGAAGTGAAAGCGCTGGGCGATGCCGCGGTCACCGTCCTCGGCAACCACGATTTCCACCTGCTGACCGTCGCCGCCGGCCACGCGCGCCAGCACAAGCGCGACACGATCGCGCCGATCCTCGAGGCACCCGACCGCGATGAATTGCTCGCCTGGGTGCGCTCATGGCCGCTCGTCGTGGTCGAGGGCGACCGGCTGCTGGTCCACGCGGGACTGGTGCCGCAGTGGACGCCGGCGACGGCGCTGCTGCTCTCGGGCGAAGTGCGGACGGCACTCGCCGGCGCCGACCACGACGCGTTCCTGCGCACGCTCTACGGCGACGAACCCCGCGCATGGCGCGACGAGCTCGAAGGCTTCGACCGCCTGCGCTTCATCGTCAACGCCTGCACGCGGCTGCGGTTCTGCACGGCGGACGGCACGATGGAGTTCCGCGAAAAACGCGGCCCCGAGCATGCGCCGACAGGCTTCCGGCCCTGGTTCGCGCACGAATCGCGCGCGTCGGCCGGCAAGACCGTCATCTGCGGGCATTGGTCCACGCGCGAACTCGTGCTCGCGCCGAACCTGCTGATGCTCGACTCCGGGTGCCTGTGGGGCGGAACGCTGACCGCCGTCAGGCTCGACGATCGCCGGGTGTTTCAGGTCCCGAGCCGCCTTCCGCTGACGCCAAAGCCGTTCGGATAGCCGATTCTGCGGCGCGCGTCGGCATCCGGGTACGCCACGAGCGAACGCTCATGCAACTCTCACCAGAGGTTGCCGTGGAAGTGTCGACCATAGAGCGACGAAACGACATCGCGGTTGACGACGTGGTTCTGGCCGCCCTGCGAGGCGATCTTCAGCGTGCCGAGAATGGTCGCGAGCCGGCCGATCTTTTCCCAATCCCACTGCGCGGCGATCCCGTACAGCAGCCCGGCCCGGTACGCGTCGCCGCAGCCGGTCGGGTCCGCCAGCGCGGCGGGCGCAACGGCCGGTATCGCCAGCACGCGGCCCCCGGCATGGATGCGCGAGCCTTCGGCCCCGAGCGTGACGATCAGCGCGTCGACGCGCTGCGCGATCTGCGGCACCGTGAGGCCGGTCCGCTCGGCGAGCAGCCGCCCCTCGTAATCGTTGACGGCGAGGTACGTTGCCGCATCGATCATCTCGATCAGTTCCGGCCCGGAGAAAAGCGGCAGTCCCTGCCCCGGATCGAACATGAACGGGATCTTCGCGGCGGCAAATTGCTCGACGTGGGCGCGCATGCCGTCGCGCCCGTCGGGCGCCACGATCCCCAGCGCGACATCGGTGACATCGTCGACGTGATTCTCGTGGGAGCGGTTCATCGCGCCCGGGTGAAACGCGGTGATCTGGTTGTCGTCGAGGTCGGTGATGATGTAGGCCTGAGCGGTGTAGGTGCCAGCCGCGGTGCGAACGCCGTCCGCGGCGATGGAGAGGCTGCCGAGACGTTCGCGGTAGGGCGCGCCATCGTCGCCGAGCGTCGCCATGACGACCGGCGTGCCGCCCAGCCCCTTCAGGTTGTAGGCGATGTTGCCGGCGCAGCCGCCCCACTCGCGGCGCATCTCCCCGATCTGGAACGAGACCGACAGCATGTGCACCTGCTCGGCGAGGATGTGCCGCGCGAAGCGGTCGGGGAACACCATGATGGTGTCGAAGGCAAGCGAACCGCAGATCAGCGTGCGTGGCGAATGCATGGCGGTGGATGTCGGCTCTGGTGATGGAAGAAAGAAGATCTTGCCGGCGCAGCCCGGTGGCGCCGGGCTCGCCGCGAACGGCTTTTCGGCTTGGAGCTTGGCCGTGGCCAAAACACGTTGGCGCTACCCCCTAATCGGCGGCAATGCGGCCGATCTCGCGCACGACGAACTGCTGCCGGCGCGACACCGGGAGCGACTCCGGAACGTCGCGCAGGAGGACTTCCCAATGCGCCTCGCCCTCGTCGCCGATCCGGCGCTCGAAGCCGCGGATGAAATCGCGCGCGACGAGGCAGTTGCGATGGACCCGCACGAAACGCGGCCCGAATTCCTCCTCGAGCCTGGTCAGGGATTCCTCGAGCAGGTACTCGCGCTGCACGGTGCGGATGGTGATGTACTTGAGTTCGGCCTTGAGGTAGACGATGTCCTCGATCGGAACCAGCGTGACATGCGCGCGCTCGGTGATCGAGAGATACCGGCGGGCGTTCGCGGGCAGCTGGTCCAGCGTCGCCGCCGAGATCGGCCTCAGCTTCGGCACCTTTTGCAGCGCGGCGAGGAGCCGCGGCATGCGTACCGGCTTCACGAGGTAGTCGACCGCGTTGACCTCGAACGCGGTGAGCGCGTGCTCGGGATACGCCGTCGTGAAAATCACCACCGGCGGCTGCGCCAGCTTGAGCAGGTGGCGGGCAAGCTCGATGCCGTCCATGTCCGGCATGCGGATGTCGGTGATCACCAGGTCCGCGGTGACCGCACGCAGCAGTTCGACGGCTTCGCGACCATTGCCCGCCTCACCAACGACCAGCAACGGCAGCACTTCGGCGCAATCGTGGAGCAGTTCGCGCAACCGGCGCCGCGCCGGCGCCTCGTCGTCGACGATCAACACATGCAACGGCGCGTCAGTCACGCGAAGCCTCCGGTCTGGCGGCCGGGGCATCCGGTCGGTCGGTACTGCCCCCATCGCGCCCCCGATGCAGCCCGCCGTCCCGGGCCCGATGCTCCGGCCCGACTGCCGCCGGCGACCCCGGCCTTGCCGGGCGGTAGGGCATCCGGATGTGGACCTCGTAGCTCGCATCCTTGACGCGCGATTCGAGGCTCGCCTCGGCGTCGAAATGCAGCGCCAGGCGTTCGCGCACGTTGCGAAGCGCCATCTTGTTGCCGCCCTGATGCCGGTCGCCCTCGATCCGGTACGGGTTGCGCAGAATTGCGTGCACCTGCCCATCCTTGGAGAAGATGTTGATCGACACCACCCCCGGCGCGCTCGACGGCTCGATGCCATGATAGACCGCGTTTTCGAGCAACGGCTGCAGCACCAGCGGCGGCACCTGCGCGTCGCCGGGCATACTGTTCAGGTGCCACTCGAGCTGCAGGCGGTCGCCCAGGCGCAGCTTTTCGAGCGCCAGATACTGGCGGCACAGATTGACCTCGTCGGCGAGCGGCACCAGTGCGCGATTGTCGCTCATCAGCACCCGGAAGAGGTCCGCCATGTCCTCGAGCGCGTGCTCGGCCCGCTTCGGCTCGGTCCGGACCAGCGACAGGACCGCATTGATGCTGTTGAACAGGAAGTGCGGGCGGATGCGCGCCTGCAGCGCCTGCAGGCGCGCCTCGGTGAACGCCGGCGAGAGCGCCCGCGCGCGGAGACGGAAATAGAACAGCAACGCGCCGGCGATGATGAGGCCGAACAGGATTTGCCTCGGCCACGAGGCCCCGGGAAGCGGCACGACGCGGCGCAGCAGCGAATCGGTCACGAGCCCGGCCACGACCGTCACCACGACGATCGCACCGGCACCGGCCCGATACGACAGGCGCTCGAGCCAGGGCGCCAACGCATACAGCAGCACGAGTTCGAGCAGCAGGTAGGGCTCGGCCACGGCGGCGCTGTCCATCCACTCGCCGGGCCACGCGTCCCAGCGCGACACGCGCACCAGCGCGCCGATCGCGACTAGCAGGTTCACGCCGAGCAGGATGCGCAGCAGCGTTCCCAGGTTGCGCAAGTCCGGCAGCGCAAGGGTCTTCGGGTTTTGTCCTATAATCGATGGCATCGCGAAAGCCGTGTGCACGCTGCATGCGGGTGCCTCGCGCCCGATCTCCTCGCGGGCCCTGCCGCCGCCATGTAGCTATTGTCGGCATGCGCTGCGGGCGAGGCAAGCGCAACCGGATGCGCGCCAACCCGCGGCTTCCTCTTCGATCCGCAGCCCGCACGCCATGGCCGACCCCCATACGCCCCACAAACCCTCGCCACCAGGCAGCTGGTCCGGCCGCTTCAGCGAGCCGGTGTCGGATCTCGTCAAACGCTACACCGCGTCGGTGGATTTCGACCGCCGGCTCGCCGCCGTCGACATCGCCGGCTCGCTTGCGCACGCCCGGATGCTCGCCGCGGTCGGCGTGCTCGAAGCGGCCGATCTTGCCGCGATCGAACGCGGGATGCAGATCATCGCGGGCGAAATCGAGCGCGCTGAGTTCCCGTGGTCGCGCGACCTCGAGGACGTCCATCTCAACATCGAGAGACGGCTGACGACGCTGGTGGGCGACGCCGGCAAGCGGCTGCACACGGCCCGGTCGCGCAACGACCAGATCGCCACCGACATCCGCCTCTGGCTGCGCCGCGAGATCGATGCGCTGTCCGCTCAGCTTGCCGGACTCCGGCGCGCGCTGCTCGATCTCGCCAGCGGGCACGCCGAGACGATCATGCCGGGGTTCACCCATCTGCAGGTGGCGCAGCCGGTGACCTTCGGCCACCACCTGCTCGCGTACGAAGCGATGCTGGCGCGGGACATGGAGCGCTTCGCGGATTGCCGCCGGCGCGTCAACCGCCTGCCGCTCGGCAGCGCCGCGCTTGCCGGCACGAGCTACCCGATCGATCGCCTGCGGGTGGCGACCGAACTCGGCTTCGACGGCCTCTGCACGAATTCGCTCGATGCCGTCTCCGATCGCGACTTCGCGATCGAATTCACGGCCGCCGCCTCGCTCGTGATGGTGCACCTGTCGCGCTTCGCCGAAGAACTGATCCTGTGGATGAGCCCGCGTTTCGGCTTCATCGCACTTGCCGACCGCTTCTGCACCGGCTCGTCGATCATGCCGCAGAAGAAGAATCCCGACGTCCCCGAACTGGTCCGCGGCAAGACCGGACGCGTGGTCGGCGACCTGGTCGGGTTGCTGATGCTGATGAAGGGACAGCCGCTCGCCTACAACAAGGACAACCAGGAAGACAAGGAACCGCTGTTCGACACCGTCGACACGCTGGCCGACACGCTCGCGGTGATGACCGACCTGGTCGCGACCGGCGTCAGCGTCGACGCGGCGCGGATGCGCGAGGCCGCGCGCGAGGGCTTCGCGACGGCAACGGATCTCGCCGACTATCTCGTGCAGAAGGGTGCGCCGTTCCGCGACGCGCACGAGGCAGTCGCACGCGCGGTGCGCCACGCGGAGGCGAAGGGCGTCGACCTCGCCGCGCTGCCGCTCTCCGAACTGCAGTCGTTCGCGCCGGCGATCGGCGACGACGTTTTCGCCGTGCTGACCCTCGAGGGCTCGGTGGCGAGCCGCGACCATCCCGGCGGCACGGCGCCGGCGCAGGTCCGCGCCGCGATCGCCGCCGCGCGCGCGGCGCTCGATGGGCGTTGAGCCGATGAACGCACTCGCGGTCTCCGCGCACGATGCGCTCGGGCTCGCCGCCGGGACCCTGACCACCCTCGCGTTCGTGCCGCAGCTCTACCGGATCGTGAAGACGCGCTCGGCGCACGACATCTCGTGGCTGATGTTCGGGATCTTCAGCGTCGGGGTCGTCCTTTGGCTCTGGTACGGCATCCGCGTCCACGCGCTGCCCCTGATCCTCGCAAATGGAGTGACGCTGGCGCTGGCGCTGGCGATCCTTTTTCTCAAGTGGCGTTACGGGCGTGATGACCGGTCAACCCGCGCGGCGTCGGAAATCGGCGTCGGGCAGGAACGGAAGGAGTAATCGATGGAGACGAAAGAGATCGCGTTCCTGGGCCTCGGCGTGATGGGCTACCCGATGGCGGGGCATCTCGCGCGCGCCGGGCATCGGGTGACCGTTTTCAACCGTACCCCGGCCAAGGCGGCGCGGTGGGTCGAGCAGCATGGCGGCAGGAGCGCCGCCACGCCGGCAGCCGCGGCGGCCGGTGCCGAACTGGTGCTGATGTGCGTCGGCAACGACGACGACGTCCGCGCGGTTGCGGTCGGCGCCGACGGCGCGCTCGGCGCGATGCAATCGGGCGCCGTTCTGGTCGATCACACGACCGCCTCGGCGCAGGTTGCGCGCGAGGTCCATGCCGCGGCGGAAGCCCGCGGCATCGGGTTCCTCGACGCGCCCGTTTCAGGAGGGCAGGCCGGCGCCGAGAACGGCAAGCTGACGATCATGGTCGGTGGCGATCCTGCCACCTTCGCCCGCGCGGAGGGCGCGCTTGCCCACTATGCGCGCGCCGTGACGCTGATGGGCGGTCCGGGCAGCGGTCAACTCACCAAGATGGTCAACCAGATCTGCATCGCCGGGCTGGTCCAGGCGCTGGCCGAAGGCATCAACTTCGGCGCGAAGGCCGGGCTGGACGTCGAACGGGTGCTGGACGTCATCAGCAAGGGCGCCGCGCAGTCGTGGCAAATGGAGAATCGCGGCAAGACGATGGTCGCCGACAAGTTCGACTTCGGGTTCGCCGTGGACTGGATGCGCAAGGATCTGGGCATCTGCATCGCCGAGGGACGGACCAACGGTGCGGCGCTGCCCGTGACCGCGCTGGTCGACCAGTTCTATGCGCGCATTCAGGCGCAGGGCGGCGGTCGCTGGGACACCTCGAGCCTCGTCCGGCTCCTTAGCGACGCCCGGTGACCGCCGTCCGGGTCATCGCCCGCCCGATCCGCTGACGCCCGAATTCGTCGACGCGAGCGGCCACCGGCGCGGCGCCGCGGCATCCGCGCAGGTGCGCGGGATCAGGCCGCGCCCGGCGGAGGAACCGCGTCCCCCTCGATGATGGCAATCTCGTAGGTGATCTCGGCGCTCCTGGCCAGCATGATCGTCGCGGAGCAGTACTTGTCCTTGGACAGCTTCACCGCGCGCTCGACCTGATGCGGATCGAGCCCGCGCCCGGCCACGACGTATTTCAGGTGGATCCGGGTGAAGATTTTCGGCTCCGCCGTGGCGCGTTCGGCCGCCGCCTCGACCGTGCAGTCGGCGACGGGCTGCCGCCCCTTTTTCAGGATCAGCACCACGTCGAACGCCGTGCAGGCGGCGGCGCCGGTCAGCACGAGTTCCATCGGCCGCGCCCCGAGGTTGCGCCCGCCATGCTCCGGCGCGCCGTCGATCACGATGGCGTGGCCGCTCCCGGTCTCCCCGACGAAGCTCATGCCCTCGACCCACTTGACCCTTGCCTTCATCGCTCCCTCCCCTGAACGGCCGGTGGCGAAGCCCGCGGTTCCGGGGTCCCGCCAAAGGGCCGAAACCGGCGTTCGCCCCGCCCCGTCGCCCCGAGACCAGATAGGCAACACGTCCGGCCGCCCCGACCCGATCCGCTATTGCATTGCGCGCCAAAATATGCCAACATCATGACACGCCGGCGGCTCCGGAGTCCCTCCTTCTCCTCCGCCGACGATTCCTCCATTTTCCTCCTCTGGTGGAATATTCAGGCGCGATCCATCGTGGTCGCGCTTTTTTTGCCCCTTGTCGGCGAAGATTGACAGGGATGGCGGCAACATATTATTATTTCAGACTTTGCTGAATTGACCGCACCCGGGAATTTCCAATGAAAACCTTTTCCGCCAAGCCGCAGGACGTCCAGCGGGATTGGTTCGTGGTCGATGCCACGGACAAGGTGCTGGGCCGCCTCGCCAGCCAGATTGCGCTGCGCCTGCGCGGCAAGCACAAGCCGATCTATACACCGCACGTGGATACCGGCGACTTCATCGTCGTCACCCATGTCGAAGCCATCCGCGTCACCGGCAACAAGGCCGAGGACAAGCTGTACCACCGCCACAGCGGTTACCCCGGCGGCATCTCGACCACGAACTTCGCCAAGATGCAGGAGCGCTTTCCCGGCCGCGCGCTGGAAAAGGCCGTCAAGGGCATGTTGCCCAAGGGCCCGCTCGGCTACAAGATGCTGAAAAAACTCAAGTGCTACGCCGGCGACGCCCATCCGCATACCGCGCAGCAACCGAAACCCCTGGATATCTGACACCTCCATGATCGGCAACTATTACTACGGCACGGGCCGCCGCAAGAGCTCGGTGGCACGCGTGTTCCTCAAGAAGGGCACCGGCAACATCGTGGTCAACGAAAAACCGGTCGACGTGTTCTTCGCGCGCGAAACAGGCCGCATGGTCGTCCGCCAGCCGCTGAAACTAACCAACCACGACACGACGTTCGACATCATGGTCAACGTCGCCGGCGGCGGCGAATCGGGCCAGGCAGGCGCGGTCCGCCACGGCATCACGCGGGCGCTGATCGATTACGACGCGGCGCTCAAACCCACGCTGTCGAAGGCGGGACTTGTCACCCGCGACGCGCGCGAAGTCGAACGCAAGAAGGTCGGCTTCCACAAGGCGCGCCGGCGCAAACAGTTCTCCAAGCGCTGAGCCATCCGGCGTTTTTGCCGCAAGGGCCGCCGATCGGGCGGCCTTTGTGTTTCTGGGGCCGATGGCGCGTCGCGGGCGCTCGATGCCGGCGGCATGATGGCCGGCGCGAGGCCGGTGCTAGAATCAAACGACGCGCAACGCACGTCTCGCGCAGCGAAGGGGCATTTGATGATCACGATCGGCATTGTCGGCGGCACCGGTTACACCGGAGTCGAGTTGTTGCGGTTGCTGGCGCAACACCCGCAGGCCAAGATCCGCGCCATCACGTCCCGCAAGGATGCGGGCACCCGTGTCGCCGAGATGTTTCCCAGCCTCCGCGGCGCCGGGTCGAATCTGCGCGAGCTCGCGTTCACCGACCCCGCGGATGCCGATCTTGCCGGCTGCGACGTCGCATTCTTTGCCACGCCCCATGGAGTCGCGATGGCGCAGGCGCGCGAACTCACCGCGGCCGGCACCAAGGTCATCGATCTTGCCGCGGACTTCCGGCTGAAGGATCCGGCGGTCTTCGAACAGTGGTACGGCCTTCCGCACGCGTGTCCGGATCTGCTGGCCGAATCGGTGTACGGGCTTCCCGAGATGAATCGGGAAGCGATCCGCAAAGCGCGCATCGTCGGCAACCCGGGCTGCTACCCGACCGCGGTGCAACTCGGTTTTCTGCCGCTCATCGAAGCAGGCGCCGTGGATGCCCTGCATCTCATCGCCGACTGCAAGTCCGGGGTCTCGGGTGCGGGCCGCAAAGCCGAGATGGGCCTGCTCTTTGCGGAGGCCTCCGACAATTTCAAGGCCTACGCCGTCAAGGGCCACCGCCATCATCCGGAGATCGTCCAGGGATTGCAGGGCGCCGCCGGAGCGCCGGTCAGACTGGTCTTCACGCCGCACCTGACGCCGATGATCCGGGGCATTCATGCGACGCTGTATGCGCGCCTGACGAACCCCGGCATCGATCTCCAGGCGCTCTACGAGAAACGCTATGCCGGCGAGCCGTTCGTCGACGTCATGCCGCCGGGAAGCATGCCCGACACGCGCTCCGTGCGCGCCGCCAACGTTTGCCGAATCGCGGTGCACCGGCCGCAGGGGGGCGACATCGCGCTGATCCTCGCGGTCGAGGACAACCTGGTCAAAGGCGCCGCCGGCCAGGCGATCCAGAACATGAATCTGATGTGCGGCCTGCCCGAAACGACGGGCCTGACCGCGTTGCCGGTCCTTCCCTAGGACCCTTCGGGGTGCACATCCCCTTGTGGTGGCGCCGCGTGCGCCGGCACTTCGGCATCAGCGCGCCACGGATGACCGTGCGCACGCACCTGTCGTGGCCCTGGCGGGCGGTGCTCGCCGTCGCGCTCGTTGCGGTCATCGGAGGGATGTGGTGGTGGGGGTTCGACTTCGGCCAGATCTTCGGCGGCTTCAACCGCAGGGAAGTCGAAGTGAAGGTGACCGCGCTGGAGGCGGAAGCGACCCAGCTGCGCGCCGAAACCCTGCAGTTGCGAGCCAAGAGTTCGCGGCTCGAGAGCGAACTCGCGATGGCGCAGGGCGCCCAGTCGACGCTGTCGAAACAGGTGACCGAGTTGCAGGGCGAAAACTCGCAGGTCAAGGAGGAACTCGTATTCCTGCAGAAACTGGTCGCGGATTCGAGCAAGCAGGTGGGGCTGTCGATCCAGCGCCTCGCTGCGGAACGGGCACACGACGACATTTTCCGCTACAGCATGCTGGTGGTGCGTGGCGGCAACCCGACGGGCGAATTCGACGGCACTCTCGCGCTGCAGGCCACGCTGCTACCCGCCGCCACCGCCGGACCGGCGCGTCCGGTCATGCTGATGTTGCCGGACGAGCAGCCGGAGTCGGCGCCAGCGCTCAAGCTCAATTTCAAGTATTATCAGCGGGTTGAAGGATCCTTTCGCGCCCCCCCAGGGGCGCAGCTGCGGTCGTTGACCGCGCGGGCTTTCGAGCGGGGCCAAGCCAACCCGCGGGCCACGCGGACCTTGAGTTTCCCCTGAGGAGGCGCCATGTGGGAACGTAAGAAACACTCCCCGCTGAAGCGGATCGACAGCCTGATCGGTGCCGGAACGGTGGTCCACGGCGACGTCACGTTCACCGGCGGCCTGCGGATCGACGGCCATGTGGAAGGCAACGTGATCGCCGCCGACGGCGAGCCGGGAACGTTGGTGCTGAGCGGGCAGGCGCGCGTGGACGGCGAAATCCGCGTGTCGCACGTCGTCGTCAACGGCACCATCAACGGCCCGATCACGGTCACCGACCACGTCGAGTTGCAGGCCAAGGCCCGGGTCGTCGGCGACGTGTCGTACCGCACCTTGGAGATGCACGTCGGCGCGGTGGTCGAGGGCCGGCTGATCCATGCTGAACCCGGGACGGGTTCGGTGGTCGAATTCAAGCGGATGGGCGGCGGTTGAGCGGACCGGTGCCCGGCAAGACGGCAACTATCCCTGACCGGGAAAGGGTTGCCGGGGATCTGCGATAAGCTGATAATTGGCCTTCCAAGAGCAAGGAGTTTTCATGAATGCGATGACCGAGATGCCCGCCCCGCTGGTGTTCACCGACAACGCCGCGGAAAAGGTGAAATCCCTGATCGAAGAGGAAGGCAACGCCGAACTCAAGCTGCGCGTGTTCGTGACGGGCGGCGGCTGTTCGGGCTTCCAGTACGGCTTCACCTTCGACGAAGTCGCCAACGACGACGACACGGCGATGGTGAAGAACGGCGTCACGCTGCTGATCGACCCGATGAGCTACCAGTATCTGGTCGGCGCCGAGATCGATTACCAGGAAGGCCTCGAGGGCGCGCAGTTCGTGATCAAGAACCCGAATGCGACAACCAC
>Ga0315287_10002320_pt1 | contig 17974 bp, 16 predicted proteins | sample YL17G11_0_MG_FD_205037 | JGI IMG/M metagenome (GOLD analysis project Ga0315287, IMG submission 205037) | Sediment microbial communities from Yellowstone Lake, YNP, Wyoming, USA - YL17G11_0 | ecosystem: Environmental > Aquatic > Freshwater > Lake > Sediment | place: USA: Wyoming | collected...
CCGGCAGTCCGCTGCCCCTGGAGGCGGCGGCGGGGGCGGCGATTGCGGGGGCGCTGCGGGTCGGGACCGTTCGGCATGTGGGTGAGGTCACCTGCGGGGTGGGGGTCGGCCGTGCACGGCCGAGGGGATGGGCGCACGGGCGCGGAATCGGATCCGCGGCGGCGGTGCGTGTGGGGCTAGCGGAGCATACGCGGCCGGTCCGCGTTGCGTCAACGGCAACCACCGGGGCGCGTAGGCCAACGGCACCGGCGACCCGCGGACCGCGCCCCCCTGGCCGACGCGGGAGCCTCATTCACATTCCGAGGACGCCCGCCGCCGCAGGTTCCGGCTTCCACCTCGGGCGGCTCGGCCTGGGGATCCTTGGGCGACCACATGGTCCGCTCGACCGACCGGTCGAGGTGGATCCACGCACGGACCGGCGCCACGACCAGCTCGATCACACGCGGACGGCCGCCTGGAGTCCTGCCCGGGCGGCAGTGGAGGCGCCTGGCCCGCTCCGCAGGCCCGAGAATGTGAATGGCGCTCCCGCCGGCGCCGGGCAGCTCGGCCGCCGCCGCGCGGTGGGCCGCCGGCGTCGCGCTCCCGTCCGCCGTGCGTTCAACGCAACACCGCGCAGCATGGGGCAGCACCGGGGGGCCGGTCGATGCCCGTCCGCACGTCTTCGTCGGTCAGACGCAAGGAAGCTGCCATCCGGGGGCGCAGGTCCTGGTCCCTGCACCGGCCGGAGCAGGAAACCCGCCGTCGGACGCAAGGATCCTGCCATCGGGACCGCCGGCCGGTCCGCGGGGGCTCGCGGTCGTGCGTTCAACGCAAGGCGGGCCGGCGGCCGGCCCAGCCGGGGCGACCCCGGCCGAGTCCAGGCGACACGGGGCGCCGACACGGGGCGCCGACACGGGGCGCCGACACGGGCCCGGTCGGGCACAAGCCCCCCGGTCGGCAGTCTCGGCTCGAAGGAACCGGCAAGTCCGGGGCCTGCTACCCCTTGGCGGCGGCTTCCTTCGTTGCCTTGGCCCAGTCCGCCTTGAACAGCTCGATGCCCCGGTCGGTCAGCGGGTGATGGACCATCTGGACGAGAACCTTGAAGGGGATCGTGGCGATGTGGGCGCCGGCGAGCGCGGCGTCGGTCACGTGGCGGGGGTGGCGGACGGATGCCGTGATGATCTCGGCGTCGTACTCGTGGAGGTTGATGATGTCCGCCAGCTCGCGGATCACCGTCATCCCGTCCTCGTTGATGTCGTCGAGGCGCCCCACGAAGGGCGACAGGAGCGTTGCCCCGGCCTTCGCCGCGAGGAGCCCCTGGTTCGCCGTGAAGAGGAGGGTGCAGTTGGTCCTGATGCCCTCGTCGGCCAGCCGGCTGATCGCCTCGAGGCCGTTCTCCGACATCGCGATCTTCACCACGATGTTCGGGGCGAGGGCGGCGAAATGGCGGCCCTCGGTGAGCATCCCCTCGACGTCGTCGGCGATGACCTCGGCGCTCACCGGACCGGACGTCAGCTTGCAGATCTGGCGCAGGACGTCGTCGTAGGAGCCGCCGACCCTCGCGTACAGGCTCGGGTTCGTCGTCACCCCGTCGATGACGCCCCAGCGGACGCCGGTGCGGATCTCGTCGATGTCGGCGGTGTCGAGGAAGAGCTTCATGGGGCGGCTCCTGGTAGGCACGGAAGGCAAGGCGATTGTACGCGGCGGCCCGTCCCGGTCATCAGAAGCGGTCTGCCAGCGCCCGCACCAGGCCCACCACGGGCGCGATCGCGAGCAGGGCACCGGCCGCGAGCGCCCCGAGCGACGCGTAGCCCCGGAGGCGCTCGCCGCGGCGCAGCGGGATCGCCGGCAGGATGAGCCCGATCACGGCCTCCACCGCGAGGAGGATCGCCCCGGGGTCGTCGGCCACGTGGTCCCACGACAGCAGGCGGGAGCTGCCGAAGGCCATGCCCTCGGCCGCCAGCACGGCCGCGAGCAGGGCGACAGAGATGGCCCGCGGCCAGCCCTGTCCGTGGGGCGGCTCAGGTCGCCTCGACCTCGGGCTCGCGCGCGTCCATGACCGCGACGGCCTCGATCGTCGCTTCGGCAGGCTTCGCCCGTCCGGCACGGGGCTGCAGGACCGGCTCGCGGCCCTCGCGGAGCGCCGCGGCGGTCGCCACGAACCCGTCGAAGAGCGGGTGGGGCCGCTCGGGCCGGCTCTTGAACTCCGGGTGGAACTGGCTGGCCACGAACCACGGGTGGTCCCGCAGCTCCACGATCTCCACGAGGCGTCCGTCCGGGGACTGGCCCGACAGGACCATCCCCGCGCCCTCGAGCAGCGCCCGGTAGCGGTTGTTCACCTCGAAGCGGTGGCGATGGCGCTCGTAGACGACCTCGTCGCCGTAGACCGCGTGGGCCTTCGAGCCCGGGGTGAGGCGCGCCGGGTAGAGCCCCAGGCGCATCGTGCCGCCCTTCTCCTCGAGGTCGCGCTGGTCGGGCATGAAGTCGATGACCGGGTGCTCGGTGAACATGTCGAACTCGGTCGAGTTGACGTCCTTCGTGCCGGTCACGTGGCGGGCGAGCTCGATGACCGCGCATTGGAGGCCCAGGCAGAGGCCCAGGTATGGCGTGCGGCGGTCGCGAGCCCAGCGGGCGGCCAGGACCTTGCCCTCGATCCCGCGATGGCCGAAGCCGCCCGGAACGATGACTCCGGCCGCTCCCCCCAGCTCGCGCTCAAGGTTCTCCTCGGTCAGCGTCTCGGAGCTGACCCAGCGGACCTTCACGTCGACGCCGTTCGCCCAGCCGGCGTGCTTGAGCGACTCGGTGACGGAGAGGTAGGCATCCGGCAGCTCGATGTACTTGCCGACGAGGGCGATCTCCAGCTCCGGCTTCGGGCGCTTGATGCGCTCCACGAGGTCGCGCCAGGCGGAGAGGTCCGGCGGCGCCGCCGTCGGGCCGAGGCCCAGGTCGCGCACCAGCAGGTCCCCGAGACCCGCCTCTTCGAACATGAGCGGGACCTCGTAGATCGTCTCGGCCGTCTCGGCCGGGATGACCGCCTCCGGGGCGACGTCGGTGAAGAGGGCGATCTTCTCGCGGATCTCGTCGGGGACCGGGTGGTCGGAGCGCAGGATGATCACGTCTGGCTGGATGCCGATCCCGCGCAGCTCCTTCACCGAGTGCTGGGTCGGCTTCGTCTTCAGCTCACCCGTCGCCTGCAGCGCGGGGAGCAGCGTCACATGGACGTAGACCACGTTCTGGCGCCCGACATCCTTGCGCATCTGGCGGATCGCCTCGAGGAACGGCAGGCTTTCGATGTCACCGACCGTCCCGCCCACCTCGACGATGACCACGTCGGCCCCGCCGTCGCGCGAAACGCGCTGGATCCGCTCCTTGATCTCGTTCGTGATGTGGGGGATCACCTGGACCGTGCCGCCCAGGTAGTCGCCGCGGCGCTCCTTGGCGATCACGGCCTGGTAGATGCGGCCGGTCGTCACGTTGGAGAGCTGCGAGAAGTTCTCGTCGATGAAGCGCTCGTAGTGCCCCAGGTCGAGGTCCGTCTCGGCGCCGTCGTCGGTGACGAAGACCTCGCCGTGCTGGTACGGCGACATCGTCCCCGGGTCGACGTTGATGTACGGGTCGAGCTTGAGGACGGAGACCGAGACGCCGCGGGACTTGAGGATCCGCCCGATGCTGGCGGCGGTGATGCCTTTGCCGAGCGAGGAGGTGACGCCTCCGGTCACAAAGACATACTTCGCCACGGGCTGGGCTCCTCCGGGGGTTTTTCCGATGCTACCGGATCCGGGGCTAGGGCGCCAGCGCCGGGACGACGGCCTGCGGCGCCGGGGAGTTGCGGTTCGGATTCGATTGGCTCGGTCGTCAGGCCGGGATCAGGTCGATCGAATCCCGGTGGCGTGGCTGCAGGAGGCTGAAATGGCGCCGATCGAGCGTCGCGAGCTTCGGCTCGTTCAGGCGCTCCACGACCGCGAGGACCGCGGCGTCGACGAATCCGATGTCGGCGTCGGCGTAGCGATCACAGAGCTCGCGGACGCGGGTGTAGTCGGACGCCGTGAGGTCAGCGACGACGTACGCGCCCGCCTCGATGTCGGTGAGCAGGGCGACCAGCGCTCCGGGATTCAGGCGCTGGTGAATCCAGTAGTCCACCTCGACCAGCACGGGTGCCGGGATGACGAGCAACTCCTGGGCCGCCTCGATCAGGGCCCGGCATGCGGCATGGTCCTGGTCGGAGCGGTCGAGTGAGGCGTAGAGCGGCCCTGTGTCCAGGATCAGCGCCATTCGCGGGGCTCGGGCCGCTCGTCGCCGCTTCGGCGTGCGGTGTCTCGCGTCCCCGACGCGCCGATCCCGAGGCTGCGGGGCTTCGGAGCGTGCCGCTCGACAGCCTCGTCGATCGCCTCGCGGATCACGGCCGCCATCGAGACGCCGCGCTCGGCGGCGATCCGGCGCAGGCGCCGGCGGGTCTCCTGGTCCAGCGTCAAGGTGGTGCGGTTCATGGTTTCATGCTATCACTCATGACATCATTCCCCGCCACCACCAGATTGGGCCAAGGCGCGTTGCCGGCCTGCTCTCATGGCGCGGGACGTCCGCGGAAGCGCTAGCGCTCGGCGGCCGCTTGGCCTGACAGCGGGCGACTCACCCGCCGAAGGGCGTCGCCTCCACCCCGCGAACGCCCGGCCGCAGGACGAACAGGGCGCCGGCCAACGACTGGGCCGCGAACTCGGACGCGGACAGGCCGCTGGCCGCGGAGGTGACGTAGAGGTCCGCGAGGTCCGGGCCGCCGAAGGCACAGCTCGTCGGCCGGGCGACCGGAAGCTGCACGATCCGGTCAAGGGCGCCGGACGGGCTGTACCGTCGGACCGACCAGCCGTCCCAGAGCGCCACCCACAGGTACCCCTCGGCATCGACGGTCATGCCGTCGGGCAGGCCCGCGGCCTCGGGGATCCGGATCAGCGCCCGGCGGCCGCTCGCGCGGCCGGTCGTCAGGTCGTAGTCGAGGACGTCGACCCGTCGGGTCGCCGAATCGATGTAGTACATCAGCCGGTCGTCCGGGCTCCAGTCGATCCCGTTCGAGATCGTCACGTCGACGAGGATCCGCTCCACCGACCCGTCCGGGTCGACCCGGTAGAGGGCCCCCGCCCGCGGCCGGGCGTCATGGGCCATGGACCCGACCCAGAGCCGCCCCCTGCGGTCACATTTCGCGTCGTTGAGCCGCATGCCCGGGTCGTCGGGCTCGATGGACGCAGCCAGGCGCAGCGGGCCGAGGTCCGTGTCGGCGACCGAGACGCCGTCCTCCAGCGCCAGGGCCAGGCCGCCGCCGGCCCGGGCCATCACCGCGCCGGCCTTCTGGTCGAGGCTCCTCGTGACCGTGCGGCCGGACGACGGATCGTGGCGCTGCAGGAGGCGGCCGTCGATGTCGACCCAGAGCAGCGTCCCGGTCCGGGCGTCCCACCACGGCCCCTCGCCGAGCAGGTTGTGGCAGTCGGCGACGACGGACCACTCCGATCTCGCGGGCATCACGGACTCCCTGTCTCGCGACAACGCGCCGGCGCGACGCGCAGGTCAAGCGGCCGCGGGACCAGGCGCCCGGGCCCCCAGGCCTCCGGGCCACAGACGAAATCGGGGCGCAGCGGCCGGTGCGTCGCCCGCCAGGCCGGCAGGTCCGCCGCCGTCGCCGGGAGCCCGCCGTCGGCGAGCGCCTCGACGAACCACGTCCTGATCTCGGCGAACCGGTCCCAGGCCCGGAAGTCGCGGCTCGTCGCCTCGCCCCAGCGGAGGAGGCTGTCCTTGGCCCAGACGATGTCGGCGTGATGCGCGGCGTATCGGTCGCTCGTGCCATCGCCGATGAAGATCACCACGCGCCCGTCCGCCTCGTGAGCCCGGACGCGCTCCCGCTTGCAGGTTCCGCAGACGAAGCACGCCGGATGACCGTAGGGAAAGGACAGCCGTCCGTCGCCGTCCACATCGTTGTCGTTCGTGGCGACCGCGAGGTCGGCCAGGGCCGGGTCCAGGCGGGCCAGGTTCGAGGCCACGTAGAAGCCGAGGCCGTCGCTCACGATCTCGATGGCGGCCCCGGCGTCCCGCACCGCGGCCACGAAGGAGACGAACGTCTCGTCCTGGGGGATTCCCGCCGCGGACGACCGCAGGAGCGCGCCATCGCGGGGCAGGACCTCCATGTCCCACTGCATCAGGTCACGCGATCCCCACCGGCCCGCGTCGTAGTCGGCATCTTTCGCGGCGACGACGGCCTGGTCGACGAGCGCGTGCTCGGCCAGCAGCACGGTGCCCACGTCCTGGCGCGAGACGGTTCCGTCGTAGTCGACGAGGACGCTGACGGGGGCGCCGGCGGGAAGGACGGGCAGGAGGGGCGCGCGCGACATGGCTGGTCAGGCCTCCAGGAGCGGAGCTGGCTCGGGCACGCGACGCCCCCCGGGTGGCGGGCCGACCGGAGCACGGCGAGCGATGAGAATCCCAACCACGATCACGACGCCTCCGAGAACCTGCCCAGCGAGGATCGGCTCGTCGAGGATGGCGGCAGCCAGGAGCACGGCGAGCGCCGGGACCAGCAGCTGGAGGTTCGCCACGCGACTCGGCCCGACGACGGCGATCGCTCGGAAGATCAGGACGTTGGCGAGACCCCCCGCGATGATGCCGGAGTAGGCGATGGCGGCGACGGCGGCCGGACTCACCCAGGTTGGGCCCGCCGCTGCGAGCTGGACGCTCCCCGGGATCGCCAGCACCACGGTCCCGAACAGGATGGCCCACGTCGTGAGCCGGAGCGGCGACAACGTCGCCAGCAGAGGCGCGGAGAGGGCCAGGTACGAGCCCCAGCAGACCGCGGCCCCGAGCGTCAGCAGCGCCCCCGGGCCCGTCACGGCGAGGTCGAAACCGTGCCCGGCGACTACGAGCGCGACGCCGGCGAACCCGACCGCCGCGCCGACAAGGCGCGCCCGGTGCGGCGCCTCGTTGCGAATGGCGACGGCCACGAGCGTCGTCCAGATCGGGGTCGTGGCAATGATGAGGGCCGACGTCCCCGCGTTCGTGACGGCCAGGCCCGTTGCCCAGAGGACCTGGTAGAGGCCGAAGCCGAGCCCGCCCAACAGGGCGAGCGGGACAACGATCCCGCGCGGGATGCCCGCCGATCCCTCCCGCCAGCGCAGGATCGCGAGGAGGACAAGCCCGGCCAGGAGGAACCGGACGAAGGCGAACCCGATCGGCGGCACGCTCGCGATGGCGCCCTTGACGATCACGAAGTTGGCCGCCCAGACGACCATCACGAGGAGCGCGCCGGCCTCCGCCAGGCGTCGGGCGTCGGCGCCGTCCCCGGCGCCGTCCCCTGGTCCGGTCGCCGCGCCGCCCTCGCCGCCGGGCACGGAAACGGCCCCGGTCGCCGCCCGCGGCGCCGGGGCCGTCGTCTCGTCGATGGGGGTCAGACGCCTTCCTGCTCGAGCTCGAGGGCCTCTTCGTCGTCCTCTTCGGTCAGCTTCAACCAGACGAAGAGCCCGGCGAGGACCGCGAGCGGGATGACGACGGCCGCCGCGAGGAAGATCCCCAGGATGGTCGCCACGATCTTGAGGGCCTTCATCGGCCTGCCTCCTTCTGCGGTGCGCCTACTGCCGGAGCTGCGGCGCCTCGGTGATCATCGCCTCGATGTCTTCCTTCGTGAACTCCGCCAGCGAATGGTGGGCGCCGGCCGCGGTGACCATCTGCAGGCGAACCACGAACGCCCCGCCCTGCTCGAAGAAGAAGATGTCGTGGGGGCGCTGGCCGTCCATCCAGCGCCCGAGGACGCGGAAGGACATCTCATAGTAGCCCGCCTTCGACGAGTCGGGCGGTCCGGCGGCCTCTGCGCCGCGGCGCGCCATCGCCTCGTCCATGAAGCGGGCGATGTCGTCGTCGAGGAACGTGAGGGTCTCCTTGGCCTGGCGCCCGACCGACTCCGACCACGTGCCGGTGCCGCCCTCGATGACGAGGCCCTGGACGATGAACCCGTCCGGTGCCTCGAGCAGGAGGACGTCGCGCATCCCGCGCTGGTCGAGGAACGCCCCGATCGAGCGCAGGACCTCCTCGAAGTCCTGGCGCGGGCTCCCGTCGTAGATGCGCATGACGCCTCCCTCGGCCCGCCTCCCGCGGGACGATGTCCGGCCTCAGCTGCCGGTGGTCTGGTCGATCAGGCCCCGCTCGCGCGCGGCGCGCTCGAGCGTGCGAAAGATCGCCACGCTGCCGAGTGTAAGCACGGGGGTCGCGGCGCACAAGGCGAACAGGACGATTGGGTCAGCCGCGGGCCAGGGCGAAGGCAAGACGACCGGCAACCCGGGCGTCGTTGATGATGAGCGCGATGTTGGCCCGCACGGACCTGCCGTCCGTCAGGTCCGCGACCCGCCGAAGGACCCACGGCGTGAGGGCCGGGCCGTGGATGCCCGCGGCGTCGGCCTCGGCGATGGCGCGCGCGATGGCGGCGACGGCCTCGTCGCGCGGGAGCTCGTCCGCCTCCGGGACCGGCACGCAGACGAGGATTCCGGTCCCCAGGAGCGCGAGGTGGGCGGCCGCCAGGGCCGCTGCCGCCTTCTCGTCCGGCACCGACTGCGGCGCGGAGATCCCCGAGCTGCGCGAGAAGAAGCCCGGCAGCTCGTCGGTGCCGATGGCCACGACCGGGACGCCGCGCGTCTCGAGAACCTCCAGCGTCGCCGGGACGTCGAGGATCGCCTTGGGTCCGGCGCAGACCACGACGACCGGGGTGCGGGCCAGCTCTTCGAGGTCGACCGAGACGTCGACGCTGGGCGGGCGGATCCGGTTGTCCCGGCCCACCGAGGGCTCGAAGGCGCCCGCGTGGACGCCGCCGATCCCGCCGGTGGCGAAGACCCGGATCCCGGCGGCGTGGGCGGCGAGCATCGTGGCCGACACGGTCGTGGCGCCCCAGCCGCCGGCGGTCAACGCTCCCGCCAGCGTCGGGCGGGCCACCTTCCGGACGCCCGGCGTCGTGGCCAGCGCCTCGAGCGCCGCGTCGTCGAGGCCCACGAGGAGCCGGCCGTCGCGGATGGCGACCGTCGCGGGAACGGCGCCGCTCTCGCGAACGGCGGCCTCCGAAGCCCGCGCGACCTCCACGTTCTGCGGGAACGGGAGGCCGTGGCTGATGAGCGTGGATTCGAGCGCCACGACAGGCCGGCCGGCGGCGAGGGCGTGGGCGACATCGGGAGCGATCTCGAGGCGGGCGCGGAGGGCGATGAGGTGGGCGTCGTCGGACATGAGTTTCTCCTGTGTCAGGGTAGCGCGGCCGCGGCTCACTGCGCGGACCGGGTCAGCCGGCACGCATGTGTCGGACTACCCTGCATCGCATGGCTCGTCCGATCTCACCTGCCGCCCTGATCCGCCGCCAGGTCGTCCTGGAGGAGCACGATCCCCTCCCGGACGGGCGCGGCGCGGTCGTGGTCCGGCGCTTCGTCCACGGCGAGACCTACCGGTCCCACCTCCTGCTCGTGCCCTTCGCCGGGCGCGCCACCTCCCGGCCGCTGCGGCTCACCGCCCGGCCGCTGCAGCTCACCGCCCGGCCGCTGCAGCTCACCGCCGGCGCCGTCCGAGACACGAACCCCCGCGTGTCGCCCGACGGCCGCCGCGTCGCGTTCCTGCGCTCGTTTCCCGACGAGCGGGACCGTCCCACGGCGGTCATGGTCCAGGCGTTCGACGGCGGCGAGGCCTGGGTCCTCTGGGCTCCCGAGCACGGAGTCTCCGACCTGCCGTGGGCCAGGGGCCACGGGATTGACGGGATGGCCTGGTCGCCGGACGGGACCCGGATGGCCTACGTCGCAGCGGCTCCCGAGGTGCGCTTCATCGTCGGGAAGGAGGTGAAGGGTCGCGTCGTGACGGCCCGCCGGATCACCCGGACCGACTGGCGCTGGGACGACGTGGGCCATCGCGACCGCTGGGACCAGCTGTGGGTCGGGCCCGTGCGCGAGGGCGCGCGGCCGCGCCAGCTCACGCGCCTCGAAGCCGACGTGAAGAGCATCGCGTGGGCTCCCGACGGGCGCTCGATCGCCTACGTCACCGATCCCGGCCCGGACGCCGACATCCGGCCGCTCCCGTCCATCTGGGTCGTGGCGGCGGCCGGGGGAGTTCCCCGCGAGGCCATTCGCCTGGCAGGGTACGCGGGTTCTCCGGCCTTCTCGCCCGATGGACGCTGGCTCGCCTGCGTCGGGGTCGACGTCGCGAACCCGCTCGACGACGATGTTCCGGGGCTCTTCGTGGCGCCCTTCGATGCCAGCGGCGGAGTCCCGGCGGCGGCCGTCCCGCTCGCGCCCGACCTGGACCTCCCGATCGGCGTCTGGAACGACACCGACCTCAACGGCTGGATCGCCTCGTCGCGGCCCGGGCCCTTCTGGGATGGGCCCGTCCGGTTGGTCGCGCTCGTCAGCGAGGCCGGCCGCGTGCAGCCGTGGCGCTTCCCGTTCGACCCCGAGACAGGGCGGCCGTCCGGCGCCCCCGCCCGCCTCACCGGTGCCGACATTGCCGCCTGGACCCTCGGCATCGCGGGCGGCGTCGTCTCCGTCGTCGCAACCCTCAACGACCGGCCGATGGAGCTCCTGACCGTCGGGGGCTCCGGCCCGCGCGCTCGCCTCCACTCCCGCACGACGCTCGGCGGCGCGTGGCGGCGTGGCATCGCGTGGCCCAAGATGCGGCGCGAGCTGGCCCCGGGCGCCGGCGGCCCCATCGAGACCTGGATCGTGTCACCGGCCGACGCCGGCGACGGACCGCTGCCCACGGTCATCAACGTCCACGGCGGCCCCCTCGGCGCCTGGTCGCCGGCACCATCGCTCGAGAACACCCTCCTCGCGTCGCTCGGATACCGGGTGGTCCTGCCAAACATCCGCGGTTCGGCCGGCTACGGCCGGGCCTGGATCTCGCCCCAGCTCGGCGATTGGGGAGGGGTCGACGCGGCCGACGTCCTCGCGGCGGTCGATCACGTGGTCGGCATCGGGCTCGCGGACCCGGCCCGCCTCGGGATTCTCGGGCTCTCGTACGGCGGTTTCATGGTCAACTGGCTGATCGGGGACGCGCCCAACCGCTTCGCTGCGGCGGTCTCCGAGAACGGGGTCACCAACCAGGTGAACGACTGGGCGAACTCCGACTCGGGCCCCGACTACGACCGGATGGCCCTCCTCGGCGATCCGTTCACCGCGGAAGGGGTCGCGAAGCTGTGGCGCCAGTCGCCGCTCCGCTTCGTCTCCCGGGTCCGGACTCCCCTGCTCATGCTCCAGGGCGAGGCGGACCTGCGCTGCCCGGCCGCCGACAACGAGCAGCTCTTCGTGGCCCTCCGCCAGCTGGGGCGCGAGGTGGAGTACGTCCTCTACCCCGAGTCCTGGCACACCTTCTCGACCACGGGCCGCCCCGACCGCCGGATCGACCGCAACGAGCGGATGCTCGCCTGGTTCCACCGCTTCCTGAAGGGGTAGGCGGGGCGGCGGGCGGCCGCGTGGGCCGGGGGCACGGGCCGAGTCGTCCCTACTGCCCCAGCGCCAGCTCGAGTCGCGGGGTGGCCAGCTGGCGGGCCGCGGCCCGGTGTCCTGCGATGACGGCGCGGCGGAGGACGGCCGGCGTGGTCGCCCGGTCGGCCGCGAGCCAGGCGGCGACGAATCCGGCGTCGAAGGCGTCGCCGGCGCCGGTCGTGTCGGCGGCCGCGACGGGCCGCGTGGCGATTTCGAGCCGAAGAGCCGGCCCCGGGCGCTGGCGGGCCAATGCGGTCGCACCGGCCGCGCCCCGCTTGACGATGGCGATCGGGGCGAAATCGAGGAGCCGCTCGAGGTCGGCGTGGCCGAGGAAGGCCGATGCCTCGGCCGCGTTCGTGAACAGGAGATCCGCGGCGACGCCCCGGACGAGGCGATGTGCCGCCGGGCGGCCGCGGGCGAGGAGAGGCGCAGCGGAGGCGAGGTCCACGGCCACCCGGGCGCCTGCCTCGCGGGCCATCACGATCGCCCGCACGGCCGCCTCCCCGAGCGGCGACCCGAGGAGCGAGTAGCCCGGCAGGTGCAGGACGCCGGCGTCCCGGAACCAGGGTGGTCGGAGATCCGCCGGCCGGAGGAGATCTGCCGCTCCGCGATCGGCGACGAAGCTGCGCTCGCCGGCCGTGTCCACGACCATGCCGATCCGGGCGGTTCGGGCGCCCGCCGGTCGCGCCGCGCGGACCGTGACCCCGTCGTGCTCGAGCGCGGCCACGAGCGCTCGCCCCGGCCCGTCGCGCCCGACCGCGCACACGAGCGTGCTCCGGACACCCAGCCGGGCCAGCCAGCGAGCCGTGTTCGCGGCCGAGCCCCCCTGGTGGAGCCGCACGACGCCCGGCACGTCGGTGCCGTGCTCCATCGGGCGCGCGGGCGCCAGGACGACGTCCAGCGCGAGGTCGCCGAGGACGACGGCGCGGAGCTCGCGCGAGTGCGAGTGCGAGTGCGGGTGCGGGGGTCTGGACAGCGTCGACATCCCGCCGAGGATACGCCCGGGGCCGTCGCCGCCGCCCCCGCGAGGCGCCCCGGGGGAGCGAGAACGCCCCTGGGGGGCACCTCGGCCCCTGGGGAGGCAACCCCGCCGGCGTCCCCGTCCCTGCCCACCCCACCCGTACAATGGCCACACTTCCCTCCGCCCCACCACGGGAGCCTGCCGCGATGACCACCCTCTCCCCCGAGCAGCTCGACCGGCTCGCGATCGACACGATTCGGACCCTCTCGATCGACGGCGTCCAGCAGGCCAACTCCGGCCATCCGGGCGCGCCGATGGGGATGGCGCCGATGGCCTATGCGCTCTGGACGCGCTTCCTGCGCCACGCGCCCACGCATCCCGACTGGCCGAACCGGGACCGGTTCGTGCTCTCGGCCGGGCACGCCTCGATGCTCGTCTACTCGCTGCTCCACCTGACCGGCTACGACCTCTCGCTCGACGAGCTCCGGCGCTTCCGCCAGTGGGGCTCGCGCACGCCGGGTCACCCCGAGTTCGGCATGACCCCGGGCGTCGAGGCGACCACGGGGCCGCTCGGCCAGGGCGTCGCCAACGCCGTCGGGATGGCCATCGCCGAGCGCCGGCTGGCGGAGGAGTTCAACCGGCCCGGCCACACCGTCGTCGACCACTGGACCTACGCGATCTGCTCGGATGGCGACCTCCAGGAGGGAATCGCGTCGGAGGCCGCCAGCCTGGCCGGGCACCTGCGGCTCGGCAAGCTCGTGATGCTCTACGACGACAACCAGATCCAGCTCGACGGCCCGACCGCGCTGGCGTTCAGCGAGGACGTCCTCGAGCGCTTCCGGGCGTATGGCTGGCAGACGCTCCGCGTGAAGGACGGCACCGACGTCGGCGCGATCGAGGCCGCCATTCGCCTCGCCCGCTCTGACGACCGGCCCTCGATCATCGCCGTCCGCACCGTCATCGGCTTCGGTTCGCCGAACAAGGCCGGCAGCCAGAAGGCCCACGGCGCGCCGCTCGGCCCCGACGAGGTCCGCCTCACGAAGGAGGCCTACGGCTGGGATCCCGACCAGAGCTTCTTCGTGCCGGACGCCGCCGCCGCCCTGTTCTCTCGGGCAATCCCGTGGGGCGAGGAGCTCATCCGCCGCTGGGATGCCTCCTTCGACGCCTATCGGGCCGCCTTCCCGGCCGAGGCCCGCGAGCTGGAGCGCCGGCTCGACGGCGACCTGGCGGCCGGCTGGGACGCGGCCCTCCCGCGCTGGGAAGCGGGCGTCGAGGTCGCCACGCGCAACGCCTCCGCCGACACGATCAACGCCCTCGCGGCGGGCGTGCCGGAGCTCTTCGGCGGCTCGGCCGACCTCTCGGAGAGCAACCTGACCGACGTGAAGGGCGGCGGCGACTTCTCCGCCGAGCACGCCGGGCGCAACCTCCGCTTCGGCGTGCGCGAGCACGGCATGGGCGGCATCGCCAACGGCCTCGCCTGTCACGGCGGCTTCCGACCCTACGTCGCCACCTTCCTGACCTTCTCCGACTACATGCGCGGCAGCGTCCGCGTGGCCGCGCTGTCCGGGCTCCCCGTGATCTACGACTGGACCCACGACTCGGTAGGCCTGGGCGAGGATGGGCCGACCCACCAGCCGGTCGAGCACTACGCGGCCCTGCGGGCGATCCCCAACGTCTGGTTCGTCCGGCCGGCCGACGCGAACGAGACCGCGGCCGCCTGGGCGCTGGCGCTCGAGCGGACTGATGGGCCGACGGCGCTGGCCCTCACCCGCCAGAAGCTCCCCGTCCTGCCCGGCACGCCCGAAGGCGCCCGCGCGGGCGTCCGGCGCGGCGGGTACGTGATCCGCGCTGCCTCGAAGGAGGCGACCGGCGGCACGCCCGACCTCGTCTTCGTCGCCACGGGCTCCGAGGTCCACCTGGCCGTCGCCGCCGCCGACGCGCTCGAGGCGGAGGGAATCCCGGCTCGCGTCGTCAGCCTCCCCTGCTGGGAGGCCTTCGAGGCGCAGGACGCCGCCTACCGCGAGAGCATCCTCCCGGCAGCTGCGAAGAAGCGCGTTGCGGTCGAGATGGGTGTCTCGCTCGGCTGGGAGCGCTGGGCCGGCGACGAGGGCGCAATCGTCGCCCTCGACCACTTCGGCACGTCGGCGCCCGCGGGCACGATCCTGCGCGAGTTCGGCTTCACGGCCGATGCGGTCGCCGACGTCGGACGCCGGGTCGTCCGCGACGGCTTCCGCGGCCGTGTCGCCGCGCCGCCGAGCCCGCATCCGGGAGGCACCCGCTGATGCGCGTCGCCCTGGCCGCCGACCACGGCGGCGCCGAGCTCAAGGCAGAGCTCCTGGCCCGCCTCGCCGACACCGGCCACGAGCTGATCGACCTCGGGGGCGACGGCTCCGACCCGAACGACGACTACCCCGACTTCGCGCGCCGCCTGGCGTACGCCATCCGCGACGGTGCGGCGGACCGCGGGATCCTCGTCTGCGGCTCCGGGATCGGGGCCAGCGTTGCCGCCAACAAGGTCCGCGGCGTGAGGGCCGCGGTAGCCCACGACACGTACTCGGCCCACCAGGGCGTCGAACACGACGACATGAACATCCTCTGCCTGGGCGGCCGGGTCATCGGCCCGGAGCCGGCACTCGAGTGCGCCCGGGCCTTCCTGGGGGCATCGTTCTCCGGCCAGGAGCGCCACGCCCGCCGCCTCGCCAAGGTCCTCGCCATCGAGGACGAGGACCGCTGACATCGGAGGCGGGGCCCTCGCGCGCCGCGCCGCATCGACCCGCGCCGCACCGCAGATCCCCCACGCGTAGACTCCACCGCGCAGGAGGACCGCCATGGCCGAGACCACGCTCCCACCGTTCGCCCCGGGCACGCTTGACGCCCGGATCGACGACCCGACCCTCGCCGCCGCCGTCGCCGCCGCCCTCGCCCGCGCGGCTGACGAGCGATGGAGCGACCGTCTCCACGACCGCGACGTGACCCTCTGGTCAGCCGACCCGGCGGTCCAGGAGAAGATCGCCAACCGCCTCGGCTGGCTGGACCTCCCGGTCGATTTCAGCGCCCAGGTCCCCGCGCTGGAGGCGTTCGGCGAGACGACGCGCGACGCCGGCTTCACGGCCGCGATCGTGGCCGGGATGGGCGGGAGCAGCCTGGCCCCGGAAGTGATCGCGACGGCATTCGGCGACCTCGAAGACTGGCTGGCGATTCGCGTCCTCGACTCGACCGATCCGGCGGCCGTGGCGGCTGCATGGGACGGCCTCGACCCGCTCGCGACCCTCTTCATCGTGGGCTCCAAGTCCGGCACCACGACGGAGACGCTGGCGTTCCGGGCCGATGCGTGGGAACGGATCCACGGCGCGCTCCGGGCACACGGGGCCCGGCTGGAATCCCCGGGTGAGTTCATGGTGGCCGTCACCGACCCCGGGAAGTCGCTCGCCGCCATCCCCCACCAGGACGACATGCGGGGCGTCTTCCTCAACCCCGAGTCGGTCGGCGGTCGCTACTCGGCCCTCAGCTACGTCGGCCTTCTGCCCGCCTCGCTGGCGGGCATCGACCTGGATCCGTTCCTGGCCTCGGCCGTCGGGATGCACGCGCGCTGCACGGCCAGTGACCCAACTGCGAACCCCGGCGTGGCCCTGGGCGCGGTGCTCGGCGCCCTCGCGGCGGTCGGCCGCGACAAGCTGACCCTCGTCGTCGACCCGGCGATCGGCTCGCTCGGCGCCTGGCTGGAGCAGCTCGTTGCCGAGAGCACGGGCAAGGTCGGAACGGGGATCGTGCCAGTCGATCGGGAGCCGTTGGGCGCCCCGGATGCATACGGCGTGGATCGCGTCTTCGTCCGGATCGCCCTGGAAGGGGCCGCATCCCCGGCCCCCGGCCCCGACGGCCGCCACGCTGACGCCGTCCTCGACGCGCTCGCGACCGCCGGCCACCCCGTGCTCCGCTTCACCCTCGCCGACCCGATCGACCTGGCCGGGGAGTTCCTGCGCTGGGAGATCGCGACGGCCATCGCCGGGATCGTTCTCAACGTCAACCCCTTCGACGAACCGAACGTGACCGAGTCGAAGGAGAACACGAAGCGCGTCCTCGACGAGCTGGAGCGCCATGGGGCCTTCCCCCGCGAGGAGCCCCTGGCGATCGGCGACGGGATCACCCTGTACGGCGACACGCCGCTTCGCCTCAGCGCCGGCGACGGCACCGTCATCGGGGAGCTGCGACGCCACCTGGAGCGCATCCACCCGGGCGGCTACCTCGCGATCGGCGCCTTCGTCGCCCCGACGGCGGGCCGGGCGGACGCGATCGACCGCCTCAGGGGCCGGCTCCGCGACGCGACCGGCAGCGCGACGACCGGCGGCTTCGGGCCGCGCTACCTCCACTCCACCGGCCAGCTCCACAAGGGCGGCCCGGCGATCGGCTGGTTCCTCCAGCTGACGAGCGATCACCCAGCCGACCTGCCGGTCCACGGCAAGCCCTACACCTTCGGCCAGCTGGTCGACGCCCAGGCGCGCGGCGACATGGAGGCCCTCGAGGCCCACGACCTGCCGGTGCTCCGGGTCCACCTCGGCGCCGATGTCGACGCCGGCCTGGCCGCGCTGGAAGCCGCCGTCAGGCAGGCACTTCGTCAGCAGTAACGCACCGTTCGCTCGCGCCGACACTCCGGCACGCGCACAAGGAGGGACTCCGATGCGCATCGGCTTCATCGGCCTCGGCCGGATGGGCGCCAACATGGTCCGCCGCCTCGTGCGCGACGGCCACGAAGTGGTCGCCTTCAACCGGACACCGGAGAAGACGCGGGAGATCATGACCGAGGGGGCCGAGGGGGCCTTCTCTCTCGCGGAGCTTGTCGGCAAGCTCCCGGTCCCCCGCGCGGTCTGGGTGATGGTCCCCGCCGGCGACGCCACTGAGGCAATGATCGCCGAGCTGATGGACCTTCTCGCCCCCGGCGACACGATCGTGGACGGCGGCAACACGAACTTCCACGACGACGTCCGGCGCCACGCGCTGGTCGCCGGGAAGGGCCTCAACTACGTGGACGCCGGCACGTCCGGCGGCGTCTGGGGCCTGCAGGTCGGCTACTGCATGATGGTCGGCGGCGACCGCGACGCGGTGGCGCCGCTGGAGCCCGTCTTCCGGAGCCTCGCCCCCGCGGACGGATACGCGCACGTCGGCGGCCCCGGCGCCGGCCATTACGTGAAGATGGTCCACAACGGCATCGAGTACGGCCTCATGCAAGCCTACGCCGAGGGCTTCGAGATCATGCACGCGAGCGACTACGACCTGGACCTCGCGCAGGTCTCGGGGATCTGGCGCTACGGATCCGTCGTGCGCAGCTGGCTGCTCGACCTCCTGTACGACGCGATCTCGAAGAACCCCGACTTCACCGGGATCAAGGACTGGGTCGCCGATTCCGGCGAGGGCCGCTGGACCGTCCAGGAGGCCATCGACCGGGACGTCCCGGCCCCGATCATCACGCTCTCCCTGCAGGCCCGCTTCCGGTCCCGCCAGGACGAGAGCTACGGGGCCAAGGTCCTGGCCGCGCTCCGCAACGAGTTCGGCGGCCACGCGGTGAAGA
>Ga0315287_10002321_pt1 | contig 17974 bp, 9 predicted proteins | sample YL17G11_0_MG_FD_205037 | JGI IMG/M metagenome (GOLD analysis project Ga0315287, IMG submission 205037) | Sediment microbial communities from Yellowstone Lake, YNP, Wyoming, USA - YL17G11_0 | ecosystem: Environmental > Aquatic > Freshwater > Lake > Sediment | place: USA: Wyoming | collected...
GGCCCGTAACGGCCCAGTGCCGGTCCCACGTTGCCGAGAGATGATGCTGACGCCGAGAGCGCCTCTTCCGTGGTCATGCCGACCATTGCGAGGCCCAATGCCACGATGCAGAAAATCGTCAGGTAAACGAAGAAGAAAGAAACGACGTTCCTCTGGACGTCCTCGGGAATGGGCCTATCGCCCAGCGTGATTGGCATGACCGCCCTCGGGTGGATTGCCTTTCGTATCTCGCGGCGCACCATCTTCGCCAGGACCACGAAACGCACAACCTTGAGACCGCCCGCGGTGGAGCCGGAGCAGGCCCCGATGAGCATCAGGAAGAAGAGCACCATCTGCGCCTCGGAAGGCCAGTACACAAAATCGGCGGTGGCGAATCCGGTCGTCGTCATCACGGCGACAACCTGGAACATGCTGTGGGCGAATCTCTCGCCGGAGAATTCCGTGGGATTCCAGCCTGACACTGTCGAAAGGGAGAACCAGATGAGCACGCTCGCTCCGATGATCAACCCGAGATACAGCTTGACCTCGGGGTTCTGCCTGAGCCGGTTGAACTTGCCGGTCAACCATTCGTAATGGACGACAAAGCTCATCCCGCCCAGTATCATGAAGAACGCCGTGATGGCGCCTATCGCAGGTATTGCGTTGTAGTATGCGATGCTGGCGTTCTTGGTCGAGAAGCCGCCGGTGGCAAGGGTGGCAAAGCTGTGGCAGACAGCGTCGAAGGGTCCCATCCCCGCTCCCATCAGGAGAACGATCTCGAGCCCCGTGAAGCCAAGGTATAGGGACCACAGCGTCCCCGCTATCTGGCGCAATGTAGGCTTCATGCGGATGCTGGTGTGGACCGATGCCTCCGCCTTGAACAGCTGGGTCGAGCCGCCCACGAGGCGGGAGAGCACGACCATCGACAGAACGATGATTCCCATCCCTCCGATGAGATGCGTGGTGGCCCGCCACATGAGGATGCTGCGGGGTACGACGTCCTGATTCTCCAGGTCGGGGATCACGGATGCGCCCGTGGTTGTGAAACCGGACGTGGACTCGAAGAATGCCCCGGCCGGGTCCGGGATGGCGCCGCTGAGCATGAATGGCATTGCTCCTAATAGAGATATTATCAGCCATGTCAGGGCGACGGTGATAAGGGCGTCCCGGTCGCGGAGGTCCTCCTCGCCCTTTCCGATGTACATTAGAAGGATTCCTATCAGGGTCGAAATGAGCGCGGGTATGCCGTAGGAGCTTCCTATCAGCCCCTCGCTCTCCCCGAAATACACCCCCGTGACGGCAGGGAGTATCATTGCCGCCGCGAACACGACAAGGATGAATCCAATCACTTTGGATACGGCGCGGTACCTCATTCTCCCCCTCCTAAAGAATCGCATCCGCAAGCTTGGGGATGACGCTTGTCCTCGTGAATATTATCAGGCGGTCTCCGGGGTAGACGGGCGTGTCGCCGTGCGGGATGATGGTCTTGGCATCCCTGACTATCGTCGCAACTAGCGAGTTCTTCGGCAGGCCGGCCTTCTTTATAGTCTTGCCGGCTATCCGCGACTTCTCCGTGACCTCGAATTCCACAACACGGGCATTGCCGTGGTGGAGGACGTGAAGGGACGCAAGCCCCTTCTTGAAGTGAATGTGCTGGAGGATGCTGTTCATTGTTGCGATGGTCGGGCAGACAGCGATGTCCACGCCGACATCCTGGAGGGCGGACCGCAGGTCGGGTCTGTACACAACGGCTATGGTGACCTTGACCCCGTTCTGCTTAGCCATGAGGCAGCTCAGGGTGTTGAGGTCCTCGCGCGCTGTGGCGCCGATGAAAGCATCGACGTCCGTGAGGCCTTCCTCCTGCATGACGTCCTTGTCCGTCGGCTCTCCCTGGATACATAAAGTGTTCGAGAGCGATTCTGAGGCCATGCGGCACGCTTTCTCGTTGGGGTCTATCAGGACAACGTCCATCATCTTCTCGAGGCTGCCTGCCAGATGCCTACCGATTCTGGTGGCGCCCGCTATGACCACACGCTCCGCCTTCTCCTTCCTGGTGACCGTGGGGCTGTAGCCGAAAAGCTCGGCCACGACGGGCACATCCCCCTGCTCCCCGAGGATGGTGATGACCTCGTCCTTGGCCTGGATGACCTCGGAGCCTTCGGGAATGATGGTCTCCTTTTTGCGGAAGATGGCCACGATGTTCGTGTGCTTGGGGAGGTTCATGTCCTTTATCGCAACGCCAACTACCGGAGCATCCGGCCTGATGCGGGATTCCAGCATCTGGACCTGCCCGCCTGCCAGGACGTCCGTGTCCAGCAGGGTCGGCGTCAGGAATATCCTGGATATCCTGGAAGATGTGGCAAGGTCCGGGCTGACGGCCACGTTTATGCCCAGGCTCCTCTCGAGTGCTTCCGATACCGGCTCGTTGATGTAGTCCCCGCTGTTGACGCGGGCGATGGTCTTGGCTCCGTAGGAATGGGCGAGGGCGGACGCGACTATGTTGATCTCGTCCGAATTGGTCACGGCAATGAATGCATCCGCTTTATTAACGCCGGCCTCCTCGAGCTTGGCGGGACTTGCAGTATTGCCCTTCACGACGAGGGCATCGAGGACGGAGGCCCTGTCGGCAGCAGCCTCGTCCGCTTCTATTATGGCCAGCTCATGGCCCTGCTGGACGAGCGACCGGGCAACGGATTGCCCGACCTGTCCCGCCCCTCCTATGATGACATACATCCGCGCCGAAATGTCCCTCCGTTGGATTTAAGGATTGGGATGTTGGCCCTTTCTTCGCATATATTTCCTTTTAGAAAAGAGTATAACCCATACCCATCATGTACCGTACCGTGGAACTGCCCGGTTCGCTCTACCTGGAATGCTCCGAATGCGGCGAGGAGACCTTGCATGAGGTGCTCAAGGGCCGGGCCTCGGACAGAGGTGGCGAGGTCAGGCTGAGCGCGCTCGTCAAGTGCCCTGATTGCGGCACCATACACAGGGTGAACCTCCGGGAAGGGGGCGAACGGCTCGTCAATGCCATCGTCAGCGATCTCCATATCTCGCAGAGGATTCAGGTCCCGCTGGACCCTGCTTCGACGGTCTCGCTCGAGGACACAATAATGATCGAGGGTCTGCCCTGTCTCGTGACTGCCATCGAGGTGGGCGGAAGAAGGCCCGGTCACGCGTCCGTCCCCGATATAACGACGCTGTGGCTGAAAAGGTACGACAAAGTCCGCGTCAAGTTCTCCATCAATGCGGGCAGGCGCACGGTCACACGTGAGCTGTGGGCGGCGCCCGATGAGGAATTCGAGGTGGGCGATGTGTTCAACGTGCAGGACATGAAGGTCCTCGTGCACGCCATCAAGGTCCCGACCCGCAAGCTCCACAGGGGCTCCGCCAAAGCAAGGGACATAAGGCGGCTCTATGGCCGCGAGGTCGATTGACGGAGCTGATAATCACCGTCAATTTTTCGTTAAAAAGACCCATATCGGAGCGTTTCTCTTACAATATATCCCAAATGAAATAATATTTATACCTATATATTAATGCGGAGTTATTATACTATAAATCGAGACAAAAGGTTTAAGATATGAAAACCTGCTCGAAAGACCGCGGTAGTTAGTACGCCGGATTGGAATACCGGGGAAAACCGGGCCGGTCCCCTGGAAGTACGATTGGGCAAGTCAAAGACGGAATAGGTTTGGAACGGGTGTGGGCATGAAAAGGGTAAAGGTCGGGGTTGATGGTCTGGACCAGCTGACTCAGGGTGGCCTTCCGCTGGACACCGTCACGCTGGTAAGCGGACCCGCTGGCAGCGGGAAGAGCCTTCTGTGCATGCAGTTCGCGTACTGCGGCGCTGCCGAGGGAGGGGAGCCTGCGCTCTACATAACACTCGAGGAAAGCACGGAGAGCATCCTCCGGGCGATGGCCAATTACGGCATGGACCCCGAGAAGCTCCACGGGAGCGCCAAGCTCAAGATCATGGACCTGGGCTGGCTCCGGCAGGAGATGAACTCGCAGGATGGGGAGTGGGGCATAGCGGCCATGGAAGGGATAATGAAGGAAGGCGCGACCCACCTCGTGAACACGGACTGGCTGAAAGAGGAATCCCAGGTGGAGCGGGAGCTGGCCGAGGGAATGGTCGGCTTCAGGACCCTCGAGGCCGTCGTGGACATATTCATCAAGAAGGACAACATCAAGCGGCTCGTCATCGACTCCGTTGCCGCCGTCGGCCTGTATTACGAGAAACCGGAGGACCTGCGCAAGGAGCTGTTCCGGTTCGGCAGGTTCCTGAAGGAGAAGAAGCTCACGACGATGATAATCACGGAATCCGTGAGCGCCGTTGCGAACCAGACGAGGTACGGCGTGGAGCATTTCATAGCCGACGCGCACATCGTGCTGGGCCTTCGGAACGTGCGCGGCGAATTCAAGCGCACGATAACCATCCAGAAGATGAGGTTCGGGGCGCACGACATCGGCGTCCATCCATTCAATATCACCGAGAAGGGCATCGACATCAACGTTAGGGAGTACATCCGGTTCTGATGCGGAAGGCTGAAAATGAGCACACAAGCACCGGGGTGGCAAGACTGACGAGATACATGATGGAGCAGGGGGTTACCTACCTCATCAAGGAGGCCAAGCCAGACAACTCCCTCAAGATATTCACATCCCTCGTCAGGAACGGCGCCAAGGGCTTTTGCATAACCAGGGTACACCCGAAGCGCATACGCAAGCGGTTCGAGCTGGGCGACACGCCCATCCTCTGGATAACCACGAGCGAGGTGCCGGACGAGAAGTGCGTGCACCCGTCGGACCTGGCGAAACTGAACATGGCCATAAACGAGACGCTCAAGAAGCAGGAGGACATGGTCCTGCTCCTCGAGGGCATAGAATATCTCGTCACCTACAACGGCTTCGATTCCATCCTCAGGTTCGTGCAGGTCATCAACGACCGCATAATGGTGTCGAAATCCAGGTTCATAATCACGCTCGACCCCGCGACGCTCGACACCGGCAGCCTCCACATCCTCGAACGGGACCTCGAGCCCATCGAGAACCTCGACAAGCTGGAGATAGTATTCTCGGAATTCCCGGGCAGCGCGCCGGAGGTCACCTCGGCAGGCTCGGAGGAATGGAAGGCGCCGTTGCAAGAGCGGATACGTTCCTGGAAGGAGAAAGGCTTCAACGTCGCCGCTCTCGATGCCGCGATGGTCGGCGGCAATGATGATGCCATCAAGCTCTTCGACCAGTACGCCGCTGGCGTATCGAAGGCGAACCAGATCCATGATGAGCTGCGAACGCTGGCCGCGGCCGGTTTCGCCAAGGAGGCCGAGGGCATCCGCCAGAAGCTCGCCGACCCGCTGGCGCTCAAGGATGCCGAGGAAGAGCTGCTCATGGTCCAGGTGGCGGGCGAGAGGCGCAAGAAGGAGGACGCGCGCCGGAAGGGGGACGAGGAGCGCCGGCGGGACGAATACAAGAACAAGCTGAAGGAATGGACGAGCATTGGCTTCGGGACCACACGCCTTTCAGCGGTCCTCTCGGGGCCGCTTGAGACCGTCAAGAATGAGTTCGAGCAGTTCGAGGCGGCCATCCTCAAACTGAAGGAGCTGCGCGAGGAGCTGCTCGTGATGAACATCTCCGGATTCGAGAAGGAGGTGGATGCCATGCGGTCCCGCTTCCTCGAGCCGGACAAGGTCAACGACCTGGAGGACGACATCTTCAGGCTCAGGATACTAATAGAGAGGCGCACCAAGGAGGACCGGCGCCGCAAGGAGGATGAGGAGAAGGTCACCGGCGAGCTCCAGAAGAGATTGGAGAGGTGGCGCTCCGAGGGCTTCGACGTGAAGAAGGTCCAGGACTACCACAAGCGTCCCACCCTACAGGCGGCAGCGGACTTCGAGGCCTTCGAGAAGACCGTCAACGCACTTAAAGAGATAGAGGGTGAGCTGGCGCTGTTGCCGCCAAAGGGCAACGAGACCGAGATACTTCGCATCCGCAACATGCTCAGGAGCCCCGAGAGGTTCCAGGACGCGCGTGAGGCGTTCGCTGTCCTGAGGAAGAAATCCGACACGGGCCAACTTGAATCGCGCCGCGAGGAGCTCAGGCGCAAGATAATGGAGTGGGAGGTCCAGGGCTACAACACTGACACGCTCAAGGACCTCATGGCCTCGGACCCGGATACGATACAGAAGGAGATGGTCCTCTACAAGGTCCATATCCAGAGGCTCAAGGAACTCGAGAGCGAGCTCAATCTCATGGACATCTCGGGATTCGAGGATGACACGGCCGCGCTGCGCGGCCTGTTGAAGAACGTGGAAAAAATATCGGAAGCGGAATCGAGGCTGGCCGAGCTCAGGCTCAAGATAAGGGCCAGGCATGACGACCTCAAAAAGCTCAAGGATGAATCGTCCCGCCAAAAACGCGAGCTCCTCGGAAGGCTCGAGGCCTGGATGTCCCAGGGATATTCCGTGAAGCGCCTCCAGTCGGCCCTGGAATCAGGCAAGGACGTCGAGGCCCTCCGGAAGGACTTCGACTCGTACGAGCAGGACATCGTTCGCGCCAAGGAGCTCTCCGCCAGGGTGCGCACGCTGAAGGTGCCAGGTCACGAGAACGAGCTGGCGGAAATTCTTGCAATGCTGGCTGACATCGACAGGCTGGCAGAGGCCGAGGATGCCCTCGCTGCCGTGCTCACAAAGCTCGAGGCAGCGGACGAAGAGGCGAAGAAGGCGGAGGAGGAGAATGAGCGGAAGAAGCTCAAGGCACGCGAGAGGATAGATGTATGGAAATCGCAGGGGCTCAATGTCACAAGTCTGGAGACGGCCCTTTCGAGAGGCATGGATTATTTCAAGAAGGAGCTCGGCACGTTCAGCCAGAAGGTGGAGAAGGTCAAGGGACTGAGGGCTGAGCTCGAGGGCATCGACTCCAAGGGCTTCGAGGACGATGTCGCTGCCATAACCCGCAAGTTCGCCGATGTCGAGCTGGCGGACGCGGCCGAGGCGGACATCAAGGCGCTCCGCAGCAAGATCTCCGAAAAGGCGGAGCGCGAGCAGATTGCGAAGGCGGCCGAGAAGGAAGAGAGGAATGTCTTCGTCCAGAAGTTCCTCGCCTACGCCTCGCAGGGCCTCATAGTCGAGAATCTGGAGAGGAACATAGACCAGCCTCTCGAAAAGGTGCGCGCTGAGTTCGCACAATTCGAATCAGGGCTCAAGAAGCTCGACAGGGTGCGCTCCGAACTGGACGGGCTGGATGTCAAGGGCTTCGATGAAGATGCGGATAAGTTATTCGCAAAGCTCAAGGACCCGATGCATGCAGACGATGCGGTCGTTCTGCAGACGGAGCTGAAGGGCAAGATAGAGCGCAGCCGCGTGGAACAGGCGGACAAAGAGAAGAGGGAGGTCAAACGCAAGGGAATAATGGACCGGGTCAACAACCTGCGCCAGAGCGGATTCAACGTGGCCCGCATGGATGCGCTCGCGGCGGGCGATGTGGGCGCGCTGGCCGAGGCCTTCGAGACGTTCATGGGCGATGTCAAGTGCCTGCGCACGATAAAGAAGGCCATCGACTCCCTCGACACCGAGGGCTTTGCGGACCGTGTCGAGCAGTTGTCGAAGAAGCTCCAGGACCCGGACAGGCTGTCGGAGCTCGATGCGGAGCTCGAGTCGCTGAAAGCCGACATTTCAGAGATGCAGGCGGCCCTGAAGGCCCGACGAGATTCGCTCAACGAGAAGGTCAATGGGTGGCGCAAGGAAGGCCTCAATGTCGCCAGGCTCAACGAGAGTGCGAATGGCCCGATACAGGCTTACGAGAATGCGGTGGCACAATTCGAAGAGAGCGACAGGGAGCGCCGCGAGGCGGAGGAGAAGCTCAAGGCGCATTACGAGAAATGGGGCCACCCCGAGAAGGGGCAGGTCAAGGCGGTCAAGATTGAGAAGCCCGGTCCCGGCGAGGAGCCGGACGAAGACGAGGCTGATGAGATCGACAAGGCCCAGGAGGATGTGGAACGGGAGGTTCGGAGGATCCGAAAGGCGGGCCTGATGACCCCTGTGGAAAAATCGGAGATGGAGAGGCGCCTGAAGGCAGAGCACCAGACGCAGCTGGCGCGCATGCAGGCGGAGCACAAGCGGAAGCAGAGGAGCCACATCGCTCTGTTCGGTGCCGTCGTAGTGATTCTTTCCCTCGTATTGCTGGTCGTGTTATGGCCGAGCATATTCCCCGGTCCGAAGCCCGAGGGCATCCAGATAGACGGGAAGTTCGAGGACTGGGCCGGCGTTCCCAAGAAATCCGACGCGAGCACGGACCAGACCATCAATCCCAGCGTCAACATCATCCAATGGGCGACCTACGACGAGAAGGGCGCGCTTAATATCTACATCAAGACGGAAGGTCTGATAATGAAAGGCAGGCAGAACTCCACATCGAAGGATTACTACCCCGACACGGTCCGCATCTACTTCGACACCGACGGCAGAACGGACACGGGCTACCAGATAGGGGGTCTGGGTGCGGACATGATGGCCGAGATATCCGGCTACAACAACAACCCGCAGGTCATCTACTACCTGCGCTACACGCAGGGTTCCCAGCCCCCATGGAGCGTCATGGACAATGACGTGGCCGTCAAGGCGGCCCACCAGGAGTTGGAGCTCAAGCTCAATTTCACGAAGTTCGGGCAAGAAAGCATGCCCGTGAACCGGATGTTGATAGAGGTCAGGGATAACCTGGGCAATTACGACCAGGCGTAATGAGAACAGAAAAAAATTTGAATGAGAGAAAAAATGCCCGAAGCCCCTGATAGCAAAAAGAAGAGGGAGGCCGGCGGCGAGCCGGATGGGAAGCCTCAGGGCCGGATAATAAAAAAGAAGACCGTCGTACGACGGACATCCAAGCACGACATGGACGACGCGGTCGACCCCGAGGAGAACCGGAGGGAGCCGAAAGGTCAGACGCCAATTCCGCCTCCGGACCTGCCGTCGATACCTCCGCCCACCGAACCGGGCGAGGCACCGCCACCATCACAGCTGGTTTCAATATCAGCACCGGCCATGCTGGCACCGGTGCCCCCGCCGGAGCCTGAGTCTGCAAAGGACCTCACCGATGAGATCGCCAAGGCGCTATCCGCCGGCGGCATGACCGGAATGGGAGCGGACGGCAAGGACGAACTCACACGGGCCCTGGAGGGAACGCGTGCCGCCCTGGCCCGGCGAATGAAGACGATCTCCGGGGCGGAGCCCGGGGCTGAAGGAGAACTGCCGGGGCCCGAGATATCAAAAGTGCTTCTCGTCGAGCTCGAGGCCCCGCCAATGGCGCCGGAGGGGTCCATCGAGCCGGAGGAGCCTCCGGAGACCTATGGGGGCCGCCCGAGGCCGCTGGCAGCGCCGGAAGCCCTGCCCGATGAAGAACCCAAGGACATGACCCATCAAACGATGCAGGCACGGACCGGTCAGGATGAAATGGATGCCGCAGAGGATGCTGCCACAGATGAGGACGATGCGACGGAGGCGGTCGTGGTGGAGGCCCAGGAGGCGGACAGGGGCGGGGCACCACCGAAGCGGGTCATCCGGAAGCGCGCACCCCTCAGGAACCGTCCCCGCAAGGCGGCCACCGTGGACGATGAGACCGGTATCCCCAATGGTCGGGGAATGACCAACGGCCGCTCCCGCGGCCTATCGAACGGCCGCGTCAACGGATTGACGAACGGCCGCGGCATATCCAACGGCAACGGTTTCCTCAACAAGAGAGGGCTTTCGAACGGCAACGGACTTTCAAACGGCAACGGTTACGTCAACGGGCGGCGCCGAGGCCTTGCCAATGGCCGGGGTTACACCAACGGCCGAGTAAATGGTATCACCAACGGGCGCGGTTTCTCGAACGGCCGCGTCAACGGCATAACCAACGGCAGGGGCATTTCCAACGGCAACGGTTTCCGGAACCGGAAGGGGCTCTCCAACGGCAACGGCCTGTCGAACGGTAACGGTTTCGTGAACGGCCGGCGGCGCACTATCGCGAACGGGCGGGTCAACGGCTCCGTGAACGGAACGGGCCGCCGCGGCTCGATAAACGGGAACCTGATAGACGCGGATGGCCTGAGCAATGGCCGCGGCATCGTCAACGGCCGCGGGATAGTGAACGGCCAGGGGCTCACGAACGGCCGCCAGATGGCGGTCGGGGACTCGGTCCCGAGACGCAGGAGTTCGGCAGGGAAGGTAATGGCCGCCCTGTTCATGGCAGTCATACTGGTCCTTATTGTTGCATACACCGCTCTCATGAGCACGGAAAAGGGCATCAAGGTCGACGGCTTCTTCTCCGACTGGTCCGGCGTGAAGCGCTACAGGGACGACCTTGCGGACCAGAACAACCCCGAGATAAACATCGACACGATGGCCATCAGCATAGACGGCAATTCGGTGTCGTTCTATGTTCGCACGGAAGGGAAGGCCCTCGAAGGCCGGAATGGCGGCGTGGACAGCAGCTACATATTCATAGACACGGACCAGAGCACCACGACCGGATATCTCATCGACAGCGTCGGCGCTGAATACGTTCTGGCCGTAGACGGCTACGACGGACGCGTCACCGCATCGGGCCTTTACAAGTACGGCAAGGACGGCGGCAGGCCGGCAAATGACTGGAACTCCCGCACGCCTGTCGGAGGCATGAGGGCCGCGGTGCGGGGAACCGAGCTCGAGGCCCAGACGAACCTTCAGGACCTCGGATTGAACGCCGGCTCGAAGATAAATGTCATGTTCTATACAAGGGATTCGTCCGGCGGCGAGGACTACGCGCCCGTGGTAAGCTCGGAAAAGGTCTCCGTGCGTGTCCTTTGGGCGCAGATAGGCCCGGAGGCGACCGCCCAGGGCTCCACGAACCTCCCCCTCACGAGGATCGACCTGACGGCCGCAGGCGGGAATGTTTCGGTCTCCACTATCAAGGTCCACCTTAATCCAGGTGCGAACGACGGGGATATTTCACGGATAACTCTGTTCGGTTCGGGATACGAACTTCCCGGGGCAACGGCGGCGCCCATAGGAGGCGTTGCGACGCTGAATTTGAATCCGTCCCTTTCCATCTCTTCAGGAGGGACCGTTGTGCTCGAGGCTAGGGCATGGCTGAGCACCTCCGCCACGGTGGGAAAGGCCGTGGGTCTGTCGATGGAATCGCCCGCAGACCTCGTTGCGTCGACCCGCGCCGTCACGGTCGAGGGCGGGACGCACAGGCCCACTTACATAGGCGCGCCTGCGAGACAGATATCTATCGACGGAGCGTTCTCGGACTGGGCCAGCCATCAGTCGCACCCGGACGCCGAGGGCGACGTGGCCAATCCCAACATAGATGTCACGGACTTCAAGATGGCAAACGACACGGGTTCGTTCTACTTCTACCTGAACGTCGCCGGTTCGGTGATGGGCGGTGTCGGAATACCGGAGACGAAGCTCAAGCCGTCGGGGCAGACCACGCCCGGAACACCGGGGCCGCCGGTCACGCTGCCAATCCTTGTTGGCGAGGACTCCTTCTTCGTGTTCATCGACACGGACAACAACACGAACACGGGCTACAACGGAGGCGGGATGCCACTCGGTGCGGACTGCATGGTCAACATAACCGGGCAATATGGCCGCATCAACTACAAGCGGTTCCACGCCTTCACCGGCGGCTCCAACCGCGCATCGTGGAGCTGGACCATCGGCATTGACATAGCAGCGGCCACGGACACCACAAGCCTCGAAGCGCAGGTGTCCTTTGCATCATTGGGCAATCCTGCAGGCAACATGAGCCTGTTCTACTACACCACGGACTGGAAGGCCCGCAGGGACACCGGCCTGCGAATGATGTACGACATCCAGTATGGATTCGGGCGCTCGCTCTCGTGGGACGACACCATCCTCAACATGGCAGGCCTCAGGGAGCTGTCGGCGCGCATGGACCCTGCGCCGCTCCACGCCCCCGAGTTCCGCGATATTGTCGTGCCCATGGTCGGGACCGTCGTGATATTCATGCTCATCAGAAGGAACAAAAAGAGTGCGAAGCGCAAATGACCGATCAATATTGTATTTTCTGCAATTCAGAAGCGTGATTGAATGAACCAGGACGACTACAGGAAGATAGCCAACAAACTGCACTGCTCCTCGGACATACCCAAGGTTGCAGCGGAGCTCGGAATCGACGAGGAGCTGGCGCTCATAATATTCACCCAGCAGGTGACCAGGGACGCCACGAAACGCTTCTACGTCGTCAAGAACCAGATATCAAAGATATCGCAGGCGTACGAAAGGGGAACTGGCCTCGTGGAGCTGGCCAACAAGTTCGGCTTCCCGCCTGTCCTGCTGGGCTACCTCCTCTTTCTCTACAGACAGGTCCCCAGGAAAGAGTTCTGGAAATATGTGCGGGCACCTGAGAGCATAAGGGATGCGCGTACCAGGAAGGAGATAGCCTCCGCCGTCGAGGCGGACCTCATCTACTCGCCGAAGGGCGAGGAGGTCCAGCGCGAGAGGGGCCAGAAGGGAGAGCGCAAGCTCTTCGACTGGCTCGACCGCCGGAAATACAGCTATATGACGGAAAAGGACATCAAGGGAATGAAGGAATACACGAAGACCCCGGATATCCTGTTCATGAAACAGGAGACCGTCAACGGCCTCAAGGTCACGTGGATAGAGTCGAAGGCCAACTTCGGCGATATCGTGGAGATGAAGAAGAACCTGAGCAAGCAGCTCATCCCCTACGTGAAGCTATTCGGCAAAGGGATAGTGGTCTACTGGTTCGGCTACGTGACGGACGTGGAGCTGCCCGAGGGCATTACCGTCGTGGATGCGAACTTCTTCACGGAGGCAGGGCACTCTGCGCCCGTGGGCATCGGGGCGGAAGCGTGCTCGGATGACGCACAGAAGGCTCCAGTTCAGGTACGCGCTCCGCCACCCAGGCGGGAAGAGCCCCACAGGCCACATGCGGCCGTTCCCTCTTGCGTTGGAGGCCGGATATCAGGACAGGACGGCCCAAGGCCCAGGCCCCGCTCAGTCCAGGACAGAGGCTCCCAGTCGCACGACCGAAGGCGTGAGCATGAAAGCCGGAGGCCCGAGGACTCCCGTGACCGAAGGCGGGAGCCCGAACACCGGAGACACGAGGATGGCCGCGACAAGAAGCGCGAACCGGTCGACAAGAAACAGGACGATGAGAATTCCAAGAAATCGCGTAAAAGTCTATTTGGGCTGTTGGAATAACTACATATATATACTATCTCTATAACAGGCATGGGGCAATAGGCTCCGAATTCGTAAACACGTGGTTACCATGCCTAACGAATCAACAAGGGATGCTGATAGCTCGGTTGACCCATCTGACCCGAAGCGCCCTAAGAAGGTCATGAAGAAGAAGGTTTCCTCCGGAACTATTCCTGCACGTCCGGACCTCTCCGATTTTGAAAAGGGTGACCCGCAGTTCATTGTGCCTCCGAGTGAGGTGCCACCCCCTACGGAAACAAAGACCCTGCCCGTGGTCCCTCCATCGATGCCGCCAGTTCCTCCGCCGGAGCCGGCAGTCACGGAGCTTGCTCCCAAGCCCATGGTGAGGCATCCGCCCGCAGACCCGGCGAGCTGGAAGGAAACGCCGAACATCCAGCCGCGCAGGGGTCTTGCCGACGAGATAGCCAGCGAGCTGATGGCTGGCGGAATGACGGGCCTTGACGAGACCCCGTCACTGACCACATCCGAACCGCCTGCACCGCTGGCACAAGCAGTGAAGATTGAGGAACATGCAGAAAGCGTCACTGTCGAGCCCGAGGAAGACGGAGACGGATGCGCTCAAAAAAATGAAGCGACCGAAGCGGAAGACGGAACGGCCCGGGAAGTCGAATCATCTGAGGTCCGGGACAAGGAAGCTCCCGAGGAGATGGACGAATCGCGCAAAGATTCGAAATCCAGAATAGAAACCCGCAAACGCCTCCCCCTGAGAAACCGCAGGAAGAAGACGGCGACAGCGGGTCTCACCAACGGAAATGGTGCAGGTCTCACCAATGGCAGAAGGCCGGGGCTTACGAATGGCAAAGGCATGACCAACGGTCGGGGCATGACCAACGGGAACGGGCTCCGCAACCGCAAGGGCCTGTCCAACGGCAATGGCCTCACAAACGGCAATGGGTTCGTGAACGGCCGCAGACGCGGCACCACGAACGGCATCGTCAACGGCAAGGGCTCAGTCAACGGATTGGGCCGGAGACGAGGAGCGATAAACGGCACGCTCATCGATGCGGAAGGCATCACCAACGGCCGCGGCCTCACGAACGGCCGGGGCATTGTCAACGGCCAGGGGCTGACCAACGGCCGGAAGGCGGCGCTCGGCGATTCCGTCCCGCGCCGCAAGAGCCCCACGGGAAAGATCATCGCCGCTTTCATGATAGCGGTCATACTGCTGCTCATCGTGGCCTACACGGCCCTTATCGGTACCGAGAAGGGGATAAAGGTCGACGGCCTGTTCTCGGACTGGTCCGGCGTGAAGCGCTACAGCGACGACATGGCGGACCAGAGCAATCCCGAGATCAATCTGGTGAGCGTGGCCATGGCGGTCGAAGGCACGACGGTCTCGTTCTACGCCAGGACGGAGGGCAACGCCCTCCAGGGCCGCAACGGCGGCGTGGACAGCTGCTATGTCTTCATAGATGCCGACCAGCGCACCTCCACAGGTTATACGATAGATAGCGTGGGCGCGGAATATGTGCTCGCAATAGACGGTTACGAGGGACGTGTTTCGGCGGCGGGCCTCTATAAGTTCAGCAGGGAACAGGGGCGTCCGGCCAACGACTGGAATTCCAGAAGCGCCATGGGAAGCATGCGCGCCGCAGTCAAGGGGAACGAGATGGAAGCGCAGACGAACCTGCAGGACCTCGGTCTGGGCACCGGAGCGAAGCTCAATGTCCTGTTCTACGAGAAGGATTCATCGGGCGGCGATGATTTTTCCGTCGTCGTCAGCACGGAAAAGGTCTCCGGACGCTTGCTTTGCACCCAGATAGGCCCGGATACCGCAGTCGCCGGCGCAGCAAGCATTCCGATGACAAGGCTGGACATCAGCGCTACGGGCGGCACCCTGAGCGTTTCCACCATCAATGTCCATCTCAACACAGGGGTTCCGGACGGGGATATATCAAGGATATCGCTCTATGCTTCGGGATACGAGCTTCCCGGCGCATCGGCGGCACCCGTCGGGGGTGTTGCGACCATCACCTGCAGTCCTCCAATGGATATCACAAAGGGCGGCACAACTAGCGTAGAGGTGCGCGCATGGCTCACAGCTTCCGCGGGCGCGGGAAAGGCGTTCGGCCTTTCTATCGAATCCCCTGATGACATCATCGCTTCCACTAAAGCCTTGACAGTTGAGGCAGGGACCCACAAGCTCACGTACATCGGGGCCGCTGCCAGGCAGATAAACATCGACGGAGCATTTTCGGACTGGGGCAGCTACCTGTCCCATCCGGACACGGCCGGGGATGTCCAGAACGCCAACATCGATGTCACCGATTTCAAGATGACCAATGATACCGGTAATTTCTACTTCTACCTGAAGGTCGGCGGCGCGATGATGGGCGGCGTCGGCATCCCGGAAACGAAGGTCAAGGCAACGGGCGGAGGCGGCGGTGGCGGAGGCGGCGGGTCCCCCGTGGCATTGCCGGTCCTCGCGGGAGATGATGCGTTCTTCGTGTTCATCGACACCGACAACAAATCCGGCACCGGCTACATAGGCGGCGGTGTGCCGCTGGGAGCGGACTGCATGATTAACATCTCCGGTCAGTACGGCCACATCAGCTACAGGAAGTTCCACACGTTCACCGGAGGCTCGGACCGCTCTGCGTGGAGCTGGAGCGTCGGCATCGACGTGGCGGCGGCCTCTGCCAGCACAGAGCTGGAGTCCTGCATTTCCATGGCCTCTCTCGGGAACCCGACAGGGAACATGAGCCTGTTCTATTACAGCACCGACTGGAAGGCACGGAAGGACACCGGCAACAAGCTGACATATGACCTGAGGGCCGGCGGAGGAAGGGCGCTCCTGTGGGACGATCCTTTGATGGCGGGAGTACGGGACCTTGCCGGAACGCTGGACCCAGAGCCCCTGCATGCCCCCGAGTTCCAGGACATTCTGCTGCCAATGATCGGGATGACGGCGACATTCTTCATCATCCGGCGGCGAGGGTCGCGCCGACGCAGGAAGGCATGACCATGTTCGGATAATTTGAAATATCCACTGAGCGCTTTCGATTTTGATGGCACCTGAGGTCATGGCACCGCCGGGGAGCGAGCCGGCACCTTCTGGAGGCGCAATCAATTACGGGAGCGCCGGCGGAGTCCAGCCTGCGGCCTACGGAAGTGCCGGAGATGGGGCAAAGCCCGCCATCTATGTCAAGCCCGAGGACGCGGCGAAACCGATCACATACGGCAAAACAGAGGACGCGGCAATCCCCGTGACCTATAGCCTGCCCGAGGATGCATCCAAACCGGTGATTTACGGCAAGCCGGAGGACCAGACACCGCCTGGCGGTGTGTATACTTACGGCGACAAACCTCCTCATGTGATAGACGAGGAGGAGAAATCCTTCAAGCGCAATTTCTACGCAGGGATAATCGGCATCGCCGCCGGCGTGTGCTTCCTCGCAAGCGGCGTCAACGGGGCCGGTTTCTTCAAGGACCTCGCGGCCTGGGTAGCGCCCTCGATGGGGGACGTGAAGGACCTCGTTGTGAACATATTCATGGCCATTGCCGCAATAGCCACCCTCGGCGGCATACTGGTGATAGGCGGCGGGGCTGCGCTGATCGGCCAGAGGCTGTTCACGGGCAAGCTGCTCTGTTTCCTGGGCGGCGGCACGGGGCTCATCGGGCTGATAATGGCCATCGTGATGCCGCTGTGGCAGGGCTCGCTGACCGAATTCGGTCGGGTGATAGTATCGCTGTGCACCCTTTCCGGCCTCGGGACCGTCCTTGCCATTATAGCAGGATTCATGACGAGGCTTCCGGTACCTCTCCGGTACATGCTGAAGGGAAAGAGGTAGTTCTTCTTGAAAGCCAAGGGCACGGCGAAGAAATCGAGATGCATGAGGCCGACAGAGAGAGTGACTGGAAAAGGACCGGCAAAGAAATTGGAACGCAAATGCCCTGGAAATATATTGGACAGGAAAACCAATGGAAAGCGATTGCAGGGAAAAATTCCAATAAAGAGCCTGAAAGGCAAGCTGGCGATATTGTGCGACTTCGACGGCACGGTGACTATCGAAGAGGTTTCCGTCTCGCTGCTGAAGAAGTACACGGGCGAACATTGGCTGAAGGCGGACAGGGACCTCTACAGCGGCAAGATAACCATCCGCGAAACGATGAGACGGGAATTTGCTTTATTGAAGGCGCCTCGCGCCGAGATGGAGGAATTCGTCAGGAGCATTAATCTGAGACAGGGGTTCCGGGAATTCGCGAAGGCCGCGAAAAAGGGCGGTTCTCCGCTCGTCATCGCGAGCGAAGGCCTGGATTTCTATATCGATGCTTTCCTAAAACATTACGGGCTCGATGTCGAGTTCAGGACCAACCGCGCGATATTCACGGATGCCGGCATCAAGGTGGAATACCCCTATTCATGGGAAGAGTGCGACAAATGCGGGAACTGCAAATATGCCCATCTGATGAATTTCAAGAGGCAGGGATACACGGTCGTTTATATCGGTGACGGAATATCGGACCGCTGCCCCGCCCGCAAGGCCGACATCCTGTTCGCCAGGAACGGCCTTTTTGAATATTGCAGGAGGGAAGGCATCGAGTGCATTCCCTACGAAAATTTTGATGACGTGATGAACTATCTGTGGCCGAAACCGGATGGGGTGAAAAGGAAGGAACCTACTCCTCCTCGCGGCCGGAAGCGCATCCGGGCCGGCGCGGCTGGAGGTACATCTCGAGGAAAACGAAGAGCGCCAGGACCTCGGCGAAAACGATGACCAGCTGCAGAATTCCGAGGGATGTTTCATAAAGAACGCCTGCAAGTG
>Ga0315287_10002322_pt1 | contig 17965 bp, 12 predicted proteins | sample YL17G11_0_MG_FD_205037 | JGI IMG/M metagenome (GOLD analysis project Ga0315287, IMG submission 205037) | Sediment microbial communities from Yellowstone Lake, YNP, Wyoming, USA - YL17G11_0 | ecosystem: Environmental > Aquatic > Freshwater > Lake > Sediment | place: USA: Wyoming | collected...
CCCGCTTCCTGGCGCGCCATGGCCTGCGCATTTTGCACCGCAACCTGCGCCTGGGGCGCGCCGGCGAGCTGGACATCGTCGCCCTTGAGCGCACCACGCTCGTGCTCGTCGAGGTGAAGGCGCGGCTGGCCAGCGAGACGCTCGGCGGCTTTGGCAATATCACGCCGACCAAGCAGCGCAAGCTCTACGAGCTGGGCCAGGCCTACCTGCAGCGCTACCCCGGCAATTACACCGCCGTGCGCCTCGACGCCATCGAGGTGGTGTTCCCCGATGAGACGCTCAAGCGCCCGCAGCTCAACCACCTGCCCGACGCGTTTCACCTTTAACAAAAGAAGGTTCCAGGTTTCAGGTTCCAGGTTCTAGCGAGACCGGGAGCTCCTTGGCCGTTGTTGCGGCGGCGCGCAGCTTCTGCGCTGCCGCTCTGGCTAGAACCCAACACCTAGAACCTCTCCTGTTTCTGCTGGCTATACACGGATTGCGGCATGGCGGGTACAATACTTGCCCCGCGGAGGAGTGGCCGAGTGGCTGAAGGCGGCGGTCTCGAAAACCGCTTCACGGGTAACCGTGACGGGGGTTCGAATCCCTTCTCCTCCGCTTCCTCCTTCACACGCCGCCGGCTGTTAGAATTCAGCAGGCCCAGAAGGAGGTAGTCATGGAGACAACGCGCTGGACTGCCGTGCTGTGTGTGGTTATGCTGGCATGCCTTGGATGCGGTGGCGGACGCCATGGTGTAGGGGTAGACGCTGACAGCAAGTCCGCCGGATTCGCCCTGCACGTCTGGGAGGAGAGCTACCTTGGCGGCGCGCCCGCCGGTGACTTCAGCCTGCGCACAGTGCCGGAAGATGGCAGCCTGACGGTTACGCTGAGTGTCAGCCGGGCGCGCGGGCTTAAGGCGCTTTACTTCGACCTGGCTTACGACGACGCCAGCTGGGTGCCCGTTGAGGCGGCCGCCGCGCCGGCGCTTGGCGATCCGCAGCAGCTGCTCACGCTGGCCGTGCTCGACCAGCCCGGCAAAGCCTACTTTGGCGCCGTGCTGATCCATCCCGCAGAGCAGGCCGGGTTCACCGGCGACGGCGCGCTGGCGACTCTGCGCTTTACGCGCGCAGACGCTTTCACTGGTCCGCGGATGGCGTCGCGCGCAGTCAGCGCAGCGCCAGTCTCGAACGGTTCCAAGGCGCCGCTGTCCTGGGATCCGAGCAACAACCGGCTGCGCTGGATGTACTACAACCAGGGCGACTACGACCAGAACGGCGAAGTCAACATCAGCGACTTGACGCCGCTGGGAGCCAACTTCGGTACGCAGTCGGAAGTAGCAGGCCATCCGTTCTGCGAGGTGCTGCTGCTGTCCGGCGTGGACGGCGACGGCAACGGCGAGATCAACATCTCTGACATCACGCCGATCGGCGCCAACCTGAACGCCAGCGCGCTGGGCGGTTATGAGATCTACGCCAGCCCGAATCAGACGGACTATCCAGCGGCCAACGACGAACCGCCCTCCTTCGCCCCGCTGGCTACGCAGGCTACGCCGGGCCAGACGCCGCAGGGCCAGCGCCTGCACTACCTGTACGACGTGCAGAATCCACAGGCCAACGTGGTGTATTGGGTGCGGCCGATCGACGGCGAGGGCGGCGTGGGCACGCCATCCAACATGGCGGGCGGCAATCCCGGCGACTGCGCCACGCTGAGCCTGGATGACCCGCCGCCGGTGGGCAGCGGCACGCAGGTGACGCCGTACATCGCTTACCCCGGCGACGTGTTCCACTTCTCGGTGCACGACGCCGGCGCCAACGACGTGACGCACGATGCCGCCACTGTCTATCACCTGGGCGAAGGCGCGCCAGGCTGTATCACTACTGCCAACGCGCGGCTGGAAATTGTGGACGGCTTCAGCGGCTACTTCTATGTGTGGGCGGCATACCAGAACCTGCAGGCCAACGGGATCTTCTGGTTCAGGACGCCGGGCGCCGATGAGGTGCCCACCGCCATACTAGTCGCCCAGCTCAACCCTATCGGAGAGGCTCCGCTGACTGTCGAAGTTGACGCGAGCGGCAGCTTCGATCCCGACGGCAACATCGTGAAGTACGAAATCGACTGGGACGGGCCGATGTTTGGTTTCACATGGTTCGATTACGGAAATGATCCTACTCAGACTTCCGTATACAACGCGCCAATGGATTACCAATGCTGGCTGCGCGTGACGGACAACGATGGTTATACCGCGACCACCTGGATCATGGTGATGGCCTACGAGAAGAGCAGCAGCGTCGTGCAGGCGGGCGAGCCGGCGAGCAACGTCGTCGGCAAGTACTGCTCGCTGGCGGAAGTAAATCATCAGCCGGGCATCAGCTACTACGATGAGACTATTAGTTATCTGCTCTACTCCTACTACGTTCAGCCACCCGCGCCCGACCCGGCGTTCTGGAAGACCTGTGTCGTGGACAACGCCGGCATTGTCGGCAAGGGAACTTCGCTCGTGCCAAACAGCACGTACACGTTGCCGTACATTGCGTACTACGACCAGACGAACCACGCGCTCAAGTTTGCGCGCGCCACGACAACCACGCCCGTGGCGCAGGCGGACTGGGTAAAGCACACCGTGGACGCCGGGCCCAACGTCGGCATGGGGCCGTCGATGTGGCAAGTGAACGGTTATCCGATGATCGCCTACGAGGACGCGGGCAACGATGCGATCAAGTTCGCGCAGTCCAGCGTGCTGGAGCCATCCTCTGCGGCCGACTGGACGATCCACACTGTCTGTGCAGTGAGTGTTCCGTACTCCTATCCAAGTCTGCGCGACATGGGCGGGATGCCTGCTTTCTCCTTCTGCGACCCCGCCAACTTCAAGCTGATGTATGCGCGCGCCACGGTTCCGAATCCAGCAAGCGCCTCGGATTGGCAGGTGATGTTGACCGACGATTCGGTGGCGGAGGGCGGCAGCCACAGCCTGGATACACTGGTGACCTACCTGGGCGGCGGGAATTACGAGTACTCGCCGATGATCGGCTACTTCGACTGGACCAACGGCAATCTGCGCTGCATGTTCGGCAGTGCGCTGCCGGCGGGGCCAGCGGACTTCAGCTCGTCATTCATACAGACTCTGAATCCGAAAGCAATTTCACTGACCTGTGGCTGGGGCAAACCGATCCTCGCCTTTGTCAGCCCGGTGGATGACGGGCTCTTCGTGGCGCGCACGCTTGCCGCAGAGCAAGCCAAAAACGGACAGTGGTACCGGTACTCCCTCGACTTAACGCGCCAGGTAGGCGATTACATATCGGTAGCCGATATTGGCTTCGGATTTGGTGTCGCCTACTTCGATGAAGGCAGCGGCGACCTGTGCTATATGGAGCATAGTGAGATCGTCGCGCCATAATAGTACGGGCCGGCACAAAGCCGGCCCATACCGCAAAGGGGCATCGCGCGGTGGATAAGCCGGTCGCGTCCCGGCAGACTTAGCAGATTTGCGGTAGTATTTGGTCTAGCCCCTTGACGGCGAGAGGGCCGGTGTTATAATACCCGTCCCCCCGAACCTCGGGGGTGAGGTGGAGGCGCGCGGCTTGCCGCTTGCCTTCCCCTCCCGAACATTGAAAACTGCGTTTGGTGGTTAAGGACGTAGCGGCTAACCTACCGCTGCGTTCTAGTCCGCGGCTTCCCAGCCGCGGGCAAAAGGCAACATCGAGTTTATCTCGCAAAGAAATCGCTCTAATGTATCTGATTATTCATCTCACAAGCGGGTGCGCCCGCAGGTGAGGCCAGGGCCGGTGGCGTAACAGCCGCAGGGCGGGCCTCGCTGTCTAGCATCGGCAAGTCGAGGTGGAGTGGCCAAGATACAAAGGGCACATGGTGGATGCCTTGGCGCTGGAAGTCGATGAAGGACGTGGTCAGCTGCGATAAGCCTCGGGTAGGTGCGACAACCGTTAATCCGGGGATTTCCGAATGGGGTAACCCGGCGGGACTAATATCCCGTCACCCCAAGCCCAAGTTGCTTTCGGGCATACTAAGCTTGGGGGGAGAAGCCGGTGAACTGAAACATCTTAGTAACCGGACACAAGAAAGAAATCTCGATTCCCTTAGTAGTGGCGAGCGAAACGGGAACAGCCCAAACCGACGGTCTTCGGATCGGCGGGGTTGTAGGGCCGGGCATAAAGTCCAATTAGGGTTAGCAGAACGGCCTGGAAAGGCCGGCCATAGAGCGTGACAGCCGTGTACGCGAAAACCCGAACGGACGGGCCCGGTACCTGAGTAGGTCGGGACACGTGAAACCCTGACTGAATCTGCGGGGGCCATCCCGCAAGGCTAAACACTCTCCAGCGACCGATAGCGAACTAGTACCGTGAGGGAAAGGTGAAAAGTACCCCGGTGAGGGGAGTGAAATAGACCCTGAAACCGTGTGCCTACAAACTGTTCGAGGGCTATGCATGAATCAGCCTGAGAGCGTGCCTTTTGTGTAATGAGCCAGGGAGTTACGATAACCGGCAAGGTTAAGGGTTGACACCCGGAGCCGCAGCGAAAGCGAGTCTTAATAGGGCGTATAGTCGGTCGTCGTAGACCCGAAACTAGGTGAGCTACCCATGGGCAGGGTGAAGCGGGGGTAAAACCTCGTGGAGGTCCGAACCTTCCCGCGTTGAAAAGCGGTTGGATGACCTGTGGGTAGGGGTGAAAAGCCAAACGAACCTAGAGATATCTGGTTCTCCCCGAAATTTCTATAAGGAAAGCGTCGCGTGCTGACCCGCGGGGGTAAGCCTCTGGACGTAAGCGGGCGGGTAACTCCGTACCAACTACGACTAAAGTGAGAATACCGCGGGGTGAAGCGCGGCAGTGAGACTGCGAGGGATAAGCCCCGTAGTCGAGAGGGAAACAGCCCAGACCTACAGCTAAGGTCCCTAAACGTGACTAAGTGGGAAAGGAAGTGGGATCTCACAGACAACCAGGAGGTTGGCTTAGAAGCAGCCACCCTTAAAAGAAAGCGTAACAGCTCACTGGTCGAGAGATCCTGCGCCTAAAATGTAACGGGGCTAAGTTGCGTACCGAAGCTTAGGGTGCCCGCCTTCGGGCGGGTGCGGTAGGGGAGCGTTCTACGGGAATTCTAGCGTCACGGTGACGAGGCGTTCTGGCCCGTAGAAGTGAGAATCCTGGCATGAGTAGCGATAAGGAAGGTGAGAATCCTTCCCGCCGAAAGGGTAAGGTTTCCTGGGCCAGGCTCGTCCTCCCAGGGTTAGTCGGTCCTAAGCCGAGGCCGAAAGGCGTAGGCGATGGCCAGCAGGTTAATATTCCTGCACCACCAACATGCGTTGAAACGGCGGGGACGCCTAGGGGTAGGCTGGAAGGCGACTGGTAGTACCTATCCGGGACATAGGCTGGGACGTAGTGCCCGGCTGAAGGGTACCGGCGAAGGGGCGACGACTTCAAACCTGAGCAGCTGATCCCCTGGGACAAGAAAAGCCGTCCGTGGAGCATGTGGGTGACCGTACCGCAAACCGACACAGGTACCCGAGGAGAGAATCCTCAGGCGTGCGAGATAACTACCGCTAAGGAACTAGGCAAATTAACCCCGTAACTTCGGGATAAGGGGAACCCTTGGAGGTCATGGAACTTGCTTCCGCAGCCTCCGGGGGGCGCAGAGAATTGGCCCAGGCGACTGTTTACCAAAAACACAGCACTCTGCTAAGGCGTAAGCCGACGTATAGGGTGTGACGCGTGCCCGGTGCTGGAAGGTTAAGGAAGGGGGTCAGCCGCAAGGCAAAGCTCCCGACTGAAGCCCCAGTGAACGGCGGCCGTAACTATAACGGTCCTAAGGTAGCGAAATTCCTGGTCGGGTAAGTTCCGACCCGCACGAATCGCGTAACGATCTGGGCACTGTCTCGGCGGTAGGCTCGGTGAAGTTGCAATGTCCGTGAAGATGCGGACTAACCACAGTAGGACGAAAAGACCCCGTGGAGCTTTACTATAGCTTGGCCTTGGTCTTTGGTTCATCATGTGCAGGATAGGTGGGACGCTTTGAAGCGGGGACGTCAGTCTCCGTGGAGCGAACGTTGAGATACCACCCTTGGTGGACTGGAGATCTAACCGTATGCCGTGAATCCGGCTACGGGACATGGCCTGGTGGGTAGTTTGACTGGGGCGGTCGCCTCCTAAAGAGTAACGGAGGCGCGCAAAGGTTCCCTCAGCGCGAATGGAAACCGCGTATAGAGTGCAAAGGCATAAGGGAGCTTGACTGCGAGACTTACTAGTCGAGCAGGTGCGAAAGCAGGCCTTAGTGACCCGACGGTTCCTCATGGTAGGGCCGAAGCTCAACGGATAAAAGTTACCCCGGGGATAACAGGCTAGTGAAGCCCAAGAGTCCACATCGACGGCTTCGCTCGGCACCTCGATGTCGGCTCGTCGCATCCTGGGGCTGGAGAAGGTCCCAAGGGTTGGGCTGTTCGCCCATTAAAGCGGTACGCGAGCTGGGTTCAGAACGTCGCGAGACAGTTCGGTCTCTATCCACTGTGGTCGTAGGAGAATTGAGGAGGGCTGCCCCCAGTACGAGAGGACCGGGGTGGACCAGCCTATGGTGTACCAGTTGTTCTGCCAGGAGCATCGCTGGGTAGCTATGCTGGGTTGGGATAAGCGCTGAAAGCATCTAAGCACGAAGCCCGCTCCAAGATGAGTTCTCCCACTGGATAACCAGGTAAGGCCCCCGGAAGATCACCGGGTAATAGGCTGGAGGTGTAGAGGCAGCAATGTCACAGCTGACCAGTACTAATCGGCCGAGGTCTTGGCCATTTCACCTCTTCTTCGCTTCCCCACTGGGGACTACCGAAGAAGGAGGACGCGAGATAGCCTCGTGTTGCTCCACCAAACGCAGTTTTCTCCCTTCATTCATCCCCTGCCCTCCTGCTTCGCTTTTGCACGCCTACCGTTCGCGCGTCTGATCCGCGCTCACGTCTCTGCCAATACATCTGATACAGTGGCTGCATGGCTGCACCCACCGTCCGCTTCGCCACGCCTGCCGACCTGCCGGCCATCGCGGCGCTTCACGCTGAGGCCACCGCCGACATGACGCGCTTCGTGCCGCCGGGATTCGGGCAGACGTTTCTGGAGACGGCGCATGACGCGCACGAGGCCAAGCTGATGTTCAGCGGCAAGATCGCCCAGGAGGACGGCTTCCTGCTGGTGGCGGAGCTGACTGCCGATGGCAATGCTCATGCAGACCGTGGCACGCGCCTGGCCGGCTTCCTCGTCGCGCATATCGAGGAGTACGGCGACGACCTACTTTCCGCGCCATTCCTGACCATCGAGGACGTCGTTGTGGCGCGCCCGCGCGTGCTGGGGGTAGGCGCCGCGCTGATTGTCGCTGCCGAGGATATTGCATGCCAGCGCGGCATCACGCAGATCGACCTATTGGTCTGGGCCGCCAATGCCCCCGCCCGCGCGCTGTACGAAAAGCTGGGCTACGGCGTACTGGAGGAGCGGCGGGGAAAACGGCTGGCTCCAGCTACCGGCTCGAAGCTATAGCTGCTACCGCCGCCTCAGCCTTTTCCCGATTGCCGCGAAGCGTGCGGCGTGTATACTTCCCGCGCCCGCGAGGCGGGCGGCACTACACTTTCCGTGAGGTTACCCATGTCCGTACCCCTGTTGGATCTAAAGGCGCAGTGGGCCCAGATCGGCGATGAAGTCATGGCGGCAATGCAGCCCACGCTGGACACCGCCGGCTACATCCTCGGCCCGCCGGTCAAGCAGCTCGAAGAGGAAATCGCCGCCTACTGCAGCAGTGAGCATGCCGTGGGCTGCGCCTCGGGCAGCGACGCGCTGATCCTGGCGCTGCTGGCGCTGGGCGTGGGGCCGGGCGACGAGGTGATCCTGCCCAGCTTCACCTTCTTCGCCACCACCGGCGCGGTCTCGCGCATCGGCGCGACGCCGCTGTTCGCCGACAACGACCCGCGCAATTTCAACATCCTGCCCGGCGAGATCGCGCGCCTGGCGACGCCGCGCACCAAGGCCTGCATCCCCGTGCACCTCTTCGGCCAGGCCTGCGACATGGACACCATCATGGCCGAGTGCCGCGTGCGCGGTATCGCCGTGATCGAGGACGCCGCGCAGAGCATTGGTGCGCAGTACAAGGGCCGGCGCATCGGCGACACCGGCGGCGACATCGTCACCCTGAGCTTCTACCCGACGAAGAACCTCGGCTGCATGGGCGACGGCGGCATGTGCGTGACGGGCGACGCCGCACTGGCCGAGCGCATGCGCATCCTGCGCAACCACGGCATGCAGCCGAAGTACCACCACCCCTACATCGGCATGAACTCGCGGCTGGATAGCCTGCAGGCGGCGGCGCTGAACGTGAAGATGAAGTACCTGGAGGGCTGGCACGAGGCGCGGCGGCAGAACGCCGCGGACTACGACGCCAAGCTGGCCGGCGTGGCGGGCGTGACCATCCCCTACATCGAGCCGCAGTGCCAGAGCATCTACAACCAGTACACCATCCGCGTGGCCGGCGGCAAACGCAACGCGCTGGCGGCTGGTTTCCGCGAGCGCGGCATCGGCTTCGAGATCTACTACCCGGTGCCATGCCACCTGCAGGAGTGCTACAGCAGCCTGGGGATGAAGCCCGGCAGCCTGCCCCACTCCGAGGCCTGCGCCAAGGACGTGATCAGCCTGCCGATCTACCCTGAGCTGAGCAGCGCACAGCGCGACGAGGTCGTCGCGGCGATCAAGGAGATCCTCGCCGCGTAGGCGCGTCAGCAGGTAAACTGCCCGCGTGATTCGCGCGGTGTTCTTCGACCTCGGCAGCACGCTGTGGGACGACTATCCCAGCGAGCTGGCCTACTGGGAAACCTTAAGCGGCATCTTTGCGCGCCGCGGCCTGGCAGCCAGCCTTGAGCAGATCATGGCGCTGGTGCCGGAAGTGATCGCCAGCTACTGCCCGTCGCTGACGCGCGCCATTGTCTGGCGTACCGTCGGCGCTGACCGTCAACTCTACGATGAAGTCATCGCCGAGCTGGTCAGGCACATGCTGGAGCGCTTCCGCGATCCCGCCGAGTTCCGCCGCCTCAACCCGCTGTTTGACGGCGTGCCCGTGATGCTGGACCTGCTGGCGCGCAAGTATACGCTGGCGGTGGTCAGCCAGAACTTCGCCGAGGCGCAGGAGTGGATGCAGTTCCACGGGCTGAGCAGCTATTTCGAGCACACCACGCTCAGCGGCAAGGAGCACATGTACAAGCCTGACCCGCGGCTGTTCCTGCGCACCTGCGAGGCGCTCAACGTGGAACCGCGCGAGGTGGTGATGGTCGGCGACCGGCTGGACAACGACATCTGGCCAGCCAACCGGCTGCGCATGACCACCGTGCGCGTGCTCGCCGATCCTTACCGCATCCAGCAGCCGCGCTATCACTGCGACGTGCCGGACTTCACCGTGGAGCATACGCCGGAGCTGCTGAACATAGTTCCGCTGTAGCGGTGCTGCGTGATGTGGCGGTTGGGGGAGCCTGCGTTAATACCCCAGGTAGCATGCCAGCAGGCAGCGCAGCGTCGCTGTCTGCAGCAGTACCAGCCCGGGCAGCATGCTGGCCAGCAGTACCCCCGCCAAAACGGCGCCCGCCAGCCAGCGCACGCTCTTGCGCGGTTCGCTGAGCAGTGCCTGCAGCCGGGTGCGCAGCGCAGCCTCGCTGATGCCGCTGGCTACGCCAAGCGCGGGCCGCGGCAGGCTGAACTGCGCAGCCTCGGCCACCAGCGCGCAGTACTCGCCCTCGTTCAGCTCGCGCCGGCAAGCAGCATCCACCGCCAGCTCGCAGTCCAGCTCGTACATTGCCGTCCAGCGGCGTAGCCACGGCAGCACGCCGCACAGCGCAGCCAGCCAGCACAACACCAGTTTGTGCAGGTTGTCTCGCCTTTTCAGATGCAGCTTCTCATGGTGGAGCAACAGGGCTTGCTGTGCGTCGCTCAGGCCGGCCCAGTACTGCGGGTTGACCCACAGCTCGGGGCGCAGCACGCCGACCAGGCCCGCTGTTGCTACCGCCGGCGACTCCACGACGCTCAGGCCGTCGCGCTCGCCCAGCGCACGCCGCCGCGTCTCGCGCTGGTGCGCCCGCCCGCGCTGCCAGTCGCCCCACGCCAGCGCCAGGCTTGCCGCCAGCACGGCCAGCCCGCCGCCGGCGATGGCCAGTGACCAGCCGCCGTGCATCAACTCGTGGAAGTAGCCGGTGGTCATGCGGATGTGTTGCGAGACCACGCCGGCCCAGATCAAGGACGCCACGACGACGTTAGCCAGCAGCCCGCCGACTGAGGCGTAGTATCCAAGGTCTGCACGCTGCTGCGGCGCCAGGCGCGGCCTTAGCACCGACCAGACGACGGCCGCCAGCGTCAGGCCGGCGCAGGCCAGGAGGTAGGCCATGGACAACGCCTTGATCAGCGCCCAGAGCGCCATCTACATGTGCCCCCGCTGCTTGAGCTCGTCGATCAGCGCCTGAAGCTGCTCGCCATCGCCTTCCAGCGCGTCGACCAGCGAGCTGGCCACCGGCTGCGGCTCAACGCCGAAACGGCGGATCAGCTCCTTCAGCGCCCGCGCCAGCAGGCCGCCGCGCGACTCGCGCGCAGTGTAGTGAAACGCCGTGCCCTGCCGCCGCCTCGCCACCAGGCGCTTGCGGTGCAGCGCGTCGAACACCGTCTGCACCGTGGTGTAGGCCAGCTCATGACCCGCCGCCGCCAGTGCATCGCGGCCGTCGCGCACGCTGCAGCCTGGATGCGCCCAGATATAGTTCAGCACTTCACGCTGCAACGGTCCCAGCTCGGTGGCGGTCGGCGCCTTGCGTTTATCCATGTTGCTAATCACCTAATTATCTGATATACCAGTAGCATAGCCAGATTGTCGAACAACGTCGGCATGCTACCGTCTAGTTGACGTAGTAGCTACTACCTGATATAGTAGCACGAGGAGAAGGCAAGTGCAACCCCTCGGGGCGATCTACATATTGGCAGCTGTGCTCTGGATGAGCGGCGTGGCAAGCGCGGGCGACTACACGGCAGTGGAGGTCGGCAGCACCGGCTTGACGCTCAAGAACAGCGCCTACTCCCAGAACAAGCACTTAGTCGGCGCGGGGATGGCGCTGGACGGGCGGATCGTCGCGCTGATGGACGACGTGGACTGCCTGCTGGCCAAGCTGCACGCGCTGCCGCCCGAGCTGGCGGACTCTCCGGTAGCACAGCAGCCGGTGAATGACGAGCTGAAACACCTTATTGATTTAGCGCTGGCCAATAATCCTGAGCTCAAGCCTTTCAGGTCCGAGCTGGCCGTGCTGGCGGCGCGCACGCGCCAGGCCGGCGCGCGGCAGGACCCAATGCTGTCGATGATGGTGATGGACTTCGATCTGCCGCACATTCCGCCCAACGATCCGACGATGCCACGCGCGGAGTTCGATTTAAGCCAGATGTACGAGGGCTACGGCAAGCGCAAGCTCAAGCGCTCGATCGCGCGGCTGGACGAGACGATGATCGAGCAGGAGCTGGCGGCGAAGGAGCAGGACATCGCGCGCCAGGTGACCGCGCTGTACTTCGAGATGGCGGGCACGCAGGCGCAGCTCAAGGTGATCAGCGACAACATCAAGCTGTCGGATCTGCTGCTGGAGTTCGCCCAGGGCAAGTACGCCCTTAATGATCCGATGACGCCGCAGGCGATGGTCTTCGACGCGCAGCTGATGCGCTCGATGCTGGAGGAGAAGCGCATCACCCTGGCGCGGATGCTCGACGTGCAGCGCGTGCAGCTGACCGGGCTGCTGGGCCGGCCCGAGAGCTTCGATGCGGCGCAGCTGACTTTGACGCTAGACTACCCGCTGCCGCGCGTGCCGGAATGGGACGAGGCGCAGCTGCTGGCCGACACGCTGGCGATATACCCCGAATTCAAACGCATGGGCACGATGCAGCTGCAGGGGCAGCTGATGGTGGAGATGGCGCGGCGCGATTTCCTGCCGGACTACACCGTCACGGCGCGCTACGACCTCAATCCTGGCCTGAAGTCGATGATCGGCGCAGGCATCATGTTCCCGCTGTTCACCAATAAGGCCGACCGCCAGGACGCCAAGCTGCAGGAAAACTACGCCATGCTGCAGAACACCGGCGACCAGAAGCTGGCGATGGAAAATATGCTGGCGACGATGATCGGCGGAATGAAGGTGCAGCTGACGCAGATGACGGAGATGATCGAGCTGTACCGCAAGGGCATTGTGCCACAGGCGCGGATGGTGCTGGACAGCGGCCTCGCTGCCTACGCCGCTAACATGCTCGACCTGTCCGAGCTGATCCGCTCGCAGCAGAAGCTGCTGGACTCGCAACTTGAGCTGGAGCAGGACTACATTAAGTACCTGGGGATGCTCGCCGAGCTGCAGGTGTCGACGGCCGGGGCGTTCGATCCCCGCTCCTACCTGGCGCCCTCGCTGGGGCCGCAGTCCAGCGCGGTGCAGCAGGAGCTGCCGGAAGTGCCCGCGCCGCCGCGCGTCGAACAGCCGCTCGATGCTCCCACGGACGACCAGCAGAGCGTCGGGCCATTTGTCGAACAGCTGGGCCTGCCGCAGGAGTCTGGCACCGCCATGGACTCATTTCGGCTGCCGCCCGCTGATGGCGCTGGCGCGCTCGACGTGCCGGCCAATGACAGCGCGCCAGGATTGGACGCGGCGCGCCAGGTGGCCATGACTGCCCGCAAGCTGCCGGCGAAGCTGGCTCCTGCAGTTGCGGCTGTGCCTGTGCCTGAAGCTGTCGCAGAGTCCGCGGTGCCTGAGAGCGAAGCGCAGCCCGACAGCCAAAGTGAGTTTTATCAGCCATTCTCGCCCGCCAGGAAGGCCGAGTAGATGACCAAAGACAAAAAGATAGACATAAAGAAAGAAGTCGACGCCGAGGAGCCCGAGCTGTACGTCGAGCCGCCGAAACTTACCGGCCGCGACGCGCTGGGTGTCATCCTGGCTCTGGTAGCGCTGGTGGTCATCGGCATCGGCGGCTACATCTGGCTCAATCCGCAGCTCAGCGCGGCCAGCCTCTTCAAGCACCAACAGCCAGCGGCGTCCGCCAAGAACGCAGCCTCAACTACGGCGCCCGCTGCCGGCACTACCAACGCTGCGCCTGGCGGCGCTGGCAGCATGCCAGGCATGGATATGTCGGGGCAGACGACAGATCAGAACAGTCAGTCCAGTGCGACGACTTCTTCTGCGCCTGCCGCGGAAACCTCAACGCAGGAGCAAGCCAAAGCGCCGGCGGAAAGCACAGCGGCGGCAGTTCCTGCCAGCGGGAGCGCGGCGGCGGAGACTCAGCCGGAGCACTTCATCTGCGACTTTTGCGGCATGTTTGCCGATCGCAGCCGCAGCTACATCATCGCCCAGTGGACTGACGGGATGACTTCGCATCACGACAGCTGGGATTGCGTCTTCAAGTACGGCAAGGCGAACAAGATGACCCTGGCCTCCGCCAAGGTATTGGACTTCAGCAGCCCGAAGGGTGCACCAGTGATGCTCGATGCAGCCGGGGCGTGGTACCTGCACAAAACTAAGGAAAGTATTGCTGGATCGATGCCGCCCAACGTGGCGGCCTACGCCAACCGGGCAGCCGCCGAGAAGGCGCTGCCGGCGATGGGCGGCGAGGCGCTGGACTTCGCCGGGCTCAAGGCGAAGTGGGAGTAAGGTTTCACACCGTTCTACTACTTATTCTGGAGGACCCTATGCGTTTACTGAGTATCGTCGGCGGAGTGATCGTCTTGCTGGCGTTAAGCGTGGCAGCGTTTGCCGCGCCGCAGGAGCGCCCGCGTTGCGAAAACTGCGGGATGTTCGAGGACACCAGCCCCACGCGCGTGGTGGCGACATTCAAGGCCGACGGTAAGACAAGCGACCACCACTTCGTCTGCCTGGGCTGTATCCAGGAGTTCAACGACAAGACCTGGGAAGGCAAGGCCGAGGTTGTCGGGCTGAAGATGCTGGACTACACGACGTTCGGCACCAAGAACCCGACGCTGATCGACGGCACCAAGGCCTTCTACCTGTACGGCACGGATGAACTGGCAGGCACCATGCCGCCGTATATCGCGGCGTTCGCCACCAAGGATGCGGCGAAGCAGGCGCAGAAGACGCTGAACGGCGAAGTCATGGACTTCAAGACGATGTGGGCCAAGCTGGTTAAGGGCGAGAATGGGGAAGCTGAGACTGGTACATCTGCTGACAGCGGCAAGACCGTCTATGCCTGCGAGATGTGCAACTACGAAAGCGACAAGCCGGGCAACTGCCCGCACTGCGGCATGACGTTGACGAAGAAGACAGAGAAAGCGGAGCCTAAGAGCGATGACAGTGCAACGGTCTACGTCTGCGAGATGTGCAACTACGAGAGCGACAAGCCGGGCAAGTGCCCGCATTGCGGCATGAAGCTGGAGCCCAAGGCGGATTCCGGGAGCGACAACGACACGGCGGCCCCGGGTCACTCCGGTCACGGCTCTCATAAAGGCCCGCAGAAGGGCGGCGGCTGTTGCTGAGACGTGATCACTACAGGCGTGATGGTCAACTGGGCAGCAGTCTGTACCAGCTAACATGCGGGATTGGATATCGAGCAAGTGCAACGTTGAGTCGTAACCGAGAAGGACGCTAAATTTTCCAGCGTCCTGTCGGGACATAGGAGAATAGTGAGTGATTATGTTCAGGACAGTATGTGTATTGATCGTGCTGCTGCTGGCGCTGGTGCTGGCTGCCGCATCGTGTAACAAGCAGGCCAGCAGCCAGAGTGCAGCCGGCACAAGTGCCACCGCACAGCCGGCGGGTGAGGCTGCGGCGACGACAACGCAGGCGAAGGTTGTGTGGACCTGCCCGATGCATCCGCAGGTGCAGGAAAGCGCCGCGGGCAAGTGCCCGATCTGCGGCATGGACCTTGTACAGAAGACGTAACAGCGACATGAACGCTAGTTACGGGCAACGGAGATGGTTAGCGGAGGTGCTATGCGTATCGCACCAGGTTGGATAACGTTCCTGCTGGGACTGGTAATCCTGGCTATCGCTGGCATCCTGTACCAGCAGTCCCTTGTGGCGAAAGGAGTGAGCGGTGCGCCGGCTACGGCAGCTGGCGCACCGGCATCCCCAGGGCAGACTGCCGCAGCGCCGGCGGCCAAGCAGCTCTACACCTGCCCGATGCACCCGCAGATCATCCGCGACCATCCGGGCACCTGCCCGATCTGCGGCATGGAGCTGGTGCCGATGGAGACCGAAGTTGCGGACACCAGCGCGCAGGCCAAGGCCGAGTCGCTTGAAACGACAGTCGCGGCTGTGAAACTCAGTCCGACGCAGGCCGTGCTGTCCGACATTCAGCCGATCATGCCGACGCGCGAGAAGATGGCGCTGAAGGTGCCGGCGATCGGGGAGGTGAGCGTCCCGCAAAACCAGATGAAGGACATCGTTTCCTGGCAGGAGGGCCGCGTCGATAACCTCGTGCTGGCCGAGACCGGTGGCACGGTGAAGCAGGGCGAGCACATTCTCGACATCTACAGCGAGCCGCTGGTACAGGCGCAGGAGGAGTACTTGCTGGCGCTGAAGGCGGCCAAGGAGCTGGGCGACAGCGGCTATGAGTACATCGCCGCCAGCAGCAACAAGCTGCTGGAGGCCTCGCGCCAGAAGCTGCTGCGCCTGGGCCTCAGCGCTGACCAGCTGGCCGAGCTGGAGACTAAGGGCGCCGTCGAGGAGCATCTGCCGATCAAGTCGCTCTACGGCGGCGTGGTGATGGACAAGATGGTCACCCAGGGCATGTACGTGATGAGGGGTGAGAAGCTGTTCAGCGTCGCTGACCTGGGCACGGTGTGGGTCGAGCTGAGCGTTTTCGAAAAGGACATTGCCAGCATCAAGATCGGCGACAAGGTGACGCTGAAGAGCCCGACCCATTCGGGCATGGTGTTCACCGGCAGAGTTGAGCTGATCGAGCCCGAAGTGAACATGGACACGCGCACCTTCCGCGTGCGCGTCTCGGTGGACAATCCTAAAATGCTCCTGCGGCCCGGCGAGATCCTTGACGCCGAGATGACGTTCAGCTACGGCAACCTGCTCCTGCTGCCGCGCAACGCGGTGCTGCACACCGGCGACGGCGACCTGGTCTACGTGATGGCCGGCGAGAACCTCTGGGAGCCTCGGCGCGTGACTGTCGGCCGCGACTTCGGCGACAAGGTCGAGATTATTTCCGGGATCAAGCCCGATGAGGCCGTCGCCGCGACGGCAGTGTTCCTGCTGGACAGCGAGGCGCAAACCAAGGGCGTGCCACGTCCGATCAACCTGCCCGAGCTGCCACCCGAGCCCTCTGAGGAGAGCACGCATGGTGGAAAGTAACGGCGCTGGCGTGCCGCCCACACGGCCTGGGCAGGCGCCCGAGCCATCGGACAGCGGCGAGCGCGTGATGGTGCAGCGCAGCTATCCACCGGGCGTAGATCCCGAAGTGATGGAGCAGGTGGTGATCCACCCGGGCTTCTTCCCGGCGCTGGTCGACTTCTGCATCAACAACCGTTTCATGGTGCTGCTCGGCGTACTGCTGATCGTCATCGTCGGCATCGCCACGGTTCCACAGATCAAGCTCGACGCGCTGCCCGACCTGTCGGACAACCAGGTGGTGATCCTCGCCGACTGGATGGGCCGCAGCCCCGAGGTGATCGACGACCAGGTCGCCTACCCGCTTTCCACGCTGCTCGCCGCCCTGCCCCATGTTAAAGACGTGCGCACGCTGTCGTCTTTCGGCATCTGCATGATCTACATCATTTTCGACGACTCGGTGGACATCTACTGGGCGCGCACGCGTGTGGCCGAACGCCTGGCGCGCGCCGGCGACGTGCTGCCGCCCGACGTTGTACCGATGATCGGTCCCGAGGGCACGGGCGTCGGCCACGTCTACTGGTACCTGCTGGAAAACGACAACGACCCGAGCACGCCTGACCACAGCCTGGCCGAGCTGCGCAGCATCCAGGACTGGTACGTGCGCTATCAGCTCAGCACGGTGCAGGGCGTCGCCGAGGTCGCCTCCGGCGGCGGCTTCATCAAGGAGTACCACGTCGATCTCGACCCGGCGCTGCTGCGGCGCTACATGATCATGCCCGAGCAGGTGCGCTCGGCGGTCCAGCGCAGCAACGCCGACGTCGGCGGGCGGATCATCGAGCAGTCGGACACGGAGTTTTTCGTGCGCAGCCGCGGTTACCTTGGCTACCGCGAGGGCAGCGCAGCGACGCCTGTCGAAATGTCCGACAACGTGATGCAGGACCTGCGCGACGTCGTCGTGGCCCACAGCGCGGACGGCACGTCGATCCGCCTGGGCAACCTGGGCGTCGTGCAGATGGGCTCGGCGCAGCGCCGCGGCGTGATCGACCACAACGGCACGGGCGAGGCGGTGACCGGCATCATCGTGATGCGCTACGGCGAGAACGCCAAGAGCGTGATCGACGCGGTGAAGGAAAAGCTGGTGGAGGTCAAGCGCGGCCTGCCGCCGGGTGTCGTGATCAACACGGCCCACGACCGCAGCTGGCTGATCGAGCGCAGCGTAGAGACGCTGACCACGGCGCTCAAGGAAGAAGGCACGATCGTCGTCATCATTATCCTGCTGTTCCTGCTGTCAATCAGGCCCAGCATCGTCGTGATCATCACCATGCCGATCGCCGTGCTTATCGGCTTCATCTGCATGTACCTGATGGACATCTCCAGCAACATCATGAGCCTGGGCGGCGTAGCGATCGCCATCGGCGTGATCGTCGACGACGGCATCATTATGACCGAAAACGCGCACCGCCATTTGGCGAACCTGTGGACGCGCGCGCGGCGCCTGGGACGCGACCCTAACCGGGTCGAGATCACCGAGACGATCCGCATCGCCTGCCAGCAGATCGGTAAGCCGGCGGTCACCACCACGCTGATCATCGTCTGCGGCTTCCTGCCCGTGCTGTTCCTCACCGGCCAGGAAGGCAAGCTGTTCGCGCCGCTGGCCTGGACCAAGAGCCTGGTCATGC
>Ga0315287_10002323_pt1 | contig 17962 bp, 20 predicted proteins | sample YL17G11_0_MG_FD_205037 | JGI IMG/M metagenome (GOLD analysis project Ga0315287, IMG submission 205037) | Sediment microbial communities from Yellowstone Lake, YNP, Wyoming, USA - YL17G11_0 | ecosystem: Environmental > Aquatic > Freshwater > Lake > Sediment | place: USA: Wyoming | collected...
GAGGGCGGAGAAACGAGGTGAGGGTGAAGTACTGTCTGTTCGACATGATTCAACTGGCTATGACGCCTGAGTTCTGGTCAGCTTAGTTTTGCAACGGGGCCGTCCCACAAGCACATGCTCTCTCGGAGCCCTTCCGGGCTCTGCCATCCCATCCTTGGCTCATGTTTTGCACAAACACTGGCACGGGAGGGATGGCTCCTAATCATTTCTGAAAACGCAACGTTGAAGGGAGAAGCCATCAATGTCAAAGACCGACTTTACGAACTACTGAGGATCTCTCAGGGGTGCGTTTCGAGCTCAGGGCCCTCAGACGCACCTACGGACCGTTGGAAACGGCTTCGATAGCCCTTGGGCACAGAAGCGTCAAGACCACGCAGGCGTACTATTGCCAAAAGAGCCTCGACACGGTGAACTCCGAGGTCTTGAGGGCCTTGGAAGACGCCATGCCAGGCACCCCCGGTACAAGAAACTCATTGATTTCTCGGACCGAGGTTATCACTGGCTATGGCTAGGAGTGGGGGCAGAGGGATTTGAACCCCCATCAACGGGTTTCCACCAGGCGGAGAGCGACTCCGCCCGTTCTACGGACTATGGGTCATCGCTCCAGTTATTCATCACTGGTCAGCAAACCCACGGCAATCATTCCCATAACTGGAGCCCGTAAGGATACCAGGTTACCCCATACCCCCACTTTGTTCCGGCCAAGGGCGAGCCTACTTCTTCCGCAGCCTCTGAGCCCTCTTCCTTCTGCGCATCTTCTTCTTGCGCCACTTCCAGCGCTGCTTGCCTCTCTTCTTCCAGGCTCTGGAGCTTCTCTTCATGCGTCGTCAGACTCCCTTGTGCCGTCTGGGCGTACATCGCTTCCTTTTTATATGTCTTTTGATGGGCTAGGCGGGCCGGTCGGGAGTTTCGGGCGTGTTCGGACGCCATTCGAACCCGAGACCACTGGCTAGCATCGGTCCTTGGGAGGACCTTAGAAGGCCAGTGCTATATCCTGTCTAAGCCACCGGCCCATCTGGCCCGGCTTTAGACATGAAGCACGTCTGTATAAAACCTTGGCTCTCAGCCTGTAGATGCCCGCGGTCGCCCCTCAGGTCCGGCACCGTCGCCGTTCGTTCAAAGGTTAATTATTTACCGCCTGCATGCCCCTACTTGGTTTCGCATGGGCGACATAGATATATTCGAGCTCAAGAGGATGGATCTGAGGAACGCGGTTATAATCGACGGCTTCCCGAGCGTGGGCCTCGTCAGCTCCATCGTCGCCAACTATCTGATCGCCCTTCTGAAGCTGGAGTACATCGCGGTCATGGACTCCAACATGTTCCCCTCGATCTCCCTGATCAGGGACTCCGAGCCGATGGGGCCGGCCCGCGTCTATGCACGCCCGCACCTGAAGGAGGGGGACCAGCAGATCGTAGTGTTCTCCACGGAGTTGCAGCCATCCTCCAACCTGCTGCGGCCGATAGGCACCGCGATCATGGACTTCGCCCAGGCCCGCAAGTGCGGGTTGATCATATCCGCCGGCGGGCTCGTGGTCGAAGGGGCCGATGACGAGGAGGGGGAACCAGATCCGGACCAGGCGCCCGGCATGGGCGAGATCGCCGTCTACGGCATAGGCAGCACGGACAGCGCTCAGAAGTTGCTCATGCAGGCGGACGCCGAACCGTTCCTGGAGGGCGTGATCTCCGGGACCGCCGGGGTGTTGCTCAACGAGGGCAGGCGGCGCAACATGGATGTCATAACGCTGCTGGCAGAGGCAAAGCCCGACACAGCGGACGCGCGCGCGGCCGCCCTGATACTCGCGGCCATCGACCAGATGGTCCTCCACATGAACCTCAACGTGGAACCGCTGTGCAAAGAGGCGGAGAGGCTCGAGGCCCAGCTGAAGGTGCTCCACAAGGACACACAGAGGAAGAGCAAGGGTCAGACGAGCGACGTCGCGGGGTACTATTGAGACCCCCGCCGCGAAGCCCTTAATACCGTCGGGCACGTCTACGCTAGTCCCGAGCGCAGGAGACGAGCGGGCGAAATCGACTATGTATGAGGCGCGGCCCCTGCCCTGTCAGTCACCCGTTTCCTGCGGAATGTGGGAAGATGTCAGAAGAGGTATGAGACTCTGTGACTCCCAGTTGTTCAGACATCTGGATGTCCAAATATCCAGACTCGGGCGAAACTGGGGGCGCCTCGTCTATGTCACTAGTCACACCGTCAAAGTCCAATCTGGACCAATGATTCTACTGGACGAATCGGATGACGTGCTGCCTCTCCAGCCCATCAAGACACCGGAGTCTGTCTCTGTTACGGCTATGATGTGAACCGGTTCGTGTTCCGAGAATAATGTGGTGGTATTATATTGTGCGATGGGAATGAGTGGCCATCGTCCGCGTTGACCGCGGGCAGCTCCTGCCCCGTGTGGTCACACGCGACCGCCCGGTGGTCCGTTGATCGACTGGCTCTACAATATGATGATAGTATTGATTGCAGCCATCTGGATTGCCCAGCTCAGAGGAAAACCTCTGCTGAGGCGACGGCCCATTTCGCCAAGGGCTAAGGTGTTGGTTGGGGTCGCGCTCTGGTTGATGTTCATCCTCTCTGCAACCCTGTTCGTTGCCAACTATGCCTATCTCGAAAGAAGCCACGATGTGGACGATGCCGTTCAAGCAGCCGTTGACGGATTCCTCGACGGCACCAATCCATATGAGGCGCCGATCGTGCCGCGCTTCGCAGAGATGGGGCACTTCGCAATCATCGGAGGGACCGGAGACGGCACAATCGAGTGGGCCTACGGTCCGTACAACTACCTGCCCGTCGACCTGCTCGTGTACTCCGCCGCGTTCCTGCTTCTCGGCGGGCTAGGTTCCCCTGGGTGGTTCATCGCTGCGAACGTGATATTCACCGTGGCATCCTTCTACATCCTGAACAGGATGCTCAGGCTCAAGTGGACGACTTTCGCTCCGCTAGCTGGTTGCGCCGCGGTCCTCTTAGCGTTCGACAACTCGAGCCTTACTCTGATGCTGATGGTATCTGCCATGTACCTCAGGAAGACGTCAGAGTTCGCTCCGCGGCAACTCTCAATAATCATGCTCGGCCTGGCAACCCTCACCAAGGTCTTTGCCGTCATCCCTCTCGCCGTGCTTGTCCTCTACGACTTGCAGGATGGGATTGGGAGAAGGGACAGACGTCTGTTGCTCCAGTCGGCGGCGGCGGTAGCCGCTTGTGCCGTGATTGCGATTGTTATGATTGTGCCGTTCGGTCTGTCCCACGTGCTCGACTCGACAGTCTTCATATACTCCAGTGGCGAGGTGCGAGAGGATAGACCCATGGGCGGGACGATCCTTAGCGAGCTCATCCCGGACAGCCCATATTATTCGTTGATTACGCTCGTCACGATTGCCGGCACTCTTCTGGCAGGCCTCAAGTTCAAGAGCCAACACGATCGGGTGATCCTTGTTGCATTGGCTTTCCTGTTGGTTTCAGTTAAGAGCACTCTTGCCCCATTCACGGTGCCACTTCTCTATCTGGTGCTGCGAGCGGACGAAGCGCACAGGGCCGAACCTGATGACGGTGTCAAGAAACGCTGACCCCCGTCGTCTTCACCGCCGATCGAACACGCCCCTCGGTCAGCGGCGCGGATCCTACGTGTCAATCCTAAAGTAATATCTATAGTTGCAACCATTCACGAACCGCAGCGCGAATTATCGCACATACTTCGAGGTATTGACATGACTGCAAGAAAAGCTTCAATAAGGACGGCGGAGGTGCCGGGCCCGCGCTCGGTCGAGCTCGGGAAGCTCAGGGAGAAGTACATCTCGAAGGCGGTCGGGATCTCGGCCCCAGTCTTCATCGACACGGCCGAGGGATCGCTCTTCACCGATGTCGACGGCAACGTGTTCATAGACATGGGCAGCGGGATCGGCGTTACGAACGTGGGCAACAGACCTCCGGAGGTCGTCAAGGCGGTGAAGGAGCAGGCCGACAAGTTCCTGCATGTCTGCTTCCAGGTCACGCCCTACGAGAGCTACCTGCGGCTGGCGGAGACCCTCGCGAGATTGGCCCCACACCCGGCCCTGTCCAAGTCCGTGCTGTACAACTCGGGCGCCGAGGCGGTGGAGAACTCCGTCAAGATATCGAGGCAATACACGAAGAAATCAGCGGCCTTCTCCTTCGTGCACGCGTTCCACGGGAGGACGATGATGGCCATGGCGCTCACATCCAAGGAGATGCCCTACAAGGCCGGCTTCGGCCCGCTCCCGGAGACGTACAAGGTCGAGTTCGCCTACTGCTACAGGTGCCCGCTGAAGATGACCTACCCATCCTGCGGCGTGGCATGTGCCGACAAGATCGACGAGACCTGGTCCAGCAAGCAGTTCGAGGGGAAGGTGGCGTGCCTCATAGGCGAGCCCATCGCCGGTGAGGGCGGTTTCATCGTGCCCCCGAAGGAGTTCTACGCCAAGATCACCAAGATCTGCAGGAAGCACGGGACAGTCTATGTGGACGACGAGATCCAGACAGGTGCTGGCAGGACTGGGAAGATGTGGTGCGTCCAGCACTGGCCAGGGGTCGAACCGGACATGCTCGTCACGGGCAAAGGCATAGGCGGAGGCTTCCCGGTCTCCGCGACGACCGGCAGGCCGGAGATCATGGACGCCCCGCAGACCGGGGGTCTCGGAGGCACGTTCGGCGGCAACCCCGTCGCGTGCGCGGCGGCACTCGCCCAGTTCCCCCTAATCGAGAAGGCGCTCGCCAACGTCCCGAAGGTCAACGCTGTCATGACCAGGAGACTCAAGGAGATACAGCAGCGGTTCCCGATCGTCGGTGACGTCCGGGGGATGGGCGCGATGATGGCGCTCGAGCTGGTCAGCGACCAGAAGGCCAAGACCCCGGCGGCCAAGGAGACCAAGGAGATCAAGGTCGCGGCGATGAAGCGGGGCATGATAATGCTGACATGCGGCACCTACGACAATGTCATCAGGCTACACCCGTCGATGGTCATGCCGCCTGAGATACTCGACCAGGCCATGGACATCCTGGAGGCGTCGTTCAAGGACGTCGTGAAGGCCTGAGGGACGGGACCACATCGGGTCCCGGACGGCCCTTCCATCCTCGGCCAGTGCCATTCATCTTCGGTCGTACTGAGCGGCTAGCCTGTTCGCCTGGTCCAGGTCGCGGTCGTTGTTGATGTTGACGCTCAGGAACGGGTCGTCGAGCTCCAGGAGGTCCATCTCCGTGCTGCTGGTGACCAGGTTCAGCCCGACCCAGATCATCCTCTCGCCATGGTCGTCGATGAACACGGACCTCTCGTCAGGCACGCCGACCGCGAGTACTGCAGGGAGGACCGTCGCGATGCTCCTGTCCTGTCCGACCGACAGCAGCCTCCTCACATGTTCGCTCCGGGCGAACGGGACATCGACGTTCATGGCAACGAACCGGTCGAGTTCCTCGAGCAGGTCGATGATGTCCTCGTGGAAGCCAGCTCCTGGCGTGTCGAGGGTCTCCAGTCCGAGCGAGTCCGAGAGAACCTTGGTCCTCGGCGTGTGTGGCGCCGTCGCGACGAGGACCTTGTCGACTCCCTCGACCGAGAGCGCATCGCGTGCACGCTCGAGCAGTGTGCGGCCGCCGACCGCGAGATCGGCCTTCTCCACTTTTCGGCCGAACCGGGTGGCCTTCCCTCCAGCCATGATGACCGCTCTCAGACGATCAGCACCCATGCGAAAAGAGCGACGATCCGACCTATCTCGTTTGCGGTCCCGAAAGCATCGCCCGCCACGCCGCCGAAGTGCTTCCTGGCGGTCATCGTGACCGCGACCCCGGCGAGGACACCCGTCAGGACGATGGCGAAGTAGACCCCGGCGACGAGGATGCCGACGGCGCACGCGAGCCCCATCGCGGCGAGCAGCTTCCTTGCGCTGGCGCTTTCCACGAACACGGCCCCCATGCCGGCGTGGGAACTGGGGCCCAGGAAGATCGTCGTGTTCATCGCCAGCTTCCCGGCCATCTCGGATATGACGAACCCGATCGCCGGCGTCAGCGTCCACGGCCAGGGCACGGGATCGATATCTCGGCCAGCCCTCGAACACATGACCGATGCGAGGGCGAAGAAAAGGATGAGATAGAGGAACAGTGCGAACGCGCCCCCGACCCCGGTGTGCACATCCTTCATCGCCTCCCTCTTCCTCTCCTGCGTGCCGCTGGCCATCATTCCATCCGAGAAATCCGCCAGCCCCTCCGTGTGGAGTATCCCGGTGATGTAGTACATGGCCACGACGAGCAGGCCAGCCGAGACCAGGATCAGCTCCTTGCCCAGATAGGCGTTGAGGGCGACTGTGAGCAGGGTGGCGCACAGACCGACGACCAGCCCGACGAGCGGGAAGAGGTGTTGCTGCTTGGCCGCCACGGATAGGTCCCTGGACCCGCCTGGGATGTGGATGCGCGTCAGGAGCGAGAACATCTCCGCGGTCATATCTCTCAATCATCCCTCGAAGAGCCTTGTCATCGTGCCAGCCACGAGGGCGCCCACGGCGTCATCCATGAACGGTGGTAACTTGCCCAGGACTCCGGGCTTCTCCCTGTCGTACCGGACGTAGTTGAACAGCCCTCTCTTCCCTGCGATGTACTCCGCGATCGACATCCCGATCAGCTCGTCTGCAACGAGCGCTGAAGGGTCCTTCGAAGTCTGGAAGATGCCGTTTGACTTGGACTTCACGAGCTCGTCGAGATGGGATGCGGCCTCGATCAGCAGCGCGACGTTGGGGTCCTCGAGATATGCCGTGAGCATCTCCCGGTGCCTCGACTTGAGCTGCTGGATCGGTCTGTCCTTGACGTCCCCGGCATAGAGGGCGAAGCCTGCCTCGACCATCGAATCGAGGTCCACGCCGTGTCGTTTCAGCGTCCTGAGCACGTCCATGGTATGTTCACGCCCTCGTAGCGGCGAAACGGTAAAATACACTTTCATTATTTCAAGTTTGCTTAAGTGATGCTATGAACGCCCTCTCCGCCTATGTAGATTGCATCGCGCCCCTGGACGAGCGCGCGATGGCCGCGGCCAGTGTCAGGCAGGACTCGCTGACCAAGCCGCGCGGCAGCCTCGGGAAGCTCGAGAGGTTGTCCATCCAGCTGGCGGGGGTATACAGGACGGCGAGACCGTCCCTCGGCAGGACGGTCATATTCACGATGGCGGCGGACCACGGCGTGACGGCCGAAGGCGTCAGCGCCTATCCGTCCGAGGTCACGACGCAGATGGTCCTCAACTTCGCACGTGGCGGAGCCGCCATAAATGTGCTCGCTAAGTGCTCTGGCGCGGATGTCATAGTCGTCGACATGGGCATCGCATCGCCCGTCGAGTGGCCGCCAGGAGTTGTAGTCAGGTCTGTGGCCCGAGGCACGGCGAACATGGCGAAGGGGCCGGCGATGTCCAGGGAGGCCGCCGTCCAGTCTCTGACCCATGGTGCCCGGCTGGCGGCCGACGCCGTCGCGTCAGGTGCCACCGCGTTGGCGGTCGGTGACATGGGCATCGGGAACACCACCTCGGCGAGTGCGCTCGCCGCGGCCTTCACAGGTCGGTCGGTGGCCGACGTCACGGGTAGGGGGACCGGGGTCGATGACAGGACTCTTGCCGCCAAGGTCAGGGCGATCGAACGAGCCCTCGACGTGAACCGGCCGGACCCGATGGACGGGATCGAAGTACTCTCCAAGGTCGGCGGGTTCGAGATCGGGGGCATGGCCGGGGTCATCCTCGGGGGGGCTTCGAGGGGTGTTCCAGTCTTTCTGGACGGATTCGTCGCAGGCTCGGCCGCCCTGGTCGCAGCGTCGATCTGCCCCGCTTCGAGAGGATACATGATTGCGTCGCATGTATCGGTCGAGCCAGGGCACAGGCATGTGCTCGAGCATCTGAGGCTCGAGCCGCTCCTGGACCTCGGGATGCGGCTCGGGGAAGGCACCGGTGCCGCTCTCGCATTCACAATCGCTGATGCGTCCTGCAGGATACTGAACGAGATGGCGACGTTCGAGGACGCCAACGTATCGAAGTCGAACAAGGAGAGGGGACAATGAACCAGGAAGCAGTTGCAGGGAAGAGGAGAACGATACTCGCGGTCGCCGTCGTGGCGATCGTTGCGATCGCGATCGTGGCGAGCGTCTTCGCATTCAAGGCGTTCGCCCCCGAGGAGGACGCGACGGTCGTCATAGTCGACGATTACAACAGGACCGTCGAGCTGCCCGGAATACCGGACCGGATAGTGTCCGTCGCGCCTACGCCGACGGAGCTGTTGTTCGCCGTCGGTGCGGGTGACCATGTGATCGGGGTGGACGACTACAGCGACTACCCCGCGGCCGCTCTGAACATAACGAAGGTCGGGTCGTACACGCTCAACATCGAGGCGATAATCGGGCTGACACCCGACCTGATCGTCACGAGCGACCTCGTGCCTCTGGCGCAGCTCGACCAGCTTCAGGACCAGGGCATCCCGTATGTGATATTCGCCGCAAGGACCCTCGGCGATGTGGTCGACGATGTCAGGCTCGCTGGTAACATCACCGGGCATACCGAGCAGGCCGAGACACTCGCTCAATCGCTCCAGGGCCGGATCGATGCGGTCACCTCCAAGACGCTCGCTGACGGCGTCTCGACGCCGAAGGTGTACGTCGAGTACTACCCGTTCTGGACGTTCGGGCCGGGTTCGTTCGGGGACCACCTGATATCACTGGCCGGCGGCGCGAACATCGCGGCCGAGACCAGCAGCGAGTACCCATTGCTCACATCCGAATATGTGATCAGCCAGGACCCTGATGTCATCGTGTACACGATCGGCGTCATGACAACGACCACCGCGGACGAGATCGCATCCAGGCCTGGCTGGGACACGATAACCGCAGTCACGAACGAGGACATCTACTCGATGGACGACAACCTGGTCAGCAGGTACGGGCCGAGGGTCGTCGACGGGCTCGAGCAGCTGGCGAAGATAATCCACCCTGAGCTGTTCAGCTGAGCCCGGGCCGCGAGGAGTCACTGCAATGGCATGGATGAAGGTCGCCAGGGATGGTACCCCCGACGGGGCGAGGCGCAGAAGCTATCTGCTGATGCTCTCGCTGGTCGGTCTGCTCGTCGTGTCGGTCATGGTCACGACGCTGGTCGGCACGCTGGGACCGATCGGTCCCGGGGACCCCGAGAGGATCTCGTTCCGCGAGGCGCTAGAGGCGATATTCGTCGGCCACGGCGATTGGCCATCGTACTACAGCGCCGTGTTCTGGGACGTCAGGATCCCACGCGTGCTGCTGGCGGGCCTCGTAGGCGCCGCCCTTGCGTGCGCGGGCACGGCGATGCAGGGTGTGTTCCGCAACTCCATGGCCGACCCCTTCATCATCGGCGTGTCGTCAGGCGCTGCCGTCGGCGCGGCGTCGGCAGGCCTCATAGGCCTGACCGTGGCGATCGGCGCGTTCGCAGCGCCGCTCCTGGCATTCATCTCCGCGCTCCTGACCGTCCTGGTCGTCTACCGCATGGGCGTTATCAGGGGCAAGGTGCATGTCGATACACTGCTGCTATCAGGCGTGGCCATCTCGTCCTTCCTCGGCGCGATCGTGTCCTTCCTGATATACTTCGCAGGGCAGGACTACCATCAGCTCATCCCGTGGCTCCTGGGCAGTCTGTACCTATCGCGCTGGGAGTACGTCTACATCGCGGCGGTCCCCGTCGTGGTCGGTGCCGTCATCATCTACATCTACGGACGGCAGCTCGATGTGCTGCTGCTCGGAGAGGAGACGGCGCACAACCTCGGCGTCGACGCCGAGCGGCTGAAGAAGACCATGCTCGCGGTCGCCGCCCTGATGACGGCCGCTGCCGTGGCGTTCACCGGGATCATCGGTTTCGTCGGCCTCATCATACCGCACATGATGCGCATGTTCGTCGGGGCGAACCACCGGTTCCTGGTCCCGGCATCGACGCTCTTCGGAGCGTCGTTCCTCATATGGGCCGACGCCATCTCGCGGTCGGTGATACCTGCCCAGGAGCTACCTGTAGGCGTCATAACCGCCCTGTGCGGTGGGCCGTTCTTCCTGTATCTCCTGCGCATGAGCAAGTCGAGGGGTGATGGCAATTAGGGTCGCGGTGTCGGGCCTGTCGTTCTCCTTCGGCGAGAAGAAGGTCCTCAAGGACATCACGTTCGAGACCAGGGATGGTGAGTTCCTGGGGCTCATGGGCCCGAACGGTTCTGGCAAGACGACATTGCTCAGGTGCATCACGGAGTACCTGAAGACCGATGGAAGGGCCGTGCTGGTCGACATGAAGCCGATCCACACGTTACCGCCGCGCGAGCTCGCGCGCATCTTCGCCGTCGTCCCCCAGAGCACGGTCACGGACTTCCCGTTCACCGCCTACGACATCGTGATGATGGGCAGGGTGCCGCACGCGAAGGGCATGCTCTCCGGGGAGACCGAGGCGGATGTGAAGGCGGTCAGGGGCGCCATGGACCGCACGGACACCTGGAGGTTCGCATCGAGGCCCTTCACAGAGCTGAGCGGAGGGGAGAGACAGCGCGTGATCATCGCGCGTGCGATCGCCCAGGAGCCGAAAGCGCTGCTGCTGGACGAGCCGACCGTGTACCTTGACATCAGCGGTCAGTTCGAGATCATGGACCTCGTGAAGAGGTTGAACAGGGAGCATGGCATCACCGTCATCGCGGTCCTCCACGAGGTCAACCTCGCGGCCAGGTACTGCGACAGGATCGCGCTCCTGTCCGATGGCAGGCTCGAGACCATCGGTTCCCCGGAGGAGGTCCTGACCCCGGAGACCATCAGGGGGGTCTACGGAGTGGATGTCATCGTGAGGCGCGACCCGTTCACGCATGCAGTCTACGTCATGCCGAGGCCGTCACCGTCGGCCGTGCAGCGCCACGGGACCAGGGTGCATGTGCTCTGCGGCGGGGGCACGGGTGGGCCGGTCATGAAGCTCCTCCTCGATTCCGGGTACAGCGTGTCCACGGGCGTCCTGAATGTGCTCGACTCGGACTATCAGAACGCGAACGACCTCCATCTGCCGGTGGTGGCGGAGGTGCCGTTCTCCCAGATCAGTCCGGAGGCCCATGCCGAGAACATGAAGCTGATCGATCGGGCGGAGTATGTGATCGTCTCTCCGTTCCCCGTCGGACCGGGGAACATCAGCAACCTGGAGGCGGCGGCGCGTGCGCTCGCAAGCGGCAAGAAGGTGTTCGTCATCGCCGCCCCGGCCGGTCACGGGATAGACTTCGTCGGCGGCCGTGCCGACTCGCTCATAAAGGGTTTGATTAGCTCAGGCGCCGTTGAGGTTGCAGGCGCAGATGAGCTGCCTGGTCTGCTCAAGGTGAACCGATGAACGTTCAGCCGCTCCGGGACCTCAAGAGGAACACAGAGTTACTGATTCTGATCGAGATGATCGAGGCGCCCTCGGCCAAGCTCAAGGACATAGCCGCCAAGCTCGGGATAACCGTCCAGGCGGTGAGCCAGTACAACGCGGCGATGCGTAAGGAGGGCATGGTCCGGGAGCGCGGGGGCATCCTCGTCCCCACGAGGAAGGGCATGCAGATGCTCCAGGAGCATTTCACGAAGGTCAAGCAGGAGGTCGACTCGACCCTGCGGAGGATCAGCGTCATCGACAGATGCGTCGCCATCGCGGGCGCGGCCATCCGGAAGGGACAATCCGTCGGGCTCGCCATGGAGGATGGGATGCTCATGGCGTACCCGGGGAAGGAATCCTCGTCCATCGGCAGCGCGATCGAGGACGCCGCCGAAGGGGACGACATCCTCATCGGGAGCCTCGAAGGCATAGTCGACATGGACCTCGGCAAGCTGCTCGTCATCGAGGCGCCTTCGGAGTTCGAGGGTGGATCGAAGAAGGCGGACGTGGCCCGTGCGAAGGGGAAGATAGATGCCTTCTCGCCTGGCCTGATCGTCGCCGGTGACATCGTCGGCGCCGCGCTGCTCATGAAGACGAGCGGTGAGATCTTCACGATCCACGCCCCTGTGGAATCGGCAATGAGCGCGGTCAGCAAGGGCGTGGATGTCGTGTTCTCCGGCACGAAGGAGTCTTCGGACAAGATGCTGGACGTGGTCGAGAGATTGAAGATCGAGACGGGCTACGAAATCAAATGGATGGTTTTCAGGGCGTGAGAGGGGTCGTACCCAGGAAACAGAGGCAAGTCTAAATCTCTTCATCCGCATCCGCGTCCCGGGGTTCGAGATGGAGGTTGCCGGGGCCATCCGCGCGCGGCGGGCTAAGCGGATTCTGACTGAGCGGAAAATCGAGGACGAGAAGATCGAAGCCCTCGTCGAGGCTGCCAGGCTCTCCGCGTCATGCTTCAACAACCAGCCCTGGCGCATGGTCTTCTGCAGGGGCAAGGAGTCCCTCGAGGCGGCCAGGAGCACACTCGCCAAGGGCAATGCATGGGCGACGCGCGCGGACACGATCATCGTCGTCGCCGCGAAGGAGACAGATGACTGCCAACTGAACGACAGGCGGAACTACTACCTGTTCGACTGCGGCCTCGCCGTCGGTCAGCTCCTGCTGCGGGCGGCCGACCTCGGATTCATAGCCCACCCGATCGCCGGATACGACCCGGTCAAGGCGAGGGAGCTGCTCGGCATCCCTGATGACTACGTCGTCATAACCTTCATCATCTGTGCGTACGAGGGCACGGACGACTCCCTGCTCTCCGACAAGCAGAAGGGGTGGGAGTGCGAGAGACCTGAGAGAAAGCCAGCGAACGAGAACTTCTTCCTCGACCGGTGGGGCCGGCCGTTCGCCTAGGACCCGAAGCGCCATCCGTCCTCTCCCGAGAAGGCATATATCCCGCCTCTTCCCATAGGGACAGGAACCCGGAGGCGGAGACGCTTGATGCGTATGTACTGCGCGGAGGACGGCATCCTCGAAGAGGTCGATGCGTCCAGCATGAGCTCCGCCCTGTGGATCGACCTCGTCGCCCCGTCGCCGGAGGAGGTCGAGATGCTGCACCAGGAGTTCGGAATCGCGCTCCAGGATGTGGCGGACTGTCTCGACCCCAACGAGAGGGCGAGGGTCGAGATCGAGGAGGGGTATGACCTCCTCGTGCTGAGGAACATGCTCGCGGAGGACCAGGACGCTGACCGGGTCCAGACCATGCCCATCGGGATCATCGTTACGTCCAGGTGCGTCGTGACCGTCAGGCTCGGGGCGACCTTCGCCCCGAACGAGCTCACGGCCGACATGAGGCGCCGGCCGCGGATCGAGACCAAGGAGGACCTGTTCTTCGCCCTGGTCCGGAAGGTCAACCGGGACATCGAGCGGAGGGTGAGGCCGATGGAGCGGAGGATCAGCGCGATCCAGGCGAGCATCCTCTCCGCGAAGAAGGTGGACGTGGCGCACAGCGCGTTCACGTTGAGCAACAGCCTCATCCTGCTGAACACCGCCCTGCTCTCCAACCTCAACGCGATGTCCCTGCTGTCCAGGGCCAAACAGCTGAGGATGACCAAGGACAAGCTCGACCTCGCGGAGGACCTCGAGAACGACGTCGCCCAGCTGTACGAGATGACCACGATCTACCGGGAGATCATGTCCAACATCATCAACGCCTACGAGTCGACGATCGCGAACAACCTGTCGACCGTGATGAAGACGCTGACGACGATCAGCCTCATCCTCATCCTGCCTACGCTCATCGCCAGCTTGTACGGCATGAACCTGGACAACCTGCCGTTCCAGCACGACCCGAACGCCTTCTACATCGTCATCGGCCTGTCGGCCGTCGCGGTCGCGGTCCTGTGGGTCGGTTTCAGGCTCAAGCACATCCTCTGAGGCAGTCGGCCCGTGCCCGGCGGACCCCGGGACCGTGCTGTGCCAGCGCACGTATTATAGGCCGTGAAGCCATACTGCAGGATGACACCGTATGGTCGCACCCTTGGACACCGCGCTGGGCATCCTGCTCGGCATATCCGCGTTCCTTCTCGCGCTGTCGCTGGCATCCTACAGACGGAGCGGCGTCAGGACGCTCGAGCTGGTGTCCGTGGGGCTGTCGGCCCACCTGTCGCTGACCGTGGCCATCCTCGTCCTCGCATATGCGACGGACTGGCTGGACAGCATCGACGGGCTGGTCCTGATCGTCCTCGACGCTGCGGTACTGGCCGCGGTTCTTCTCATTGGCCTGATGGGGGGTAGGCTGCGTGCAAGACCCTCTTGAGCTGGAGAACCGTAAGAGGATCTTCGAATGCGTCCGGGGGAGCCCCGGCCTGCATTTCAGGGAGATCCAGCGGAGGACCACCCTCCCCATAGGCGTGCTGGAGTACCACCTGAACTATCTGGTGGACCGGAGCATCGTCACGCTCGACAAGCAGGAGAACTTCTCGAGGTACTATCCCGGAGGCCAGCTGAACACCGAGAAGCAGCGCATCCTGTCCTCCCTGAGGCAGGAGATACCCCGCGGCATCATGCTGTACCTGCTCCGCAACCCGGGGGCGACGCACGGCGAAGTGCTGACCAGCTTCACTATCTCCGGCGGCACCCTGTCCTATCACATCAAGAAGCTCGTCGCGAAGGGCGTGATCAGGCTGGAGAAGGTCGGTCGCGAGTCGCGGATGACGGTCCTGGACCCGGACAAGGTCTCGGACCTGCTCATAATCTACAGGCGCACGTTCTTTGACAAGCTGGTCGATGAGTTCGTCGCCAGGTATGTCGAGCACGGCCCGGCGGTGTCGGAGTCAAAGGCGGACGCCGAGAAGCCAGAACCCCCGCCGCCGTGACCCATCAGTTCTTCTTGCGGTAGTACCTGTTCTTCTCGAGCACGACCAGCTGGGTCGGGTCCTCCTTCGAGAGGTCCTTCGTGGCCATGTACGCGCCCGCGCCGCCCGCGACCGCCACCCCTATCAGGAGCCCCACTGCGATCGACATGGCCGAGGACCCTACTATGGAGCCTCCGCCCGGCAGAGGGACGATCCCGCCGCCTGACCCGCTCGGTATGAATATCCCTATGCTCGGGTCGTGCGTGATGAGCTCCGTCTCGTTCGTCAGCGGGGTCGTGATGTACATCCTGAGCGCCTCGCCGTCGGTCCTGTAGTACGTCGTGACCTGCTCGAGGGCCGGGTCGGCGTTGCTCCAGTCGAGGAGCGCCTCGCTAGCCCAGCCGAAGAAGCTCGTCTCGTTGACGTCGACGAATGTGAAGAGCTGCTTGAACTGGTCCCTGTTCTGGAACGTGTGCATCAGAAGCGTCTCGCCGTCGGTCTCGTTGACCGCGGGGTCGCTCTCCGTCACGGTGCCGTCCTGGTAGCCGCGGAGCAGGTAGGGTTCGGACAGCAGCGCCGGCCCGAAGTCCTCGGCGTTCATCTTCATGAGCGCGATGTCGAGGGCCAGGCTGTCGGCGAAGATCGGTTTGAGGATGTCGATTGAGATGTCGAACTTGATCTCGGACGTGCCGTTCACGGCGAACGCTGGTGAATCGGTCACGGCGTCGAACGTGGCCGAGTGGTTCTTCGTGGAGACGATGAATGTCACGGTGACCGTGGCCCAGTCCTCGATGGTTACCGTCCCGGGCGACCCGGGCGTTGGGTTCCCGTCGCCGAAGACGAGCCTCTGTATGATGTCAACTGTGGACTCGAGCGCGACGGTCACGCTGTCCCCCTTGTCCGCATCGGTCTGTTCGGTCGGGCCTGTCAGGGACCAGACGGCGTGGTCGAACGACGCGTGATATGGGACCTCGTCGAGCACAAGCCCCGTCGGTTCGGTCGTGTTGAAGCCGAGGATCGCGGAGAACAGGAACCCATAACCTGGTTCGCTCTCGTTCCCGGCCGACCATACGATCGCCGCAGGCATGGCCGTCGAGATCTTGACGGTCATGTTCTCCGTCTGGATAGTCACGACACCATCTGCGACGCTGTAAGTGATCTCGCCCGAGGGCGTCGCGGCCTTAGCTCCCGCGGTGCCAGCTAGCAGTCCAGCTAGGAGAAGCACTGAAACGACAACGGAGGCTAGGGTGTTCGCTCTAAGCATACCGGCCACAACATCATCATCGAGTTTATTAAGCACTTTGGTACACCAGTAGAACCGCCGGTGGTCAGTGTTCACAACCGGGCGCCGCGCGAACTGAGACCGTTCCCCGACGCCTAAAATCCGTTCGAATCCCAATCTCCCGCGGACGCCCGCCCGAACCGCCCTTGCACGGTTGTGCGCTGGCCTGCATTATCGTGCCGTAATGGGCAATTCCGTGCAAAAGTGATTTAACAGCGTTTTCAAAGTCGTGTGTCTGGAAACCTCGAACGGCTTCCGAATACATGCTGGGGGAACAAGGGCTCGCGGAATGCACAAGAGGCTCTGTGGCAAGTGACATTGCGGATGCCATCATTGGGCTCGGTCTGAATGACCAGGGCCATCCGGTCGAGACCACCGCGCCCTCCTTTTCATCCCCGTTCTCATTCTCCTGCAACCGTGGTCCCAGCGCAGGGTCATGGTTTCGCTAGTCAGTAATCGATATTAACCCGTAATAACATCCCCCCTTCCGAACTCTTTGCGGGGGTTCTAACACTATAGGGGGAGAAAATCAAGATGAAGTGCAGGAAGGTCTTAGCTGTAGCTGCCGCCGTTTTCGCGACGTTCTCGTTCGCGTCTGCTGTGGTGGCTAGTGATGAGCCTACGATGCCGGTCCCGATCATGACGCCCGGCAACGGATTCACCGAGATCCCGTGTGCGGTCTATTTCGCCGACAACATGGCTTTCGGACCGCAGTGGCGGGTCGGGGGACTAGTAAGGATCGAGATGGCCGTAATCAACCTGGACCCGGACTATGATGGGACGCTTCTGACGGTCAGCGAGATCCCGCTCAACATCTCGGAGAGCGTGAACGGCACGATTGACCCGCTGACTAACGCGACAAAGGTGTACAACCAGGTCGAGCTGTTCACGGATCCGAGCCTGCTGAACGACACGTACATGGTGTCGGTCTCGCACATCTGGGTCAACATATCGCTCTCGACGGACAGCAAGTACACGTTCCGCTTCGCATCGGATTTCACGGACGGGTACGATGACTCCGACACGGTCGGCAGGGAGATCAATAAGATGGGCCACCTGATCTACGGATTCCTATGGGACACTGAGCTCGACGCCGCGCCAGAGGGTGTGTACAAGGTCTCGGTCGGGTTCACGACCGTCTACGGCGTGAAGATGGCCGTCGAGCACCTGTACCCGACCGTCGTCGACGGGACCGATGACACCGAGGCTGTACCGACTGGCTACACCGCGTTGCCCTTTGACGACGGATCGGCCACATCTGGGACCGGCGGCGTCGCCACCGGCACCAACGAGGCGTACATCTACCTCGGGGAACTGATCAGCAAGGGCGGCAGCGGCTCCAACGGCAGCAACGGCGGCGGGGATGGGGGTAACGGCAACATGAACGGCCTCATGAACACCGCTGGCCGGAAGGCTTACTAACCGTTCCTTACGACCTGGGCAGGAGCTCGACAGGGCCCCGCAGCACAGGTCGAAACCATTTATTATCATTATCACAGCATGAAAATGAACGGGCCCGATTCTGAGACATCTGGCTATATAGATTGAACCTTGTGCTACTGGTTGATTCTCGTACCACAAACCACTTATCAAGTCCTCCCTGTTGCTCGCATCAGAAGCGGCTGAGACTGCTTCCGAAGAGAGCGGTGAAAAACATGATCGCAAATGCGTGGATCGCGCTGGCACTCGGTGCCGCGATGCTCGTCGGCGGCGTATCGACCGTCGCGGCGGGCAATATGAACGGCGACTGTGACCTGATCAAGGACCAGCTGCAGCTCAAGGACGGCACGGGCGACAACTGCACGTGCCCGGAGGACGTAATCGTCGACGAGACGCTCGACAGCACGGTCGACAGCACAACCTGCGACTCGTGCAACGACTATCTCTACGACTGGAACTTCCTCTACAACGAGACCGAGCTGGAGCCCCCGTACCAGTCTTCATGTGGACAGGTGTAGCCGG
>Ga0315287_10002324_pt1 | contig 17959 bp, 10 predicted proteins | sample YL17G11_0_MG_FD_205037 | JGI IMG/M metagenome (GOLD analysis project Ga0315287, IMG submission 205037) | Sediment microbial communities from Yellowstone Lake, YNP, Wyoming, USA - YL17G11_0 | ecosystem: Environmental > Aquatic > Freshwater > Lake > Sediment | place: USA: Wyoming | collected...
ACATGCCCGTGCCCACGTAACCGGGACACACGGTGGTGACGCCAACATGGCGGTGTCCCTGTTCCCGCAGCTCCAGCCGTACGGACTCCGAGAACCCGATCACGGCCCACTTGCTGGCGGCATAGGTGGCGCCGAAGGGCAGCCCCGCGAAGCCTGCCGCGCTGGCGATGTTGACGAGATGCGCGTCGGGACGCGCGACGAGGTCGGCCAGGAATGCGTGTGTGACCGCGACGACGGCGAGTGTGTTGACGTGAAACGTCGCGAGATGACGATCGAGCGGCACGTCGAGGAACGCGCCGCCGTGGACGATGCCCGCGTTATTGACCAGCACGTCGACCGGCCCGGACCCGTCGAGGATCTTCCGGCGCACGTCGGCAATCCGCGCCGCGTCGGTCACGTCCAGGTGCCACGCGCGCGCCCGCCCGCCCGTGGCGGAGATCGCTCGCGCGACTTCGTCTGCGGCGCCCTCGTTGAGGTCCGCGATGTGGACCTCGGCGCCTTCGCGGGCGAAGCGGATGGCCAGGCTTCGGCCGATGCCCGACGCGCCGCCGGTGATGAGCACGCGCTTGGCGACGAGGCTGCGCATCGCGACTGATCCGCTCAGACTCCGGCGGACTTCAGGACTTGAAACAACTGGGCCAGTTCCCGCTTCGATTGCGGCACCCATGCCCCGCCCAGGTCCTTGGTCAGGAAGGCCGAGATCTCGCCGACGGTCCAGTTGGCCGTGTTGACGGACAGCATGCGCCACTCGGCCGCCAGTTTCCACACGTCGGCTGGGGAGGCGTCCGTGCAGAATGCGCGGACCGCGCCCTCGGCACTCCCATGTTTGGCGACGAAATCCTCGTGGAGGTAACCGCGCAGGAGCGTGCGGATCATCGGGAAGCGGCTTGCCGAGGCCTGACGCGCACGATCGGCGCGCGAGGAGCCGGTTGACTGACGGGACGTGGGCAGGGTCATGTGCGGCACTCCGGATACGAGGTCTCGACGTCGTTGTGCAAGGTCACGATCGACCACCCGGCAGGGTGTCCCACTTGAACTCGGAGCCCCACGCGCTGTGCGGGATGGCGAACACCACCAGCGTCGCGACCGCCGCCACGATGATGGCCGTCCGCGCCTGTCGTCCGCCGCGCATCTGCCAGGCGGCCCAGATCCACGCGGCCGCGGCCAACAGAGTCTTGTTGTCAGTCAGGTCCCAACCGAAGGGAATCCCCGTCCACCATGCGCCGAACCCGTACCACTGCATCAACGGCCCGAGCGCGAACCCGCCCACGATCAGCAGGGCGATGCAGATGTAGGCCTCGCGTCGGGCCTGGGGCCACCGCCCGAGGGCGCTCAGGCCCGCAGCCGTCGAGAACAGCATCGCGAGGAACATCGCGAACACGTGAGGGATGAGAACTGCCGCCGGCACCTCGTTTCGGAACCTGGTGATCGCCGGCCGATCCGGGAACGCGGCGCGCGCGTCCCCTCGCTGGAGGCGTACCTGGTATTCCAGTTTCCCGGCGACGGGCTGGTGGGGCAGGGCCGCGCTGAGCTCGGCGCCGTTGCGCACGAGCGGCATCGTCTGCCACGCATCGTTGGTTGGGTACCGGCGCCACGCGACCTGGCCCTCCACCGAAGAGTCAGGCACCGCGAGAATCACCGGCTGATCGCCGGCGCCCGGGTGGGTTCGGGTCAGCCGGAGGGAAATGTCCTGTCCGCCCAGCGAGACGGACCCGCGGAGCGGATACGTGGGGCCGCTCATTCGCTGGTAGATCGCCGACGCCAGGGTCACCACCACTGCCGCCACCCACAACCATCGCCGGTTCTTCATGCGCGTCTCTCCCACGTGGCCAGAATCCGCTGTTCGTATCCGAACCATGATAGTGCAAAGACGCCGCTTGACAGCATCCGGCGCGGCCGGTCATAGTGATGATATCCGTAACGCGGCGATTTCCCCGACTTGATGGGCCGCGCCAGGCTGGTCACTATGACCCGCCTCGGAACTATCTAAGTCGCGGCCAGGCTCGCGACACGTAGTCGTCGAGCCTTTTGCATTTTGAGGAGAGGCGAAGGATTTATGGAGCATCTACCGTATACCGTTTCATCGGAGTCCGTCTCCGAAGGCCATCCCGACAAGGTCTGCGATTACATCGCGGACTCCGTGCTCGACGCCTGCATCGCGCAGGATCGCGACAGCCACGTGGCGTGCGAAGTGATGTGCAAGAACAACTTCGTGATTCTGGGCGGGGAGATTACCTCGCGGGGCCGTGTACATTACGAGGATATCGTCCGGGACGCGATCACCGAGATCGGGTACGTCGAGGAATCCGAGCTCTTCTGCGCCAACACTGTCCACTTGTTGATTGGCATCAGCCGTCAGGCCGCCGAGATCGACCAGGGCGTCAGTATCGGGAAGAACAAGGAAGGCGAACAGGGCGCCGGCGACCAGGGGATGATGTACGGGTACGCCACCGACGAGACCCCCGAGTTGATGCCGATGCCGGTGCATCTGGCCCACCTGCTCACGCGCGGCCTGGCCGACGATCGGAAGGCCGGCACGCATCCGTGGCTGCGCCCCGACGCGAAGTCGCAGGTATCGGTCGTGTACGAGAACGGCGCGCCGGTCCGCGTGTCACACGTGCTCGTGTCGACGCAGCACACGGCCGACATCAAGCAGGACGGCATCAGGCAGTACGTCCAGTCGACGCTGGCGCCTCGCGCGCTCGGCAAGTGGTTTACGAAGGACGTCCGGGTGCTCGTGAATCCGACGGGCAGCTTCATCCAGGGCGGGCCGTCCGCTGACTGCGGCGTCACGGGCCGCAAGATCATCGTCGACACCTACGGCGGCGTCGGGCGCCACGGCGGCGGGGCCTTCAGCGGAAAGGACCCGTCAAAGGTGGATCGGACCGGCGCGTATTTCTGCCGGTTCGTCGCGCGCCAGATCGTCAAGCAGGGCCTCGCGAAACGGGCCGAGATCCAGGTGGCGTACGCGATCGGCATGGCCCAGCCCATTTCGATCAAGGTCGACACCTTTGGCACGGGCGATGAGCGGGCCGCCGTCGAGTTCGTCAGGGCGTTCGACTTCAGGCCGCGGGCGATCATCGATCGATTGAATCTGCTGCGCCCCATCTACCGCCAGACGACCAACTACGGCCACTTCGGCAGGCCCGGGTTGCCCTGGGAAGAATAGAACCGGGGCAAGCGGGGTTCGGGATTGGAGGGCCCGGAACGCTGGCATGTCAGCCTGCGGCCGGGCTTCTCCTTGTACGACTACCGCTGTCGCCCCTGCGATTCCAGCGCGTCCCACATCTGAACGACGGCCGCCCGCAGCGCGGCGGTGTGCTGCTCGTACCTGTCTGACCCGGCCGTGGATGCCGCGCCGCCGGGGCTGATCGGCGGCCCGAAGTGCACGTCGCAGCGCGTGCCGGCCCACGGCAGCAGGGCGCGCCACTGCGGGCCTTTCCCCCGGGGCCAGATCTCGAACAGGCCGTGAAGGGCGACCGGGACAATCGGCACACCCGCCTGGAGGGCGGTGATCGCCGCGCCCTTCTTGAAGCGCCGCGGGGCGCCGTCCGGCGATCGTTCGCCTTCGGGGAAGAGGGCGAGCACGCGATTATGACGAAGCCCGAAGGCGCCGGCCTGCATCGCGCGCAACAGGCTCGCGTCCGGATCGACCGGCACGACGTTCATCCACTCCGCGAGCTTCCTCGTGAGCGGGGTCTCGAAGTACTCGCTGGCCCCGACGAAGAAGAGGCGCCTGAACGTCGTGAACGGGAGCGCCCCGACGAGCAGGAACGCATCGAGGTAGCTCTGATGATTGGGACTGATCAGGAATGGGCCTTCGGCGGGAAGGTGCGCTCTCCCCGTGACGCGAAGGCCGAGCAAGACCCTGGCGAAGACGTGCAGGGCGCGAACCACGAGATAGGCCACGACACCGAAGACCGGCTTCGGCTTCAGAATGGCGGCCAGGACCGGATCCGACTCGTCCGCGGTCAGCACCCGCGCCCATGGGTCGGCCGTCGCGGACGCCGGTGAGGCTCCGGCCCTGGTCAACGGGTGGATGGCGTCCACCAGGTCCCGCACGGTGTAGATGCGCTGCGCCGCCTCTTCGGACACGTCCGCGCCACAGTCATGTTCGAGCCGCGAGAGCAGCTCGACCCGCTCCATCGAGTCCAGGCCGAGGTCGAGCTCCAGGTTCGCGTCAGGAGTGATGGCGGGGCCGTGGGTGGCGGTGGCCCGAATTGTCGCCAGGATCCGCGAGACGGCGGGGTCCGCGGCCCAGACCTGATCCGCATCGCTCCAGTCGGCTCTCTCGGGCTGCGGTTCCGCCGCGGCCTGCCGCTCGCGGTAGCGGCGCTCGATCTCGTGACGTTTCAGCTTCCGCGTGGTCGTGCGGGGGAGGTCGTCGAGCCAGACATCGAAACTCAGGACGCGCTTGTGGTGGGGCAATGCGAGCGAGAGCCCCTCGATGTCGAATCGGATGATCTCCCGGAAGTTGACGATGTGCCGCTCCCGCATGGTGTCGAGGTTTGGGACGACGACGGCGTGCAGCCGCTCGGCGGAGGGTTCATCCGGCAACGCGAGGCCCATGACGCACAGTTCCTTGATGAAGGGTGACTGCGCGTATTGGGCTTCGACCTCCTCGGGATAAATGTTCTTCCCGGAGGCGAGCACGATGATTTCCTTCTTGCGACCGGTGATGTACAGCCGTCCATCGGCGTCGAGATACCCGAGATCGCCAGTATGCAGCCAGCCATCCCTCAACGCGACCGCGTTGACGTCCGGCCGATCGTGGTACCCGGCCATCACGATAGGTCCCCGGATCAGCACTTCTCCGTCGGGATGCTCGCGGTCCTGCCCGTCCCGGGGTTCGTGCAGGATCCGGATCTCGACGCCGTCCAGTGCCTGTCCCACCGCGTCGACGTGGGGGTCACCGGGCCGCATGAGGGTCGCCGCACCTGAGCACTCCGTGAGGCCGTATGCCTGCAGGATGTTGAAACCCATGCCGTACAGGTCCCGGCCGATCCGGGCATCGAAGCGCGACCCGCCGGATACCATGACCCGCATGCGCCCGCCCAGAGCGTTGTGGGCCTGCGTGAACAGGAAGCGCCCGAGGTTGATGCCCGCGTGTTTCCGGAGCCGGGAGTTGACGGCGAGCAGCGAGCGGAAGGCGATCCGGACAGGGAACGGTGACGCAGCCACCCGGTTCAGGATGCGCTGGTGCAGCAGGTAGTAGAACTGCGGCACGACACAGAAGGCCGTGACCCGGCGTTCCGCAAACGCCCGCATCATCTCCCCGCTGTTGATGGTCTCGAGGAACACGACGCGGGCGCCGGCGGTGAACGGGAGCAGCAGGTTCGCCACCTGGGCCAACGCGTGGAAGAGCGGCAGGACGCCGAGGATCGTGTCGTGCTCGTCGATTTGGACCACACGGAACGCCGCGGCCTTTTCGGCGAGGAGATTCCCATGCGTCAACACCACGCCCTTGGGGTCGCTCGTCGTGCCCGACGTGTAGAGCATGACCGCCGGATCGGATGCCGTCGCGGGGCACGGAGGAAGGTCCCTCGGCACCTCCGAGCGGAGCGCCGCATCGATGTCGTGCACGCCGGGGGCCGTGCCCGCAAGGAGCAGGAGCTCCGGTGCCGGTGACAGGGTCGCTGTCGCCTCGCGTGCCGTCCCCAGAAACCGGGCGGAGGTGCACAGCACGCTGGCGCCGCTGTCGACCAGGACGGTTCGTACCTGCGACGCGTGGTAGGCCGTATCGAGGGGGACCGCGATGGCGCCGAGGCGCAGGATCCCCAGGTAGGTGCCGCACCAGCGGGCGTCATTGTCGGCCAGGATGGCGCACCGCGCTCCCGGGGTGACGCCGGCGCCGGCGAGGGCGCCGGCGACCCGGTTGGCGACGCCGCCGAGTTCCGCGTAGGTGCAGGTGTCGACGCTGGCGCGATGGCAGAACTCAACGGCCACCCTGTCGGGGAACCGCTCGGCGACCCTGGCGAAGTCTTCGAAGACGTGGGGCATGCGGGAACTGGCTGGCGATCATACCAGCAGACCGGCCGAACGCATCCAGCGAACGTCCGCACCACCGGTGCCCGGCAACGCGCCGGTCGCGAAGCGGGCTGCTAATGCCAGAGGCAGTCCGGGGTCAACGCGTCACGTTCCGAGCCCATCCGCTTTCGCTGTGCCTTGTCCCGATACATGCGCCGGTCCGCCACGCTGATGATCCCATCCACCGTGTCGGCATCGTCCGGGAAGGTGGCGGCACCGATGCTGACGGGAAGCGAAACGACGCGTCCGGGCACCGGTTCCACCCACAAGGAGGAGATGGCCCGCTGCAAATCGACGCGCCGGCGTTCCGCCTGCGCGCTGTCGCAGTCACCAAGCACGAGGACGAACTCGTCGCCCGCAAACCTGGCACAGACGTCGTAGATGCGGAGGCTGACGCGCAGCGTCTGTGACACTTCCTTGAGTGCGCTATCGCCCGCCTGGTGCCCGAACTCGTCGTTGATTTGCTTGAAGCCGTCCATGTCGAGCACCAGGACCGACAGTTGCCCGCCATGCCGCCGGACGCGCGCGAGTTCCTGACCGAGGTGGCGGTCCAGGTACCGCCGGTTCGGCAGGCCGGTCAGCACGTCCGTCAGTGACTGCTCCTGAGTCTGTTCGAACACGAGGGCGTTCGCAAAGACGTTGGCGGCATGGGCGGCCACGCGGGCCAGCAGACGGCGGTGATCCAGCGAGTACGCGTTGCGCTCGACGTGGTAGACCGCCAGGGCGCCAATCGTGCCGCCCTCCGTGACGAGCGGGGCCACCGTGAGCGACTGAAGCCGGACCGTCGTCCCGAGCAGGGAGCCCGCCGCTCGTGGCAGCGACACCCCGAGGCTCTCGATGCTGCCGGCTGTCGTCCCGCGGATCGCATCCTGGTGGGAGCCGACGACATGCGAGCACATGAAGAGATGGGATATCGGGTCCACCAGGAAGAGCGCGCACGCGTCGAGCGGCATCATGCTGACGAGCCGCGTCGAGATGAGAGACAGCGCGTCAGAGACACGGAGCGAGGAACTGAGCGATTGGCCGACGTCCCGGAGTATCTGCTCCTCGCGATGCGCCACCGCGATATCCGCGAGGGCGGTGGCGGGTCCGTTCTGGACGTTCTCGCTGGGGGCGACCTGGGTCTCCTGCGACACGGACTGGAGGGCGTGCAACTGGGACTCGATCGCCGGCAGGATCTCGATGAACTTCTCGACGAAGTCGGGGTCCAGCGTCGACCCGCCGTTCTCCCGCAACGTCGCGATCGCCTCAGCGTAGGTATGTGAGGGCCGGTACGGACGTTCGCTCAACATCGACGTGAAGCAGTCCACAACCGCGAGGATGCGCGCGCCCACGGGAATGTCCCGGCCCTTGATCCCGGAAGGGTATCCACGGCCGTCCCAGCGCTCGTGGTGCGCCAGGACCAGCGGTGCGACTGGATAGGGGAACGGCACGGACTTGATAATGTCCGCCCCCACACGCGGATGGATCTTCAGACGGTCGAACTCCTCGTGCGTGAGGCGGCCGGGCTTGGACAGAATGTGCGAGGGCACGGCGAGGTTCCCGATGTCGTGCAGCAACGCCGCCGTCTTGACCCCTCGGACCTCGGCCTCGGCCATCGACAGCGCCCGGGCGAGGCCCTCGGAGTAGACTTGCATGCGCGTGATCTGGGCCTGGGACGTGTTGTCCTTGGCCTCGATGGCCAGCGCGAGGGCTTCGGCGATGGCCAGGTGGACGTCCGACATCTCGCGCACCTGGCGGTGCTCATCGGCGGCGCGATCGGCGTGGGCACGGTAACTGCGGTACATCAGGTACATCGGCATGGAGAACACGATGGCCCACCAGTATCGGCCCCCCCGCACGACCTCGGCGACGAGCACGGCAAGGGCGGCGCCGAGGTAGTAGCTGGGCGCACTTCCGAGGACGTCCTGGTTCGACAGGCCGCGCCGCCTGCCGTGCGCGGAGACGGCAATCACCGATCCCAGCAAGCTTGCGTCCAGCAGGAAGTAGACCGACGCCGCCGCCGCGGCGGCGGCCACGCCAGTCCAGTACTCCGGCGGCAGAATCGCCACGCCGGCGCGGTAGACCAGGCCGGACAGCGCGACACTCATCGCCGTGGTTCCCATGTTGAACACGGACTGATACCAGGCGACCTGTTCCTTGACCCTGAACGTGCTTCCGCTCCAGGAACCTGCCAGGGCAATGGGCACGCTGGGCCACGGCCCGATGAGCAGGATGGACAGGACATTCGTGACGTACGCCCACGACAACGTCGATCCGCCGCTGGTGAGCGGCAGATCGATCCTCGCGGTGGAGGTCAGCAGCGACAGCAGCAACAGCCCCGCCATGATCGGCCACTGGTCGATGGAGACGTACGCGAACCCCAACGCGGCGCAGCCCAGCCCGGCCGCCGCAACGAGGGCGACGCCGACTTGCGCGATCGCCGGCAACGCGGCGAACCCTGCCGGCGCGGTTGCGCGCGAGCGGCCGGTGCTGGCCGCGGACGCGAGGCTCATGCCTGGCATGAGGGACCTCCGTTACCGCGGACCGGGGCCAGCGGCGCCGGCCGGGCAGGCGCGAGCGCCGCGAGCGGGACTTCGCCGAGACGGAGCTGGGCCACATCGAGCAACACGCGGACCGAGTCGCCGTCGTGCGGGCTGCACGCGAAGCCGACACGCAGCGGCGACGACTCCGATGGAGGCGGCACGATGTCCGGCGGCATGGCGGCGGCGATGCGCTCGAGGACCAGCTCGCCGGCAGAGGCATCGGAATCGGGCATCAGCACGACGAGGGAATCGTCGGCCGGCCTGAATATCAGGTCGGCAATGCGCGTCGCCTGGTTGACTGCCATCGTGGCGTGCGCCATCACGCGGGTGTCGCCGAAGTTCCTGACGCACAGCACGCCGAGTGTTTGGCCGAACTCGCCGACAAGCCGCTTGTCCCTGGCGAGCAGCCCGTGAAGCGCCGGGCCGTTCGACGTCCCCGGAAGGCCAAAGAGCAACGGCTGCTCCACGGAGTCCGGATGGGCCTTGAGCGCGCGGGCGAACGCGTCCGCGATGGGCCCGCTGATGAGTTCGATAGCCTGACGCTGCTCCTCCCGGAACGCCTGGGCCTGGCTGGCGTAGAGCGTGATGACGCCCACCGTTCCGCGCGCCAGTGACAGCGGAATGCTCAGCACACTTCGGAATTCCGGCGCGATCCCGTCGAGCCGGTGACCGAGATCCAGCGCCGAGTCCGCGTTGATGACGGATCGGCCGTTCGCGGCCACCCATCCGCTGACACCGTGCCCCAGCGGCATCCGCACGTCCCGGACGAGAGCCTCGCAGAAGCCGGACGCATAGGCCGTCACCACCTCGTCGGCCGCATCGTCACGGCGGTAGAACACAATCAACCCCGCCGGCGCGACGCGCAGGAGGCAGCGGGACACCGTGTCGCACGTCACGTCGATTCCCGCGTCGGAGCCCAGGGCCGAGAGATGCTCGTAGAGGCGGAGGACCATGTCGGTCGCGGCCAGCCGGAGTTCGAGCGGGAGGGCAGCAGACGCAGGGTCCGGCCGCCGCATTTCGCGAGCGGCGGTGGCGAACCGGTCGAGCACCTCGGGCAGCGGATCATCCACGGCCTCCGTCTCGATCGTGGCCTGGATCGATAGGAACGCGTCGACCACGGCCGGGTCGTACATCGTGCCTCGGCGCTCCCGGATAATGGCCATGGCCTGCTCGGCAGACAACGCGCGTCGATACGGCCGATGGGATCGGAGGGCGTCGTAGCAGTCCACCACGGAGAGGACCCGGGCGCCGACGGGAATAGCCTCCGCCTGCAGCCCGTCCGGGTACCCCGTGCCGTCCCAGTTCTCGTGGTGGTGCCGGACGATGGGCACCACGGGGAACGTGTAGCCGATGGTCGAGACGATGTCGGCGCCGATCGAGGCATGCGTCTTGACGATCTCGTACTCGTCGGCGCTGAGTTTGCCTGGCTTGTTAAGGATGTGCTCCTTGATCAGGGCCTTCCCGGTGTCGTGCAGCAGTCCGGCGAACTCAATGGCCTTCAGTTCTTTCGCGTCTCTGATGCCCATCGTCCTTGCGAGCAGCGTCGTGAACTTTTTGACCCTGCGGATATGGCCAAGCGTGGTTGCCCGGTCTTTCGCCTCTGCCATCGTCGCCAGCGCCTCGGCCGACTTCAGGTTGATCTGTTCCACCTCGGCGACGTGCCGGTCTTTCTCCTCGTTCTGGCCTTTCAGCAAACCCTGGATGTAGTACGGGAGATAGATCAGCGGGGCGATCACGACGAGACTCTTGAGGCCGTCGACCGAGTTTGCCGATGCGAGGTTGACGGCGAGCACGAGGGCGATCGTGGCGGCGCTGACGTAATCGAAGAAGTAGTTCTTGAGGTTCGTTCGCCACAGCGGCAGCGGAGGCTTGCCAGACGCGCCGGCCTCGGCCAGCGCGCTCAAGCCGCTGTTCATGACGAAATAGACGGCGCTCATCGCGAGGGCGGGGAGCCCGATCTGTGCGACCGAGGCGCCGCGCACCCACAGCGGCTCAATCCCGGCCAGCCCGAAGTAGACGGCCGCCGCCACCCACACCGAAAGGATCGGCTCGCCAAGGCCGAAGGCGGCCTGCTGAAGCCTCTCCGTCGGCGACTTGTCCTTGCGCTTGCCCTTCCATTCCTGCTTGAAGGAGAAGGTCAGCCCATCCAGCGCCAGGGTCGCGATGGCGGGGGCGCCGCCGAACAGCAGGACGATCAGGAACAGCAGGGTCTCCGACGGCGACATGTGCGCGGTCCGGCCTTGCACCTTGACGGGAGAGAGCGAGAGCGCCGTGAGGCCCGGCACCCGGACCTTGGAAACGAAGTTGGAAAAGATCGCGAGCAGCCCAAGGCCGATCCACTGGTAGGGCACCCGCGTGACATGGAGCGTGTACAGGGCATCGACGAGCGCGGCGAGACCGAGCACGAACACGGTCGCGACGTACGCCCTGTGCAGACCCGAGCGGGGACGCGGCGCCGGTGTCACGCGCGCGTCTCCTCGACGAGCGCGAACTCGGCGATCTTTCGGTAGAGGGTTTCCCTGCTGATCTGGAGTACCTCCGCGGTGCGTTTCTTGTTCCACCTCAGCGCGTCGAGGACTCTCCGGATGTGATCGCGTTCCACGTCGCGCAGAGGCACCAGGACCGGGGTGTCCGTCTTGGCCGTCGGAGCGGCCGGGTTCAGGAACTGCAGGTCCCGCGCCCGAACGATGCCGTCGCGGGCCGAGAGCGCCGCACGCGATACGGTGGTTTCCAGTTCCCGGATATTGCCCGGCCACGGGTAGGCGACCAGGAGGTGGAGCGCGTCCGGCGCCAACTGTCGCGCGTCCAGCGGCAGCCCCTGGGCGGCGCAATACCGGGCGAGGAAGCGATCGGCCAGGACCGGGATGTCGACGGGACGCTCGCGGAGAGCGGGCAGTCGAATCGCGAAGGCGTTGATGCGATAGTACAGATCCTCGCGAAACGCCCCGGCGCCCACCAGGGACTCGAGCGGGCGGTTGGTGGCGCAGATCAGGCGAAAGTCCACCTCGATGCTCGTGCGGCCGCCGAGGCGCTCGACCCGATGCTCCTCGGTGACACGCAGCATCTTGGCCTGCGCCATCGGCGAGAGGTCGCCCACTTCGTCGAGGAAGAGCGTGCCATGGTTGGCCAGCTCGATGCGGCCCGGCTTGCGCTCGTAGGCGCCCGTGAAGGCGCCCCGCTCGTATCCGAACACTTCCGACTCGAAGAGCGAGTCGGGTAGCGCTGCGCAGTTCACCGCCTGAAAGTTCTCGTGCTGCCGGCTGCTGAGTTCGTGGACCATCCGGGCCACGACCTCTTTGCCCGAGCCGGTGGGGCCCAGGATCATGACTGACAGGTCGGTCTTGGCGACGGTGCGGACCGACTCGAAGATGACCATCATCTTCTCGTCGCGGCCGATCGTTTCCCGAAAGCGCTGAATCGACGGCGAACGATCCTCGGCTGATTCGCCGGGTCGATCGGCCAGGAAGTCCTCGAGAAGCCCTGCGAACTCCGGGTCGGCCGACCGCGCAAACTGATACAGCACGGGATGCGCGCTGACCGTGCGCACGACGCCGCCGTTCACCAGCTCGCGCAGGCAGTTGGCCACGTCCGTGCGGATGCGGCCGAAGGTCTGCATCAGTGACTCGATGTCGTAGGTGTCGTGCGGCCGGGCACCCAGATATCGCAAGAGACCCGCCCGCAGGGGCGACTGCACCAGCGCCGCGAAGCGCGTGCGCGCGTGCGCGCTGGCTCGTCCCGGATCAGTGGTGGCGAGCGGGCCCGGAACGGTCGGTGTCGAGGATCGATTCAGCATAGAGACGCCTCAATCTCGTTCACCACTGTCTCAAGAGCCGTGCCAGGGGGCCAGGAATGAGACACCGTGTGAAGAATCGGGCGATTTCGGCGACAAGCTGGCGAATCCGCCCGCCCCGACGCTACGCGGCAGGGGGCGTCCGGGCCGTCGAGCTACAAGAAGTGTGAGGTTTCAGGACACACGGCTCTCGAAGGTGCCTCGTTCGCGAACATGGCCGCGCCCGTCAACCGGATCGGCGGCCGCAGGTGTCGCTGCGATGGGCATTTGGGCCGCGTGCGCCACTGTCGCAGATCGAGACACCGGGGCGGTGGCGGATGTGTCAGCGGCGCGCCGGAAGCGTTGCCCGGCCTACGAGTTGCCCGGCCTCGGTGACGACGTCCAGCCGGAGCGGGCCCTCGCCGGCACCCGGCCTGACGACCAGCGCGCTCCAGAGGCGGAACCCCTCGCGCCGTCCGCCCGCGATGTCGTGCGGCGCCGAGGCCGACAAGAGCCGCGATCCGCGGTACCACCGCAACTCCACGCGGTCCTTCAAGCCGAGGGGGGCCCGTACGGCCGTCACGAAGAAGATGCGGCCCTCAAAGCGCGGAGGCAGGGCAGGCACCGGGTCCGTGACGCGAAGGGCTCGCGTGTCAAGGCCGAGGCCGAAGTCTGCTGACATCAGCCGCAGCGGCGCCGGAGGCACGAAGGGGCGCATGCTCTCGGTGGCCCAGACGAACAGCGCGGCGCCAGCCGCGATCCCGATCCACGCGCGTCCGTGCCGCAGCCGCGACAGTCGCCAGGCGATGGTCACGAAGCCGACGACGGCTGCCAGAGTACCCGCCCGCAGCGCCCGGTGCGTGCTGACGCCGAAGAGGACGGGGAGCGCGACGTTCACGACGGCGAAGACATTGAAGGCAAAGAACCATGCCGAGAGCGTCCGCCTGATCGACACGAACCGGTCGTAGACGATGTCGATGGTCGAGAGCACGGCCGACGCGGCAAGCACGATCACGAAGAGGACGTTGCCCGACCGGAGGGTGGCACTGCCGGCGTAGATGGGCAGGATGAAAAAGAGGAGCTGCTGATAGAGGTTCTTGTTGACGTAGTTGACCACCAGGCGCGCGCGGTTCCACCACACGCCCTCACGGCGCTGTACAACTTCGACAAGAAAGACGCTCGAGATCCAGATGACGAGGATGTAGAACCCCGAATAGCGCAGCCAGGAGAAGTTGCGCCCGCCCAGCCACATGATGCCGGTGCCCAGCGCCAGCACGTAGGCGCTGTGGAGCCACCAGAGCAGCGTCTCGTGACGCGCGATGCCCCGGCGGAGCGGGGCCAACGGCGTCCACCACCGCCGGCCCCCTGACCCTGCTGGTGTCTCCACGCCTGGCCCTATTTCTTGATCGGATAGGGCGGGGGAGGGGGCATCCTGGCCGGGCGTTTCTTCAGGAGGTCGAGGATGACCTCGACCGCCTTGTTGAGCTGCTGATCCTCGCCCGCGTACTCCCTGGCCGGGTCATTGTCGACAAAGATGTCCGGCTCCACGCCCACGCCCTCGATGGCCCAGGTCTGTCCGGCGACATCGTAGCGCGAGAACTCGGGCCGGTTGAGCACGCCCCCATCGAGCAGCGGGAGCGTGCCGCGGATGCCGACGACACCGCCCCAGGTGCGCTTGCCGACCACGGGGCCCATCTTGTACATCTTGAAGCGGTAGGTCACGAGGTCGCCGTCTGAGGCCGAGAACTCGTCGGCCAGGAGAACCTTGGGCCCGAGGATCATCGCGCCGGGGTTGGCCTGGGGAATCCCATTGCGCGCGATATCGACGAGCACGAGTTCGCGGCGCAATCGCTCGATGATCATTGGCGACACGTTGCCGCCGCCGTTGCTGCGGACATCCACGATCATGGCGTCCTTGTCGGTCTGGGGATAGAAGTGCTTCGCGAACTCGTTGAGGCCGGGCACGCCCATGTCGGGGATGTGGATGTACCCGACGCGGCCGTGTGTCGCCGTGGTGACCATGTCCAGGTTGCCCTGCACCCAGTCGAGGTAATAGAGACCGCGCTCGTCTTCGACCGGCACCACCACGGTCTCGCGCGCTCCCTGGAGCGTCGGCGTGCCGTTGAGCGTGAGGCGAACCTGCTTGCCGGCCTTCCCGATGAGGGCCTCCCAGATGTCCGTCAACCCGGTCGTCGATCGTCCGTCGATCTGGAGAATGAAGTCCCCGACCTTCGCGTCGACGCCGATGTCGGTGAGCGGCGATCGCAACGAGGGATCCCAGTTCTGGCCCTTGAAGATCTTCGTGATCGTGAAGAGCTTGGATTGCGGGTCGCGCTGCACCTTTGCACCGAGGAGGCCCATCGGGACCCGCTCGGGACGCTGCAGGTCGCCGCCGCCGACGTAGGCGTGCCCCACGTTCAACTCGCTGATCATCTCGCCGATGACGTACGTCAGATCGGCCCGGTGGTTCACGTGCGCGACGAGAGGCTCGTAGGTGCGCCGCATGGCGGGCCAGTCCACGCCGTGCATGTTGGGCGCGTAGAAGAAGTCGCGCATCTGCCGCCACGACTCGTTGAAGATCTGGCGCCACTCCGCGTGACGGTCGAGCGTCACCTTCATGTCGGACACGTCAAGGAAGTCGCGCGGATCGGCCTTTCCAGTCGGGGTATCGATGATCGTGTAGCGGTTGCCCTCCTGCCCGATCAGCATTTTCTTCCCGTCTGCCGAGATCCTGTAGCCGGTTCCCGTGCCAATCGGTGTCTCGGTCTGCTTGTCGAGGTCGTAGACGTAGAGCGCCGCCGCCTCGCGTGTGCCCGCCCGCCCGTAATAGAGGCGAGTGCCGACGGACGTGAGCGACCGGTAATTGGCTGGAGGCGTCGGGATCACGCCGATGCGGGCGACGAGCCCGTCGACGTCCACTTTGACCGCCGGAGCGGCGTCGGCCTTCTTCGTCCCGACGGCCTTGGCTTCCGCCGGTGGCGCGTCTTCCTGGATGGTCACCTCATCGCTCTTGGGCGCGAACGGGTTCTTGGTGTCCTTCGCCAGCGTGACGAAGTAGATCCGCGACATGTCCGAATAGATGTGCTGGAACTCCGTCTGTCCGTACGTCGGAGTGAAGCTCCGCGCGGAGACGAAGAAGACCAGCTTGCCATCGGCGCTGAACAGCGGTTCGGTGGAGTTGTACCACGCGTCGGTAGCCGCCACGGTCTGTTTCGACTCGAGCGAGTAGAGGTAGATGCGCTGGGGGCCCTGGTCCTCGGGCTTTGCGTAGGCGACCCACCGGCTGTCCGGCGACCAGGAATAGTCGGTGATCTCAAACGCGGTGGATTCCGCGATCGGCGTCGCCGCCTTCGTCTCGACGTCGACGACGTGCAGGCGCTGGGTGCGATCCGACCACAACAGCGTCTTGCTGTCGGGCGACCACACCGGCCGGTACTTGTAGTTGCTGCCGCCCTTCGTGATCTGGGTGGCGGCGCCCCTTCCGTCCTGGGGGGCCATCCAGATCTCGTCTTCGCCGGTGGCGTCGGAGACGAAGGCGATCCACCGGCCATCGGGCGACCACGTCGAGTCGCGCTCGTGCACGCCTGGCGTCTGCGTCAGGTTCCGCGTGGGGCCGGACTTGGCGGGAACGGTGAACACGTCCCCGCGCGACCCAAAGAGCGCCCGGCTCCCGTCCGGCGCGATCTCGTAGTTCGTGATGCTCCGGCTGACGTCCACGATCGCCGAACGCCCGCGGTCGAAGTCCTCACGAATGCTGACGGGCACCTTCACGACCTGCTCAGTGGACAGGTCGAGCTTGTAGATCCACCCGCCGTTTTCGAACACGATGGCCGTGTCGCCCATGGACGGGAACTTCACGTCGAACTCGCTGAACGTCGTGAGCGTCTTCGTCTGCTTCGATCCGAGGTCGTAACTGTAGAGGTTCATGCGCCCGTGCTCGTCCCGGTCCGAGGCGAAATAGACCTTGGACCCCTTCCACATCGGGATGATGTCCTGGGCGGGGTTGTTCGTCAGGTTGGTCGTGCGCTTCGTCGTGAAATCGTGGAGCCAGACATCGTCGGCCTGGCCGCCGCGGTACCGTTTCCACGTGCGGAATTCACGGAACACCCTGTTGTAGACGAACTGCGTCCCGTCGGGGGAGTACGTGCCGAACCCGCCGCGGGGCAGGGGCACCTCTTCGAGCGGGCCCCCATCGGCTGACGCCAGGTAGAGCTGGCCCCGGAAGTCGTTCCACTCGGTCCGCCGTGAGCGGAACAGCACCCGGTTCGCGTTCTTCCAGCCGATGACGATGTTGTTCGGCCCCATCCGATCCGACACGTCGTCTCGGCCAAGCGTGGCCGTGAAGGTCAGGCGCTTCGGCACGCCGCCGTCGGCGGGCATGATGTAGACCTCGGTGTTGCCGTCGTACTGCCCCGTGAAGGCCAGCGACGTTCCGTCGGGGGAGAAGCGCGCGAACATCTCGAACCCGATGTCGCTGGTCAGCCGCCGTGCCACGCCGCCTGTGGCCGGAACCGTGAACAGGTCGCCGGCATAGGTGAACACCACCCGGTTGCCGTGAATGGCAGGGAAGCGCAGGAGCCGTGCCTCCTGCGCAGCGGGAGCCTGACTCTGGATCGGTTCGGCCGAGGGGCCTGCGGCCACGAGGACGCTGGCAATCAGAAGGACGGCACGTTTCATGGGTGTGGTGACTCCGTTTCAGCGATTCTACACGGGCGCGCCCATGGGGAGCCACGAAAGGCGAACGCCGCGGGCAGCGTCACCGCCCGCGGCGTTCATGCAGAACGGATGAACCGGGCTCACGGCCCGGCGCTGTTAGATCCCTCAACCGCCGCCGGTCGAACACGACGCGGCCGCGGACACCCCGGTCCCGAAGCCGCGCCCCGAAGCACCCATCCCGAAGGTCGAGAACTGCTTCTCCAGATCTTCGCCGGCACATCGGGGGCAGGCTGGTTTCCGGCTTCCGACGACCAACGCCTCGAAACGGCGGCCGCACGCGTTGCACTGATACTCGAACAAGGGCATGTTTCGACTCCGGTACAGGGGATTCACGAACGAACCAATCGGTGACACCCCCGGGGCGCTCCGGGGCCGAGCCGCGCGGAGCCCTCGGTCGACCGGGAAACCGCCCATGGTAGAGTGACACGACCCTCGGAGAGCAGGCGATGAATTTCCGCACGATTATCGAACCCTTCCGAATCAAGTCGGTGGAATCCGTCAAGTTCACGCGCCGGGAAGACCGGGTTCTGGCGCTGCGCGAAGCCGGCTTCAATGTCTTCCGGCTCCGTGCGGACGATGTCCTGATCGACCTGCTGACGGATTCCGGCACCGGCGCCATGTCGGCAGCGCAGTGGAGCGCGATCATGCAGGCCGACGAGTCCTACGCCGGGAGCCGCTCGTTCTACAGGTTCGAAGCCGTGGTCAAGGACATCACGGGGTACACCTTCATCATCCCGACCCACCAGGGGCGGGCCGCTGAACGGATCCTGTTCCATACCATCCTGCAGCCCGGCCAGATCGTACCCAACAACAACCACTTCGATACGACACGCGCCAACATCGAGGTCGAGCAGGTTGAGGCCCTCGATCTCGTGATCCCGGAAGGGCGGGTGCCCCACCTGATCCATCCCTTCAAGGGGAA
>Ga0315287_10002325_pt1 | contig 17955 bp, 12 predicted proteins | sample YL17G11_0_MG_FD_205037 | JGI IMG/M metagenome (GOLD analysis project Ga0315287, IMG submission 205037) | Sediment microbial communities from Yellowstone Lake, YNP, Wyoming, USA - YL17G11_0 | ecosystem: Environmental > Aquatic > Freshwater > Lake > Sediment | place: USA: Wyoming | collected...
CCCCAGGTCAGCAACTTCAATCAGGTGACGGTATTTGCAAATCGTCGTCTCATCCGGTGCCGGCTCGCGGCCCAGATCAATAGCGGCAAAGTCGCCCATCGCGGCGCTGTCATAGAGCACATCTTCCACCGCAGGGTCCGACAGGTTGTACCAGACTTACAGAAAAAAATGCAAAGCATCCGGTCGATTCCAATCAGCGGGCGGCCACATTCGCCCTTGAGTCAATGCGCTTCAATCAGCCGGCACACCTTGCTCCATGGAATAATCACATCGATCTCATCAAGAAATCGATACCAGCGCATCTGCTTGGCGTGAACATCAAAACCCAAACTCGAAAATGTCTTCTGGCGCTTGGATAGATCCTTGACCACTGTGAATCACACTAAAAACCTGCCCTGAAGCGATTAAATCAGAGGTTGCCTAGTATTATTGCTGGCCCAGGCTCTGCACAAGGCCAAACTATCGACACTCCACTTCACAGGATTGGAACTGATTGTGGGTCGCATGGCGCAGCGATTGGCTTGAACCGTTCCGCTGGTTCAAGTATAGGGCGCGTTGCCGGAACGGTCCTCACCCAATCAACCCTGTTTTTCGGTGCCCTTGTGCTACTATGGCAGGCCCTCACCTGAACCAGGATCTGAAGACTCATGCCGGAACTGCCCGAAGTCGAAACCGTAACGCGAGGTCTTGCCCGTGTCCTCACTGGACGGCGCATCAGGCGTGTGGAACTTCGCCGCGATGGCCTCCGCTTTCCCTTTCCTGAAGGGTTTGCGGCACGGCTGGAGGGCAGCCTGATCACCGGGCTCAGCCGTCGCGCGAAATATATCCTGGTGAATCTCGACAGCAGCCTTTGCCTGCTCATCCATCTCGGCATGACAGGCCGTTTCACGGTCCTTGGCGACACGGCCCTGGGGCACGGTGAATTCTACTACAAGTCCGAAACTGCTAAGACAGGTTCCGGTGCCCACGACCACGTAGTCTTCACCCTAGATGACGGCGCGCGTGTCATCTACACCGATCCCCGCCGTTTCGGCATCATGGACCTGCTGTTGGAAAGCGAGATGACAACCCACAAGCTGCTCAAGGACATTGGCGTGGAACCCCTCGGCAACGCTTTGAGCAGCAGTTATCTCGCCAAAAAATTCCACAGGAAATCAGCACCCCTGAAGGCAGCACTGCTGGACCAGCAGATCATCGCAGGCCTAGGCAATATCTATGTGAGCGAAGCGCTTCACAGGACCGGCCTGTCACCGAAACGCAAGGCAGGGAGCCTGGTGCGCAGAAAGGCAGTCGACCCGCGCCTCGACGAACTTGTGCGCAACGTTCGCAATATCCTGAACGAGGCTATTCTGGCAGGTGGCTCAACGCTCCAGGACTTTGCCGGCAGTGATGGCGTGGAGGGCACCTACCAGCAGCGCTTTGCCGTCTACGACCGTGAAGGTGAGCCATGCCAGAAGTCGGGTTGCGGCGGCACCATCCGTCGTATAGTCCAGTCCGGCCGTTCTAGCTTCTATTGCCCCACCTGCCAGAAATAGAACCAGCGCCAGGCCCTACGAAAACCTCCTGGCCGAGATCAAAGAGTGGGATTGATCAGAGTGAATCGCCCCAAGGCGCTGAGCGCGTTGAATTGCGCCCTCATCGAGGAGTTGCACCATGTGCTGTCGGTCTGGGATAAAGTTCTCGCGATTGGCTGTGTGGTCATCACCGGAAGCGAGAAGGCCTTCGCCGCAGGTGCTGACGTGAAGGAAATGAAGGACAAGACCTTCACGCACGCCTACCGCAGCAATTTCCTTGCCAACTGGGAGAGAGTAGCTGATGTCCGCAAGTCCATGATTGCTGCTGTCTCCGGTTTCTATTTGGGTGGCGGCTGCGAGCTTGCCCTCATGTGCGACAGCATCATCGCCGCCGATACGGCCAAGTTCGGCCTGCCGGAGATCACCCTCGGCATCATTCCAGGTTCCAGCGCAACCCAACGCCTCGCCCGCCTCATCGGTGAGGCCAAGGCCATGGAGATGATCCTGACCGGCCGCTTCATGGAGGCAACCGAAGCTGAACGGGCAAGACTGATGGCGCGCGTCGCGACCTTTGATAAATTGATGGAGGAAGCCTTGAGCACGGCTGTGAAGGTTGCCTCCTTCTCGCAACTCGTGGTGTTGATGGCCAAGGAAGCGCTGAGCCGTAGTTTTTAGACGCCGTTGAATGAAGGCCTGCGCTTTGAGCGCCGACCCATCCATTCCATGTATGCCTTGGAAGACCAGAAGGAAGGCATGGCTGCCTTTCTCGAGAAGCGCAAACCCGTTTTCAGGAGCTGCTGATTCAGACCGGACGGACTTCAGTCACGCCTGGTACAAAGTGGCGCAGCAGGTTTTCAATGCCGTGTTTCAGCGTGGCCGTGGAACTCGGGCATCCCGCACAGGACCCCTTCATGTTGAGATAGACAATGCCTTCTCGAAATCCGTGGAAGGTGATGTCGCCGCCATCCTGGGCCACCGCCGGGCGCACTCGGGTTTCCAGCAGTTCCTTGATCGTGACCACCAGGTCTTTGTCAGCCTCATCGTAGAACTCACCTAGTTCGATGACTGTCATTGGTTTCTCGCCCGCCAGCATGGGCGCATTGGACAGGTAATGGTCCATGATATGTCCGAGGATCGCAGGCTTGAGGTGCTGCCAGGCGCCTTCGCCCTTGGTAACCGTAATGAAGTCCTGGCCGAGGAAGACCCCGGAGACCCCCGGAACCGAAAACAGCTGCTGTGCCAGCGCGCATTCCTCCGCCTGGTCGACGGCGCGGTATTCCCGTGTGGAACCGGGCAGAACCGGCCTTCCCGGGATGAATTTCAGGGTGGCTGGGTTCGGTGTAGCTTCGGTCTGGATAAACATCTTTGTCCTTTTAAAGCTTATATAGGCCAGTTTGGATTGATTTCAAACTACGAGACGACGAATCCGACGATTTCGCGGGTTTTGCGCACAATAGGGGCCGCGATGGCCCGTGCCCGTGCCGAACCGTCGGCGAGGATGCCCTCTACATAGCCTGGATCCGCCTGCAAACGCTTGGTTTCCGTGCCAATGGGGCCGAGTTTGGCCACTGCCAGCTCGGCAAGCGCGTTTTTCAGTACCGAAAACTGCCCGCCACCGAATTCCGACAGGACTTCCGCCACCGACTGACCGGAGAGGGCCGCGTAGATGCCGGTGAGATTGTCAGCCTCGGGGCGCCCCTTGAGGCCCGCCGCTTCCGATGGCAGGCCATCCGTGTCGGTTTTGGCCTTGCGGATCTTGCGGGCAATGGTGTCCACATCATCGGTGAGGTTCAGGCGCGACAGGTCGGAGGGGTCCGACTTCGACATTTTCTTGGTACCTTCGCGGAGCGACATCACGCGCGTGGCAGCTCCAATGATGAAGGGCTCTGGCTGCGGGAAGAAGTCGCCGCTGTAGCCGGCGTCGCGAATGGCTTCGGCAAAGTCCGTGTTGAACTTGCCGGCGATGTCGCGAGCCAGTTCCAGGTGCTGCTTCTGGTCCTCGCCCACCGGCACATGGGTTGCCTTGTAGCCCAGGATGTCGGCCGCCATCAGGTTGGGATAGACATAAAGGCCAACCGAGGCCTGTTCCTTATCCTTGCCGGCCTTGTCCTTGAACTGGGTCATGCGATTGAGCCAGCCTAGCCGTGCCACGCAGTTGAAGATCCACGCGAGTTCTGCATGTTCGGCAACTTGGCTCTGGTTGAAAATGATGGAGCGCCTGGGGTCGAGCCCGCAGGCGAGATAGGCTGCCGTCACATCTAGGATAGCTTTGCGTAGCTCCTTGGGATCCTGCCACATGGTGATGGCATGCATGTCGACCACGCAATAGATGCACTCATGGGTCTCCTGCAGCTTGATCCAGTTTAGCATCGCACCGAGGTAGTTGCCAAGGTGCAAATTGCCGGTGGGCTGCATGCCGGAAAAAACCCGGGGGGTGAAAGTGGTCATCTTCAGATCCTGGTGAGTGTCGGGGCCGCCTTATGCCCGCAAATCCGCAGCATGAAAAGACCTAGCGTTTGACCGCCGCCTTCAGTTCGCTGAGGGTCATAGCGCCGGTAACATGGGCCAATGCAAAATAGGCGAATATTCCCCCTGCCACGAGAACGGCGAGTGCCCACAGGGAGGCCATGAAATGGGCCGTTTCCTGAAAATTTGCCGCCAATAGGCGGGTACCGCCCAGCAGCACGCCGCCCATTAACAGCCCGGATAGCAGGATGCGGGGAAGCTTGGTCTTCAGTCTGTCGTCAGGCTTGTAGTAACCGCGTCCTGCGAGGGCCACGGCCAGCATCAGGGCATTCGCCCACGCCGCCATACTGGTGGCTACGGCAATACCAACATGGCCGAACCAGCGCGACAGCACGAGGCTTGCCACGATGTTGATGGCCGCTGAAATGATGGCAAAGCGCATGGGCGTGCGGGTGTCTTCGCGGGCATAGAATCCAGGCTGGAAAACCTTCGTCATGGCATAGGCCGGAAGGCCTACCGCAAAGGCGAGCACCGCACGGGCAACTTCATGGGTATCCTCATTGGTGAAGGCGCCATGTTCAAACACCGTGTGCAGGATGGGAACCGGAATTGCCATCAGCGCCACCGCTGCCGGAATGGTGAGGAACAGCGACAGCTCCAAGGCCCGGTTGGCACTGTGCATGGCGCCCTGTTCATTACCCGCCCGGAGCTTGCGCGACAGATCCGGCAGCAGCACCACGCCGATGGCCACAACAATGACGCCCAGCGGCAACTGGTAGAGGCGCTCGGCATAGTAGAGAAAGGCCACCGCGTGATCGATGCCAGTGGCAATCATCGTGGCAATCAGCAGGTTGATCTGCATGATGCCGCCCGACACGATACCGGGCACCGACAACAGCAGGACGCGTTTGACATCGTCGGTGAGCTTAGGAAGGCGCGGGAACAGCGGCATGCCAGCGCGCCGGCAGGCAATGGCGAGCAAGGCGTATTGCGCCACACCGGCTAGGGAAACGCCCACCGCAAAGATGTAGCCCGTGGCAGCGGTGTTGTCGGTCTGGAAATACCAGGCAACAACGTTGGATAAAATCATCACGATGTTGAGCAGGATGGGGGCAGCGGCCGCCGCAGTGAAGCGGTGCAAGCTGTTGAGCACACCCGACTGAAGGGCCGTGAGCGACATGAACAGCAGGTAGGGAAAGCAGATGCGCGTAAGATCAACCGCAAGTTCGCGCTTGTCCGGATCCGCGGAGAACCCCGGTGCTATCAGGTAGATGACCAGCGGCATTGCGATGATGGCAATGGCAGAGAAGAACAGCAACCAGGCGAGCAATACGGAAAAAATATCGATGGCGAATTTGTGCGCGGCCTGCGGGCCTTCGCCCTCTATCTTTCTCGCGAACTGAGGCACGAAGGCGGAGTTGAAGGCGCCTTCCGCAAACAGAGTGCGAAACAGGTTGGGAAAGCGCTGCGCCACAAAAAAGGCTTCGGCAATAAATCCCGTGCCAAGCGTAAAGGCCACAAGCTGGTCCCTGGCGAAGCCCAGCACGCGGCTTACCAGTGTAAGTCCGCCAACCGTTGCAGCTGATTTAAGAAGCGACATCTAGAAAGAACCCTTGGAACAGGCTCTTAGTGCATTTTCAGCCTGATTTCGCAAGCTTTTCCTCTGCAGGCCGCAGGACCTTCATCAGTTCCCGCTCAATCTGGGCGTGGCGTGCCGGGTTCACGATCTTGCCGCCCGTGAGATCCGTTACATAGAACACGTCGATGGCCTTTTCACCGAAGGTGGTGATATGGGCAGAGGCGATGTTGAGGCTCAGGTGGAACAGGGCTTCAGTCAGATTGTAGAGAAGCCCGATGCGGTCAAGTCCGTTGATCTCGATGACCGTGAAGCGATTTGACGACTGGTTGTCAATGATCACCCGCGGTTCCACCGAGAAGGCCTTGAGGCGTGGCCGGGTGTGGTTGGCGCTAGCCACCGCATCCCGCAGGCGCAACTGCCCCTGCAGGGATTTGCGGATGATCACCGCAACACGTTCCGCCCGGCGCTGCTCGTCATCTTCAGTTGAGAATTCGCGCTGGATGAGGATTGTATCAAGGGCCATGCCGTCCGTCGTCGTGAAGATCTGGGCACCCATGATGTTGGCGCCGGCCGCCGCACAGGCGCCGGTTATGAGAGCGAGCAGCCTGGGATGGTCAGGCGCATAGATCGTGAGCTCAGTAATGGCCGTGAAGGCATCCGTCACGATTTTGGTGACCACACTCCGCGGCTGTGCGCTTTCGATTAGGGTCTGGTGTGCAATCTGCTTTTCCAGGGTGACGTTCAGCCAGTAGGCGTCATAGTGGCGCGATGTGGCGGACTTGGCCTGTGCCTCCGACCAGAGTGGATAGTTCGCAATGAAACGCTTCTGGGATTCGAGGACGCGGGCCTCGCGGGTTTCGCCCACATGGCCGCCGGTGAGCACCGGCTCTGCTTCCGAATACAACGTACGCAGCAACTGCCCCTTCCAACCATTCCACACGCCCGGACCCACGGCGCGAATATCCACCACGGTGAGAATGAGTAGTAGCTTAAGCCGTTCCGGGCTTTGCACGATTTCGGTGAAGTCAAGAATGGTCTTGAAGTCGTTGAGGTCGCGCATCTGCGCGGTCTCGCTCATCAGCAAGTGGTGATGGATGAGCCAAGCGGTTGTTTCTGTTTCTTCCGCTGTCAACCCGAAGCGGGGGCCGAGGTGCCGCGCAATGCGTTCACCTGCTACCGAATGATCTTCCGTGCGCCCCTTGGCGATGTCATGCAGAAGGGTTGCCACGTAAAGGGGACGGCGGCTCTTGAGGGTCGGGAAAATCTGTGCCGCGAGCGGATGTTCTTGGGAAAGAACGCCCTTCTCAATGGAGGCAAGTGCTCCCACTGCCCGGATGAGATGCTCATCAACCGTAAAGTGATGATACATGTTGAACTGCATCATTGCCACGATGCGGCCGAATTCCGGAATGAAACGGCCCAGCACGCCTGCTTCATTCATCATGCGCAACAGGGTCTCAGCCGAGTTACTGTTGGTCAGCATGTCGAGGAACAGCGCATTTGCTTCGGGGTTTTTGCGCAGCTCGTTGTCGATCAACGACAGCGACATGCGCACCGCTTTCAGCGCATCGGGATGGATTTCAGCACCATGGGCGCTGGCGATGGAGAACAGCCGAATGAGGTTGACGGGATCGTGCTTCAACGCGGACGGAGTGGCAAGCGCGATGCGGCCGCTCTCAAAGCGAAAATTAGGGTTATCGGAAATCTTGCCAGTGGCCCTAGGCATGATGCGTCCGATCATGCGGCTGAGTACCGGCACATCCTTCATTTGCCGGGCTTCCAGGCTGGCGCAGAAAATACGCGTTAGGTCTCCCACTTCCTTGGCCACTAGGAAGTAGTGTTTCATGAAGCGTTCGACGTTCTTGAGGCCAGCATGGGATTGGTAACCCAGCTTCGCCGCAAGCTCGGCCTGCCTGTCAAAGCTGAGTCGGTCTTCACTGCGCCCGGAAATGAAATGCAATTGGCAGCGCACGGCCCACAGAAAATTCTCGCACTTCTGGAAACGCGCCAGCTCCTCATGGGTAAAGGCACCCTTGGTGGCAAGTTCTTCCGGCGAGTTGGCGTCGTAGATGAATTTGGCAATCCAGAACAGGGTGTGCAGGTCGCGCAGTCCACCCTTGCCGTCCTTAAGGTCGGGCTCCACCAGGTAGCGGCTTTCGCCGCTCTTGGCCAGGCGCGCATCGCGCTCGGCCAGCTTTTCCGCCACGAATTTGCGTGCCCCCGTTTGCACGATGTCGCGCCGAAACATAATTTGCATCTGTTCGCTCAGGGCGCGGTTGCCGCAAATGAAGCGGGACTCGAGGATGGAGGTGAGGATGGTGTTGTCGGTCCGCGCGAGACGCACGCATTCCTCGGAACTGCGCGTAGCATGCCCCACCTTCAACCGCAAATCCCACAGGGTGTAGAGAATGAATTCGATGAGTTTTCCAGTCACTTCATCCCGTTTCCCCGCCAGCAGGAACAACAGGTCGATATCCGATCCCGGCGCCAGCGTTCCACGCCCATAGCCGCCGGTCGCAATGATGCCCAGTTCACGTCCGGAAAGTTTTGGGAAGATACGCCTGCGCAGGGAATCGTACAGGGTCTGGATGATTTCATCTTGCACGTAGGCTAGATTCTTCGCGCACTGGGTGCCCTTGCCATCCTTCAATAGACGGCGCTCCGCCTCGGCACGGGAATTTTTCATGATCGTCTTGAGCAACTCTACAACGGCTGGCCGGAGCTTCACCAGGTCCGTGCCGGAAGTGGCGAAGGCCGCATCAAGACTCTTTCGCAAAGCTGAGACTTCGATCAGCTTCTCGGGTTGCTGGATGGCGATCAGGGTCATTGCGTTTCTTTCAGCTTCGCCTTGAGCATATAGACAAAGGCGAGCGCCTCGCGCGGGGAAAGCTCATCGGGTCGCACAGCCTCCACCATGGTCTCAAGTTCACTGGGGCCTGCCCGTGTCGGCGGCGGTGCTATGGCAAACAGCGGCAGATCGTCTACCAGAGTTTCGCGCTTGGAGGTACGTTCGCTTTTTTCCAGTTGTGCAAGGATGGCGGCTGCTCGCTTGGTGACCGCCTGCGGCAGGCCGGCGAGCTTGGCTACCTGGATCCCGTAGGACCGGTCGGCCACACCGGGCACCACCTCATGCAGGAAAATGACGTTACCCTGCCAGTCCTTAACCTTCACCGTTGCATTGGCGAGCCCGTCAAGTTTGGAGGCAAGGGCAGTGAGTTCATGGTAATGGGTAGCGAACAAGGCGCGGCAGCGATTGGCTTCATGCAAATGCTCAACCGTTGCCCAGGCAATGGAAAGGCCGTCAAAAGTTGCGGTCCCGCGCCCGATCTCGTCCAGAATGACCAGCGAGTGTTCGGTGGCCTGGTTGAGGATGGCAGCCGTTTCCACCATTTCCACCATGAAGGTGGAGCGCCCGCGGGCGAGGTCATCGGCTGCACCCACGCGGCTGAACAGGCGGTCAACGACTCCGATATGGGCACTGACTGCAGGAACATAGGACCCCATCTGGGCTAGAATGGTGATCAAGGCGTTCTGGCGCAGGAAGGTGGATTTGCCGGCCATATTGGGGCCGGTGAGCAGCCACAGCCGGTAGTTATCCGATGAAAGGTCGCAGTCATTGGCGATGAAGGCACTGTCACCTCTGTCCTGCAGCACGCTTTCCACCACGGGATGGCGGCCGCCTGCAATGTGAAAGGCACAGGAGTGGTCGACCTTTGGCCGCACATAGCGCCGTGTTTCGGCAAGCTCACTTAAGGCTGAAGCCACATCAATAGCCGCCAGGGCCGCGGCGATATTGGAAATTACCTCCTTGGCCGCAACCACATCGTCCACAAAATCATTGAAGGTTTCAAGTTCCATGGCGAGGCTTCTCTCGGCAGCCGACGCGATGCGCTGCTCCAGTTCGGAGAGGGCAAGGGTGGTGAACCGCATGGCGTTGGCCACCGTCTGGCGATGGATGAATTCACCGGCAAACCGCGCCTCGTGCAGGATGGGAGCATTTTGCGCGGTTACTTCTATGAAATAGCCGATCATATTGTTGTGGCGGATCTTGAAGTTCTTGATGCCCACCCGCTCGCTGTAGTGGATCTGCAGATCGGCGATGACCTGGCGCGTGTCGTTACGCAGGGCGCGAAAGCTGTCCAACTCGGCATTGTGGCCAGGCCTTATGAAATTGCCGTCACGCGCCAGCAGGGGCAACTCGTCTGCAAGGCCCAGTTCAAGCTGGCTTACGAGGGCATGGGGAATTTGCCTTATGAGGCTAGCGGCTGCTCGGAGATTGGCGGCAAGCTCAGTACCTTCAAGCGTTGCCCCGATTGCTTCAGCGCAGTTGAGGCCATTGCGGATGGCTGCAAGGTCGCGGGGACCACCGCGCCCCACAGCGAGGCGCGCCAGGGCGCGCTCGAGGTCGGGCATGGCCTTGAGTTTCTGCCGCACGGTTTCGCGCAGCTGAACCGACTTTTCAAAGAAGGCGACCTCGTCAAGCCGAGAATCAATGGCGTGGGCTTCGGCGAGGGGCTGGGCCAACCGGCTCATCAGCAGCCGGGCTCCGGCGGCGGTCACCGTGCGATCGATGACGGAGAGCAAGCTTCCCTCCTTCTCACCGGAAAGCTTGCGGGTGAGCTCTAGGTTGGTACGGGTTGCTGCATCGATGAGCAGGCCCATCTGGCCATCATCTCGTTGGGGAATGTGCAAATAGGGTACCTTGCCCACCTGAGTGAGCAGGATGTAGTCGAGCAGGGAACCGAGACTTGCAATCTCGGCCCGCGAGAAACTCCCAAAGCCGTCGAAAGTGGCCACATTGAAGTGGTCCTTCAGGCATCTTTCAGCTGTTGCACTGTCGAAGCGGGGTGCGGCCAGCGTGGTGATTGCCACACCGTTTGCAGCGAGTGCATCGTGAATATCGCGCAGGCCATTCAGGGTCTCGCTCAAGATGATCTCGCGCGGCTCTAGTCTCGCGAGTTCGGTAGCAAGTCGCTTCACATCGGTGACCACAGTTGTTGCAAACTCACCGGAGGAAATATCGGCCCAGGCCAGCGCCATTTCAGCAATGCCATGGGTTGAAGCGAGAGCTGCCACATAGTTGTTGGCGCGCGACTCGAGCAGCGTGTCTTCCGTGAGCGTGCCGGGTGTGACTAGGCGCACCACGCTTCTGCGCACCACGGATTTGGCACCGCGCTTCTTGGCCTCTGCTGGGTCTTCCATCTGCTCACACACTGCCACCCGGTGGCCCAGCCTGATGAGCTTCTGCAAGTAGTGGTCGGCGGCATGTATGGGAACGCCGCACATGGGGATGTCGGCACCGCGATGCTTTCCTCTTTTAGTCAGAGCAATACCAAGTGCACGCGAAGCCGTTTGTGCATCGTCAAAGAACAATTCATAGAAATCGCCCATGCGGTAGAACAGCAGATAGCCGGGATAGGTTGCCTTGATGTCGAGGAATTGGGCCATCATGGGCGTGGGCCCTTCTGCCCCGCCGTCTGTTCCAGAAATCGCCGTCATCTCCTGCATGACCATTTTATAACAGATAATGACAAGCACCTGTCATCCCTCTTTTTTGCATAGAACAAGAGGCTTGAGGATTGTGGCCCGCCCCTCTAGACTCGAAAACTTGCATAGTAAGTGGAAGTCCAGTCAATGAACATCGACCGTAAGATCAACAAGCGTCCTTCGATTACTGATGCGGAGGCGCTGGAATTCCACAGCCGCGGCAAACCAGGCAAGCTTGAAATTAATCCCACCAAGCCCATGGCCACCCAGCGTGATTTGTCGCTCGCCTATAGTCCGGGAGTGGCTGTGCCCGTGCGCGCCATTGCCGAGAATCCCGATGCGGCCTATGACTATACCGGCAAGGGAAATCTTGTGGCGGTCATCACCAACGGCACTGCCATTTTAGGCCTCGGTGATCTGGGCGCATTGGCCTCGAAGCCCGTAATGGAAGGCAAGGCTGTCCTGTTCAAGCGCTTTGCCGATGTCGATTCCATCGACCTCGAAGTGGATACCAAGGATGTCGACGAATTCATCGGTGCTGTTCGTTATCTCGGTCCATCCTTCGGCGGCATAAACCTTGAAGACATCAAGGCGCCCGAATGCTTCATGATCGAGCAGCGGCTGCGTGAAATCATGGATATCCCGGTGTTCCATGACGACCAGCATGGCACTGCCATCATCGCAACGGCTGCCCTCATCAATGCCCTACACATCACCAGGCGTGATCTGAAGGATTTCAAGCTGGTGTGCAATGGCGCAGGTGCTGCCGCCATTGCCTGCATCGAATTGATCAAGTCGCTGGGTGTGCCGAGCGGCAATGTCATTCTCGCCGATTCCAAAGGCGTGGTTTACCAGGGACGCACGGAAGGCATGAACCAGTGGAAATCGGCCCATGCAGTCCCCACCAAAGCCCGTAGCCTTGCAGATGCCGTGGCAGGTGCGGACGTCTTCTTCGGCCTTTCCGTGGCCGGCGCCCTTACACCCGCCATGGTGAAAAGCATGGCCAAGAATCCCATAATTTTCGCCATGGCCAATCCTGATCCGGAAATCCTGCCCGAAGACGTGGCCAAGGTGAGGTCGGACGCCATCATGGCAACCGGTCGCTCGGACTATCCAAACCAGGTCAACAATGTGTTGGGTTTTCCCTATATTTTCCGGGGGGCCCTCGATGTGCGCGCGCGCACCATCAATGAGGAGATGAAGATTGCCGCAGCCCAGGCGCTGGCGGGCCTTGCCCGCGAGGATGTGCCGGACGAAGTGGCAGCCGCCTACCATGGTTCCAGGCTCAACTTCGGGCCCGACTATCTCATTCCGGTTCCCTTTGATCCCCGCCTCATTTCCCGCATTCCGGTGGCGGTTGCCAAGGCAGCGATGGATTCAGGCGTTGCACGCAAGCACATTGCTGACCTAGATGACTATGCAGCACAGCTCTCGGCCCGCCTGGATCCCATCGCCGGTACACTCCAGGCCGTTTACGATTCCGTGCGCACCAAGCCCAAACGCGTCGTGTTTGCCGAGGGCGAGGAAGACCGCATGATCCGCGCTGCCAACAGCTTTGCCACGGCGGGCCTCGGCAAGGCCATTCTCATTGGCCGTGAAAGCGAAGTTGCAAAGACGCTGGAAGCTTCCGGTCTTGAGCTTCACGAGGATGTGGACATTCTCAACGCCCGTATCACTGACCGCAATGTTGATTACGCCAATTTCCTCTACGACCGCTTGCAACGCAAGGGCTTCCTGTTCCGTGACTGTCAGCGCTTTGTGAACCAGGACCGCAACATATTTGCCGCCTGCATGGTGGCCATGGGTGATGCCGATGCGCTGGTAACGGGACTCACACGCAACTTCTCGGTGGCACTTGATAACGTGCGCCGTGCCATCGACAACCGGCCGGGCCATCGCCCCATCGGTGTATCCATGGCTCTGGTGCGTGGCCGCACTGTGTTCATCGCCGATACATCCATTCATGAATTGCCGACGGCAGACGAGCTAGCCGACATAGCGCAGGAAGCAGCCGGCGTTGCTCGGCGCTTTGGCTATGAGCCGCGTGTTGCCTTCCTGTCCTATTCCACCTTTGGCTACCCCCGCGGCGAGCGGGCGGAATATGTGATCAACGCCGTATCAGTGCTCGACAAGCGTAACGTGGACTTTGAGTATGATGGCGAGATGGCAGCCGATGTGGCCCTCTCACGCGAGGTCATGGCGCAGTATCCCTTCTGCCGCCTGACGGGCCCTGCCAATGTTCTGGTGATGCCGGCCGCCCACTCCGCCTCCATCTCCACAAAGATGCTGCAGCAGCTCGGCGGCATTACCGTGGTGGGTCCGCTGCTGACGGGTCTCGCCAAGCCCGTACAGATCGCCTCCATGTCCGCCACCACCACCGACATCGTGAACCTCGCAGCAATTGCGGCCTTCGATATCAATCGGTAGGGGCCTCACGGATGCCCGAAATGCAGGAAATAACGCGGATTGATGTTTGACACCGGCAATATGACGAGCACATCGGTGGTGTTGAACTGGGTGTCCACCACGGCACCATCGCCGATGAAGCAGCCCAGCCGCAGGTAGCCCTTGATGAGCGGCGGCAACGCCTTGAGCGCGGTCTTGGGATCGGCCGCAGCGCCTTCCGACTTCATTTCCACGTAACGCTCCGGCAGGGCGCGCACCCGCCATTCAAGGGGGGTTGCGCGATTGCGCGCCAGGAAGTCGAGGCTAGGGCCATGCGCCTTGGGATCAGCGCCCTCAAGGCTGGCACAGCCCATCATCACGTCAAGCCTGTGCAGGCGTACGTAGTTCCAGATGCCCTGCCACAGCAGTTCCACCACCGGCTTGGTGCGATAGTCCTTGAGGACGCAGGAACGTCCCAACTCGAGGAAATTGAGTTCAGACCTGGCTTCAAGCAGCGGGCGAAGGTCAAATTCGCGCTGCGTATAGAATCCACCGTTTGCCGCCGCGACGCACTGGCGCAGCAGGCGGTAGGTTCCCACAATCTCACCATCGTCGACGCGAAACCGCTCGTCTGAAACCATCTCCGTCTGCCTGACGACAATGAGATGGTCGCAAAAAGAGTCAAAGCGGTCAGCGTCGAGATTGGCGGATATACCCTCGGCGACGGCATTCAATTCCTCGTAGAAAACCCGAAAGCGCAGGGCCTGGGCGATGGCGATTTCTTCCGTTGACCTGGCCAGACGCACGGCAAGATCACTTCGGGTTTCGAGAATTTCCGTTGAAGTATGATGAATATTCAATAGTGACTTCCTTTTGGCTACAGCCAATGTGCCATAGACCTAGTGATTGCGAAAGTTCGATGTCAGTACTCAGGCGGCGGGTTTCAAGGCGAGGGTTTTGGCAATGGCCTCATCCATGTCCTGTCGGTCAAAGGGTTTGCACAGGTGGCCGCTCATGCCAGCGGCAAGGCATTCCGCCTGGTTTTCCTGCCGTGCGTTGGCGGTGAGGGCAAGAATTGGAAGGGCTGACCGCAACCCGAGTTTCGCCTCGCGCGCCCTGATTCTTCGCGTTGTTTCCAGTCCGTCCAGTTCGGGCATCTCGACATCCATGATGGCGAGGTCAAACCTCTGCTTTTTCTCGATGGCGGCGAGAACCTGCAGTCCGGATGTCACGTGATGAACCCTGTGGCCCGCCTTTTCAAGCATGGTGCGCGCCAGCAGGGCGTTGACGGGATTGTCTTCGGCCAGGAGAATGTGGAGAGTTTTAATCCGCGTGGTTTGCTTGACGATCTGCCGCAGTTCGTTGACAGCCGTATTGATCCGCTGCCGGTCCTGCGAGGTGAGTTGCTTTAGAATCGTGTCCCGGCGGAAGGGTTTGAGCAGGTAGCCGGCAAAGGGAGCGCTCAAGAATCCGCGCAAGGTTCTGCGCTGCTCAGCCTGCATCATGACCCAGACCTGAGTTAGTGCTACGCCTCGTGATTTCTGCAGCTTCATCCATTTGTGCAGTTCCGGTGCAAAGCAGGCATCGCAGATGATCATGACGTCATCTCCGCTTCGCTTGGCTGTTAGTGCGGTCCAAACCTCTTGTGTTCCCGCCAGCAATTTCACGCTGGCACCGAATTCCTGCAATGTGGCAGCGAGATGTCGACTGGTCGGTCCCTTTGGCATGGCGACTTCATACCTACGGCCGGCGAGAGGCTTTGCTTGCAAAATGAGGTTGCCATGGGTTTGCAAGGGAAGTGTCACGGAGAACCGGGTGCCGGCGCCTGTCGTGCTGGTCACGGAAATCTTGCCGCCCATGCCGTCTATAAGTTTTCGGGTAATGGACAAGCCAAGACCCGTACCTCCGTAGCGCCGGGCGGTGGCAGAAGTTGCCTGTTCATACTCGTCGAAGACCCGCAGCAATTCGTCTTGCGACATGCCAATGCCGGTATCAATGACCTCGATGGACAAGGCCCCGGGGGGGGACTCGAAATCGATCTCCAAGGCAATTCCCCCGGTGTCAGTGAATTTGATGGCGTTGCCGCAGAGGTTGAACAAAACCTGGCGTATGCGGTATTCGTCGCCCAGAATATTTTGCGGAACGCGCCCCGACACGTGACAGGATATCTCCACATTCTTGGCATGGGCGCGCGGAGCCAGCAATTCAATGACGCCTTCGGCCAGGGCCAGTATCTCAAAGGGCCGGTTCTCGAGATCAAGACGCCCTGATTCGATCTTTGACGTATCGAGAATTTCATCGATGATGGACATCAGCGTGCGTCCCGAGGCGTCGGCGGCCTTGGCATAATTCTCCTGCTCGGCCGTAAGCTCCGTTTCACGCAACAGGCCGATCATGCCGATCACGCCGCTCATGGGGGTGCGGATTTCATGGCTCATGGTTGCCAGAAAGCGGGACTTGGCCCGGCTGGAGGTTTCTGCCTGGGCACGTGCCTGCTGCAGGGCGGAGATCGTCGTCAGCAGTGCCAGCTCGCGCCGCTTGGAGGTCCGCTTCCATGTGATCGACCTGTAGGCAACACCAAGGGAGAAAACCAGGGTGGTAACGGCGAGATAGAGCGACGCAAGAGGGAGCGCAATCCGGCTGATGAGCCACCCCGTAAGGATCACGGCAGCGGCTGTCACCGACCAAAAAACACCCTCTAGGAACGTGGCTGTGTGATGGGTTTCTGGGTTGCTGTTAGGTGCTGTCTCACGCATGCCCCGTATTTTGCCAGAAACTCGCTGCGCAATGTTTTAATTTAATTGGATGTTAATGATATAGTGAACGAAAGCTGAAGTCATTCATAAGAATTTTAGGGTCTGAGCAGCGCCTTCAGCTGGCTGGCCCCGTCGGCAAGAACGGCAGCATCAGGTTTTGACCGCTTGCCAACCAGCATTTCAAGCAATCTTACGTCACGTGCGATGGAATTTCCCCGGCCAATGCCGCTTGCTCCCACCAGGCGATTCTCGCCGTTGAGATGGCACAGGATGAAAGCTTCGTCCTTCAGGGCACGCTTGACAACCGACATGCCAAGGCTCGGCATTCCGGCAATCTGCAATGTGAGGTCGAACTGGTCCGACCAGAACCATGGCACTGCTTCGTAAACGCGTGTCCCACCCAGCATATTTTCAACTGCAATCACGGCCTGGTCACTGGCGTTGCGCCAGGCCTCGAGGCGCAGGCGTGTGTTCCCGAAAACCGGATGCGGGAAGGAGCAGCAATCACCCACTGCAAATATGTGCGGGTCAGACGTGCGCATACTGTCATCGCAGGCAATACCGTTGTCGAGGGCAAGATCCGCCTGCTCGGCGAGCGCCACCCGTGGCGCAGCACCGATGCCAGCAATCACAATGTCGGCGGCAACCCTGCGCCCGTCGCTTAAGCTAACGCTATCAGCCTCGATCTGTGAAATTGCGGTGCCCGTGAGGATCACATTGCCTGCCGCTTCATGCCTTGCCATGATGATCCTGGCAAGTTCCCCGGCTACGCCCCGCATGAGGATGCGGGGCTGCGCCTCGATGACAGTGACATGGCAGCCGCGCTTTGCGGCACTCGCCGCAAGCTCCAGCCCGATGAAGCCACCGCCGATGATCGCAATGTTTTTTGCCGGCATAAACGAGTTTCGAATTTCCACGGCATCGCTGAAATTGCGCAGGGCCAAGGCACGCTCAGCACCCTTGGTGGAAAGCTTGCGGGGTGCGGCACCCGTGGCCAAGAGCAGGCATTCGTAGGGAAGTTTCCTGCCGTCGGACAGGGTCACCGTCTGTGCCACCTTGTCGATGGAAACTGCCGCCGCACCTCCAAGGAACCTCACATTCAGTGACTTCATCATGACGGCATCAAGCAGGTAGACTGGTTCGGGCTCTGCCTCGTCCGTGATGGCGGCCTTGGACAGCGGCGGGCGGTCATAGGGCAGCAGTGTCTCGTCACTCACCAGAGTGACGGGTCCCCCATAGCCGTTGTCACGAAATGCGATTGCGGCCCGCGCACCCGCCTTGCCGCCACCCACGATCACCATGCCAGCATCAGCCAAGGTCGATCATCACTTTTCCGGCCTCAACCTTGGCCGGATAGCTTTTGAGGTTGACGCAGACGGGCGCCCCCTTGGCAGCACCATTGCGGTAGTCAAACCGGCCATTGTGCTTGGGGCACTCGATGATGTGGTCCATCACAAGGCCATCAGCCAGGTGGACTTTCTCGTGGGTGCACAGGCCATCGGTGGCGTAGAACTTGTTGTTGGGTGAGTGATAGATCGCAAAGGTCTGACCCTTGTGGTCAAAACGCATCACATCCTCGGCATCGATATCATGCACACCACACACTTCAATCCATTGGCTCACGTCATTGCTCCATGCTTTCTGTTACAGTTGTTACACCCGGGGGTAACTGGGGTTCAAGGTGCCAGAGCGGCTCCCGGGCCTGGCGCAGGATAGCGGGTATGATTTCGCGATAGGCGGCAAATACGCTTGCTGCGGGCTTCGGCAT